>Ga0208903_1000461_pt1 | contig 32940 bp, 29 predicted proteins | sample AntAceMetag02UKJ_FD_184769 | JGI IMG/M metagenome (GOLD analysis project Ga0208903, IMG submission 184769) | Saline lake microbial communities from Ace Lake, Antarctica - Antarctic Ace Lake Metagenome 02UKJ (SPAdes) (version 2) | ecosystem: Environmental > Aquatic > Non-marine Saline and...
CTTTTGCGTTTTACTGCAATCTTCCTCAATATATTAAGGAGCCATACAAGAGGTATCTAGAGAATAAAATCCGAGAGTCATTCAAATTTACCGGTGTACCAATTTCGTTGTTTTTTAGAAAAAAGTAAGTAGAAACTAGATCGAGCTATTTACTCCGGGTTTTCCAGGTTATTGCTCTGTGATGTAAGGGTTATCGGGTAATGCTTCACTCTAAAATACGTTATAAGTTTAAGTTGTTTTGATGAAAGCTATTCCGTTGGGAAATGAGCTAGCTCTAAGATTTGTCTTATAATTTTATAGAGTTTTTTTTTAAAAAAACTCTATACTTAGATTGGTTTCTTATGTTATACATTTGCGTTTTACAAGGTGGAAAGATTTAGCCAAATTGCAACCACTTGAAAAAATGCTAAACATGCGCTTAAGAGGTGGCTAAACTTGAGCATTCTATTAATAATAAAATATATTTTATGCCATATTTTTTTACATCTGAATCTGTTTCTGAAGGACATCCGGATAAAGTAGCAGATCAAATTTCTGATGCACTTATAGATAACTTTCTAGCTTTTGACCCTGACTCTAAGGTAGCTTGTGAGACTCTCGTAACCACTGGGCAAGTAATCTTAGCTGGAGAGGTTAAATCAAAGACTTATGTGGATGTTCAGAGAGTAGCTAGAGAGGTTATCAATAACATAGGTTACACCAAGAGCGAATATATGTTTGATGGAAATTCATGTGGTGTTTTGTCCGCTATACATGAGCAATCTCCGGATATTAATCAAGGAGTAGAAAGAGAGAATAAAGAAGATCAGGGTGCTGGAGATCAGGGTATGATGTTCGGTTATGCTACTAATGAGACTGCTACGTATATGCCACTGGCACTTACTCTTTCACATATGATTTTGGAGGAATTAGCTGATTTAAGGAGAGAAGAAAAAGACATACCATATTTAAGGCCAGATTCTAAAAGTCAGGTTACTATTAAGTATGATGACAATAATAAGCCTGTTGCTATTGCGGCTATAGTAGTCTCTACGCAGCATGATGATTTCGGTGAGTCTAGTGAGATGCTGAAAAAGATAAAGAAGGATATCGTACAGATATTAATACCTAGAGTTAAGAAGAGGCTTCCTGAAAATTTACAGAACTTATTTACTGATGAGATAACGTATCATATAAACCCTACAGGGATTTTTGTGATAGGAGGACCGCATGGAGATACTGGTCTAACAGGTCGTAAGATTATAGTAGATACCTACGGAGGAAAAGGTGCTCATGGGGGAGGGGCGTTCTCGGGTAAAGACCCGAGTAAAGTGGACAGGTCAGCTGCTTATGCGACACGTCATATAGCTAAAAATGCTGTGGCAGCAGGGTTATGTGATGAGATTCTAGTACAGGTCGCTTATGCTATAGGATTAGCGCAGCCTATGGGATTGTATGTAGATACTTATGGAACTTCTAAATTAGATTTAACTGATGGAGAAGTCGCTGAAAAACTCCTGGCTTTATTCGATATGCGACCTTATGCTATAGAGAATAGATTTAAGCTGAGAACTCCTATTTATTTAGAAACTGCAGCTTATGGTCATATGGGTAGAGAGCCTAGAGAAGTTACTAAATCATTTACTGATGGCTCAGGAACTACTAAAGATATAGTGGTGAAGTTATTTCCATGGGAGGAGCTAGATTACGTAAATAAAATTAAAAAGGAATTTTCTCTTTAGAAGTTCCTTAACAGAGTATTTTAAAGCTGCTTCTTCTATATTAAGGGCAGCTTTTTTTACGAATTATATTTTGGTTATATCACTACTATTCAAAAGTATTAGTGTCTCTTCTCAAACATAGGACTCTTTAATTTACTTCGGAAATGAGGAGCGTTCTTTTATGGGGGTGTTGGGATTAGCGGCTGATTAAGATTCTCAGAAGTGAATTGAGCCCATTCTGAAAACTCATATGCGGAACCTGTCATAGAATCTCTTACAATAGCTTTTCGAATGGAAAAAAGGTGCTCTAGTTTAAAAGGTCTGCTTATTAAGTCGATTACTCATCTGCCCACTCAGTTGACGGGGTAAATAAACTGGCAGAGTCTATTTGGGAACCAAGAAAGTAATATTTACCAAATCACTAAATTAAATGGATTACCTAGAACTAGAATAAGATGTCTCGAGTTTAATTATGTGAACGGAAAATCATATATAGAAATGCTAGGGATAGGATTTTGCGATGGCTGTCTGATTAGGCTGTGTTTAGGTATTAACAATTGTTTAAAACCTGTACTTAAAACTTTTTCATGAAATTTTAGCGTTATGTTCAGGCGAGCCCAACATAAAATTACCTTTGAAGTAATGAATGAGTCAGAATCAAAATCAGGAGGGTTTCAACGAAAAAAGATGAATCAAGGTGGTGGATTAAATCCGTTAGACGTTGGGAAAATACCGCCACAAGCCGTTGAGTTAGAGAGTGCGGTAATAGGCGCTATGATGCTGGAGAAAGAAGCCGTAAATGCAGTAATTGAGATTTTAAAGCCTGAAAGCTTTTATAAAGACGTTCATCAGAAGATTTACTTCGCTATGCAAGATCTATTTGCTCGAAGTGAACCGATAGATATCCTTACTGTTATACAAGCTTTAAAAAAGACTGGTGACTTAGAGTTCGTTGGTGGCGCATATTATATTTCTCAACTTACAGATCGAGTAGCTTCCACGGCCAATGTGGAAACACATGCTAGAATAATAGCTCAGAAATTTATCCAAAGGGAACTTATTCGCATCAGTAATGAGATTATCAAGGATGCTTTCGAAGAATCTACAGATGTATTTGACCTATTAGATAAGGCAGAACATAGTCTTTTCCAAGTGGCGGAGGGAAATATCAAAAAGAGCTACGCTAAAATGAGCGGAATAGTCAAAGAAGCTCTTGACGGTATAGAAGCAGCTATGAAAAATAAGGATGGAGTCTCAGGGGTTCCTTCTGGATTTACCAAATTGGACAGAGTGACTGGAGGTTGGCAGCGTTCAGATATGATTGTATTAGCCGCCAGACCAGGTATGGGTAAGACAGCCTTTGCGTTAAGTATGGCTAGGAATATGGCTGTGGATTATAAAGTTCCAGTAGCTGTGTTTTCATTAGAGATGTCTGCGGTGCAATTGGTTAATAGGCTTATTTCAGGTGAATCAGAAATTGAAGGAAATAAGTTAAGAAGAGGTTCTTTAGATGATCATGAATATCATAAAATGCATGAGCGAATCACTAAATTAGCAGAAGCTCCTATTTTTATAGATGATACTCCAGGTCTATCGGTATTTGATTTACGCGCTAAGTGTAGAAGATTGAAAGCTCAGCATGGTATAGACATGATAGTAATCGATTACCTCCAGCTGATGACTGCGGGTGGTAATAGTAATAACGGAAATAGAGAACAGGAAATAAGTACAATCTCTAGATCTATAAAAGGGTTAGCCAAGGAGTTAGACGTGCCTATTATAGCATTGTCTCAGCTTTCGAGAGCTGTAGAGAGTAGAGGAGGTGATAAAAAGCCAATGCTTTCGGATTTGAGAGAATCAGGAGCTATCGAGCAGGATGCAGATATCGTATCATTTATTTACAGGCCTGAATATTATGGGTTGGATGTAGATGAGCAAGGGAACTCTTTAAAAGGAGTAGGAGAAATTATTATAGCTAAGCACAGAAACGGATCTTTAGACACTGTTCAACTGAGATTTAAAGGCCAATATGCGAAGTTTGTTAATTTGGATGCTTTCGAGACAGATGACACTTTTAGTAGTTTAGGTCCAAATGTTGGGTTTGCAGATGGAATGAATACAATTACGGTAGGTTCTAAAATGAACGATATGCCTACTGATGATACATCAGCCCTAGGAGACGTTAGTGCAGATGATCCGCCATGGTAATTAGTGTTTGACGAATTCTTTAAACAAAAATGGGAACAGTAATTGTTCTTGACAGCTTAAATTTGAATATGGGTTTAAAACAAAGATTACTTTTAGTCGTGTTGGTTCTGTTATCTTTTCAGGTATCTGCGAGTAAAATACTTATCCAGATGGATGAGACTCAAGCGAATCATATTAAGGCATATGGAATAGCTTTTTGGGTGTTACAAAATGACATAGAGCTTGAATGGCTATTGAACTATCGTGGAGGCAGTTTCATGGTAGCCAATTTCCCAGATATTACTAAGGAGTGTAATGTGAGAGGTGTAAGCTATCAGGTTATAGCTGATCTTCAAGCGCAAAACATTTATAACGAGATAGCAGATCCTGAGGTGAATATGGAGCGGGTGAAACTTCAAGTAGCTCCTAAGTTGGCTGTATACTCTCCTAAGAATAAGCTTCCATGGGATGATGCGGTGACCCTAGTTCTTACCTATGCGGAAATTCCTTATACGGTTATTTATGATGAGGAGATAGCGAATTTAGAACTACCTAAGTACGATTGGCTCCACTTACATCATGAGGATTTTACTGGACAGTACGGGAAGTTTTATAGAAGTTTCAAATCTGCTGCATGGTATCAAGAGCAAGTACAATTTCAGGAAGAAATGGCTTCTAGGCTAGGATTCTCCAAGGTAAGTGAGATGAAAGGAGCTGTAGTAGAAGAAATAAATAATTTTGTGCTGGGAGGAGGGTTTTTATTTACGATGTGTTCTGGAACTGATTCTTTTGATATCGCCTTAGCAGCTGCGCAAATAGATATATGTGCGGAAATGTATGATGGAGACCCAGCAGATCCTGCAGCTCAGGCTAAGTTAGACTTTAATCGAACGTTAGCATTTAAAAACTTTGTACTAGAGAGTAATCCCTTAGAATATGAATTTAGCTCGATAGACGGAACTACTGACCATACTAAAGCTGGACAGAAAAATGATTTCTTTACTCTTTTTGACTTTAGCGCTAAGTGGGACGTTGTCCCGACCATACTTAATCAAAATCATGAAAAAGTAATTAAGGGATTCATGGGGCAAACAACTTCATTTAGAACTAAATATTTAAAACCCTCGGTTACTATATTAGGTGAGTCAGGAAATATTAAAACCACTAAGTATATTCATGGTACTTTAGGTCAGGGACAGTGGACTTTTTATGGTGGTCATGACCCAGAAGATTACCGTCATTTGGTAGGAGACCCTCCCACAGATTTAAATCTATTTCCTAATTCACCAGGGTATAGATTAATATTAAATAACATTCTGTTTCCCGCTGCTAAAAAGAAGAAGCAGAAAACTTAAGAAAAAGATGGATTCTTATTCTACAAAAATACTGTTAGCTTGGGGTGAGGCTATTAGCGGAAATACTAAGCTAAGAGACTGGCTAATTAAAAATGGATTTCCTGAACTAGGATTATTCTGTTTCGCTCTCAGAAATAAAGATGACGCGAGAAACTGGCTTTTAGAGAATGGTCATCCTCATTTAATGGCATTAATAAATGGTGCAGAGGGAAATATGACCGCAGTAGCATGGTTGATTAAAAATAATTATGAATTGCTAGGCCAAATGGCTATGGCTGCAGATAATGATGAAGAGGCCATGAGGTGGATTCATTTAAATACGTCTAAAGAAATATTTCTAATCGCTCAAAAGATTCAATTTGTAAAGAATAGGATAGATGCGGATAACGAAGATGCGCATCGATTTAGTAAAGACTAGTTTTGATGTGGGATAGACAGAGAAAGAGTGAAGTAAGCTAAATTCTTATTTACGTTTAATATCTGATAATCCAAAAGCCCATTTATTTTCTTAGCCATGGTTAAAAAACCTAACCCTGCTCCTCCTTTTTGATTGAAATTATCGTTACAGAGAGTCTCTATGTAAAGCTTTCTTAATTCGTTTTCGTTAAGCCTGTTGATGGTGTTAAGTTTCTGCTCTAAAGTGATTATTTCGTCTGCAGAAATCAAATTCCCTGTTTTGATAGTAAAGTTCAAATCGGAATGTTCAAGAATTAAAAAGGAATTTGCCTTTCCGTTTTGATCTTTAGCGCTGTGATTTGATATGTTTTGGAGAGCTTCAACTAAAAGGCTGCAAATGCGTCTCATCATCTGTCTTTTAGATCCAGATTCTAGTATTGTCTCTTCGGTGATCTTTAATAGAGATTCTATTTTAACCTCACTTAAATTCCCGAAATGACTGATTAGAACCGTCTTGCTAGACAAGTCTGGAGAGGCTAGTTCTAGGTAGCGGTGTTTTATAGATTCTAAAGGTATTTCTTTTATACCGGTCATTTATTTACTTGCAGAGTATCAAACAAAGTTACTGTTTTATTTCGATGAAAACCATTTAACCATCGATGAATTTCTGATTGAGTTTCATTTCGTGATAAATTCAACTATTCGCTACCAAAGATAATACTCTATTTCCTTCTTTACATGAACTTGTTTTCACTTGTTCACACGATTTTTTTTAAAACTGAGGAATCAGAAATACGCATTAAGAGTTTGTCTATAAGTGTATTAGCTAACATTTAGAGAAGTGCTAATACCTTTTTATGCGTTTTACTGGGACTATACTCTGTCCTTCGGGAGTGGTTATCATGTGATAAAATTCTTTACACAAGTAATTTATTGGCCTACTGAACCTCCGGCCTTCTATATAACAATCCCATGCTTCTAGAGCTATTTTCTTGGTTACATTCCAAGCGTAAGAGTTATATCCAGATGGTCTAGATATGGAATTAATGTGTCGCTGAGCTTCTGATAAATTGTGCATGATATATTCTTTTTATTGATTGAATACATCAAATGTCATGGGCTAGACCGTAATCAATTTACGCTCTAATTATTAGAGAAAAGAAGCTGCGTGAAGTCGCTTTTAAATCAGTACTTTAAGGCGGAATTTAAAATAATTTTTTTTACTCTTTGGCGTAGAATTTTAGGTTCTAGTACTTCTACATTATCCCCATAAGAAAGAATTAACTGAACTAGTTCTATAGTTTGCAACGCGAATAATTCGACTAATACATGTTCATCCTTCTCCTCAACGATAACTTGAGAATGGTGAATGGGCCTACTCTTTATGTACTTTCCCTGAAGTGCTGAGAATTTAAGACCAATTCTCACGGGAACTCCATCGAGCTCTGTTATACCTATAGAATGCTTAAAGAATCGATCAGGATCAAAACCTCTCACTTCTTCAAATTTTTCTTTTAAGAGTTTTGTTTTTTGAATTCTATCAAGACTAAAGGTTAGATAATCACTTCTGTCATCTGACCAAGAAATCACATACCACCTCCCTTTATACTCTTTTAGTAAATATGGGTCTAAGGTATACGTCTTGGTCTTATTCTTTTTAAAACTCAGGTATGTGACTTCTATCTTTTTCTTCGATTTTATAGCGTCCATTAAAGGCCCTAAGTATTCAGAACCTGAGTCACTAATGCTTTGTTCGAATTGAATGAATTTTTCTTCTTTAATTTCGACTCCTTCAGGACTGGTTTTGATTTTATCAAAGATTCTTTCTATCGCACTACTAAACTGTTGAAAAATTTCGATATCCTTAAATTGATATAAAGTTTGAGCTGCGAATTTTATAGCTCCTAAATCTTCTTCTTGAAGAGGGATTTCACTTATGGAGTAGTTTTCTTCTTCATAGAAATAACCATTATGTCCTTTGCTATACTTAATAGGAGCGTAGTATCCGAGTTCTCCCTCATTTCTCATAGCATACAAGTCTTTTTCTATAGTGCTACTAGATATTCGATCTCCAAAACTCCCATAGAGTGATTCTTCACAAGCTTCCTTAAGCTCTTCCTTGGTAGGGTAGGGCTTGGATTTACTGCTTATGAGACGGTCTATAATTCTATATCTTAAAAGGGCATATTTATTAGCCGGCATGAAGTCCAGATTTCATACTAATTTAAAATAAAGCACATCTTATAAATTAAACAAGCGCACTATTTTTTACAGTAGCGCTATTGAAAACCCCAATCCAACTAATCTACTGTGTTAATTCGGGACCTTAACAGCTAGCATGAAAAATCTACTTATTACTTTGTCTGAGTTCCTAGGTGTTCTCTCTTTAATACCTTCTTATATAGTGTTAATGGAAGAATGACATTCGAGAATTACGCATTAATGTTTTTGATGTCTGTGTTTTGGGATAGCTGAAAGACTCGCTCTAAGGAGTTAAATCCAAACTCGGTCATTCTGTAGTTCTGAATCTTTTCTGAGTTATCTTTTCCACCTAATAGTTCCAGCTTTTATTTTCTATATCGAGATTAAGCGCTTTTATTAGATATCTGGGAGTGGCTTAAAGATTAAAAAGAAATTAGGGAGATAAAAATTTTCAATTTGAAAATGAATGGAGCTAATATCAGTGCGGGCATTAAATTTAGTATTCTAATTTTGGTTATCTCTAATATATTTAAACTTAGACCTAAAAGCAGTATTCCGCCAGTGCTGAAAATTATATCTTGAATATTTTGATCTAGATAGGGTTCTAAATAAACGGCTCCTAATGTTAGAGTCCCTTGAAAAATTAGAAGAGGAACAGCGGAGAATAAAATACTTTTTCCAAATGCTGAAGCTAATGCAGCAGCAGAGAAAAAGTCCATGGTAGCCTTGGTTATTATTAAATCTCTATTGCCCGATATTCCCTCTTGAAAAGTTCCCAGAAGAGTCATGCTCCCTACGCAGAAAAGAAGAAATGCAGTGATCATACCTTCACTGAAGGACTTCTCCGAAGAATCGCCCGAGTTAAATCTGTTAAGCCATAAGTTAAGCTTTTGCTCTATCAAAAGTAGTTCGCCTAATATGGCACCTAGCACTAGGGATAATACGACTACTAAAATAAATTCCCCATCTAGGTTAATGGACATCCATATCCCCAGAAATAGAGTGAAAATACCAAGGGCTTGGAATACCGTTTTGATTATCCTTTCTGGAAGACTCTTTTTAATCAGCATTCCTATTGAACTTCCCAGTATTACAGTGCCTGTGTTTATTAATGTCCCTAGCATAGTCCCAAATTTAAAAAAGAAAGTCAGTCGATGAACAAAACCCTTGCAGAAGGAACGATGATTTTATGGCTATAAAAATTACCTTTGCTACGCAATGAAATTTACCCTTCAACATAATGATTCTGGCTCTAAAGCAAGGGCGGGATTAGTAGAAACAGATCATGGAGTTATTCAGACTCCTATATTCATGCCTGTAGGAACTGCGGCTACCGTAAAGGGAATAACCCAGCAGGATTTAGAATCGGACATAAAAGCACAGATCATTTTAGGGAATACCTATCATCTCTATTTAAGACCTGGCTTAGATATCATAGAAGCAGCAGGAGGGCTTCACAAGTTTAACGGGTGGAAAAAACCAATTCTTACTGATAGTGGGGGTTATCAGGTTTACTCACTTAGTGATAACAGAAAGATAAATGAAGAAGGAGTAGTGTTTAGGTCTCATATAGATGGCTCTAAACACTTATTTACTCCTGAAAATGTAATGGCCACACAGCGGGTTATTGGGGCCGATATTATTATGGCTTTTGATGAATGTACACCTTACCCATGCGAATATCCCTATGCTAAGGATAGCTTAGATATGACACATAGATGGCTGAAAAGGTGTGTTACTAATCATCAGGAAAATGACCCTAAATATGGTTTTTCTCAAGCGCTATTTCCAATAGTACAGGGGAGTGTTTATAAGGATCTTAGGGTGAAGAGTGCTGAGTTTATAGCGGAGCAAAATATGCCTGGAAATGCTATCGGAGGCCTTTCTGTAGGAGAGCCACACGAAGAGATGTATGCCATGACAGAAATAGTCTGTGATATACTTCCTGAGGATAAGCCAAGATACCTTATGGGGGTGGGAACTCCTGCCAATATTTTAGAAAACATAGCGTTAGGTGTAGATATGTTTGACTGCGTAATGCCTACGAGAAATGCCAGAAATGGAATGCTGTTTACTTGGGAAGGAACCATGAATATGAAAAACAGAAAATGGGCAGATGATTTCACACCTCTAGATGCTCACGGAACTAGTTACGTAGACTCCTTTTATTCTAAGTCATACGTTAGACATCTATTTCATGCGAATGAAATGTTAGGTAAAATGATAGCTACAGCTCATAATTTGGCTTTCTATATGGATTTAGTGAAACAAGCAAGAGAGCATATTGAGCTTGGAGATTTTTCAGACTGGAAAAACAAAGTGGTGCATAAACTTTCTGAGCGTTTATGAATACTCTTGATAGATATATTATTAAGAAGTTGCTTAGTACTTTCTTCTTTATTATCATGGCGTTTATTATTATTTCGGTAGTAATAGATTTTTCTGATAGGGTAGATGATTTTATAGAGCATGACGCTCCTGTTATGGAAGTGTTAATTGGATATTACTTAAACTTTTGTATTCATTTTGGGAATCTTCTGAGTGGTTTGTTAATATTTTTAACCGTAGTACTCGTCTGTAGCACTATGGCTCAGCGCACGGAAGTGGTAGCCATTTTGAGCGGAGGAATTTCATTTAACCGATACTTAAGGCCGTTTTTTATAGCTGCTACTATTCTGGTAATTATTTTTCTTTTTATTTCACATATCGTTTTGCCCTCGGCCAATCAGAGGAAGCTAGAGTTTGAGAATACATATATCCGTCCGAATTTTTATATCTCTGATAAAAATGTTCATCGTGAAATTTCTCCAGGAGAAATAGTCTATTTCAAGTCTTTATCTGCCTCTAAGCAGCTGGGGTCTAAGTTTTCGATAGAGAACTGGGAAGAAGGCGAATTAAGGAAAAAAGTATTTGCTGATAAAGCTACTTATGACCCAGAAAAAAAGATGTGGGAGCTGAAAAAAGGACAGATAAGAAAATATCATAAAGACGGAACCCAGTCATTCCAGTATTTTGCAGAGAAGGATACGGTGCTAAATCTGACTATAAATGATTTCGGTCATAGGTCTAGCATTAGTAGTGCTATGAAATGGGATGAGTTAAATATCTTTATTGCAGAGCTGGAAAAGAAAGGATTTTCGGATGCCTCAAAGCACCAGATAGAGAAACATCAGCGAACGAGTATTCCCTTTAGCATTTATGTTTTTGTGTTAATAGCAGCTTCTATGGCATCTCGAAAATTAAGAGGAGGAACGGGTATTCATTTAATGTTAGCTGTAGTGATTGGTTTTGTCTATGTATTTTTCCAGAGAATAGCGAGTGTTTCTGCTACGAATGCCGGAGTAGATCCGTTAATAGCCGTATGGATACCAAACATAATTTTCCTTGGGTTGGGAATATGGGTGTACATTAAATCTCCGAAATAAAAGTCAAGTTACAGGGTGAAGATCCACTCAGAGAATCCCTCTTCCGTAAACATGTTTTTTTTAGGTTTGGTATTGAATACTCCGAATACTGAGCTGCCGCTTCCACTTAATGAAGCGTAGTTTGCACCAGCATTTATAAGTGTTTCCTTTATGCGTTGCAATGCTGGATACTTTTCACTGAGCGTTTTCTCGAAATCGTTTATCCAGTTTACTTGCCAGTCATTTTCCTTAATACCCCAGTCGATGTTACCCTGAGTAGTTTCATACAAGTTTAATCCACCATAGGCTTCTGCAGTACTAATATGAATATTGGGGTTTACCAGGAGTACATACTTTCCTTTTAAATTAAAGTCAATAGGAGTGATGAGCTCTCCTCTTCCCTTGATTAAAGCAGAGCCCTGTGTGCAGAAGAAAGGGCAGTCGCTACCTAGCTCAGCAGACAGTTTAACTAGCTCTTTAGTATCTATTTTAAGGTTCTCTAGTTCGTTTACTCCTTTTAAAACAGCCACAGCATCAGAACTTCCTCCTCCGAGTCCTGCTCCGATAGGTATGTTTTTAAGCAAATGAATATCATAGGAAGAGATGGCATATCCTCTTTCTCTAAGAAGTCTTAAAGCTTGAAGGCATAAGTTTTTCTCTGGGTTTCCTGGGATTTCAATATTATAGGCATGAAACGAATCTGTAGTAGAAGGAATAAGTTCTATAAAATCATACAGAGGTATTTTAGTGAAAATACTTTCAAGTTCATGAAACCCATCAGCTCTTTTACCTTTTATATGAAGGCCTAAGTTAATTTTAGCTGGAGCTCTGTAAATCATCTGTCTAGTCTAGGTAGCCAAATCTTTTTAGCTTCTTGGCGTCATCTCTCCAGTCTTTATCAACCTTAACGAATAATTGTAAAAATACTTTTTTATCTATAAATCGTTCGATGTCTCTTCTAGCTTCAGTTCCTACTCTTTTTAGTGCTATCCCACCTTTACCGATGATGATTCCCTTTTGGCTTTCTCTCATTACATAAATAAGAGCTCTAATGCGCACTATTTTTTCCTCTACTACATATTCCTCCACCTCTACTTCAGATGAATATGGGATTTCCTGCTTGTAGTGAGTCATAATTTTTTCTCGAATAATTTCGCTTACGAAAAAACGCATCGGTTTATCGGTCAGTTCATCTTTTGGGAAGTACGGAGGAGACTCAGGAACTAAAGAGATAATTTTTTTCATAACCATATCTACATTGAACTTGTGCAGTGCAGAGATAGGAACTATTGTAGCATTAGGTAGCTTTTCTTTCCAAGCGTCCAACTTAAGTTGAATTTCAGCTTGGTCGGTCATATCTACCTTGTTCAGTACGAGAATAGTAGGAATGTCTATTTTAGTAAGTTTTTCAGCTAAAATATGCTGATTTTCAGGTTTTTCATTTATCTCCACCACGAAGAGAAAAACGTCAGCATCCTGAAAAGCACTCTTCACGAAGTTATTCATTCCTTCATGAAGCTTGTATTTGGCGTCTACCACCCCAGGAGTATCAGAAAACACTAACTGATAATCATCATCATTCACTATACCCATAATTCTATGGCGAGTGGTCTGAGCTTTAGCATTTATAATGCTCAGTTTGGTTCCTACTAACTGATTCATTAGTGTAGATTTCCCTACGTTAGGTTTACCAATAATATTTATAAATCCAGCTTTGTGATTCATGAGTAATTTACTTAGGTGCAAAGATAATGGAATCCTGTTTGGTTTAGATTATTCAAAAACAAAAAAGGCTCAGGAAATAATCCTGAGCCTTTAACTCTTAGTAGCGAGGGCAGGACTCGAACCTACGACCTTCGGGTTATGAGCCCGACGAGCTACCAACTGCTCCACCTCGCAATGTTTACAAAACGTCCCTAACACCTGAGCGCTAGATTAATTTCGGACTGCAAATATATGAAGTTTTAACTCCTAGTGCTTAATTGATAGGGTTATTTTTACTATTAAATGAGTAGCACCGAAGATTTATTGTTAAGACGTTGCTATTAATTGAATTAACTCGATAAAATGATTAAATATTTTACTTCTTGCGTTCTGGTGTTGCTGGTCTCACCCCTATTTTCTCAGATATTTTATTACCCTTTTAATAATGGTAACACAGATAACCAGATAGGTAATGACTTTAATACCATTATTGCGCAGCAAACGTCACCTACGTCAGATGCTTTAGGAAATACAAATAGTGCCTTGAGTTTTTCGGGTGGGTCGCCACAAATTTGGGTAAACTCTGGAGATTTAATTGACTTTGGACTATCGACTAGCTTTTCTTTTGTTACTGATTTTTACAGCAACTCTTCTGCTGAACAAGATTTATTTAGAGATCTTCTTTCGAATGGAAATGGTTGGCAGATTGGGTTTTACGATAATTCTGGGTATATCACTTTAGAGGCGGGGGAAGGTGCTTCATCTATTAGTGTTAGAACTGAGGGTATTTATAATGATGGAGAATGGCACCAATTAGCTTTAATCGTCAATAAGGTGGATTTAACAATACAAATTTACATCGATGGAACACCGAGTAACTTGGTAGCCGAGGTTTGCGGGGAAGAGTTGACTGGGGTTGTTGTTAGTATTCAAGGATGTAATTTTAATGCGAATGAAGACAATACGACATTAACTACTTTAGGTGAGGATTTAGTAGGAGGGATGGATGAAATTAGTCTTTATTCTTCTGTGCTAAACGCAGATGATATTCAAATGGGTTTTGCTTCTAGTTTTATAGGTCAGCCAGGATTAGATTCTCCTTTAGATAATGCTAGTGGATTAAACCCAGAAGCTGTTTTGTTAGATTGGGATGACTTCAGTTCAGCTCTAAGTTATGAGATTGAATATGATGCTAATGCTAATTTCCTTGCTTCTATTCAACTGACTTCGGCTACTAGTTCAGTTACGGCTAGTTTTCTGAATGTGGATACAGAATACTTTTGGAGAGTTAGAGCGATTACTGATTTGGGAGAAAGTCTTTATTCGAGTGTATGGTCTTTTAATACTCAGTCGGTACTAGTTGATTCGCCATCACTGACTTCTCCGTCCAATAACTCAGAAGGGATAAACCCTCAAGGTATACAGTTAAATTGGTCGAACTTGAATGAGGCGCTAACTTATACTGTTCAGTATGATGTAAACTTGGACTTTTCTACTTCGGTGGAAGCATCTACTTCTAGCTCGGATTACGATTTACCAACTTTAGAAGAAGCAACTATTTATTACTGGAGGGTCAAGGGGAGAAACGATGTGAGTACTTCTGAGTATAGTGATACATGGAGTTTTTCTACTGCGTAAGCACTTGTTTCTGCACCAGTACTGGCTAGTCCAGCATCGGGTGCTACAGGTGTTCCTTTTATAGATCTTCCTTTAACTTGGAATTCTCTTAATGGAGCAGAAGGTTATGTCTTAGAATACAGTGAAAGTAATTCGTTTTTAAGTCCAGAGACGTTAAGCTTGAGTGTCCTTACGAGTACTATAGGTTTACTGACAGGTTCTACTACTTATTATTGGAGAGTGAAGGCAGAAAATTCAGTTGGTTCTTCTCCTTACTCTGATGTATGGAGTTTCACTACAGAGGTGAATTCTTCTATTGAAGAGCTGGGAACTGCAGAAGTAGTTGCTATTTATCCCAACCCTGTTTCGGATTTCTTAAATTTAAAATGTTCTGCTACTCCACAGAGTATTATGGTGTTCGATATGCAAGGTGCTGAAGTGGCCGAAGTGGAGAAAGTTCAGCTGGAAGAAGGATTAACTGTAATAAAGACCTCTAGTTTATCTTCAGGCTTGTACATCTTAAGTTTAGAATTTTCGAATAACTCTCAGACTTTGAGGTTTGCTAAAGATTAAGTTTTAACTCGATGTTTTCGTAAGCCGCTTGTTGGAGTTACTTTTTTTATAATCGATTAATTTAAACTGTCATTTTATTCCTTGTAGTTAATCAATTAATAGTTGAACTTAGCTTTAGCCTAAACATGCTTGCTAATGCCACTTAATTCCGTTTTTTCCTGGTTTATGAAAAAAAGAGTTCATCAAATAGAGCTCTTTAAGAAATACCCATTGGAGGTTCAGGAAGAGTTGATGAAGGACTTGTGCAGAATGGCTCAGCATACAGAGTTTGGTCTCAAGTATGACTTCAGTTCCATTAGAAGTGCTAGCCAGTTTAAAGAGCGTGTTCCTATCAGAACGTATGAAGATTTTGAGCCATACATCTCTCGTCTTAGAGAAGGGGAACAAAACCTTCTATGGCCTACCAAGCAAAAATGGTTTGCTAAATCTTCTGGAACGACAAGTGGAGAGAGTAAGTATATACCAGTCACGTCAGAGTCATTAGAAGAGTGTCATTATAAAGGTGGAAAGGATTCACTTTCTATTTACTACGAATTAAACCCTCAGGCTGATGTGTACTCAGGGAAAACCTTAGTGCTTGGAGGTAGCTCCAATATTCATTCATATAATAAAGCATGTTATACAGGGGATTTAAGTGCTATAATTATTAGGAATCTGCCTATTTGGGTTGAGTTAAAACGAATACCAAACAAGGATATAGCTCTTATGGAAGATTGGGAGCATAAAATAGATAAGATGGCGCTGGCCAGTATGGATGAAGATGTGAGAATGGTGGTAGGAGTTCCATCATGGACATTAGTTCTTATGAAGCGTATTCTGGAGATGAAAAATAAATCATTGATTACGGATGTTTGGCCGAATCTAGAATTGTTTTTACATGGAGGGGTTAGTTTTTCACCTTATCGAAAGCAGTTTGAAAGTCTTATTCATTCTTCGAAGATGAATTATTTGGAGACCTATAATGCTTCAGAAGGTTTCTTCGGGATTCAAGACAGATTAGGCGAGAAAGACATGCTTTTAATGTTAGATTATGGGATCTATTATGAGTTTATCCCTTTGGCCAATGTAAATGATGAGCAGCCTAATACGTTAATTTTAAGCGAGGTGTCTTTGGGGGAGGTTTATGCACTGGTGATCTCTACTAATGGAGGGCTTTGGAGGTACATGATAGGAGACACTATTCAGTTCACTAGCTTGAACCCGTTTAGAATAAAAGTATCAGGAAGAACGAAGCATTTTATGAATGCCTTTGGAGAAGAAGTTATTATCGAAAATGCAGTAGCTGCCTTAGAAGTGGCATGCGCTGAGACTTCGGCTACGATTTCAGATTTCACAGCTGGTCCAGTTTATATTGGTCAGACAAATAAGGGTAGGCATGAGTGGTTTATTGAGTTTCAGGAAACACCGAGTGATATAGATAAATTTAGAGTTGTTTTGGATCAGGCGTTGCAACGCGAGAATACAGATTACCAATCTAAGCGGGCTTATAATTTAGCATTAGAAGAGCCACTTATAAGAATTCTGCCCAAAGGGACGTTTTACAAATGGATGAAGAAAAGAGGGAAGCTAGGTGGCCAAAACAAAGTACCCAGGTTATCTAACAACAGGGAGTACTTAGATGAAATTAATTCTCTTATCGAAACAGGCTATTTGGCCGAAGAATTACATTAAATATAACATGACTATTTTTTTATATTATCTATTTCAATTTATTCTTCTCTGGCAGACGCCATGTGAGTTGGAAGGGGGTGTCGTATTAGATGAGTTTCAAAATGTATATATATACGATGATACGTCTCTTTTGAGCTATAATAAAGAAGGTGTAAATCATTTCTCCTACAGTAATTTGAGGAAGGGAGAGATAACTTCAGTCGATGTAACAAACCCTCTGAGAATAGTCGTTTATTATGGTGAAAACAACGAGGTTATTTTTTTAGATAACACTCTTTCGGAGCAAAATCAAGGAGTAAGTCTTAATGACTTGTCTCTATACGATGTTTCTCTGGTGTGCTCCTCTTTTCAGAATCATTTGTGGCTCTATAGGTCAGCTGAACAGAAGTTGGTGAGGATAAATAGAAATGGGGAGGTGGTCAATGAAACTGCTAGCTTGGCTCTTTGGATTGAGGGAGATGTTGGTGAATTTGTTTTGCTTAAAGAGTCAGGTAATTTTCTTTATTTGGTTTCATCTGAAGGGGAGGTAATGGTCTTTGATCAGTATGGCACTTTTCGAAAAAAAATATTGATTTCTGAAGCTAGTAAGATTCACTTCTCAGAATCAAAAATTCTTTATTTAAATGAGAAGGATGTTTACGCCATAGATGCCGAGGTTTATACTGAGCCTGTTTTGATTTATTCGTTTGAAGATGAGATGATAGGCGGTAGTTTTGATTTTAACTTGAGGCATGCGGCTAGATTAAATAAGGGATTACTGAGCTTAAGGGAGGTCTCTAATTAGGCTTTTAGTGGAAAAGTTTTTCTAATAATCCCCTGATTTTTTTTGTATTTTCACTTACTAGATTAAGTGACTTAAATAAACCAATAATGAGTAAGAAAACGCACGTGGCGATAGCCGGTAATATAGGCTCGGGAAAAACAACTTTAACAACTCTTCTGTCTAAGCATTTTAAATGGCAAGCACATTATGAGAATGTAGATGATAACCCTTATCTGAATGATTTTTATAAAGATATGCAGAGGTGGTCTTTTAATCTGCAGGTTTTCTTTATGACAAAAAGATTTGACCAGCTTCAAGAAATGATGGCAAGCAAAAAGAGTTTTATTCAAGATAGAACGATATATGAAGATGCATACATCTTTGCTCCAAACTTGCATGCGATGGGTCTTATGACAACGAGAGATTACGAGAATTTTCTAGGTCTATTTAATAGTATGGATCAGTTCTGTCATGCTCCTGACCTTTTAGTGTATTTAAGAGCTAGTGTTCCTACGCTAGTCAATCAAATACAGAAGAGAGGGCGTGATTATGAAGAAGCTATTAGAATAGATTATTTAACGAGACTAAATGAGCGGTATGAAGCTTGGATTAGTACGTATGATAAAGGAAAGCTATTAATCGTAGATGTCGATGATAATTACTTCAATGATGATGCAGGAGACCTGAATAACATCATAACGAAAGTTGATGCAGAGCTTCATGGTTTATTTGAACAGCAAGAAGCTTAGAGCAAACAGAAAACATTAAGACATAAAAAAACCATCTCATTTGAGATGGTTTTTTTATGTCTATTAAATTCTAAATAAGTTTACTTCGCTACTAATGATACTTGAAGTGTTACATCATCATTGATGACTTTATCACCTAGGGCATCGAAGAATTTTCCTGAATTGTATTTGATGCCATAATCAGTTCTGTCAAATTTAATGGCTCCAGCGATAGAAATGTTTCCTTTAACGTTTTGAGACTGAACCGCTACTAGCAGCGCAGTAGCTGACTTAGTAATCCCTTTAATAGTTAAATCTCCGATTACCTTGAAGTTAGTTTTCACGCCTTGAGTAGATTTTATAAGCTCTGAGCTTGTTATTTTATAGTTAGCTTCAGGATGCTTATCTACTCCGAAAAAATCATCTGCTTTAAGGTGTCCGACTAGGTCTGCATTAGACTCAGCATCTTTTATATCAGTAACAGTTATAGAAGTCATGTCTAGGATAATAAGACCAGCAGAAATTAAGCCGTCTTCACCCATAGAAAAGGTTCCGGAGTTGACAGAAACTTCACCGCTGTGTGCGCCTGTTACTTTTTTCCCCGTCCACTTTATTTTACTTTTAGAAGCGTCTAAAGTATACGTTCCAGCATTAGGTGCAGGTGGTCTATCATTTGCTGTAGAAATATCATTAGGGTCAAATCCCATTTCCTTAACAGCACATTTAGTTATTTCTGCTAAAAACGCTTCGTCATTCTGAGATTTATCTCGACACCACTTGAAGTTTTCTTCAGTTTTGTCTTTTCCTGCCATGATTCCATAACAGTCACATGCTGAATATTCTTTGGGAGAACTAGAGCAGCTAGCTAAAAGAATAGCTATCGCTCCTATGTAAAATATGTTTTTTAACATCTTTAGTTTATTTCTTCGTTAACCGATAATTCGATTTTATTCGTAGAATCATCTACATCCTGTCCGTGATTCTCTAATGAATGACCGCCTAACATAGGAGCGATAACCAATCCTATAAGACAAGTAAGCTTGATAAGAATGTTCATAGAAGGACCAGAAGTATCTTTGAATGGATCTCCAACTGTATCTCCAGTTACTGCTGCTTTATGTGCGTCAGAACCTTTATATGTCATTACTCCATTAATCTCTACACCAGCTTCGAAAGACTTCTTTGCGTTATCCCAAGCTCCTCCAGCGTTGTTTTGGAAAATCGCCCATAGTACACCTGAAACAGTAACACCTGCCATATAACCACCTAGCATTTCAGCTACCAACATGTTGTTGTCTTGATAAACTAATTTACCTACTAAGACTACAGCTATAGGGAAACCTATAGTTAAAAGACCAGGCAACATCATTTCTTTTAAAGATGCTTTTGTAGAGATAGCCACACATTTATCATATTCTGGTTTTCCAGTTCCTTCCATTATTCCTGGAATTTCTTTAAACTGTCTTACGACTTCATTTACCATTTCCATGGCTGCTTTACCTACGGCATTCATAGCTAATGCAGAGAATACAACTGGCACCATAGCTCCAACAAATAACATGGCTAATACTGGTGCTTTAAATATGTTAATTCCATCTATTCCTGTGAAGGTAACGTATGCAGCAAACAATGCTAAAGAAGTTAACGCTGCAGAGGCAATGGCAAAACCTTTACCAGTTGCGGCAGTTGTGTTACCAACAGCATCTAAAATGTCAGTTCTTTCTCTAACGATAGGGTCTTGTTCACTCATTTCAGCAATACCACCAGCATTGTCAGCAATTGGTCCAAAAGCATCAATCGCTAATTGCATAGCTGTTGTTGCCATCATTGCAGAGGCTGCTAAAGCAACTCCATAAAATCCAGCTAAGGCATAAGAGGCCCAAATAGCAGCAGCAAATAATAAAACTGAAGAGAATGTAGAAATCATACCCGTAGCTAAACCAGCGATGATGTTTGTTCCTGCTCCTGTAGAAGATTGTTGTACGATTTTTAAAATTGGTTTAGAGCCTAATCCAGTGTAGTATTCAGTAAATGCTGAGATTCCAGCTCCTACCACTAAACCAACTAAACACGCATAAAACACTCTCATTGAAGAAATCTCCTGAATACCTTCTCCGAAGAAATCCATTTGCATTGTTGCTGGTAGCATCCATGTTACTAAACCGTAACATGCGACAGCAACCATTAAAATTGATGCCCAGTTTCCTATGTTTAGTGCTTTTTGTACATCCTTTTCTTTTGCATCGTTAGATGAAATCTTAACTAATAAAGTTCCGATAAGAGAAATGATAATTCCGACACCTGCTATAGACATTGGTAATAAGATTGGGCCAATTCCGCCAAAAGCATCTTGAATTGATCCTCCCATATCCTTAATAACATAGTTTCCTAAAACCATTGCAGCTAAAACTGTAGCTACATAAGAGCCAAATAAATCAGCTCCCATACCTGCTACGTCACCTACATTATCACCTACATTGTCAGCAATTGTTGCTGGGTTTCTTGGGTCATCTTCAGGAATACCAGCGTGTACTTTACCCGCTAAATCAGCTCCAACATCGGCAGCTTTGGTATAAATACCACCACCAACTCTTGCAAATAAAGCAATAGATTCAGCTCCTAATGAGAAACCAGCTAATGCTTCTAAAACAACAGTCATATCTGATGTAGAAGTCCAGACTCCACCCATAAAATAGTGAAAGAAAAATATAAAGAATGCCGTTAAACCTAAAACAGCTAAACCAGCAACTCCAAGTCCCATAACTGTTCCACCACCAAAAGATACTTTTAATGCATTTGGTAAACTAGTTTTTGCAGCTTGAGTTGTTCTAACATTTGTCTTGGTTGCTATTTTCATTCCCATGTTTCCTGCAAAAGCAGAGAAAATAGCTCCAATAATAAAAGCAACTACAATTAAGTAAGTACTATCCATATAAAATGCAATACCTGCCAAAACAAGACTTGCACCTATAACGAAGAATGTTAATAGTCGATATTCTGCTTTTAAGAATGCGAGTGCACCTTCATAGATGTGATCAGAAATTTCTTTCATTTTACCGTCACCGGCATCTTGTTTCATAACCCAAGATTTTTTAGTTACCATGTAAAGCAACCCAAGGATAGCCATTACTATTGGCATATAAATCATATACGCTTCCATATTATTGTTTTGTGTTTATTCGTGTTTAAAAAAGGTGCGCAAAAATAAGGCATCACACGCACTTAGGCAACCCATAAAGATAGGTTGATTATTAATGAGTTAATGAATCAAAAAAGAAACAGTATTCTCTTTAATTTGAGTTTCCTTAATATTCTCTATGCTTTCTTAAGATACATAGCCTCTTTAGCGGCCTTTACTATTTTAGAAACATCAGGAAGTGCCTCAGCTATAAGGGTGGTAGCGAACGGGAAAGGGGTGTCACTCTGAGTTAATCTCTGGATAGGAGCATCTAAATAATCAAATGCATTTCTTTGAACTCTATAAGCCACTTCGCTACATACAGAGCCTACAGGGAAGCTTTCCTCTACGATAATCAGTCTGTTTGTTTTCTTCACAGACTTAATAATAGTATCTATATCTAATGGACGAATAGTTCTTAGGTCAATAACCTCAGCACTGATTCCTTCCTTAGCTAGCTCTTCGGCAGCTTTGTTGCAGTCCTTCATTATCTTCCCGAAAGAAACGATAGTAATATCAGTTCCCTCTTTAACTACATCAGCTACTCCTATAGGAATTAGGTACTCCCCTTCAGGAACCATTCCTTTATCTCCATACATTCTTTCTGATTCCATTATTAGAACAGGGTCATTATCTCTAATAGCCGACTTTAAGAGTCCTTTCATGTCCGCAGGGTTACTTGGAGTAATCACCTTCAATCCAGGAATATGAGAGTACATAGGTTCGAAACTCTGAGAGTGCGTAGCCGCTAGCTGGCCTGCTTGGGCATTAGCTCCTCTGAATACGATAGGAACATTGAACTGTCCGCCAGACATTTGAAGCATTTTAGCGGCAGAGTTAATAATTTGGTCAGCTGCTAAAATGGCGAAATTCCAAGTCATAAATTCCACTATTGGTCTTAACCCATTCATGGCAGCACCTACTGCTATCCCACTAAATCCAAGTTCTGCTATAGGTGTGTCTATAACTCTTCTAGCACCAAACTCGTCTAGCATCCCTTTACTAGCCTTGTAAGCACCGTTATATTCGGCTACTTCCTCCCCCATAAGAAAGACTCTTTCGTCTCTTCTCATTTCTTCTGACATAGCTTCTGCTATAGCTTCTCTGAATTGGATTTCTTTCATTATCTTAAATTTCGAGCGTCAAAAATAGTAATATTTCTCACCATTGCAACGCCCTTTTTTATCACTATAGAACTAAGTGTAATCTCTACACTTATATTGCTTTCACTTAACTTTGGTATAAAAGGACAAAATCTAAATAAAAATGTTATGCATGCATACTATATTTGTGGGCAAATAATTGGAGAAATCCTACAGTGTAAGATTATATAAAGAATAATTTTGCGTTGCAATAGAAAAAGAAAATCAACACAATGAATATATTAGTTTGTATTTCAAAAACGCCAGATACGACTTCTAAAATAGCCTTCACTGATGGAGGAACGAAGTTCGATGAGAATGGTATTCAGTTTATAGTTAACCCTTATGATGAGTGGTATGCACTTGTGAGAGCGTTAGAATTAAAAGAAGCTAATGGAGGGAAAGTCACAGTCATTTCGGTAGGAGATGCGAGTAATGACCCTATTATTAGAAAATCGTTAGCTATTGGAGCTGATGAGGCCGTAAGAGTAGATGCAGCAGATACAGATGCTTTATTCGTAGCGCAGCAAATAGCGAATTACGCTAAAGAGAATGATTATAACATGATTTTGACTGGAAAGGAAACCATTAATTACAATGGAGGACAGTTAGGAGGTATGATAGCAGAATTAGTTGGCTTGCCTTATGTGGCCATGGCTACTAAGTTAGATTTAGCTGGAGATACAGCTACCATAGAAAGAGAGATCCAAGGAGGTTCTGAAGTATTAGAAGTTAATGGAGGGTTTGTTTTAAGTGCTGCTAAAGGAATGGCGGAACAACGAATCCCTAACATGAGAGGGATTATGGCTGCGAGGTCTAAGCCACTTAACGTGATAGCTCCTTCTGGAGGAGAGGCGCATACTTCTGTAGTTAGTTATGAGCTACCTCCTGCGAAAGCAGAGTGCAAGTACATCGATGCTGAAAACGCAGGAGAATTAATCGCTTTATTACATAATGAAGCTAAAGTTATCTAACCCTTAAAAGAGAAAGAAAATGTCAATAGTAGTTTTTGTATCAAACACGAAAGGAAAAATAAATAAAGCAGGGTTAGAGGCTATTTGCTACGCAGCAGATGTAGCTAAAAACTCTGGAGATTCAGTGACTGCTGTTACTGCAGGCTCCTTGGAAGGAGACGGTGGAGCAGGTGCTTATGGAGCTTCTAAGTTAATATCAGGTGCTTCGGTAAATCCTTCTGACAGTGCTCAGGTCACTAATATGGTGAGTGCGGTAATTTCAGATGAGGGCGCTAGCATGATCGTCACTAGTCATGATAATGACGGTAAACAAGTAGCTCCTAGATTAGCCGCTAGATTAAACTGTGGAATGGTAACGGGTGTAACAGGTTTACCTGATACTTCTGCGGGATTTACAGTAAAGAAAAACGTATTCTCAGGAAAAGCCATAGCTCAGGTGAGCATCACTTCTGATAAAAAAATATTAGCTCTTCTTCCAAACTCACATGGTCTTCATGAGCATGGAGGCACTGCAGAGGTTTCTGAGTGGTCTGGTGACGCTGGGGCTGCTTCAGTAACAGTAAAGGAAGTGAAAGTAGAAGAGTCTAATGTAGTTCCGCTTCCAGAAGCAGAATTAGTAGTTAGCGCAGGTAGAGGAATGAAAGGACCGGAGAATTGGGGGATGATAGAAGAGTTAGCTTCTGAATTAGGTGCTACTACTGCTTGTTCTAGACCAGTCTCAGACATCGGTTGGAGACCACACCATGAGCATGTAGGTCAAACTGGTGTAGCTATTAGGCCTAATTTATATATCGCTATTGGAATTAGCGGTGCTATCCAGCACTTAGCCGGTGTAAATGGTTCTAAAAAAATAGTAGTCGTAAACACGGATCCAGAAGCTCCTTTCTTTAAGGCTGCTGATTACGGAATCGTAGGAGATGCCTTTGAAGTAGTTCCTAAACTAATAGCTGCTGCTAAGGCTTTTAACGCATCTAAGTGATTTGAGAATAATCTGACAGCGCTGCTGTTAGTTTAGCTCATTCGAAATATTTACTTTTACAGAGTGAAAAACGGGAGACCACACAGTCTTCCGTTTTTTTTCTACATATGGATAAAATAGAGTTAGAGATATCTGATATAGCGCCTAGCGGCTCCACCAGTGGAGCCTATGCTTTAGTGTTAAAGCAAATAGACGGTCATAAAAAGCTCCCTATAGTAATAGGCGGGCATGAGGCTCAGGCTATAGCCATAGAGTTGGAGAAAATGACTCCGAGCAGACCGCTTACGCATGATTTATTTAAAAGCTTTTCTAAAGCATTTACTATTGATATAGAGGAAATAATCATTTACAACCTTATAGAAGGGATCTTTTTTGCGAAAATAATCGCTGTACAGGATGGCCGTAAAGCCGAGATAGATGCCAGAACCAGTGATGCTGTGGCAGTAGCGGTGAGGTTTGAATGCCCTATTTACTGTTATGACTTCATTTTGGACTCAGCAGGAATAGATGCTGAAGGAGAAGATGGAGCATTTAGCGAAGATGATTTAGTGGCTTCAGAAACTAAATTGGTAGAGGAAAGCACAGAAGCTTTATCTGTAGTAGAATTAGAAGCACAGCTAAATCAAGCTTTGGAAGATGAAGATTATGAAAAAGCTACCATTCTTAGAGACGAAATCAATAAGCGAACTGGAGAGAGCTAATTACTTGGGTCTCTTTTTTTGTTGATTAATCCCTCAAATCCCTTCACTTTTCCACATACGGGTTGAATAGTCCACAAGTTAAACACTTTACCACCCTTCTTTTATATCTTCCGCCCACCTAAACCAAGGGAGTCACATGAGCATACTTAGAGGGTTTATCGGAATAGCCGTTATAATAGGCATAGCCTTCTTGTTTTCAAGCAACAAGAAGAAAATTAATTGGAGACAAGTGGGTATTGGACTGCTCATTCAGCTGGTTTTTGCTTTCTTGATTTTAAATGATAAGCTCAACGAATACATTCTTGTAGGGCAATTTTTCGAATTTATAGGCAGAATATTTACAAAAGTTATAGGCTTCACTCAGGAAGGGACTAATTTCTTGTTCGCCAGTTTTGGCGGTGGAGAAATAGAATCTCCTTTATTAAACTTCGCTATAATCATTCTTCCTACTGTAATATTCTTCTCAGCGTTAACTAGCTTGTTTTACTACTGGGGAATACTTCAGAAAGTAGTATGGGCTTTTGCTTGGATCATGAAACGACTAATGAAGTTATCTGGAGCAGAAAGTTTAGCAGCTGCAGGAAACATTTTCTTAGGACAAACAGAAGCACCTCTTTTAGTAAAGCCATACTTGGATAAAATGACCAAGTCGGAGGTTATGTCGCTTATGACTGGTGGTATGGCCACTATAGCTGGAGGAGTTTTGGCTGCATATATAGGATATCTAGGAGGCGGAGATGAAGCGGAAACCATCCGTTTTGCCAAGCATTTATTAGCCGCATCTATCATGTCTGCTCCAGCAGCCATAGTAGCGGCTAAAATATTAGTTCCAGAAACGGAAGAATTCAATCAAGAGCTTAAAATCTCAAACGAAAAAATCGGAAGTAACGCATTGGAAGCTATATCCAATGGTACCTCAGATGGATTAAGGCTAGCTGTGAATGTAGGCGCTATGCTTTTGGTTTTTACCGCTTTAATGGCATTTGGGAATGCTGCTCTTATGAAAGTTGGACACATTACCAATTTAAACGGACTTATAGCTGAAAACACGCCTTATGCGGGGTTGTCTTTTGATATGCTACTAGGTTATGTTGGAGCTCCTATAGTATGGCTTATCGGAGTTTGTCAGGAGGATATGCTTCTCGTTGGTCAGCTTTTAGGAGAGAAAACGATTCTAAATGAATTTGTAGCTTATGGTACACTGGGAGGAATGAAAACCTCAGGTGTATTTACCGAAGATAAATCCATAGTAATGGCTACTTATATTCTTTGTGGATTTGCTAATTTCGCATCTATCGGAATTCAAATTGGAGGAATTGGAGCGTTAGCGCCTACCAGAAAAGGGCTTTTAAGTAAACTCGGTTTCAAGGCATTAATTGGAGGAACGTTAGCGTGTCTGTTTACAGCTGCTATCGTGGGAATGTTTTATTAAGAGATACTAATTTTGCGTTGCTACGCATAATAAAAAACACATGGCTGAAGTAGGAATAATAATGGGAAGTAAGTCAGATCTGCCAGTAATGCAGAAGGCAGCTGATATTCTTAAAGAGCTGGGAATTACGTATGAAATAACTGTAGTTTCTGCTCATAGAACTCCACACAGAATGGTGAAGTATGCAGAGGAAGCGGCTGACAGAGGCATAAAAACGATTATAGCAGGGGCTGGAGGTGCAGCACATTTGCCAGGAATGGTAGCCAGTATTACTCCGCTGCCAGTAATTGGTGTTCCTGTAAAGTCTAGTAATTCTATAGATGGATGGGATAGTGTTCTGTCTATTTTACAGATGCCAGGAGGAGTTCCTGTGGCTACTGTAGCCTTAGATGGAGCGAAAAATGCAGGAATTTTAGCTGCACAGATTATAGGAGTAGCTGACCAAAAAGTAAGGGAAAGAATTATATCATATAAAGCACATCTGGCAGATCAAGTGATGGATATGGTGAAGGATGTGGAAGAAGGTAATAAATAGATATTGAGCGGAGTAACAAAAGAGAATATGACAAAAACATTTTATCCAAAAGAACTTCCAGTAGGAAAAGTACATGGATTACTCTCAGGAGCTATTGGTCCTCGGCCTATCGCTTTTGCGAGCACCCTAGATGAAGAAGGGCGCCCAAACCTTTCTCCGTTTAGTTTCTTTAATGTTTTTAGTGCTAATCCCCCTATTCTAATTTTCTCTCCAGCCAGAAGAGGAAGAGATAACACGACTAAGCACACTTATGAGAATGTGAAAAAGATAGCTGAGGTAGTGATTAATGTGGTGAATTATGACATGCTTCATCAGATGTCACTCTCCAGTACTGAGTATCCGAAAGGAACTAATGAATTTGAAAAAGCTGGTTTTACGCAAGAGCCTTCCGAAAAAGTAAGACCGTTTAGAGTAAAAGAAGCACCCGTACAGATGGAGTGTGTGGTGAATGAAGTGATAGAATTAGGAAAAGAAGGCGGAGCAGGAAATTTGGTGATTTGTGAAGTGGTAGCCATTCATGTAAATGAAGCGGTGATGGATGAAGATGAAAAAATAAACCAGCATAAAATAGATTTGGTAGGAAGATGCGGAGGAAACTGGTACACTAGAGCGTCTGGAGATGCTATATTTGAAGTAGCCAAACCATTAACTACCCTGGGAATAGGCGTAGACACTATTCCAGTTGAGATTAGAAACAGTAAATTTCTCACAGGTAATGATTTAGGGAAATTAGGGAACGTAGAATCACTGCCTAACGAAACAGATGTAAACGACTTTAAACTGATAGAATTATCAGAATTATTTATAGAATTAGAGGACCATCAGCCAGAACTAGAGCAGAAGCTTCATGAAATGGCGCATGATTTTTTAGAGCAAGACCAAATAGAAGAAGCGTGGAAAACGCTTCTGACTTTTAATAACGGATAGAATTAATTTACAATAGAATAAACAATACCATGGAATTAACAGGAAAGTTAAAAGTGAAAATGGACGAACAAAAGTTCGACAGTGGATTTTTCAAAAGAGAATTCGTAGTTACTACTCAAGAGCAGTATCCACAGGATGTTAAATTTGAATTACTCAAAGAGAAGTGTGAAATGATAGCCAACGTAAACGATGGCGACATGATTAAAGTTCTTTTCGATATCAGAGGAAACGAGTATAACGGAAAATACTATAACAACTTAGTAGCTTGGAAAGTAGAAGGAGCTGTGGCTGGAGCTGGAGCACCTCAAGGAGAAATGCCGCCTGCACCTATGGCAGCTGCTGCACCTATCGATTTAAGCTCTGAAGAAGAAGACGATTTACCATTCTAAGGAATGAGTTTAAGCGGTTTTTCAGATGGATTTGCTCGGGTTTTTAAAAAGCTCTTGCCTTCACCGTTTGGTATAGCTGTAAGTCTAACCCTATTTGTATTTCTGGTGGCTTTGTGTTTCATGAAGCCGCCAGAGATATCTTTTTTAAGCCATGCTGAAAGCCTGGCTTTTTCTTGGCAAGAAGGATTATTTCAGAGTAATCTGCTCACCTTCGCCTTTCAGATGGCATTTATGCTGGTTCTGGGTCATGCCCTAGCCTTGACCAAACCATTCAGCCAAGCCATCGATTTATTGACTTCCGTTTTTTGTAAGAATACCGCTTTAGCAGCGTTTGGAGTGACGCTTTTAACAGTCATGGTAGCCTTATTTAATTGGGGTTTAGGCCTGATTTTCGGAGCTATTTTCGCACGTAAAGTAGGAGAATACGCGTTGCAACACAAGATTCCTCTCAATTACCCATTAATAGGAGCCGCTGGTTACTCAGGGCTCATGGTCTGGCACGGAGGATTTAGCGGAAGCAGCCTTTCTAAAATAGCAGAGTCAGGAGAATTACTAAGCAAAGCCCAGGGCCTATCTGCAGACAAATTAGCTTTAGTTCCAGAAGCTATTACTTATAATGAAACGGTATTCAGTTCTATGAATATCAGTATTAGTTGGGCACTAATCTTAATTCTGCCAGCAGTAATGTACTGGCTCGGAAAAAGAAAACCATCTGAAAAAACGGTAAGAAATTTAACTCCAGCCTCAGAAACCACCATCGTTTCTAAAGTCTTTGGAGCAGAAAGAATAGACCACTTAAGCTGGGTAGGAATAGGATTTGGATTACTGATGTTACTAGTGGCTTCGGTAGTAGCGTGGAATGCTGATGGTGGAATAACTGGATGGAAATTTATAAATCCCAACTGGATAAATCTGGTGCTGTTTGGGCTGGCTTTGACACTTCATAAAACATTCTCATCGTTTTTAAAAGGAGTAGATGAAGGTATGGGAGGAGCCGCAGGAATACTGGTTCAGTTCCCATTGTACTTCGGTATTTTGGGATTGATGACCAGTTCAGGATTGGTAGAATCCATTAGTCACTTCTTTGTGAGTGTGAGCACACCAGCCACTTATCCTGTTTTCACATTCATCAGCGCAGGAATAGTAAATATTTTTGTACCTAGTGGAGGAGGACAATGGGCCATCCAAGGACCTATCATCATCCAAAGTGCCCTAGAAATAGGAGTTCCTCTAAACAAAAGCATCCTAGCCATGGCCTATGGAGACCAACTCACCAATATGCTCCAGCCCTTTTGGGCGTTGCCTTTATTAGGGATTACAGGGCTAAAGGCTAAGGAGATATTGCCTTATACCTTGGTGTTGATGTTGGTGGGCGCTTTGATTTTTGTGGTTGGGTTGGTTGTTTTTTAAGAGTACAAAATCTGAACGCTTAATTCAATCAATTTTCGGGCTTACATTTACGGGTATTATCCATTTTCATATATCGACTCATGAGATATTTCCTCACCGCTACCACTTTCCTTTTATCCCTATATACCCTCACCGCCCAAACCCCATCTTTCTCCATCACAGAACTTCCGTCTATGCCTGAGCCGGTAGCCAATAATGCTGTAGTTTCTGCTATGTGCGGAGATACGCTGTGTGTCTATAGTTTTTGCGGAATAGATGAAACCAAAACTCCAGCAGGCATTCATTTAAAATCCTGGCGGTATAATACAGTAACTCAGGTTTGGAGCCAATTGGCAGATGTGCCAGACGATACAGGTAATTGAAAAATAGCAGCAGGAGCTAGTGTGGTAAACAATAAGATTTATGTAATAGGAGGGTATTACGTAGAAGATAATTTTAGTGAAGAAAGTTCAGATGATGTGCACGTGTTCAATCCAGAGACTAATCAATGGGAAGAAGACGCAGCACTAATTCCAGTGCCTATAGACGACCATGTACAGGCGGTTTGGAATAATTCACTCATCTACATAGTTACTGGCTGGAGTGATACTGGAAATGTACCTGATGTGCAGATTTACAACCCTTCATCTGATGTCTGGTTAGAAGGAACTGCTACTCCCAATACTTCAGATTACAAGGTTTTTGGTGGCTCTGGAGATATTATAGGAAACAGAATAATTTACCATGGTGGAGTAAGAGGTGGTTTCGGGTTTTTTCCTACTGCTGAGGTTCGTGTGGGAACTATAAACCCGCTTAGCCCTAATTTAATAGAGTGGGAACTCATGGGGGAGTCAGAACAAGGGAACACCTATAGAGCAGCTGCTTTGGCTATTCCATCTGCCAATTCTGTGTTTTGGATAGGAGGCTCTTCGTTAGGATATAACTTCGATGGCATAGATTATAACGGCACAGGAGGAGTGGATCCATCAGATAAAATCACAGGTTTTAATGGGTTTACTTCGGCAGTTACTTATGAGGCACAGGTGATTCATGAAGACTTCAATGTGCTCCCTATGGATTTAAGAGGGATAGCTAGAGTGACTAATATCCAGGAAGAGGAAGAGACGGGAGTCCATCAGTCCATTATTTGTGGAGGTATAGATGTTGGGCAGGCAGTGAGTGATCAAGTGTTTTTAATCACGGGAGATGATATTGTGTCTGTAGAAGAAGAATTTTCAGAAGCTGCGTTGCAATGGTCAATCAACTCTAATAGTCTAACCGTTAACGTTTCATCTCTGCCCTTAGAAATGAACATTTACTCAGTAGATGGAAAGCTGGTATTGCAACGCTATGCTGGCAAAACCATAAATATAGAGGCCTTATCTAAAGGAGTTTATATTCTAGGATTGGTTTTACAGAATGGTAAAACGTCTTCAGTGAAATTTACCACCGAATAATTGAAGTTACCGAATTCTCAGAGAAGCCTTCCGAATTCTAAATAAGGCTTTCCGTATACTATAAACCCCCATTTGACGTGACTTAAAGAGTGATTTTAGAGGAAAATTAACCACGTTTATTAATTAAATCTTTAAGTCATGAACAAATTCAATCTTTTATGGAAAGCGGTTCTCTCCGTTTTTTTCGTCTGTTTCATGCAGACTTATACCCAAGCACAGGATCTCTGTGATCCATTAACAGTAGAGCCAGTTGTTATTAATGTTACTACTCCAAATGTTCCTTGTGAACTTCGCTTAGAAATGGGAGGGGCTTCATCTTATTGTAAGGAGTGGACATTAGATGGTGTGATCTTTTCATCTGGTGTAGATGAGAACTCCTTTGTTTTAACAGGATGCGAAGAAAATGGAATTCACGATATATGTGTACGTGTTTTTTGTTGTGATACAGGAGAAACTGTTTGGGAATTTTGCGATTCTTATGTGTTAGAATGTGACCCTTGTCCATGTGTTCTTCCAACAGGATTTCAGATAGTACCTAGTGTAGATGCAGACCTCTGTGAATATACCTTTGAAATAGACCCAGGGCTTATAGCTTCCTCTGATTTATGCGTAACATGGAGTTTAGATGGCGGGCCTTATGTAAGTGATACTACACCAGGTGATTTAACGTTATCATTCGATTGTGAAGATAATGGAAGCCACTATGTATGTGCTCGAATCTTCTGCTGTGATAATCCAGATGTATTCATCGAAAGCTGTAGAGATTTCGAAGTAGCATGTGATTGTCCATGTGAACCAATAGATGGAGTCGCTATAACAGCTGCTGACACTACTGTAGATTGTATTTATTCCTTTACGGCTAACTTATTCGGAGCTACAGACCCAAGCTTGTATTGTTATGACTGGACTCTAAACGGAGTAGGAATAGGAACAACAGCTACTGTAACGAACACTTTTGAGTGTGATGATGATACTATTTATCAGCTATGTGTAGTAGTAATATGTTGTGAAACAGGAGAAGTAGTAGGAAATAATTGTATTTCTTTCACTCCAGATTGTGCTTGTCCATGTGATTTACCGACCGACTTCCAGATAGTACCTAGTGTAGATGCAGACCTCTGTGAATATACCTTTGAAATAGACCCAGGGCTTATAGCTTCCTCTGATTTATGCGTAACATGGAGTTTAGATGGCGGGCCTTTTGTCAGCGATGTTACACCAGGTGACTTAACGTTATCATTCGATTGTGAAGATAATGGAAGCCATTATGTATGTGCTCGAATCTTCTGCTGTGATAATCCAGATGTGTTCATCGAAAGCTGTAGAGATTTCGAAGTAGCATGTGATTGTCCATGTGAACCAATAGATGGAGTAGCTATAACAGCTGCTGACACTACTGTAGATTGTATGTATTCCTTTACGGCTAACTTATTCGGAGCTACAGACCCAAGCTTGTATTGTTATGACTGGACTCTAAACGGAGTAGGAATAGGAACAACAGCTACTGTAACGAACACTTTTGAGTGTGATGATGATA
>Ga0208903_1000464_pt1 | contig 32856 bp, 55 predicted proteins | sample AntAceMetag02UKJ_FD_184769 | JGI IMG/M metagenome (GOLD analysis project Ga0208903, IMG submission 184769) | Saline lake microbial communities from Ace Lake, Antarctica - Antarctic Ace Lake Metagenome 02UKJ (SPAdes) (version 2) | ecosystem: Environmental > Aquatic > Non-marine Saline and...
ACAAACAACTTGCTTTACAAATAAGAAGTGAGTTTGATAAGAATAAAGATAAAAAAAAATCAGGTAAAGATGAGTTTGGTGTTATACTTTTACTAGAGGATCCTCAATGGGTTTGGACTAGACTAGACGCTGCTCAAAACAATATAGTATTAAGACTTGATATGGAAAACAGTTATACTATCAATGTCACACAAGGCGACCAAGAAATTATAGATTATGAATTAGGCGATGGTGGTCAAAATCAAATTAGGATATATCAGAATCAATAATGTATAAATTTATGAAATGGTTTACAATCTGGTTGTTCGTATGGATGGTGTTTTTTTCTATTGTGAATAAAGTAAAAGCAGATTTAACATACAAGACCTACCAAGGAACAGGTGCCAGACCAAGTTTCCCAGGCAACGGTGGTAGTTTGTATTACGGCACAGTATTGAGTACAGGCACGGTGACTAGTTTGAATTACAATTGGGGAAGTGGCGTTGTATTAGACTCAGGCAGGAATGAAAGAGTGATAGTCAACTTCTATGGCTACATCACCATACCTGACACAGGTTCACAGGACATACAATTTTATTTGTATGCTGATGACGGTGTTTATATGAAGATAGACAGCACAGTTGTTATCAATGATTGGAATGAACAAGCCGCTGGCACGTGGAATTATGTTTCAACAGACCAAACACTCACAGGTGGACAAACATATTACATAGACGCCTGGTGGTATGAGAACGGTGGTGGTGCCTCCATTAAGTTGTATTGGGACCAGACTGGCTCAGTAGCCTTGGTGCCCAGCACGGCATATTCAACCACAGAACCCACACCTACTGCCGGTATATCATCATCACAACAGACAACTGTAAACACAGCAAGAGCAAAAACTCAAAATGGTAATGCCATTTATATAACTCAAAGTGGTGTTGGTATAGATTTAGATATTGTACAAGACGGTAATGACAACTTAATTATAGGTAAAGATTTAACATCATCTGGTTCTATTCAAGGTGACTATAATGAAATAACATTAACACAAAAGAATAATGATAATGTATTAGGTATTGATGTGAATGGCAATTCAAATGATGTAGATGTATGGCAAGATACAGGACAAAGAGCCATAGTTGAAATAACAGGTAATTCAAATACTTTAGATTTAGAACAATTACATTTAAGTAATAGTGGAGAACACTTTGCTAGAGTTGAAGTAAATGGTAATAGTAATTCATTAACAATAGACCAAAAAGAAACTGGTGATAAGATACTATTTTTAGATGTAGATAATAGTAATAATGTTCAAGTAGATCAAAAAGGTACAGGCGATCACTATCTAAATATAATACTAACTGATAGTCATACACTAGACATAACACAAGACGGATCAGGTAGCCATGACGCCCACATTAATTTGAGTGGAAACAATACATCAATAACATTAACACAAGATAGTAGTACAGATCAAAACTACTATTTGGAACAAAACTGTGTATCTGCTAGTTGTTCAGCTACAGTCACACAGAATTAAGGAGAAACTATGGAAATCAAAAAACTTATCACATGGGTACCAATATTAGCTGCTGTTTTAGGTACGCTATATACAGGTATCAACACAATCATAAAACTAAACAACACAATTGAACAACACACTCTACAATTAAGAGAAATGACAAATACGGTAGCAGCTATTGATGAAAGATTTACAATAGAAGTAAAGAATTTAAATAGAGCATATACAGAAGGAAGAGAAGAATTTTTCCGAGAAATGACAAGTACGAAATCAGAAATATCTAGTGCTAGAGCAAAAGTAGAGGCATTAAATGACAGTTATTACAAAATGTCAAATACTGTTGAAGATTTAAAATACGATTTAAAAGACTTTAAACGAGAAGTCACTGGAGACTACTAACATGGAGGTACTTCGGATGGCACCAAATAGATTTACATATCTGTTATTAGCGTTGCTTATTTTATTTGCTATTTCAATAAGACCTGCTGACGCAAGAAACGATTACTTATCAAATGACAATCATTGTCAAGGACCTACTTTAGAACCTTACATGGAATATTCTAAACAAGATAATACAGGTACAGGTACATCTGGTAGTGGATATGAAGATGATAGAGGAACAATAGGTGTAAGATTAAGAATACCATTGACTACCACTTGTTCAAAAGAATATAGAAAAGTGTTTAATGAAAACGCATTAATAAGACAACAATTAGAAATGTTAAAAATGTGTTCTCGTTATAAAAATTTAGAATTACCCGACCAGTTTGCTGAAGTGAGAGAGAAGTGTGATGGTATAAAAAGAAAACCAGAGGCAGATGATAAGTAAAATATTCACGCACTGGACAATTGCTTTTATAACTTTATTTGTTCTTACATTTATAGGTTTTAAAGACCCACAAGTAAAAGAGATATTAAGACTAAAAGGGTTTGACTTACTACTTCAATCAGAACAAAAAGAGATTTCACAAAATATAGCAATAGTATCTATTGATGAAAAGGCCATAGAGAAGTATGGACAATGGCCTTGGAAAAGAGATGTACTTGCTAATGTAATAGTGCAATTAAGAGAACAAGGCGCTGGTGTTATAGTATTACCTATACTGTTTAGTGAGCCAGATAGACTTGGTGGTGATGACGCATTGACAAGTGTACTAGAACATGGTATAATAATATCACAAACAGGAACAAATCAAATCAATAAAAACTCTGTACCTAGAGGCGTTGCCAAAATCAATGACCCACTACCTTTCTTATTTGAATGGGGTGGAATGTTAGGACCAATAGAGAAGTTTCATAACGCTAGTGGTGTTGGTGTAGCAAATACAATACCAGAAGTAGATGGAGTAGTTAGAAGAATACCTTTACTTATGAAAATAGGTGAAGACATTTATCCAGCTATGGCAATAGAAGTTATTAGAGTTGCTGTAGGCGCACCTAGTTATCAAGTTAAGTCAGGTGACGCTGGTATCATAGCATTAAGAGTGCCAGGTTTCAATAAGATAGAAACAGATGCGAATAGTAGAATATGGTTAAGATGGAACAAAAGTTATCCTACAATATCAATAGCAGATTTAGATACTAACGAAATTACTTTAGAGGGTAAGACAGTTATCATAGGTATGAACGCTGAAGGATTAAGTGGTATTATAGCAACACCAGTGGGTGAAAGATACGCATACGAACTTACAGCGTCAACATTAGATACAGTATTAGATGGAAAGAACATAAAGAGAATAGATATTAGTTTTCTAGCTGAACTAGCTATATCTTTCGTATTAGGTTTAGTAATTATATTGATGGCAAGATTTGCGCCATATTGGGCGATTGGTTTAAAACTATTATCTTGGTATGTAATAGCTGTATGGTTAAGTTATTACTTCTTTACAAAACACTTAATGCTTGTAGATGTAAGTTGGATTATAATTGTATTTACGATAGTAGGATTTCATAGCATATTCAATAGATTTATTTTAGAGTTTAAATTAAAGCAACAAATACGAAAACAGTTTGAGAAATATTTAGATCCAAGACAAGTTGCTATACTTGTAAAGAATCCTGAGAAATTAAAACTTGGTGGTGTTAGAAAACAGATGTCGTATATATTCATAGACATTGTAGGATTCACACCTATATCTGAATACTATAAAAACAAAGACGACCCAGAAGGATTAGTTGAATTAATAAACGAATTTCTAAATGAGATTAGTATGATAATATTAAACAATGGTGGAATGATAGATAAATTTATGGGAGATTGTGTAATGGGAATATTTGGTGCTCCTTTAGATATGGACAACCACGCAGAGATGGCTGTTAAGTCTGCTAAAGAGATAGAAGAAAAAGTTAAAGAACTAAAAACAATTTACAAAGAACGAGGATTACCAGACATTAATGTTGGAACAGGTGTTAACACAGGAATAGCAATTGTTGGTAATATGGGTTCTAAAACAAGACTTGACTATTCAGTTGTTGGTGACGCTGTTAATTTAGCGGCAAGATTAGAAGCAACGGCTGGAAGACACGATCATATAGACAACAAGACTATATGGTCATCTTATACACAAGAACAATTACCAGATACATTTAAGACAAAAAGTATTGGTACAATCAAAGTTAAAGGAAAGGAAGAACTAATTAAGATTTTTACATTTCAATCAACATAGACGGAGGGTTATGACACTACTTCAACAAAAGAAGTTAAAGCTAATAGCAAAAAGGATAATACGAAATACTAAAAAACGAAAATTATATTTACTCAATTTACGCTGGATTAAAATTAAGAAACAAAAATTACGAAGAAGAAGGAGAACTTTTATAAAGCTTTGGAAGCTACAAAGACTAAATACACTACAACGACATCAATGGGTCGCTTAGTTATATAGACTTTTTCATAAAAATAAATAATAAGGTAGTCAATTTATAAGATGGTGCTTTCTATGCACAAAATCCGATACGACTAGACTATATTATACACGCCTTAACGGTAGATTATATTATGAAACAAAACAGGAACAAACACTATGGCAGATACAACAGAAATTAAAGTAGATATAGAATCATTAAGAAAAGATATTGAGAATGTAAACAATATTAATGGTAGAATAGATACTGCCATTGATAAGTTAACAGATGTATCTTCATCTATTAAATCTATGTTAGCTGTACACGAAGAAAAAATTACAAGACAAGAAAAGATAGACGAAGTTATTTTTGATAAACTCAAAGATAGAGCAGATGAAATATCTGATGTTTATAGAGAATTAAAGAGAGATATAGAAACAAGCGAGAAAAGACTACTCATTGAAATCAAAGGTTTAAAGATAGATATAGGTGGTAGAGTTGGCATGCTAGAGCGATATAAATGGCTTATAATGGGTGGTGCGATAGTCCTAGGGTGGATACTATCAAAGAACTTTATGCCAATAGTACATATGATGGCCTCAAATTAGGGTTGACTTTTTTACATAAGTATGGTATATTAGTATTTGTGTTATGTCCAGTTATATTGATCTAAAATTTATATCCAATCTAAAAAGCAGGCTAAGTCAATTCAAACAAAAGAATGACTACTTGTTTAATTTTCGTTGTCCACACTGTGGTGATTCGAAAAAATCAAAATTAAAATCTAGAGCATATTTGTATAGAGTAAAAAATGATATGTTCTTTAAGTGCCACAATTGTGGCCAGGGTCAAAACTTGGCAAATTTTATCAAGTCAATTGATCCAAAAATGTATTCTGAATATCTATTAGAAAGATATAAGAAGTCGGCTCCAGCGACACCGAAGCCCGATATGTTTGACTTCAAACCTGTGTTTGAAGAAACTAATATTATAACTGATTTGAAAAGTATTACGAAATTAGATGATGAACACCCAGCCAAAAAATATTGTATCAACAGAAAGATACCTGTTGAATTTTTTGATAAGTTATACTTCTGTGATAAATTTGGTGAGTTAGTAAACAAAGTTAAACCTAAGACTTTTAATACTAAACAAGATCACCCAAGATTAGTTATACCCTTTTACGACACTACAGGAAAAATATTTGCTTTCCAAGGTCGTGCTTTTGGCAAAGAACAACCAAAGTATCTAACGGTAAAATTAGATGAAAACAAACAAAAAGTTTATGGTTTGGAAAGAGTCAATTTTCAAAGACAGGTATATATCGTTGAAGGTCCGATTGATAGTTTATTTGTTGATAATTGTCTGGCTGCTGCTGGCGCAGATTTAGTTTTAAAAAACAAAATTAAGAATGAAGAAGTCACATATATATTTGACAACGAACCAAGAAACAAAGAAATTATAAAGCGTATGTATGATGTTGTTGAAAAAGATTACAACTTGGTAGTGTGGCCAGAAGATATGCGACATAAAGACATTAACGATATGATTATAGCAGGGTTGACAAAGACGAAGTTATCTGATATTATACATACTAACACATTTTCAAAACTATCCGCATTAACAAAACTTAACGAATATAAAAAGATATAGGAGACCAATGGCCGAGAATATAAATGTAATAAAAAGAGGTGAACGAGGCAAAGAGCCATTGAACATTGAGAAAATACACGAGATGGTAGAGTATGCTGTTGAAGGTATATCAGGTGTTTCATCATCTCAGGTGGAGATGAAAAGCGGTCTTCAATTTATAGATAATATTACAACAGATGATATTCAACAAATCCTTATCAAATCAGCAGCAGACTTAATTGATTTAGATAATCCAAACTATCAATATGTTGCGGCAAGACTATTACTTTATAGTTTAAGAAAAAAAGTTATTGGTAAACTTTGGGACCACCCACATTTGTTTAGCCATGTGACTTCAGCTGTTGAGAAAAAATTATACGACAAAGAACTAATAGAAAAATATCAAAAGAAAGATTTTGATAGAATGGAAAACTGGTTAAACCACGAGAGAGATTACACTTTCACATACGCTGGTTTAAGACAAGTAATTGACAAGTACCTAGTACAAGATAGAAGTAATGGCGAGATACATGAAACACCACAATTTATGTATATGATGATTGCCGCATCTGTCTTTATGAACTATCCAAAAGAAAAGAGAATGACTTATGTTAAAAAATACTATGACGCAATTTCACAATTTAAAATCAATATTCCAACACCAGTTATGGCGGGTGTCAGAACTCCTCTTAAACAGTATGCAAGTTGTGTTCTCGTTGATACTGATGATACTTTACCTAGCATTTTTTCTAGTGATATGGCTATTGGAAGGTATGTTGCGCAAAGGGCTGGCATTGGTATTAATGCTGGTAGAATACGAGGTATCAATGCGAGGATACGAGGAGGTGAAGTACAACACACCGGCGTTATTCCTTTCCTTAAAAAGTTTGAAGCAACAGTCAAGTGCTGTACTCAAAATGGAGTACGAGGTGGTTCGGCTACTGTTCACTTCCCTATTTGGCACCAAGAGATAGAAGACATTATTGTTTTAAAGAACAACAAAGGTAGTGAAGATAATAGAGTTAGAAAATTAGATTACTCTATACAAATTTCAAAACTATTTTATGAAAGATTTATCAACGAAGAAGAAATAACTTTATTCTCACCACACGAAGTACCAGAGCTATATGAAGCTTGGGGTACACCAGAGTTTGATGATCTGTACTTAAAAGCAGAAAGAAAAATTAGTGTAAAGAAAAGAAAGATAGCAGCACAAGGATTATTTTTTGACATACTAAAAGAAAGAGCAGAAACAGGTAGAATTTATATTATGAATATAGACCACTGTAATACTCACTCATCATTTAAAGATATAATTAGAATGTCAAATTTATGCCAAGAGATAACTTTACCAACAGATCCTATTCAACACATTGACGGAGAAGGCGAGATTGCTTTATGTATTCTATCTGCTATCAATGTAGGTACAGTGGATAAAAGAGATGAACTAGAAGAACTATGCGAACTAGCAGTTAGAGGTTTAGATGAAATTATTGACCATCAAAAGTATCCAGTTAAAGCAGCAGAGATTAGTACAAAAGCTAGAAGAAGTTTAGGTATAGGTTATATTGGTCTTGCTCACTATCTAGCTAAAAAAGGTTATTCATATGAACAAAAGATGGGTTGGAAACAAGTTGATAAACTTACTGAAGCATTTCAATATTATCTATTAAAGGCAAGTAATATTTTGGCTAAAGAAAAAGGCGCTTGTGAATACTTTAATAGAACAAAATATTCAGATGGTATCTTACCAATAGACACTTACAAGAAAGAGGTAGACGAGGTTGTGACCAGAAGTCTAACTTATGATTGGGAGTGGTTAAGGAAAGAAATTAAAGAGCATGGATTAAGACATAGCACACTCTCTGCTCAAATGCCATCTGAATCTTCTAGTGTGGTTTCAAATGCTACTAACGGTATTGAACCACCTAGAGATTATTTAAGTATTAAGAAATCTAAAAAAGGTCCATTGAAACAAGTGGTACCAGACTATAAGAAATTAAAAAATAACTATACTTTACTATGGGATATGAAATCAAACGAGGGTTATATCAATGTAGTAGCAGTAATGCAAAAGTATTTTGACCAAGCAATAAGTGGTAATTGGTCATACAATCCTGAACACTTTGAAGACAACCAAGTACCATTATCACAAATGGCACAAGATTTATTAACGACATATAGATTAGGTTGGAAAACATCTTATTATCAAAATACATATGATAGTAAAAAAGATATTGACGAGCCTGCACACCCAATAGGTTTCACAGATAATGTACCAGAAGGACCGGGCAACGAAGATGAGGATCCAGAGAACTGTGATTCTTGTACAATCTAAGGAAGTATAAATAAAACGCTATGGCTAGATCAGTATTCAACAAAAGTAAAGATGTCAGTTTTTTAAAGCAACCAATGTTCTTTGGAGAGGACTTGGCTGTACAAAGATATGATTCAATGAAGTATCCTATCTTTGATAAACTAACTCAACAACAACTTGGTTTCTTTTGGAGACCTGAAGAAGTATCTTTACAAAAAGATAGAAACGATTACCAAGAATTAAGACCAGAACAGAAATCAATCTTTACATCTAATTTAAAATATCAAACTATGTTAGATAGTGTACAAGGTCGTGGTCCATGTTTGGCATTCTTACCATTTGTATCATTACCAGAATTAGAGGGTTGTATAGTGACTTGGGACTTTATGGAAACAATCCATAGTAGGTCTTATACATACATCATTAAGAACTTATATTCTAATCCAAGTGATGTATTTGATACTATTCTCAAAGACGAGAAGATAGAAAAGAGAGCACAATCAGTCACAAAAAATTATGATGATTTAATTGCGATAGGTCACAGATGGCATTTAGATAGAACTAAAGTTGACGAGTATGAATTAAAGAAAAAGTTATGGAAAGCTTTAGTGACTGTAAATATATTAGAGGGTTTAAGATTTTATGTATCATTTGCTTGTAGTTTTGCTTTTGGTGAATTAAAACTATTAGAAGGTTCAGCAAAAATTATATCTTTTATTGCTAGAGATGAAAGTCAACATTTGGCCATATCTCAAAGAATAATAAACAATTATAGAGATATTGAAAAAGATAAAGTAATGGACAAAGTAATTAAAGATACTGAAAAAGAAGTTTATACAATGTATGATGACGCAGTAGGAGAAGAAAAAAGATGGGCAACTTATCTATTTTCTCAAGGTTCTATGATAGGACTATCAGAAAAGTTATTACATCAATTCGTAGAATACACAGCTAATAGAAGAATGAAAGCAATTGGTTTAAAACCTGCTTATGACCAAAAGACTAATCCATTACCATGGACAGACCATTGGTTAAATAGTAGAAGCTCACAAAACGCACCACAAGAAACAGAGATTGAATCATATGTTATTGGTGGTATCAACCAAGATGTGAAAAAAGACCAGTTTAAAAAATTTAAATTATAATGATTGAAACAAGACAAAAGACCTGTTCTAGCTGCGAAACTAAATACTCTATACAATGGGACATTGAGGTACAAGACCTTGAGCCATTGACTTGTCCATTCTGTGGACACGAAGTAGAGGAAGTGACTAGTGATGATGGAGAAGAAACAATCTGGACAAACGAATCTGAAGACGATAGTTGGAATTGATTATAGTTTAACAAGTCCAGCAATTTGTATAACAAATGATTTTGTATTTGAGAATAGTAAATTTTTCTATTTGACAAACAAGAAAAAATATATTGGTAAAATGAGTTATAATATTTTTGGTTTTGAACATATGGAATACGATACACCTATTCGTAGATTTAGTCAAATATCTGATTGGACATTTGACACAATTAATCAAACAATAAATTCACACTTAAAAGTTTTCATTGAAGGCTACTCGTTTGGCTCTAAAGGTCAAGCAGTATTTCAAATTGCTGAGAACTGTGGTATACTTAAATATAAATTACAGACAATGGATATAGATTATGATACAGTTGTACCAAGTGTAGTTAAGAAAGGCGCATCTGGAAAAGGAAACGCCGATAAAGAATTAATGTATGAATCGTTTAGTAAAGAAACTAATACCGATTTAAAAAAGATATTTGATACAACAAAGATAGGTAATCCTGTATCAGATATAGTAGATAGTTATTATGTAGCAAAAGTTGGTTATGAAAATTCTAAAAGCAAATAAAACAATTAAAGGTTATACTACACAATCGGTTAATGTAAATGACCTAGCATACGGACATAGTGTTATAGATGCATTAGGTTATGAAAAGCTTGTAGAAAGAATTGAGAAAGATGGTATGGTATGGCCATTGATAGTAAATGACAATTTAATTAAGTACGGAAACAAAAGACTACTATATGCCAGAGTATATGGATATGATTTAGTTGATTGTGTTTTTGAAACTAATATAAGTAGTTTAGATAAACTAGGTGATATGACAAGGATCAAATGAAAAAGGCGATTATAACAGGAGTGACAGGACAAGACGGTGGTTATCTAGCGAAACTACTACTTGATAAAGGATACAAGGTATACGGCGCTCAGAGGCGTAATACAGGTAATAGATATTGGCGTTTAGATGAACTAGGTATTACAGACAAGATTGAGTTTGTGGATATAGATTTAGGCGAACCATACAATATAGAGAAAGTTATTGAAAAAGTACAACCAGATGAATTTTATAATCTGGCAGCACAATCATTTGTAGGTTTATCATTTGAACAACCACAAGTCACTACTATAACAAACTCTCTAGGTGTACTAAACATATTAGAAGTAATAAGAAATAAGTTTCCTAAAATAAAATTCTATCAAGCTTCAACATCAGAGATGTTTGGTAAGGTACAAGAAACACCACAAAAAGAAACAACAAGATTTCACCCTCGTAGTCCATACGGAGTTGCTAAAGCATATTCACATTACTTAACACAAAATTATAGAGAGAGTTATGGTCTCTTTGCTTGTAGTGGTATTTTATTTAACCACGAAAGTCCAATGAGAGGTGAAGAATTTGTCACTAGAAAAATTACAAAAGGTTTAGTAGAATATACAAAGAATGGTAAAGTATTAGAATTAGGTAATATAGAATCATATAGAGATTGGGGTCACGCTGAAGATTATGTTGAAGCGATGTGGTTAATGCTACAACAAGATGAACCAGAAGATTTTGTTATATCAACAGGTAAGACAATTCAAATAAAAGATTTTATAGTAAGATGTTTAGATGAACTACAAATAGCTTATGAATTTAATGGACATGAAGTAATAGATGTACATACTAGAGAACATATAATTAAAACAAATCCTAAATTTTTTAGACCAGCAGAAGTAGATTTACTTGTTGGTGATAGTACAAAAGCAAAAGAAAAGTTATTGTGGCGACCTAAACATACACTAGAAACATTAGTTAGAGATATGATAAAAGAAGATTTGAGAAGATGGAAAAGTTAATCTGGACAGACGAAGATAAATTCTTCATCACTACATTTAATAAAAGATTGTATGATGATTACGCATATAAGTTTTTACAAACATATGCTGAAACAAAACAAACAATCAAAATGATTTGTTATGTAGAAGAAGATTATCAATATCCTAATTACGCTGGTATAACTTATGTAAATATACTAAAAGAGATGCCAGAACTAGTTGCGTTTAAAGAAAGACATAAAGACAAAGTATGGAATGATGACAGTGACTTCTTACAAAACGCAGTAAGATTTTCACATAAAGTATTCGCACAATACCATGCAAGTAAACTAGGTAAAAAGTTTATGTGGTTAGACGCAGATAATATCTTTATGAAAGAGATACCAAATAATTTTATGGATACTTTTATTCCAGATGATAAGTTTATTACTTTTTATGGTAGAGATCATTATACTGAATGTGGTGTTATAGGATTTAATTGTAAAGACGAAGATAGTAAACAATTCTTTGATTTATATTTAAGTCATTATACAGAAGACAAAATTTGGAACATGGTAAATAAAACTGATTGTCATGCTTTAGACAATACTAGAAACATGATTAAACCAAAAGAAAGAAACAAAGCTGATGGCCATGGGGGTCATATCATAGCTAGAGATAAAGAAATTAACCCTTACATAGATCACAAAAAGGGTAAAAGAAAATACAAGGATAATAGTCCAGAATGGGTGAAACAAACAAATGATTAATATTTTTATAGGATACGATAGAAACGAAAAGATTGCGTACCATGTTCTATCACAAAGTATATTACGAAACGCAACAAGACCAATTAGAATAACACCACTCTATCAACCTAATATTAAATATGAATTTAGTAGAGAACGAAGTAAGATAGAATCAACTGAGTTTTCTTTCAGTAGATTTATTGTACCTAAACTTATGGACTATTCAGGTTGGGCATTGTTTATGGATTGTGATATGTTAATGAAAGCTGATATATCAGAACTATGGGCGTTAAGGGACGATAGATATGCGGTACAAGTAGCTAAACATGATTATGTACCAAAAGAAAAGACAAAATTTTTAGGACAAGAACAAACAATATATCCTAGAAAGAATTGGTCTAGTTTTATGTTGATGAATTGTAGAAAGTGTACAACACTAACCAGTGACTTTGTAAATACATCAACAGGATCACAGCTACATCAATTTAAATGGATAGATGATGATAACTTAATAGGTGATATACCATTAGAATGGAATTGGTTAGTTGGTGAGTACGATAAAAAACCTGATGTAAAAAACTTACACTATACAAAAGGTGGCCCATATTTTAAACATTATAAAGATTGTGATTATGCTGAAGATTGGTACGAAGAATATAACAATACTGTAAAGGTTGACATAGAATAATGGGTAGAAAGTATATAATAGACGAAACTGGACAATGGGAACTGGAAACTGTTATGACTCCTCAACAAGCTAAAAGATATCAAGCTAGACAAAGAACTTTAACTGTTTGGTTAAAAACAACAAGTGCTGGTCCTAAGAGAGACCTATTACAAGCGTTTGGTAAAGGTGCTGAGAAACATGATGTTAAAGTTAACTATTGTATGGAAGATCATACTGAAGTAGCACCAACAGATTATGATGTAGTCTTTGCTTTTAAATCAGATGGTATCAGCTCTCCAACACATAATTTAAGAGAAAAAGCCTCTGGAAGAAATACTAGTAAGCAAGTATTTTTCTTTGATAGTAATGTTTTAAAATACTATGAAAAGATGACAAGATATTATAGAATACCATATAGGTCAATACACCCACAGCACGCAGACTATATGACACCAGAACCTCTTACATTTAAAAGAAAACCACAAGTGTTAAAAGATATGGGATTAGAATTAAAACCTTTAAGAACTGAAGGTAATCATATATTACTTTGTTTGAATAGAGGGTTTGGTGGATTCTCATCTTTTGGTAAAGGTTGTTATGAATGGGCTAAAGAAACTGTAGAAGAATTAAGAAAGCATACACAAAGACCAATAATAATTAGATCACATAATCATGCTAAAGAAACATTAGAACTACAAGAAGACAGAAAGAATTTAGATTGGATATTAGAAAACCATAAAGACATAACTCATACAGCTTTAGGTAAAACTGATTTGTTAGATGATATGAAAAATGCTTGGGCAGTAGTATGTTATACCTCTACATCAGCTGCTGTTGCTTTGATTGAAGGTATACCTATGTTTTCTACACACGAGGGTTGTTTTGCTAGTAATTGGAGCTCTGGTAAGTTAGAAGATATAGAAAATCCTAAAGAGGTTAATAGACTACAATTTTTACATTACTATATTAATTGCCATTGGACACAGGAAGAAGTAGAGAGTGGAATGTTTTGGAACAAATTTCAAAAATTCTATATAAAAAAATGATAATCGGATTTGAAACAGGTAAGGGATTTAACGATAGAGTTATACATGGCTTTGTAAATAGAGTAGATAACTGTGTCTTTCAAACATTTGAAAAAAAGCATGTACAAAAGCAATACAAAGATGACATGATTGTACATAAAAATCCATTACCAAAAGATGTAGATCATAGATGGCAAGCGTTAGAAGAATTTAATAATCCACAATTACCTACAAGTGCATATGCTTTTTGGGGATTTTTAAGAAGTACACACAAGATATATCAAAAAGCAATAAAAGAGAAGATAGATTTTTACTTCTTTGATCAAGCATACTTTTATCATAAGATACACGGAGCTAAAAAGTCTAGCCATGAGTTATTTAGAAATCCATATATTAGAGTTTGTAAGAACGAATTTAATAAAGAAACAATAGATGATATTAGAGAAACAGGTTTATTTAAATTAAAAAGACAAGGTTTAGAAGACTTTGAATTACACCCATGGAAAAAAGATGGCAAGAAAGTTTATATTATACCACCATCGTTTCATATGTGTGAGTTTTTAGGGTTGACACACGCTGATGTTTTAAAAGATATGGTAGATCAAGTGAAAGCTAATACAGATAGAGAAATAGTTATTAGGTATAAGAAACCAAATGGTCAGTATAATCCAAGACCAGTAGAAATAGATGCACAAGACGCTTGGGCTGTTGTATCTTTTCAATCAAATGCTGTTATTAGATTTATAATGCAGGGTGTTCCATCATTTACATATCTACCAAAACACTCTGTTGCAGTACCATTATCTTTACAAGACTTAACTAAAATAGATACACCAATATATCCTGACAATAGATATGAATGGTTGTGTAATTTAGCAAATAATCAATTCCAGGAAAAAGATGTTTACTCTGGTAATGTATTAACTTATTTAGATAGGGACCCAAAAAAATGGACATAGAATTTGGTGGTGGAGAAACACCTCGTAAAAAAGATTATAGACAAGTAGATATAAGAAAGATTAGAGAAGATGATATTGTATGTGCTGCTTGGGAAGTAGAGAAACACATAGACCCAAACACAGTAGAGAACATTTACTCACGCCATTTCTTTGAACACTTAACACACGCACAAGCAGTAAAGACTTTAGATGCATGGTACAATATATGTAAACCAGGCGCAGAGATAACTATGTTAGTACCTAATATGAACTTACACTTATGGCAATGGAATAATTGGGATAAGTTAGATGAGAAACAAAAAGACCATTGTCGTGCTGGATTTTGGGGTTGGCAAAGAGAAGGTGATGAAAGTGCTTGGGATTTACATAAATCAGGTTATGATTTTCCTAAACTAAAAGAACTAGTTGAACAACATAAATTTAAAAATATAAACAAGGTTATGTCAGATGGACCAACAGATAAACACTTGGCAGTAAAGTTTTACAAATGACAGTACCAGAACATTTAGGTGGACATCTTAATAGAACAAATACAGATGGACCACTATTACAATATATAAAAGAAAGATTTAAAACAACATCTATGCTAGATATAGGTTGTGGACCAGGTGGTATGAGAGAAGTTGCCAATGGTATGGGTATAGATTGGTATGGTGTAGATGGCGATAAAACTGTTATAGAGAATACTGATTACTCATTAGTACATGACTTTACACTAGGAGAAGCAACATTAGATAAGACTTTTGATTTAGTATGGTGTACAGAATTTTTAGAGCATGTAGAAGAAAAGTATGTGCCTAACTATATGCCATTGTTTGAAAAGGGTACTATGGCTGTTGTGACTGCGGCACCTCCAGGTTGGCCAGGTCATCATCATGTTAATTGTAGAGATCAAAGTTATTGGATAGATGTATTTAAAGACTATGGATTAAGATATAACGAAGAACTTACAAATGAATTTAAGAGTTTATCTCAAATGAGAAAGAACTTTTTTAAAAGAGCTGGTATGGTATTTTTAAAATGATAGTTGGTATAGAAGGTAGTTTTAGAACAGAAATGGGTTGGGTATTTCCTACTCACAAAGATTTTAAATTAGTATCCTTTGATGATGCTAAAAGACTAGACATGAAAGATATTGACGCATTTATTCAAACAAATGTGTTAGGTATATTTAAAAACAAAATGACAGATCAGCATGAGTTTATGGATAGTACAGGTAAACCTAGAATAGTTATTGAACAAGCTGTCTTTAGAAAAAACATAGACTTTGATAAACCAGAAACTAATTATTACAAAGTAGGATTAAATCATTTTACATATAACAAGGGTATATTCTTTAATGAAAATAGTCCTAGTGATAGATGGGAAAGAATACAAAAAGAACAAGACATACAAATTAAGCCATGGAAGAATAATGATTATGATGATTCACAATACATTTTATTGCTATTACAAAATCCAATAGATACAAGTTTAAATCCTTTGATTGAAAGAGGTGAGAAGTATGACGATTGGATTATTAAAACAATTAGACAAATTAGAAATATATCAAGTAAAAAGATTAGAGTTAGATTACACCCTAGATTTTTAGATAGATTTAATAAAGAAAAACTTGTGGAAGAAAATGTAGAGATTAGTAATAACTATGCTGGTTGGAATAAATCAAATGGTGGCCAAAGTTTATATGATGATTTTAGTAAAGCTTGGGCATGTGTGACATTTTCTAGTAATGCTGCAACAGAAGCTGTGTGTGAAGGAATACCAGTTATCAATTTAGATAACTCTAGTTTTTCTTGGCCAGTATCTTACCACAATTTAGATGTTCTAAATAATCTTAGTTTAGAATGTGACTTTGATAGAACACAATGGTTAAATGATTGTGCTTATACACAATGGACATTAGAAGAATTAAATAAAGGTATAGTACATAAAAGATTATTAGATGGCGATAGAACTTAAAAATTCATTATTCATACACAATCCAAAGTGTGGTGGAAGAACTGTAAAACAAATGCTTAAGAAGTATGTAAGTAATTGTAAAGTATTAGGTGATGACATTTATGATAGTCACGCAACACCAGACACAGGTAAACAAGTATTTGGTTTCATAAGACACCCAGCTACATTTGTACATAGTTTATGGACACATAGAAGTAAAAAGAAAGCTCATGGTAGTGATTGGAATTGGCACCCAGATATTAGATTAGAACAAGAATGTAAATCACAAGATTACAATACCTTTGTAGAAAACATATTAGATAAAAAGAATATGGTATGGGATTATTATCAACATTATCTTGGCAAGTATCCTAATGTTCAATATTGTAAGATGGAACAACTACCAGATAGTTTAATCCAGGTATTAAAATTAAACAATGAAGACTTTGATGAAGAAGCTATTAGAAAAAACATTTATGTACACGGTGCCAATAACAAACAACTTGGTAAACCTATTAGTGTAAATGAAAGTATGACATATAATCAACTTAAAAAATTAGTACAAGTATCAGAAAATGAACTATGTAGGAGATTTGATTACCATGCGTTTTGATAATCCTATACATGACCACGGTTTTGTATTTCCTGATATTGCTGATTTTCCAGATGTAATAAAAGAAGATAGATATATTGATAATGGTAGACAGGAAGCTGTGACTACTATGAAAGAAGGATTTAAATACCAAGATTTAAAACTATTTGAAGAAGGCTATCAATGGTATATGTCAAAGAAACCTGACCCTAAATTATTTCAAAAGTTAAATGCTATGTTTCAATTTTATAATAATTTTGAGTTAAGTAGAATAGGCAATGGCTTACCAACAAATGAAATATACGAAGATTTATTTGAAAATGGTATATCATATAGACATGCTAATATAAAAGAACTACAAGATATATTAAAAGGTGAGATTACAAAATTACTTGATCAACCTGATTGGAACCCACCACCAGGAAAGTTTGATAGAGCAACTCAATTAGGTCCAGAGATAGTTAGATATGTAAATGATAAATTTAATACTATGGGTATATTACAAGCTGCCACAAAATACAATAGTTTCAAACCACTACAAGTTAAGAATGTAGTATTACATATTGCTAAACCTACTGACCAAAACTATAAACAATTCTTATATGATTGTACAACTATCACAAAGACGACTAACTTACATATAGACCCTAAAGAAAATGTAATGAAAGCTATGATGTATCTAAATGCTATTACAGAAGACGATGGTCCATTTAGTTATGTAGAAAAATCTAATAGATGGGTACATGATAAACTACAAAATGTATTTGGTAGAGCTATATCAACTGGTAGTTATTGTCATACACCAGAATCAAGAGCAGTTGTTTTTCAATTACCAAAACAATTAAGAGTATCGCATAACTTTGGTAGATGTTTATTAGATGGTACTAAAGAGCAAGAAAGAATATTAGAACAAGAGAAAACTTTTACTAGTGACAAAGGCAATCTATGTATCTTTGATCCTGCTGGTATGCACAGAGGAGGGATTTGTAAATCAGGTACTAGAATTGCTTTACAAATATTAATGAAATGATTTTAAACGATAAAGTATTACAAAAAAGAGTATTCAAACAACATATATTAGACTTACATTTAAAAGAGTTTATGATAGGACAAACTACACCTTATCTTAATAAATTTAAAAATACATTAGACATAGGTGCGGCAACTGGTATGTATGCTAGTCACTTTGCTGAACACTCAAAATCAGTAATATGTTTTGAGGCTGTAAAACCTGTGTATGAACAATTAGAAAAGATAAAACAAAAACATAATAATGTTATTACACATAACACAGCTGTTAGCAACTTTGAAGGTGTATCTGCTTTTTATGTAGATGACAAAAGATTATCTAATTCTAGTTTTCAAAATTTAGTAAATGGTCAAAGAATAGAAGTAGATACAGTCACAATAGATAGTCTTAATCTAAATGATGTAGGATTTATCAAAGTAGATGTAGAAGGTGTAGAGTTAGATGTATTGGTTGGTGCCGCTGATACTATACTAGAATATAAACCAACTTGTATGGTTGAAGTATATGATAAGTTTAACAAGTATGCAGTAGAAACAACATTTGAGTTTTTTTTCGTAAGAAATTATAGATGTTTCTATAACCATAGAGGACAAGGATTAAAACCTGTAAGAACTATTGAAGAAGGTATAGAAGCTACAAAGATACCAGAAATAACAGATGGTGATTTTTTATTTACAATATGATTATAACTCATAAAATTGCTTGGGACAGTTGTCTATCACACAAGATATGGCCTGTGATAGAAAAAGGTTGGAAAGATACACCAATGAAACCTATACATTTTTTTTGGGGTTTGGCTGGAAATAATATGAAACAGATACAAGAGGTAATTGAAAAAGGTGAAGAATGGTGGTATGTAGATGTAGGTTATATTACAGAACAAATTACGAGATACCCAATACCAAGTATTAATGATTATGATAAAACTTACTTTAGAATAGTAAAAGGTGGTATCCACATCTCTGGTGGAAATCCTAGAGATGGGTCACGCCATAGATATTTGCTACATCAAGGTATAGATGCAGAGTTTAAAGGTTGGAATCAAGGTGAATGCAATCATATATTACTAACACCATCGTCACAAACACTTACTATCTACAACAATCAAATGGGACAAGATGATTGGATTAAAGAAGTTGGTGAAGAAATAAGAATATACACAGATAGACTTATTAGAATGAGAAACAAACCAAGACCTAACAATGAATGGTGGGGAACAGATATAAAAGAATCCCTAAAAGACTGTCATTGTTTAGTGACTAGTATGAGTTTGGCAGCAGTTGATGCTGTGTTAAACAAAGTGCCAGTGGTGACACACAGTAATAATGTATGTTATCCTTTATCAGGTAATATTGCGAACATAGAAAATAGAACTATGAAAAGTAGAGAAGATATGACAGTATGGTTAAGAACAGTATCAAACAATCAATTTACTCTACAAGAAATAGAAGATGGTGTAGCGTTTGACATACTAAAGGAACAGTATGCTTAATTTCGCTTGTGTATTTTATGGCGACAAGTATTGTGTACCACCAAATGCGCCATGGTCTTATGTAAGAAATCTATACAATATGGTCAAAAGAAACTTGACTGTACCACATAGATTTATCTGTTTTACCGATAACATAATCATACATAAACGAAAAGAATTTAAAGACACAAATATAGAATTTAAACCATTTAAAAGGCATGACTTCCATGGTTGGTTCAATAAACTCCAACTCTTCAGTCCAGATAGTCAATTAGAGGGTGATACTCTATATATGGATTTAGATATAGTAATTATGAAGAACATAGATGAACTGGCTACGATAGGGGAATCAAAGAACTTTGTAGGTATGAATGACTTTAACCCTACATCTGGTATATTCAATTCTAGTATAATGAGATTTAATAACAAATATCATAGTATCATATGGGAAGAGTATATAAAAAGACGAACAGAATTTACTAAATCTCACGGCGACCAAGAAATCATAACAAAACTAATCAAACCTCATAAAGACACAATCTCTTTTCCTGACGAATGGACACAATCATATAAATGGTTAAATCGTAAAGGTGAAAGATTCGGTAGGGCCTCATTTACATACGAACAAGACCCAAATGCTAAGGTTTGTGTGTTCCATGGCTCTCCAAATCCACACGAATCTACACAAGAATGGGTAAAAACCCACTGGAAATAGTCCAAATACGAACATCACGCAAAATACCTTAAAAACCCCTATAAAACTAGCAAAATAATACTGTACTTATCAGCTGAACCTGATATTATAATAGTATGAATAACAAAGAAAAAAAAATAAGACTACAATTGTTAATTAAAAGACTTGACAATGTTAATAAAGTAGTATATAATAACCCTACTATGTCAATGTTCAATCAGTCAAAATTAATTAAGAAGATGAATAAAGAACAAAATTTAGATTATAATAACACTACAACAAAGGAGAACACTATATGTCAAAAGTAAAAGCATACATAGAAACATCAGTAGAAAACGCTGTTGATAAGATTGTCTTTAAACTAAAAGATGGTCAGATGGATTTAACAACTGCAGTTGCAGAAGTTAAGAAACTTGATAACCTAGAAATGGTAGGTATCACAGAAGACAATGTTGAAGAAGTATTACTTATGGAGAGCAAATAGTGAGTAAGACTTTCAATGTTTGTTATTTGAGAGAGTACATGGACCCAGAAATGTCTGGTGAGTATTTTTACGCTTATGAAACTGTGTATAGAAATGTACCAATTAAGTATAAGAAAAAATTTAGTACACAGAATATGAAGATGAAAGTTTTAAAATTCTGTGATTGGAACTATAAAGAAACAGCTAAGAACTTTGAAAATGTGACCAAAGTAGAATTGATAGATGAGAAACAATACTACCAAACTTACGAAGATGCATTTGGTGAGTCAGCTGAGGGAGATAAAAATATGTTTAATGATTATGGTCAAAAATATGACAGACAATCATTAAGAAAAGATTTTAACAAAAGATTAACAAAAAGAAAAGTATCAAGTTATAACGATAAGAGGATAAACTAATGAAATACGGTGAAGACAAGATAGTAAAAGAAATACACGATTATATTAAATCAACTTATAGTGAACATTATAGTACAACTAAAGATGGTTTTCAAGTACAAGATATGTTAAGACATTTAGGTATTGACAAAGACTTCTGTCAAGCCAACGCCATTAAGTATCTTGCTAGATATGGTAAGAAAAATGGTAAGAATAGAAAAGATTTATTAAAAGCAATACACTACATTGTTTTATTGATGAGTAGTGAAGACAACAAATAGGAGAAAATATGGACACACAAACAGATATAGTTTTAGTAAAAGAAGATTTGAATAAAAATCTATACAGAAAGAAAACTTATTACACACTTTGTATTGAGCAAGATGTGTTGGCAGATAACAAAGATGACGCTGATAAAAAATTAAGTGATAACGGTATCAACCACTCAAATATAAATGCAGAGATCACAGAAGAAAAAGATGGTGTTTTAACTTATATGGTTGACGCCAATTATTCAGATTCAGATACAACAGAATACCTTGGTAAAGTATCTTATACAGATGATGAGTATGCTGAAGAAAATGGTGATGTAGAAATTGATCAATATGCTGATGAGGTTGATGTACCACAAGATGTAGATGTACAATTAAATTTAGAAGCAGAAAACCAGAGAGGTAAATAATGAGTATAGATGTATTAGGATATTCTTCACACGATTGGCGTAAAAATACAGATGACGCTGTTGTTGTAGATGAACATAGAACAGTTATTAGAAAAGTTAATGCTTGTAGTGTGATATTTAAACACCCTAAAAGTCTTAAAGAAACAGAAGTTGATTTATCTAGGTTGATAAGAGTATTTGTTAACAATAGTGAGAGTCACAAAAGGAGTGTAAAATAATGATGCATGATTTACAAAGACCACTAGAAGATTTAAAAGAGATTAAGAAACTAGTAGAAGACCAAAAACCAAGATACCTTATTGTAGATACAATTGATACTAAAATTAGTGAGTATGAAACTGATATAGAATCAGTAGAAGAATACCTAAGAAATAATCCACCAATGTTTAGTGAGGGTTCTATAAATGAAGATACTATTAAAGACGGTGTAGTAATGGGTGTCACAGGATTAGATAATGAGTAAAATAATAGTAGAACTAAACAAGAAAACAGTACAAGAAGTTTACAATCAAGTTGGTATGTTAAACGATATGGGATTTCCTAACTTTCAAAAAGGTGAACCAATTAATAACCTGATGAGAGAAATTAAAAGAGATTTAAAGAAACAAAAGAAAGCAGAGAAGTTAGGTTGGAAAGAATTTTTAGAGTTTTGGCCTATGTCTATTGTAGTACCAGGTATGTTAATATTAATCTTATGGGGAGCAGCGACACAGTAATGCCATTTGGACCAACGACATTAAGAAATAAGAGGGAAGAGTTTGTATTACAAAAGATAGAGTATTACAAAGTTAATGAATACATGGGTAGGTCTAATTGGAAAAGACATTACTTTGATACTTACAAAGAAGCTGTAAAGATGTTTAAAAAACTAAAAGAAGACAAAAGAAAGATATTAATATATGCTTGTAGAAATGACGAGTTAGGTGAAATTTCAACAGGACTAAATGATAGGTTTATAAATGAGTAATCAAAGACCAGCAAAGATAGAAAAGAAATTAGATAGAAATGGTGACATGCAAGTCTTCAAGTTTTTTAAGACTGCGGCCAAACTATTAAAAGATGAGGGTAAAGAAGACGAGGCATTTTATATGGAACAAATGGTTGACTGGTTGAGTAGTGGTAAACCTTTGCCCAACAGTGAAGAACAAATAACAAAGGCTTTAGGTCTATAATGGCGCATTTTAGGGGGGTATGTAGTATCGAATCGTGTACGAAATACCAATATATGGGTCGCTCAGCGGCACAAAACCTAGTAAAATCAACGATTATTAGGGGGTTGACATTTAAATCAATTCCTGATACAATTAAGAGATAATAACATAACAAAAGGACAATACTATATGATGTACACAAAAGAAATACTTTTTAATGAGTTTAAAGATGTCACTAAAAAAGATCAATCAAAGAATAAAGAAACTTATACACACAGAATCGCATATCTTACCGCACTTAAAGAAGATATGATACAAGTACCTAGAAACTTTAGTAATATGTCAATCAAACCAGAACAACTACAGAACTTGATTGATGATTGGTCCGCTCCTAATCCGAGAGATGCCACTTATATGAGAGTTTTCGGTATGACTTACGCTGAGAAGAAACAAGAAGAAGAAGCTGAGTATTTTGATTTGACTAAAGGTAAAAAAGTCTATATGAAAAAGAAAAAAGAAGATACAGATACAGTACACTAATGAGTAAAAAACAAAGATTAAAAGAGTTGAGAGAAACCTACGACAATTGGTGTAGGTCACTTGGGGTCAATATTGATTCCGAGTATAACTCTTTTGGTGGTTATGATATGCCAAATTACAAGTGTCGGCCAAGTGTTCCGACTAGTGATAGAATAGTAGGTAATACTAAAAAACGAGTTTACACCACACAGGTACCTACTGGTAAAACAATTAGTGTGGCGTATAACAAAGGTCCTTATATGTTAGTTGATGTTGAGGATTTTAAAACTATGGGAAAAAAAGTATGAGAAAACTAAAGACATTTTTAGTAAAAATTATATACCATTATTCAACTTATTTAACAAGTTGGTCTTGGCAGAAATTATATAAAGATAAAAATAGTTTAGGTTATAAAAAAGGAGAGAAATAATATGAAAACAATGATGATGATTACTGTTGCTGTCTTATTGACAATGACAATGGTTAAGAGTGATGAGAAGACTTATACTATTACTGAAGTTGCTACGAGTGTTGTAGCAGTACCAGGTAAAGTAAAAGACCATTTGACTAATGAATGGGAAGAAACGAAGGAGTTTCAAGCTAAAAGTTTTGCTGAAGCAAAAACAAAATGGCCTTGGAATAAAATTTTTAAAACGGAAAAACAAACGGAAGAACAAAATGATTAATGGTGACTTTGTATGTACTAGTGCGAATGACGGTACAACTTTGTTTAGACCTGTGACTGCCAGAGGACATACTTTCTGGCAATCGCAAAACTTTAATCAATATGTAATAGATAACACAGAAGAATATTACATAGTAAAAAGTGTAGATAGTGAAAATATTTGTAATGAAATTAGAAAAAATAATTTGGATTTTACTAGTTAGTTTATTTCTAACTAATTGTACTGCGACTCGTAGTAATGTTGGTGCCACACTTGGCGCAACAACAACTACTGGCTCATGTGTAGCTATGGGTATTGAAAATCCATATGCGATTGCGGCTTGTGCTGTGACTGGCGCATTTGTTGGCGCAGAGGTAATGTATAATTCAGACTATGATGTACACAATGCGACATTTGTAGACCATTTAAACAATGCACCAGGAACATCTTCATATACAAACTGGTATAATTCAAAAACTGGTAATAGTGGTATAATAAAAACTACTTCTAGTTATTTGAAAGGTCCTATTAAATGTAAAGATTATAATGCCACAGTAGATATTACTAACAATTGGCCTTTGATTGGCGTTGGTGGTGTAAATAGAAACACAGTTTTTGGTGTTGCCTGTCAAATGCCTGATGGCAGATGGGTAGAATGGAAAGGTGAAAATGAATAAAGTATTTTTAGTAATTGTATTATTAGTCTTAACTAGTATAGGTGTAAACAAACTATTTGCACAAGAAGTTGAGGGGTTAACAGATGACTTATCTGGTAAAACAGCTAAAGTAATTGCTGTTGTAGAAGGCGATACAATATATTTTGAAGATGGTACGAGTATTAAAGAAAGTGAGTTTACAGAAACAGTAAGTAAGACTGAAGAAGTATTAGACAAGTTAGAGAAAATAGAACTAGCTAAAGGCAAAATTAAGTATGACAAAATTAAGATTATATCACCTGAACGAAATAGTGGAACAGATCAATACTGTTTTGTTAAAGTAGTAATTAAACAAAAAGGGGATACTATTATTAAAGAAGAAATTTTGGAGTGTGCTGATGGCCGTAAGACATTTGATGGCCCTAGTTATTGGGAATTATTTGCTCAATTCTATTACCGTGATGTGTCTGCTCCTGAATACTGCCGATGGTATAGTCGGGCAAAACATGCTTTCAAAACGCCAGGGAAGACTTGTTTAAAAGTGAATGGCGAATGGGAAGTTAGATAATGATAAGAAACATAATAATACTTGTACTATTGTCAGTAATTGTCTTTGATATATCAGGGGCAGAGTTTTTAGACTATATTAGCTTAGGACTTGACAAAGCGCAAGATTTAGTATATAATGTAAAAAGTGAGGTTAAATAATATGAATAAAATGATGAAGATAGTATCAGTTGTCGCAGCAGGTCTTTTAATGGCCCAATGTTCGGCGACTTATAAGATGAAAAGTGAGAAAGGAAAAGTATTGAATCAAGTACCCAAATGGTACATGGCAGACTTTTCTGAAAAGAAAGCTTGTGATACACCTAGATTTGGTAAAGACAAAGAAAAAATGTGTATCTTTGGTGTAGGTACAGCAGTTAGTCCTGATTTACAATTAGCAATAGAAAAAGGTATGATGATTGCTAAGGCAGAATTGGCTGATATAATCAAAGGCGAAATGAATAAATCGTCTAAACAATTTATCACAGAACTTGGTAAAAATGAGAACAAGACGACAGTATCAGAAGTTGAGTCAACGATTGTTAACTTAATTAAAGAAACACCTGTCAGAGGTTATGAAATCTTTGCTAAAGATGTGACAATCACTAAAAACAAATACTACAGAGTATGGATTGGTTTAAGATTACCAATGGGTGAATTTAACAAAATGTATCATTACACAATCGCAGAAGCTGTTGACGCATACAATGTCAAAGAGAAAGCTCAGGTTGCGTATGATGAGTTAATGAAAACGAAAGATAATACAAATGCAAATAACGATATACAGTAAGAACAATTGTACATTTTGTAATAAGGCGAAGCACATGATAAAAACGCTTGGCCTTACCTACGAAGAAAAGAAGATGGAAGACTTTGATAGTCCTCAGGCGATGCTAGAAGACATTGGTAAACCTGTAAGAACTATGCCACAAATTAAGATTGATGATAAGTTAGTCGGTGGTTATAATCAACTTATAGAATACTTTGCTGATAAAGGCTTAGTAAACTTTAAAGGTGAAGTAATTGAAAAAAAATAACGATAATATTATTTTGTTTCCTACAAATAGAGTTGTAGAGAAATCAACTACTGGACCTGTCAAAGATGACAAGTTTGCGAAAAAGTTGAAAGAAGAACAAACAAGACAATTTATTGAAACTTCAGTAGATGATATTAGTATAAATTTGTTAAGAAGTTTTTACAATTTGGCTATTAAAACAAATAAAGAAAGTTTTACAAAAGATTTAGCTATGGTTGTTGATATGATGAGAGGATTGGTGTATAGAGATTTTGGTGTTAAACACCCAGCACAATCACTATCAGACAAGTTAGTTGAGTTAAAGACACTTAAAGATGGCTCACAGAACGCTAAGATAGATTATACAAGTATTATGAATACAAAAGTTAAACAACACAAACCATTTAGTCCAGACATTAAAGACGAGCTTAGAGATATAAACGATTCAGCTGGTATGTTTGAGGGAGACCCACTAGATGATAAGTAAACAAAATTCGTTAAGAATCGCCATCGCTGGTTGTAAAATAGTTAAATTAACAACTGAAAATATATAGGAGTATATTAATATGTTAAATACAATAAAAAACCTTTTCGGTAAAGATGAGCTAGTAAAAGTTAAAACAGTAAAAAGAGTTGCTGTTGAAACTAGAGGCAGAAAGTCTTTATCTAAAAAACAAAAAATTCTAAATTTATTATCAAAAGGTAATAATGTTGCTTGGACTTCAATCCAAAAAACTTTTGATTTAGAATCACCAAGATCAATGATTGACACTTTAAGAGCTGAAGGTCATATGATTTATGGTAATAGAGTTGCTGGTAAAAAATACTACAGAATGGGTGTTCCTACAAGAGCAATCGTTGCTGCAGGTATTAAAGCGTTATACGGAACTAAATTCAAGTATAACAACCACAGTGTTTCTGTAAAGAAAGCAGACCTAATCGCACTTGATGCGTAGTTAGAAAGCTAGATGGGGCGCTTCGGCGCCCTTTCTTATTATGACACTATTACATGGAATTGGTCTTGGCTTATTTGGTACCACATTTACAATCGTTGGTTTACTACTTGCCTATATAATATATGAAAGATATAGAAAAGACATTGAAAGAATTACAAAAGATAAAGAAAAAAAGACACCTTATGACTTTAAGTAAAATGAAATCACAAAAGATATTGAAAGTAGATAGAACTGAATACCAAGAAACTGCTGATGTTATTAGAAGTGATCAAGTACCAGCTGCTGTCATAGTAGAATATTTTAGTGACAAACATTTTTACAAATGGTACAAAAAGAAATATTTAAATGATTGATAAGTTAATACAAGACGAGATAGTACAACAAACTAGCGACAAGGAAGTCGCTGTTTTGCTTTCTGGTGGTGTTGATAGTTTATCAGTTGCATTCGCAGCAAATAGATTAGGTAAAAAGATAACAGCATATACATTTCATTTAGAAGACAACCCATCATATGACGCTATAAAGGCCGCTGAAGTGGCAAAACTATTTGGTTGGGACTGTAATATCATAGTAGTACCTACATACAATATACAAAACGATTTTCAAAGATTAGTAAAAGAAGTAAGATGTAAAAAGAAAACACATTTTGAATGTTGTTTTCCTTTCTTATATGTGTACCCAGAGATCAAAGAAAAAGTTGTATTGAGTGGGTGGGCTGCTGATGGATATTATGGAATAAGCAAGAAAGCAATGATACATTATGGTCCAGGCAAACCAAAAGAAAAATTTGATGAGTTTAGAGATAACTATTTTGACATAAACAATCAAGCAGGTTATCTATGGCATGAATTGATTGCTAGAAACAATAAGAAACAATTGATTACACCATACCTATCATTAATAGTAAAAGATTTTTTCTACAACATGACTTGGGAAGAGTTAAATAAACCATTTCAAAAACACCATGTAGTGACAGCATTTGATGAATTTAAAAGATTTAAATTTAAGAAACATATCAACTTACAGTTAGGTGCTGGTGTGGACAAATTATTTGAAACCCTAATTGATGATAAGTTTATTAACTTTAAATTCAGAAAGAGAGTTATGGATATTTGTAGAGATTGGTCAAAGATGTCAGATGACATTGGGGTATTACAGTAATGATATTAGTAGATTTAAACCAAGTTTTAATTTCAAATCTAATGGCACAAACAAGAGGTGCAGTAGATGAACTACCAGATAAGAGTATGTTAAGACATATGGTATTGAACTCATTAAGAGGATACAACTTAAAATTTAAAGATGAATATGGTCTAGCTGTATTATGTGCTGATGGTGCTAATCCTTGGAGACGAGATATATTTCCAAATTATAAATTTAAAAGAAAGAAGAACAGAGATGAATCTGGTATAGATTGGTCTGCATTGTTTTCTATGATAAGTGAAATAAGAGAAGAACTTACACAAAACTTCCCATACATAACTTTACACATAGATGGTGTAGAAGCTGACGATATAATCGCTGTACTTGTTAAAGAAAATTATACTAAAGAAAAGATAATGATTGTTTCTGGTGACAAAGATTTTATACAATTACACAAATACAAAGGTGTAAAACAATATGCACCTATTCAAAAGAAATTTGTAGAGAGTGACGACCCAATTAATTACTTACACGAACAAGTAATTAAAGGAGACAGATCAGATGGAGTACCAAACATATTGAGTGCTGATGATGTATTTGTGACTGGTACCAAACAAAGACCTATAAATAAAAAGAGATTAGAGGAATGGGCAGACATTGAGAACATACCTCTAGGTTCAGAAACTAAAAAGTATTATGAACGAAATAAGAAACTAATAGATTTGGACGAGATTCCTGATCTTATATATAATGATATAAAAGAAAAATATATAAACTATAAAGTAAAAGACAGGACGCTGTTGTTAACTTACTTTATAGAAAACAAACTGAAGTCATTGATTGAAAATATAAATGATTTTTGATAACATGCATGGAGAAATATAATGGCAGACAATCCTAATCTAATATCTAAAAAGGCAATGGAAGCGATGGCAAATACATCAGGTTCTTCTTATCCTTTGATGAGTGAGATTTTTTTAAAAGTAAACAACGCAAAAGATAAACCTAAAAAGATAGAAATTTTAAGACAGTACAACAAGCCGTCTATAAGACAAATCTTAAAAGGTTGCTTTGATCCTAAAGTAGAATGGGAATTACCTGAGGGTACTCCACCATACATTGAGAATGATGTACCAGCAGGTACAGAACATACTCTACTAATGTCACAAGCACAAAAACTATGGCACTTTGTAAAAGGAGCTGATATGGCTACGAGTAGAATACAAAAAGAAACTATGTTTATTCAAATGTTAGAAGGTTTACATAAAGACGAAGCAAAAGTTTTACTAGATATGAAAAACGGAACGCTGAATAAGACTTATAAAGGTCTAACAGCAGAGACAGTAAAAGAAGCATTCAATTGGAATGATAATTTTACAACAAAGTAAAGAATCACTACAAATAAAGGGTGCGACACTTGTTGTTCACCCTTTGTTCCCCCTAAATCCCTTATAAAAACACGCAAAATACTTGTTGACAATCCCTCTATTATATGTTATTATATAAATATGAAAGAGAGGAATATATAATGAAAACATTGATAGTATTTTTAACGATATTATGGTTTGGTTTAAACGCCTTAAATAATTCAGTTAAAGCAGACGAGTATAACACAGCCGTGATTGGTCATGTTGTATCAGAAACAATTAAAGGTACCAACATGGACCACCAGAAATTGTTAGAGGCAGAAATGAGTAAAATGGCACATACATTTGGTTTACAATTAGTCAATGTATTACAACAACATCTACCTTACATTATGGATTCCGTAATGACACAGTTAAGACTTGACCTTGATAAGAAACACAAATGCTTATTATTAAAAGATTCTAAAATCGGGGATAAAGAATGCCAAGACAAAAAAACACAGCAGTGATAAAAAAAGTATTAAGACGAGAACTTGTAAGTAATCGTAAATACAAGACTACTTACAAAGACATCAAAAAGTTTTTTAAGATTATTAACAAGGCTGTATTCAATAATTTATTATCGCCTTTTAATGAAATCTTAATTAAAAAGATTTATGACTCTAACGAAATGAAATGTTATGGTCAAGTAATAGCGTGGGAATGGAAAAGAAAAGGTACCAGAGTTTATCATTTAGAAATGCTACCTTATTATAGAAATAAAAAAGATTTTGTTGACACTTTAGGACACGAAATGGTACACCTATACCAAATGGCCAATGTAGGTGATACTGGAAATCATAACAAACTATTTTATAGTTTTAGGCCCAAATTAAACAGAATAGGTTTAGACCTATAAAAAAGAAAGAAATATATTATGTCAGAAGTGAGAAGACGAAGCAAAGAGATAGACCATTTTGTTAAACAAAATATAGGAGAAGCTCTAATCCAACTACGAGAACTTGTAAAGCCATCAAATAGGTCAGGTACAAGTAGAGTATATTACACTGGTAATTGGGTAAATGACATCTACAACAACTACACAGACAAACAAGCTCAAAAGATATTCAATAGTGCTAGACAATATATGGATAGATTAGATTTTGTTCAGGTTAAATTAAGAGATACCTATGAAGACTACAACGAAAAAACACTACAAGCCTACGAATATGTTGCGAGGGTTAAATAATATGGGTAAAAAGGTTGATTGGGATAGTGTAATGAATAAGGCGTGGTTGTACACAAAGATATTTTTTGTATCGGGTATTGTATTTGCTGCGGCGTTTGCTTGGGGTACTTGGTATCCTAATAAATGGTCAACGGCAAAAGTAAATGCACAACTAGAAACCTTTTACCTAGAAAAGATTAAAGATTTAGATTTAAGAGAACCTGAATTTACATATGAGAACGATATACAATTCGTTAGAGCAATGCACAAATGTATTGACTATGTTAACTTCACAACACCTAAAGACAAAAGAGTACCTTGGGAAATGATTATTGGACAAGCGGCACTAGAGTCTGGTTGGGGTAAGAGTAGATTTGCTAAAGAAGGTAATAACTTATTTGGTATTAGAACATTTAGTGAAAAGGTACCACACTTAAAACCAGTTGGTGTAGAGGAGTGGCCAGGTTGGGGTGTAAGAGTGTTTGCTAGTAAGTGTGATAGTGTAAAAGAATATATTAGATTATTGAATGAACACAATGCATATGCTGAGTTTAGAGAGAAAAGAAAGTCAACATTTGACCCAATTTCTTTAATAAAAACATTAGATAAGTTTTCTACAACAGATGACTATGATAAAAGAGTTATAAGAATGATTAAAAAAATTAGAAAATTAGAAACTAATTAAATGAAAACTGAAAAAACAATAATATTTGGTTGTCCAATTTATATAATTAAAGTAGACCCTAACAGTTATGATAAACAATCTTTACTAAAAATAATTGAAAGTAATTATTCTAAAGATAGTTATAGAAATAAATTTGATGATGATGAAAGTAATTTACACCACTCTTATTCAGATGAATTGAACCCAAAATTTGAAAAAGTAGATTATGATAAAATAGGGTTAGTAGATGTATATAAGAAAATTTTTGATAATTTTTGTAATAATACTTTAAAAACAAAAGACAGGTTTTCTTGGGAATATCAAATAGAAAATTATACAGCTTCTAATAAAAATCAATATTTCAGATCACATCATCATCTGCCTAAAGCTGATTTTTCTAGTGTACATTATATAAAATTTGATAAAACTCAGCATGAAAAAACTAATTTTTTTAATCATAATGATTTTAGTTCATATTCTCAATTTTTAAGTAAAGGACTTTATGATGTATCAGATGAATCAGTACCAGAAAATTCATATTTATATGAAACTTGGAAATTTACAGTAGAAGAAGATGACCTTGTAATTTTTCCTGCTGCTTTAAAGCATGAAGTACAAAAAGGAAGAGTTAACGCAGATAAATTAAGGATAACAGTTTCTACTAATTTAATGATTAATAGTCCTAATAGAGAAACTAAATAATACATGCGTTATAAAACTTTTAAAGATGGTGCACAGATACATACTTGGTTTCCAAAAAGTGTGTATGTAATGAAAGACTTTCAGAGTGTAGATGCTTGTTTAGATTATAGTACAAGCTTAAGTGATTTAGGCATAGAATTAAAAAGAGAATACTTCCAAGTGGATACTTCTCACAGTGTTGGTAAACTACATACACAAAGTAGA
>Ga0208903_1000465_pt1 | contig 32791 bp, 83 predicted proteins | sample AntAceMetag02UKJ_FD_184769 | JGI IMG/M metagenome (GOLD analysis project Ga0208903, IMG submission 184769) | Saline lake microbial communities from Ace Lake, Antarctica - Antarctic Ace Lake Metagenome 02UKJ (SPAdes) (version 2) | ecosystem: Environmental > Aquatic > Non-marine Saline and...
AGACCTCATTGGCTAACCAAATTAATGGCAGTCCAATATTAAAAGGCATAAACTATGAAACGTCCAAAAAGAAGGAGCTTGTCTCCGGAAACTTATCGGTCTTTAGCCGATAAGTAGTTCATTAAGGGTCGTGTTGATAAGATGTATGAAGATGGTACTATCGAAAAAGGTGTTGGTAATACAGATGCCTTGGAGTACATATTGAATAAAATAAATTATAACAAAAAAGGATCGGGTGGTAAATATTCAAATTATCAAACACCGAACATCGTTGAGGATGATGGTGATTTCTGGAACGGATTTTAAAAATAAATGAATTGAGTCGTGGTTTTAAAAATATTGAATTATTTAACCTACTACAAACCGTTGAGGGTGTAGCAAGCGTTCGATACATATTATCAGAGATAAAACCCAATTGTGTGTTTCTATTTTTTAATAAACCCCTTGTTATAAAAACTAAAGACAATTCCTCATTATTATTCACCAAAAGTAATGGTTCGATAACTATCAATCCTTTCTGGGTAACCTTATCCAATGGGGAACATGTGTTTGATAAAGTATCAACTGATGAATTTTATAGAAGGTTAAAAGAACTTCCTCGGTTATATAAAGTAAAACAAAGGAACGATAAAATAAAAGCGATACTATATAAATAGGTGATAGTGATTTCTGTGATATATTTCAAAAACAATATAATAAACAATTATGAGTAACAATCCATTTGATATGGCTGGATTTTTGGCAGAAAACGAAGATGATAATCCAATTGATAAAGAACTAAGTGATAAGGTAGTGGCTGATTTACTGGATGGTAAATGTGATGCTCTACTAATAAAAAAATTCTATGAATCAGCAAAGAATAAGAACTTAAAAGAACTCTCTGAAATCATACCACTCGTTGGTGGTATGGGATTTACTTTCACAAAAAACGGAACTACCACAAGTATATTCTACTGTACATCATCACTTTGTATGCTCGAGGATTATAACGGAATAACACATGAGGTTTCTCTAAACGAAATATAGTGTCTATGATTTGTCCAAAATGTGAAAATATAAACCGTTGTGATTGTGAAAATTGCAATCTCGGTAATGATACAAAGGATCTTATCATACTCGATATGGAGAATGGTATGTATGAGTGTTCTTTTTGTGGTCATAAATTCCAACAACAGGAGTCAATGGAATTAGAATGGGATAACCTGTTAAATAGCTTTTCAGAAGAATTTACTTCACGAATTTGTATTAAATGGTATGTGATGGATATGATGGGTCGTAGAACTTATGAGAAATTATTAGATACCACAGACTATCCACTTACACAGGCTTTCATAATACATTTTAAAAAACACCCTGATGATTTCACTTGTGAGGATCTTCTTCAGGCTAAGAGGAATATTAATATACAGAGTATACTATGAAAAAAATACAAAAGTGTTCCCCGTTCGGAATTGGTGATGGATCTTGTTCAGTGTGTGTGTGTATGAGTCTCTCAGGTATAACAATATTTAAAAATATGATGTGTAGAGAGTGTTATCGTAGAGAAATGTTAATTGATATACTCACCCCAGAAACGATACACGAACAAACCCTTTGTTCCAGGGATTCCCAATAGTATAACTAAGTCCGTGTTCTTCTATAATATCAATTACGATTTTTTTCATCTGTTCTGAGTTACCAGTAACTATATCACATTCAATCAGAAGATTGGCATTCATACATTCATATAGGAATTTATCTACCTTGTTTGATACTTCATCGTGATATGTTCCGTGTAAATCGAGTTTCATTATAATAATCTTAAATGTCCAGTAACTCTATCAACATCAGTACCATCACATGGACCAATGGCTATACAGGTCTTAGTTGGAACACCATTAAATTCTGTCAGACCAGCATCTGTTATCAGAGATACTGGTATATTTAATTCTGTTGCTGATTTATATAAATCCAATAGTTCTTTTTCCGAATCACATTTGAGACAAACCTTTGTAAACCTACCATTTATCCAATCATGTAATGGTGTGTCATTTGATATATCTAGTGTTCTCTTTTGTCCTGTTTCTGAAATTTCAACAGACATCATATCTAATATGACTTTCAGTGAGGCGTGTGATCCTTGTGCAATTAATTTACCGGTTCGTATTTTATGACCTGATTCATTTTTGAGGTCTGTGCGCATGACTATTACTTGTTTCGAATGCATATCTTTCTATATTTTTATAATGTGTTGTAAACCAATGATAGTTATATACTAATTTATGAACTACACACAAGCTAAAGACTTGTGTGTTTTACGTTCCGTCATATAAAAAGGTTTCTGAGATATGCTATTAATTAAAAAGCCACATTTGGATAATTAATTTACTTTAACTATATTTGTAGTATGGAAAAATTAAAAAAGTATTTTTTAGAAAACCCATTTATTATTTTTCTACCATTTATGTGTTTGGTATTACCATTTATTCTTTTTGATGAGGTTGGTTACCAGTGTGTTATATCACTAGTTTGGACACTTGTGGGTTTTGTTGGAATCTTTACATATAAAATATCAGAAGATATTAAAACACATTTGTTTATGTCTTTTGTAATATTCTTACTTGGTTTTGTTGGTGGTCAGGATATTCGTAGTACAGAAAAAACTACTACCGAATTCACCGAAGATTATACAATTGAAGAAACCGAATATTTTTTAATATTTAGAAGAGATAAGTATATTACGTGTGTAATAAGACGAGATTCCACACTTAAGTATGATACTGATAACCCATTAGTAATTTATGAGGTATATAAAATCGATAGGTTTGGAACATCTACTTGGCCGAAACTAGTTGCTAAATCTAACCTTATGTCCGAGAGTGTTAATATTTTGAGACTCGATAGGGTGTTAGGTCAAGAATACGATTTGTGATTATTAAGTTATTATAGAATAGAAAGAAAATGAGTGAGTATAAATTAATATTCAGTGATGTTCAAGTATCAAAACTTAACGACCATCAAACTGACTCAAAATCACATGGATATACATGTTGTGGTGGTGATTATCCGAACAACAAAAATTGTCAGAGGAATTCTCGTGAGAACGAAGGATTGTTACTAGCGACCAATGAAGGTTGGGTATGTCCTTGTGGAGATTATAAACAATATTGGGCACACGTGATAAATGACTGAGAAAGATTTAATAGAAATGGTTGATCATGAGTTACAGTGGTTGAGGTATTACACACATCGTGATTCACGGTTGTTGGTAACACTCGACACAGACTATTATAGTGATTTGAAGTCAATGGGTTATGTGAAGAAAATGATGTCGTTAGAAGACAGGTGTGTGATTTGTTTCATACGGTCAGACTATGAAATTGTTGAGGGTATGGATTTAAATCTACTCGAAACAGTTGGTCCCCCACGTACTGGTAACAAGACACCATTGGAAGTTATGTCAATCATATACCCCGATAGGAAACAAGGATATATCGATAGAATTCATCCAGGTTTTAATGACTCGAAAATATTTACAATAACAGATAAAAATTCAAGAAGATATAATGGAGTTTGAGAATACTGATGATGATATTGTCTATATACGATTGTATCGTGATGGAAAAGAAACTGGAAAATTGGATTATTTATTTATTGATAATTATCAATCCATACACATACGTAAAATGGCTTCGGATCAATACGAAATTGGTATAGTTATCAATTCTTCCGTGTCTTATGGAATACAGTCTTCGGTGCCTAAGAAGTTGATTAAGAAGTATATGAGGAGTAGTAAATTGGTGGAAATACTGAAATGAGTTGGGAACCACAAATAGGAAGTGTTGTTAGAGTTACTAAATTCTTAGATGAACGTCCATCGTACTATGATATTGCTGTTGGTGATGTTTTGACAGTAACAAATCTAAAATATTCACTTAAGTTTGATGGAAATGCATTCGTTGGTGATTTGGAGGAATTATATGGATTCGAATGTGATAAAATATTTTTCAACATAGATAATGATATTAATACGTCTATTCAATATATTCCAATTTCTGTTGAACGTTGTGATAAATTAATGAAAATACTATGACGGTAATTAACATTATGAACACAGATGTTAGATTTAGTAGATTTTCTGTCGAATAACATGATTGGTCTTCTAAACCATATTACCAATTCTGATATAATGTTTACTGTAATAAAATTAAAAAGTAGTAGGAGTCGGAGAGAGACTATTTCAGAAACACTTAGTGATAACATTGAGAGTTTTAAAATATTCGACCACACAAAAATAATACGTAAAATGTATAACCGTGACGGCCATTACTTCAGTTTAAATAATATGATGAATGATGGATATGCATACGTTATAAATTTAGAAACATACATGACTACTATTATTATCATTGATATGTTAAATGAAAACGTATAAACCCGGAATATTCCTTATTGAGGACCACGTTACTTTAATACCGGGTGGTGAGCCCGGTGTTATAAAGTGTATGACGGAGTTGCAGGATGGTTTTTATGAATTTTATGTTGAGTTGTTAGATGATGGGGGTGTTGTAAAGTGTCAGGTTGATTATCCAAATAATAAATCAACTATTGAACATAATAAGAAGTATTATAGAAGTATTAAATTAAAATATTTACTAAACAATAAATAATTACAATGGAAAGTACAGTACAAATAAAGAATACACTTCTAATCGCAGCCTTCCCTGGGACGGGTAAGAGTCATTTATTTAATAACCCTGGTAGTAAGATGGTGTTGGATAGCGATAGTAGTACATTCGATAAGTCGGACTTCCCGGCAAACTACATCACGCACATCAAAGAAAACATGGGTAAGGTAGATATAATATGTATAAGTAGCCATAAAGAAGTGAGAGAAGCTTTGGTTGATGCCGGACTCAATTTTCTACTTGTTTACCCAAACATTTCACTTAAAGATGAGTATATGAAACGATATGTTGATCGAGGAAGCCCTGAGGGTTTCGTAAATTTGATATCGAAAAACTGGGATGCTTGGGTATCTGAGTGTGTTGAACAACCAAATTGTGATAATACGTTTTAGTGTGGATAATTTAATTGCAATTGTTGGTGATGATAATTACCCTTTATTAAAAAGAGGTTATACCTTAGAAAACCTAGAACTAGATAAGAAGTATTATAGAAAAAATAAAATAGAAGACCTTTTATATGGGTAGTGATTTAGTTAGAGAAATATTAATATGTTGTGATGATTCATATTCGAACGATAGTATAACCATGGGAGAGTCTTATGAGATTTTAAGAACTGATGGTGAGAGATATTGGATTTGGGATGATAACCGTACTCTAAATGCCTTTATGAATTTTAGATTCTGTAAACCGTCAGTGTGGAGGAGTAATAAATTAAAAGATATTTTGGGATAGTTGTTGTTGGTGTAATTTATTTTCGTACATTTACAAAAGATAAAGGTTAAGTAAAAGATATAAAGATGTTTGTGGTGGGATATTCTTATCCCATGTTTGTTTGTGAAGGGTCAATCATTTTGGTTGGCCCTTTTTTAATATCTTTGTTAGTGAACAATCAAAACATATTATGAAAAAGAAAATAAGTAAAGTACAAAAAAATCTCTCTAAGTGGTTTATGGGGATGGCTCTACCATTTATTATAAACTTAGTTTTATATGACGGAACGTAAAACACACAAGTCTTTAGCTTGTGTGATGTAAGTGAAATAAACAAAAAGGGGAGGATGGTAATATAATATGTCTGGGTTGAGGGACCAATTTCGGACTTTAAACAAAAAGGCGGTGAGGCGTTCTCGTTGGAGAAGTCTATGAAACGTTAAAACACACAAATCTTTAGTTTGTGTGTAGTTCATAACATTAGAGGAATACAGACGAAAGCAACTAAGTAAAATAATAAACGATTGATTGAAATGAAAGTAGTCTGTATAGATGATAGAGGGTATGGTGGCTCCATTATATACGGTGAGTTGACAATTGGTAAAATATATACTACTACTAGTAGTGGTAGTGATTGGTTTAGTTTGGTGGCCGATGATGGTATCGAATCTCATTACCAAATGAAAGATTTCATAACCTTGAAAAATCGTAGGAAAAAAACAATAGAGGATATACTTAAATGATAATAACTCATAAATATAAGGGACATTTCTCGGATTATATTAATCCGGATGGTTCTAGTGAGAGTGTATGTTACTCTGTTGATATAAATGTTGAAAAAGAATATACAGAAATACAATCTAAAAATGTAATTGATTTGGGTTGGGAAATGGTTACTAACAAGGTTGGTAATCAAGTAGATAGTATTGATTTATACATATATAATACTGATAATGTCAAAGATGATCCTATGTATATTCAGATAAGGAATTTTTTAAGACAGAGTAATTTAGAAAAGTTATTGAAATAAAAGTTATATAATATCACCTGGTAATTTTAAATCTACAGAGAAAGAATTATCTTCTCCCATCCAGGCATTAATAGATATTGAGACTACATTATATAAGTCGGGGTTTCTTTTTGTGAATTTTCTAACATTCTTCGGGCTGATTTACATTTTAGTAACCCCAAGCCTCACGGCCTCCGAAGTAGTTTATAAGTCCGATATTAATGAAAAAAATGTGGAGGTATTGAAAACCTTTGAGGATGGATATATGGAATATTTGGTGGGTGATTATAATTATAGTATTGTATGTGCAAGTATTGAACGAATGGCAGCTTATCAATCGGTATTTGGAGACTCTGTTATTAAACATACTTATTCAGAAGAAATTAATAAATTACTTGGTGAAAATGAACTAAGTAGTGTTATCTATATATGTGATATTAAGTCTTATATGGTCGTTGAATCCCATCGTGAAGATTTCAAATTCTTAATTAGAAATGAAAAACTTAAACAAATACTGGAGTGAGTATACAACATAGATACTTAATCTCTTGGTATAGCTTTATTACCAACTAAGTCTTGCTTTACCATTATAGCCCATAGAGGATATGTTTTACCATTGACCTCTTTAAATCTCTTATCATTACTTACCCTGGTATCAATAGCGTTACCAACAGTTCTTATACTCAACTCATGTCTCGTTTTGTATTTCATGGTTAGATAGTCAACTAGATTAAGAACTTCTTCTTTCATCTCATCCGGTACCCCTGGCTTCATAAATTTCAAAATGTTACGTAGTCTTTCCAAAATTTGTTCGTGTGTTAAACTAACATTAATACTGGCCGTTGATCTTGTTATCAGTGCTGGGTCAATCTCATCTTGTTTTAAGTTTGAAATGAATATTAGACGACCGGTGAATAAGAATTTTTTAGGCAATTTACGTTTGTTCTTAATATCAAATAAATTTCTGTTCTCGGCTTTACTAATATCACCTTCGTAATTAGCAACTATGTCTTTCATGGTCATTCCATCAACACCGAAGTGAGTCTTTAATTTTCTAGTTACAACTCGTGGGTCATTCGAATCCAATGCCGCCTTTAATGTATTAACATCTGATAAAACAGAATCACAATCATCAAAGACTAGTAACCTATCATGATTCAAAAATAATTCCTCAAAAAGACCAGACTCTGATATGTTACCAGCGTTAAGAATATAATCTTTACCCTCAACCATATTAGCCTTCTCCAAAGTATCCAAAACATCAAATGTCTTACCAACTCCTGATTGACCAGTTATTATTAGAGAATTTGCGTAACCATAAGCAACTTGCATAGTCTTCTCTTTTAGTAATTCAAATACCTCTAAATTAACATTATTCATTTCATCCGTGTCCATATCAATGAATGAATGGATTTTTGGTCGTTTAGAAAACCCGTCCGAATCATCTATGTTTTCATTAACGAAGTCTTTGATATTGTGTATATTCTTCATATATCTGTATATATAAATAATCTATATTCAATTACTATTTTTTTTATTAGTATATTTGTTATATTAAAGTACTTTGTGTTAAATATTGTGGTAAATATTCACATAATAATTTAACCATAGGTAAATGGTATGAAGTTGATGTGGACGAAACTAAACGTTATGGCTCAATTGTAAATAAAAATTATATAAATTACTTCCTAGAAGAGAATGATGATGGTGTATCTGATTGGCATATAGCCAATCAGTTCCTAACAGAAATAGAGTTGAGAAATATTAACTTAGCCGTTTATTTATAAAAACTTATCCGTACATTCATAATATGAAATTCAAAATTGGTGATAGAATAGAATTTATGCATAGTGGGAGAACTGTGTTGGTGGAGAATTCCCTATTAAAACCATTGACCTAACATGTAATATTAGTGCATTATATAGTAATAAAATACTAGAAGAAATTTTAGGGATAAAATAAATATGTTTTTAAACGTCATACATAAACGTCACTAATCATTATCTAGTAAGTCGTTTAAAACCATGTTTCTGTGTTCCTGATCAGACATAAATGAAGATTTTTGATAAGTAGCCTTTCGTCCGAAATCATTAGACATTATACAGTAACAGCCATCACGAGTCTCACACTGAATCACTTCATATATTCCATCATGTGTTAATGATTCGTAATAATCGTATTTGAGAATTCTTTTCATTTCAATATATTTCCAATCTTCATATACCTATTCTCAGCTATTGTTATAAACCTACGTCTTCCAAGATGTTGTCGGCTACCGAAATCATTTACTACCGTGTATAATGACTTACTAAGAGTGTTTTGTTTGACATCGTATGAACCACCATCCGTCAATTGATTCTCTATATTATCATTATCAATACATATTACTCTCATTTCAATAAGTCATTTAGTTTTTTGTCTCTCATCTCTGTTTTATCATAAAAGAATTCTATTTCAATATCTGTGATATGTCCATCATCACCACAAACTCCTATGAACTACACACAAAATAAAGACTTGTGTGTTTTACGTTCCGTCATATAAAAACATTGTTTATGAATGAAAAACTGTCTGATTCCACTACATAAGATTTACCAACTGTAACTTTTGCGTGTGATAGTATATCACTAACACCCCTATTATAATTATTCTCTTTACACAATATTATATCACCTTTCTTAAAGTGTGTTGTTGCTTGAATCATTTCACTAATCTTCATTCTAATAAACTATTTAACTTATTATGTCGTTCTCTTTAAACATTTTACGAATATAAGGATAATCTTTTTGTGTATGATATCAACATGTTGATAAATTTATTCTTATATTCGTAAAATTAAGTTTGTTATTATGGAATACACAACTAGTATTAAATCAGAGAAAATTATATACTCATTTCAATATAAAAGAGTCTATTGCGGTGAAGTACCACTTAGTAGTAAATTGGAAGTTACTATTGTACAATCAGTTCGTCTAGATGATTGGGATGATTTAACCATCAATGATGATGATAAGAGAATGATTAAGATGTGGGGATATATGTTCCGTTTATTAAAACCTAATGAAATATATGAAGATAAATCTGAGTTTTGTTATATGACAATATTCAATATAGAACGATATACTGATTTAGAAAAAGAATCAGCACCCTACTTCATAGAAGCAATCAGAGCATATAACCTCGAAAGACTTTTGGACTTAACGTAATTTACCTTTCTGAGAAACAACAAATACGAATTGATAATATATAAGACATACTCAGATGAAATTCAAGAAAGGAGATAGAATAATACGAAAATCAGGATCCAAAGAAGGTAGAGGTATTATCACTTATCGTAGATGTAATGGTCAGTTTACCACATACTATGTAAAGTGGTGGGGTCATTCTAAAAGTATACAATTTCTATCTACTGGTATTGATAGTACATCTGAGATTGATAAAAAATACTACAGAGATAAATCATTAACTAACCTACTCGAATGAAATTCAAAGAAGGCGAAAGAATAATACCACTTACTAGTTCTTCAACTAAATACACCGATGGTGGTGTTATTAGAAAATGTATTTCTACTGTATGTGGAAACATATACTACGTTATGTGGGATGTTGATATACCTCGTGGTGTGATTGCATATCAATCGGAATATTTTCTTGTTGATCACTACAAAAGTGATATAAAAATAAAAAGAGATGAGATACTGAAAGATTTACTTGGACTATTGAACACTACGTAAATAATCCGTAACATTGTGAGTATTGTTATTTATTATAACAACGAGTTTGTAAATTAAAAATTATTATAATGACACTTGATGATAAAATAGTAGAAGTATTAAAAAATGAAAATGTATATAGTCCATATGAGGAATATATTTTTTACCATCAAAAATATATACACTGTCTGATGGCTGCCTCCGAATTACCTATATTTACCGACACATACAATGATATCGATGTTACTGAGAAAGATGCTCAGATAGTATTCGGTGTACTTAGTAAGATGTCTATGAAATATAATTCCATATCAAATAAACACCTTGGTGACCTAATTACTGAACTCAATAAACAAATTGATTTAACTAGTATCGTAGATATTAATGGTTATACGGAATTTGATGCATTGGAATGGTATGTGGATTATCAGAATAAATATGAGATTAAGATTAGATATAGACCAACTGGTACTAATGTCTCCTTTTGTATGAAAAGTCCTTCTGATATAAAATGGGTAAATGAAGTTTGAAGTTGGTGATATAATAATACATAAAACGATTGAATGTAGTGGTGAAATAATTTCTATCGATAAATGTGGTTATTATCCTTATGAAGTTAAATGGATCCAGCGTGTGGAAAATAACATATATGGATTATATGGATCATATGGAGTCGAACAACTTGAATCATTATATAAACTTGATATAAAGACAATTAGAAAAAAAACTCTTAAAGATATACTAGGTGAAGTTTAAAGTGGTTGATGTAATATCTAACCAATCAGTTAAAGTCACAACTGGTGTTATTACTGGTGTTATGGATTTTTACGTAACTAAGAATGGGCTTATTAGTAGACCATATTATTTTATTAGGTGAGGTTTAAGATGAAACCATATAAGACGAGCCCTAAGACACTATAAACTAAAAACATATTGGGTGATGTCTAAATTCATAGTAGGTAGTAGGGTAGTGTCTAAAACGAACACCGGACGTCTTACTAAGGATAAGTTACGTGATAAGAAACTTAAAGAATTACTAAATGTGTAGTTTGTGAAATTTATTGTATGAAGATTGGACCAGTAGAAAGAATAGAATATTCCGAAATTTTAGAATCCTTTAGTGAAGACATTAGTTCTTTGCTCGAAGAGACGGCCGAAAATGAAGTTTAAAACTGGAACACATATATGTAGAAGAACGACTGAATTAAAATATTTCAATTTTAAAAATGATAGAAGAGGAACTATTGTTGAATTGATACGAAACGGAAATCAAAAAAAGATACAATAATACATTATATACAATAAAATGTGATGATAGCCAGATACAAGCATATAATTCTACTTACATAGAACTAGCATATATAATAGATAAACAATACTACCGAAATGAATATATTAGAAACCTACTGAATGAAATTTGAAAAAGGCAACCATATAATACGTAATGATGGTAATTCAAAGGGAATAGTAGATGATATAATTTTATCACCTAAATACTACCGAATTGTATTCGAAGATGAAACTCTAATATCTATATACCTTACCATACAAATAGATATGACTTATGAACTGGATAAACAATACTACCGAAATGAATATATTAGAAACCTACTGAATGAAATTTAAAAAAAACGATAAATTACGATTGAATATAAGTATCCATAAAAATTCAGTTGAAAAATATCTTTGTGGTACTGTTATAGACTGTAATCTAATGACTTCCACAGTAAGTGAGTTATATTACATTTCTTGGAATGGCAATGCCCCTAGCTTATATACTATCGAATATATAGATAGTAGATATGAACTAGATAAAGAATATTATAGAAATAAAAATATAACAAACCTTCTGTCTTAATACAATATGAATATTTAGAATATTTAGAATGTGTCTAACATAAAGAACCGTCAAATTTCATAAAGAACCAGCCTATATTCTAATATATTGAAACGACTTTAAAAAATACTAAAAAAAATTCCAAAAAAAAAATTTCGAATTCCTAAAAAAGACTTTTTTCTGAGGAAAATACGGAAATGGGTTTGGTGAATATAGATTACATAGTAGGTATAATTGTGTGTTATACGTGTGTGTGTTATGGTCATGCCCTGTGTGGTGGTGAGTGTATGTGTATAGGGTTATGTGCCGGTAGGTTGTATCTGTGGTGTGATCCATGGTGTGGTGTATTATTCTTATCTTTGTAGTATGCTCTCAGACTATGAACGTGCCATATATACTAAACGATTACCTGGTGATGAGGATAATGGTTTGGTTCTGGGTATGACTTATGATGTCAAGAATTATGGTGGATACTTTTACGGTATACGACTTGGTGATAGGTATATAAGTATTCACTCAACATGCTTCACACTGGTGAGTGTTCATAGGGGTATCATACTATCAAAGATACTATCATGTGGGTAGTATGTAAGTAGTTCTTAACTAATGGTGTTTGGTATGAAGTGAAAGACTCATTTTATAATCATTATTATATTTTAAATGATCATGGTACTTATCTTTGGATTGAAAAGGTTTTATTTCATACGGTGTAAGAACATAGGGATGAGTTACTTCGAGATTTATTAAAGGATACAGTTGTGAAAATTCAAAACAGATGATGTTAGTGTGTAGATAATATTGGTTTCAGTGAGTATCTAACCATTGGTGAGTTATATGAAATTGATTCAACCGCCAGTAAACGGCATAAACTTATGTTATTCGTTTTGGTGGATGATAATAGTCCTCTTTGAGTTTTAAGTCAGAACGTTTTGTGACTATTAAGGAATACAGGAATAAGGTTTTTTACTGACATCCTCTCACTTTAATATACTTTTAAGTTTTCTATCTCTTTGTTGTTTGATACATAGTTTAAATAAGGGATCTACAAAAATAGTATTGTGATGTTCCATGGTTTTAAATCTCCCAGTAGTACCACCAAGCCATTCTATTTTATATTCGTATGAGTCTGAGCTTTTCTTCATAACCCTTCTAATAGCACCCACCATAATACTCATATCTTCTGGGTTACTTTCACTGTCCCAATTGATTATATCTCCTTCTTTAAACTTCATTAAGTATTTCCATTATCTTCTTACTTCTGTATTGTCTTATACCTTCGGGTATAGTTTTAACCATTTTTACGAACTTACTCATATCATATACAATAAAATCTCCTTGGAGTTGTGTGAATTAGATTACACCAACTCCATATTTAGATATGTATTCATTACATTCGATTTCTTCCATCATTACTGACATGTGTGTTATATCACACTTCAGGTTAATATCCCAATCACATTTTAATCTATGTGGATACTTCATTCAATATATCCTCTAACTTAATACTTCTGTGTTGTTTAATGGTATGGAAATGACCCTTGTAATAACAAAGAGTGTTACCTAAGTCATTCACCACCGTATAGATATTATTATTACCCAAGAACTTAGCTTGATATACATTACCCTTGGTTAATGATGAAAATACATCACTTATATAGACAACTTTTACATGTGTCCATTTACTCATATTATGTGTTTTATTTTAACCATCTTACAAGGTAACATAATATAAACACATATCCTATTAATTATTAAATTGCAATGTCTTTAATATCATCTTCTAGATCATCATATAGGTTTGGATAATTTTCTTCAAGTGATTGTAATACTTTATCAATCTCATCGATTCGTTCATCTAGATCATCTAACTCAATAACATCGCCTATGATGCCATCCCATTCTTTAATATGTTCTGTACTGATTTCACTTGGCCAATCTATAATACTATTTAAGAACGCCTCTCGATTCCTCTCATTGAACTCTTTCCATTTATCTATTGTTTTATTGTTTTTCATACATCTATATATTAGTTTTTTTTTAAAAAAGGCATCAGCACAAGTTACGGATAAGATAGTTACCGGTCAACTTGTATATTAATTATTTTATACTTATCTTTACAGTGTTCAAAGGTGTGAGCTTAGACTATGGCCTGAGGTATATCCCCCGGAAGAGTAGACTCCAACCTGCCTTATTAAAAAAATAAGTTAGTTGTATTTGGATCATTGAATAGTTATCCGTACATTTACATAAACAAGCATGGCAACATTTAAGACTATGAAAGATGGATTAAACATAGATAATGGTGGTACTAAACATTGGTACCTCAATGGTGAAAGACACCGTACTGATGGTCCTGCCATCGAATGTACGGATGGTACTAAATATTGGTACCTCAATGATAAACAACACCGTACTGATGGTCCTGCCGTTGAATACACTAGTGGTACTAAACATTGGTACCTAAATGGTAAATGCCACCGTACTGATGGTCCTGCCATCGAATTTAGTAATGGTACTAAACATTGGTACCTCAATGGTGTATTCTTATCTGAAGAAGAATACCTCAGAACAACACGTAAGAATAAACTAGAACTACTCGGACTATGAATAAAGATGGATTAACAATAGATGAGTATGGTACTAAACATTGGTATCTCAATGGTAAAATACACCGTACTGATGGTCCTGCCATCGAATATAGTAATGGTACTAAATGTTGGTACCTCAATGGTGAAAGACACCGTACTGATGGTCCTGCCATCGAATATACGGATGGTACTAAATATTGGTACCTCAATGATAAACAACACCGTACTGATGGTCCTGCCATCGAATATTATAATGGTTATAAATATTGGTACCTCAATGGTGTCGAGTTATCAGAGAAAGAATACCACAAAACAAACCGTAATAGAAAACTAGAACTACTCGGACTATGAATGATGGATTAACAATAGATGAGTATGGTAATAAATGTTGGTATCTCAATGGTAAATACCACCGTACTGATGGTCCTGCCATCGAATATCGTAATGGTACTAAATGTTGGTACCTCAATGATAAACGCCACCGTACTGATGGTCCTGCCATCGAATATCCTAATGGTACTAAATATTGGTACCTCAATGATAAACAACACCGTACTGATGGTCCTGCCATCGAATATTATAATGGTTATAAATTTTGGTACCTCAATGGTAACGAATTATCACAAAAAGAATACCACAAAACAAACCGTAATAGAAAACTAGAACTACTCGGACTATGAATGATGGATTAGACATAGATAAATATGGTGTTAAACGTTGGTACCTAAATGGTTATTTACACCGTACTGATGGTCCTGCTTGTTATTATACAGATGGTACTAAATGTTGGTACCTAAATGGTAAACACCACCGTAGTGATGGTCCTGCCGTTGAATTTAAAGATGGTAGTAAATATTGGTACCTCAATAATAAACTCCACCGTACTGATGGACCAGCCATTGAATATATCGATGGTGATAAAGCTTGGTACCTCAATGGTGAAGAGTTATCACAAGAAGATTATATTAAAACAAACCGGAATAACAAACTAGAACTACTCGGACTATGAATGATTGATTATACATAGATACATATGGTACTAAACGTTGGTACCTCAATGGTGAATACCACCGTACTGATGGTCCTGCCATCGAATATAGTAATGGTGATGAATTTTGGTTCCTAAATGGTAAACGACACCGGACTGATGGTCCTGCCATTGAACATCTTAATGGTAATAAAGAATGGTTCCTCAATGGTGAGTATTTATCTGAAGAAGAATACCTACATAGAACACGTAATAACAAACTAAAAGAACTGGGTATATGAAAGATGGATTAAACATAGATAAATATGGTAATAAACTTTGGTACCTTAATGATAAACGCCACCGTACTGATGGTCCTGCCATCGAATATAGTAATGGTGATGAATTTTGGTTCCTAAATGGTATAATGTTATCAGAAGAAGAATACCTCCAAGCAACACGGAAGAAGAAACTAGAACTACTCTTATTCTTATAGTTCCTCTTTTCTTTCTCGATCAGGTCAATTTCTTACATTTCTCCCATCACATTTACTACAATAGAAACTATATAATAAAGTACAAACATAGTTATTATTGAGATTAGATTATTACGAGTAGTTCTATTTTCTCATTACGTGTTCTTTTAAGATAATCTTCTTCTGATAACTTTATACCATTTATGTACCAACGTTTATCACCAGTAGAATATTCAACGGCAGGACCATCAGTACGGTGGTGTTTACCATTGAGGTACCAACGTTTAGTACCATCTTTATATTCGATGGCAGGACCATCAGTACGGTGGAATTTACCATTAAGGAACCAATGTTTATCACCATTAATATATTCGATGGCAGGACCATCAGTACGGTGGAGTTTATCATTAATATACCAATGTTTATCACCATTAATATATTCGATGGCAGGACCATCAGTACGGTGTTGTTTATCATTGAGGTACCAATATTTATCACCATTACTATATTCGATGGCAGGACCATCAGTACGGTGGAGTTTACCATTGAGGTACCAACGTTTAGTACCATCATTATCTATTGTTAATCCATCTTTCATAGTCTTAATAGTTCTATCTTATTCTTCCGTGTTATTTGAAGATAATCTTTTTCTGATAACTGTGTACCATTAAGGTACCAACGTTTAGTACCATCTTTATATTCGATGGCAGGACCATCTTCCCGGTGGAGTTTACCATTGAGGCACCAATGTTTATCACCATTACTATATTCGATGGCAGGACCATCAGTACGGTGTCTTTCACCATTGAGATACCAAGATTTATTACCATTTTTAGATTCAAAGGCAGGACCATCAGTACGGTGGCGTTTACCATTGAGGAACCATTCTTTATCACCATTAATATATTCAACGGCTGGTCCATCAGTACGGTGTTGTAGGCCATTTAGGTACCAACGTTTATCACCATCTTTAAATTCAACGGCAGGACCATCAGTACGGTGGTATTCACCATTGAGGTACCAAAATTTACTACCATTACTATGTTCAATGGTAGGTCCATCAGTACGGTGGTATTCACCATTGAGGTACCAAAATTTACTACCATTACTATATTCGATGGCTGGTCCATCTTCTCTATGGCGTTTACCATTTATATACCAATGTTTAGTACCATCATTATCTATTGTTAATCCATCTTTCATAGTCTTAATAGTTCTATCTTATTCTTACGTGTTACTTGAAGATATTCTTTTTCTGATAAATTCACACCATTTAGATACCAATGTTTAGTACCATCACTATATTCGATGGCAGGACCATCAGTACGGTGGCGTTTACCATTGAGGCACCAACATTTAGTACCATTACGATATTCAATGGCAGGACCATCAGTACGGTGTAATTCATCATTTAGGTACCAACGTTTATCACCATTACTATATTCGATGGCAGGACCATCAGTACGGTGGTATTCACCATTGAGGAACCATTCTTTATTACCATTAAGATGTTCGATGGCTGGTCCATCAGTACGGTGTTGTAGGCCATTTAGGTACCAACGTTTATCACCATTACTATATTCGATGGCAGGACCATCAGTACGGTGGCGTTTACCATTGAGATACCAATATTTACTACCATCATTATCTATTGTTAATCCATCATTCATAGTCCGAGTAGTTCTAGTTTCTTATTACGTGTTCTTTTAAGGTATTGTTCTTCTGATAATTCGTAATCATTTAGGTACCAAACTTTAGTACCATCTTTATATTCGATGGCAGGACCATCAGTACGGTGGCATTTACCATTTATATACCAACCTTTATAACCATTTTTAGATTCGATGGCAGGACCATCAGTACGGTGGCGTTTATCATTGAGGTACCAATATTTACTACCATCTTTAAATTCAACGGCAGGACCATCACTACGGTGGCGTTTATTATTGAGGTACCAACGTTTAGTACCATCATTATCTATTTTCATAGTCCGAGTAGTTCTAGTTTATTCTTCCGTGTTGTTCTGAGGTATTCTTCTTCTGATAATTCGTCATCATTTAGGTACCAAAGTTTATCACCATTACTAAATTTAATGGCAGGACCATCAGTACGGTGGCATTTACCATTGAGATACCAACCTTTATCACCATTTTTAGATTCGATGGCAGGACCATCAGTACGATGTAATTGGTTATTGAGGTACCAATATTTATCATCATTTTTATATATAACGGCAGGACCATCACTACGGTGGCGTTTATTATTGAGGTACCAACGTTTAGTACCATAATTATCTATTGTTAATCCATCATTCATAGTCCGAGTAGTTCCAGTTTATTCTTCCGTGTTGTTCTGAGGTATTCTTCTTCTGATAATTCGTCATCATTTAGGTACCAAAGTTTATCACCATTACTAAATTTAATGGCAGGACCATCAGTACGGTGGCATTTACCATTGAGATACCAACCTTTATAACCATTTTTAGATTCGATGGCAGGTCCATCAGTACGATGTAATTGGTTATTTAGGTACCAAGATTTATTACCATTACTGAATTCAACGGCTGGTCCATCAGTACGGTGGTGTTTATCATTGAGGTACCAATGTTTAGTACCATCTTTATATTCGATGGCAGGACCATCAGTACGGTGGCGTTTACCATTGAGGAACCATTCTTTATTACCATTAAGATGTTCGATGGCAGGACCAGCAGTACGGTGGCGTTTACCATTTAGGTACCAACGTTTATCACCATTACTATATTCGATGGCAGGACCATCAGTACGGTGGCGTTTACCATTTAGGTACCAACATTTAGTACCATTACTATGTTCAATGGCAGGACCATCAGTACGGTGGCGTTTACCATTGATATACCAATGTTTAGTACCATCTTTACATAAAATGGCAGGACCATCAGTACGGTGTCTTTCACCATTGAGGTACCAACGGTTATGACCATATTTATCTATGTTTAATCCATCTTTCATAGTCCGAGTAGTTCAAGTTTATTCTTACGTGTTCTTTGAAGATAATCATTTTCTGATAATGATTCATCATTAAGGTACCAAAGTTTAGTACCATCTTTAAATTCAACGGCAGGACCATCAGTACGGTGTCTTTCACCATTAAGGAACCAATGTTTATTACCATTACTATCTATGTATAATCCATCTTTCAATCTATTGTTACTTTAAAACAATTAACATTACTCATATGGTTTTTTAATATTTCACTCTTCATATCTTCACTCATGAGGTTTTCCAATTTTTCTTCGATTAAATTTGTATAATCATTCAGTTTTAATTCCTTAATCATATACTCATAAACCATATCACCTTTCTTACCTAATGAACAATCTTTCTTCAGGTAATATTTGATGTAAATGTATGGATAACTAATAGACGGGCCTAATGTTCCCGTTTGTTTGGTGTTCCGGATTATTCTTCGTATCTTTATCATGGAGCCTTGGTGGCTACGGCCATTACTTCCAGAGCCCCATCAAATATACGGATAAAATAATTAAGAAAAAACTTGTATGTGAACTTTCTTTTCCTTATCTTTAACTTCGTAAGAATGTTTTCTTATAGTGTTCAGAGTGTGAGACTGAACGGTGGCCTGAAGTGTAAGCTCCGGAAGAGTAGACTCCAACCTGCCTTTATATGTAAATGGCTATTACATCCAGAGCGTCATGTAAATATACGGATAAACATCCGAACCACCAAACAAACGGGAACATTAGGTCCGTTTAATAGTTATCCGTACATTTATATTATGTATACATCACAAACAAATCTGAAACGTTGGTATATTAATGATAAACTCCACCGTACTGATGGTCCTGCTTGTGATTATACAGATGGTACTAAATGTTGGTACCTAAATGATATAGAGTTATCACAAGAAGAATACCTCAGAACAACACGGAAGAATAAACTGAAACTACTCGGACTATGAAAGATGGATTAAACATAGATAGTAATGGTACTAAATGTTGGTACCTCAATGGTAAATTCCACCGTACTGATGGTCCTGCCATTGAATATACAGATGGTACTAAACATTGGTTCCTCAATGGTACACAGTTATCAGAAAAACAATACCTCAGAACAACACGGAAGAATAAACTGAAACTACTCGGACTATGAGAGATGGATTAGACATAGATAAATATGGTGATAAACGTTGGTACCTCAATGGTGAATACCACCGTACTGATGGTCCTGCCATCGAACATCTTAATGGTAATAAATATTGGTACCTCAATGGTATAAATATATCAGAAGAACAATACCTAAAAACAAACCGTAATATAAAACTAGAACTACTCGGACTATGAATAAAGATGGATTAAACATAGATAAAGATGGTACTAAACATTGGTACCTCAATGGTAAACGCCACCGTACTGATGGTCCTGCCATTGAATCTAAAAATGGTGATAAATATTGGTTCCTTAATAGTAAAAACCACCGTACTGATGGACCCGCTATCGAATATAGTAATGGTGATAAACATTGGTACCTCAATGATAAACGCCACCGTACTGATGGTCCAGCCGTTGAACATAGTAATGGTAATAAACAATGGTGGATAAATGGTGTATTCTTATCAGAAGAAGAATACCTCCACAGAACACGTAATTTTAAGCTAGAACTACTCGGACTATGAATAAAGATGGATTAGACATAGATACATATGGTACTAAATATTGGTATCTCAATGATAAACTACACCGTAGTGATGGACCTGCCGTTGAATTTAAAAGTGGTAATAAACGTTGGTACATCAATGGTGAATTACACCGGACTGATGGTCCTGCTATCGAATATACAGATGGTACTAAATATTGGTACCTCAATGATGAACAACACCGGGAAGATGGTCCTGCCATCGAATTTAGTAATGGTACTAAAATTTGGTACCTCAATGGTGTATTCTTATCTGAAGAAGAATACCTCAGAACAACACGGAATAACAAACTAGAACTACTCGGACTATGAATGATGGATTATACATAGATACATATGGTACTAAACATTGGTACCTTAATGATAAACTCCACCGTACTGATGGTCCAGCCGTTGAATTTAAAGATGGTAATAAACAATGGTGTATAAATGGTGAATTACACCGTACTGATGGTCCTGCCATCGAATATAGTGATGGTACTAAAATTTGGTATATGAACTACACACAAACTAAAGATTTGTGTGTTTCAACGTTTCATAGACTTCTCCAACGAGAACGCCTCACCGCCTTTTTGTTTAAAGTCCGAAATTGGTCCCTCAACCCAGACATATTATATATTATATTAACATCCTCCCCTTTTTGTTTATTTTTTATGTCACTTACATCACACAAGCTAAAGACTTGTGTGTTTTACGTTCCGTCTTATAAAGTACAAACATAATTATTATTGAGATTAATAGTGAGTATATAACGGATACATATGCTGACATTCCCTGTCTATCATCAGAATTAAATTCTTTCGTATCATATAACATATAGAAAATACACAGGTATAATACTTGCCTTCAAAGCCGTAATGAAATTGAATTTATTGATAAGAGTATTTTTCCCAGACAATACTTTTCTTAACCTTAGATACTTGTAATCCATTTTAGTTTCTCATTACGTGTTGCTTGGAGGTAATCATTCTCTGATAACTTCACACCATTGATGAACCAACGTTTATCACCATCCTTAAATTCAACGGCAGGACCATCAGTACGGTGGAGTTGACCATTGAGATACCAAAATCTATCACCATCTTTATATACAACGGCAGGTCCATCTTCTCGGTGAAGTTTATCATTTAAGTACCAACATTTAGTACCAAATTCTATCTCTAATCCATTTCTCATATATACAATAGTTCTGTAAGTTTATTCTTACGTGTTACTTGAAGGTATTCTTCTTCTGTTAAATTTACACCATCGAGTATCCATTCTTTATCACCATCCTTAAATTCAACGGCAGGACCATCACTACGGTGTAGTTTATTATTGAGATACCAACATTTAGTACCACTACTATATTCGATGGCAGGTTTATTTACTCTGTGGATTTTATCATTTAGGAACCAACGTTTATTACCATATTTATCTATCTCTAATCCATTTCTCATATATCCAATAGTTCTGTAAGTTTATTCTTACGTGTTCTTTGAAGATAATCTTTTTCCGATAACTGTTCGTTATTGAGGTACCAAAATTTATCACCATTACTATATTCAATGGCAGGACCATCTTCTCTATGGCGTAGACCATTTATATACCAATATTTATCACCCTCTTCATATACAACGGCAGGACCATCTACCCGGTGTAATTTATAATTTAGATACCAACGTTTATCACCATATTTATCTATCTCTAATCCATTTCTCATATATCCAATAGTTCTGTAAGTTTATCAGTACGTGTTACTTGAAGGTATTCTTCTTCTGTTAAATTTACAGTTAAGACATTGCCAACATTTTTAACTATAAAATCTTTTACTAAATATGTTTGTTTCCTCAATTACTGAAAGTGGTTTACTTAGTATGTAAGGTTTAGAGCAACTACCGCTAATACTATGTAAAAGTAATGCTTGGTCTTTGCTTATATCTGGCTTTGTTTCTCCTACTTTATCTCTTTTCATAATCTATTATTTTATTGTGAATCTAATGTACGAATATTATAACATTCTTTTAGTGTATGTTATGTTGTAATATCCCTGTGCATTATCAACTTTATCAAAATGATAACCTAGACCATGTACCATCTCACCTCTACATGCAATAAAATCATCATTATGTAGTGTCACAATTTTAGTAAGGGTTGGTCTATCAATACTATCTAACCAGTCACTCTCAGTTGATAAGTCTGTTACCGGAGTAGCCGTTACTATTATCTCAACGCCAAAGTCTTCTATGTTCTCTCCGAAATTCTCTGGTGTATATTCAGCGTTGATAGAGAAGGCCGGTTGATCCTGATGAAACCCATTATCATCTACGGATACTGTTATGTCTTTAATAATGTTCTTACTACAAGAAGTTAAAAGAATTGAAGATATAAGAATAAAGAATATATTTTTCATATTTGATTTGTTTATGAATCAAATATACGAATAAAATAATTAATAAACAACTTGTATGTGAACTTTCCTTTCCTTATCTTTAACTTCGTAAGAATGTTTTCTTATAGTGTTCAAAGGTGTGAGCTTTAACTATGGCCTGAGATATACCCTCCCGGAAGAGTAGACTCCAACCTGCCTTAAAAATAAAACCATTACATCCAGAGCGTCATGTAAATATACGGAGAATAATCCGGGCCACCAAACAAACGGGAACATTAGGCCCGTTGAATAGTTATACGTACATTTATGAGTAATGTTAATTATTTTAAAGGAACAATAGACTGAAAGACGGATTAGACATAGAATCTAATGGTACTAAACGTTGGTACCTTAATCGTAAATTACACCGTACTGATGGTCCTGCCATCGAATATAGTAGTGGTACTAAACGTTGGTATATTAATGATAAACTCCACCGTACTGATGGTCCGGCCATTGAACATTCTAATGGTACTAAATATTGGTTCATAAATGATAAACTCCACCGTACTGATGGACCTGCCGTTGAATATTGTAATGGTGATGGATTTTGGTATCTAAATGGTAAACGGTTATCAAAAAAAGATTACATCCAAAGAACACGTAAGAACAAACTAAAAGAACTACTGAGTATATGAAAAATGGTTTAATCATAGATGAATATGGTACTAAACGTTGGTATCTCAATGGTGAAAGACATCGTACTGATGGTCCTGCCATCGAATATCCTAATGGTACTAAATATTGGTACCTCAATGATAAACAACACCGTACTGATGGTCCTGCCGTTGTACGTAGTAATGGTAGTAAAGCATGGTACCTCAATGGTGAGTGTTTATCTGAAGAAAATCACCGAATAACAACACGTAACAATAAACTTACAGAACTACTAGATTTATGAATAGAGATGGTTTAATCATAGATGAAAATGGTACTAAACTTTGGTACCTTAATGGTAAATTCCACCGTACTGATGGTCCGGCCATTGAACATTCTAATGGTACTAAATATTGGTTCATAAATGGTGGATTACACCGGACTGATGGACCTGCCTGTGAACATTCTAATGGTAATAAACATTGGTACATAAATGGTGAAATGTTATCACAAGAAGAATACCTACAAAAAACACGTAAGAACAAACTAAAAGAACTACTTAGTATATGAAAAATGGTTTAATCATAGATGAAAATGGTTATAAATATTGGTATCTAAATGATAAACTCCACCGTACTGATGGTCCTGCCGTTGAAAATAGTATTGGTGATAAACGTTGGTACCTAAATGGTGTAAAACACCGTACTGATGGTCCTGCCATCGAATATAGTAATGGTACTAAATATTGGTACCTCAATGATAAAATACACCGTACTGATGGTCCTGCTATTGAATATCCGGATGGTACTAAATGTTGGTACCTAAATAGTAAACAACACCGTACTGATGGTCCTGCCACCGAATATAGTGATGGTACTAAATATTGGTATATCAATGGTGTCGAATTATCAGAAGAACAATACCTCCAAGAAACACGTAAGAATAAACTGGAACTACTCGGACTATGAATAAAGATGGATTAACAATAGATGAGTATGGTACTAAACATTGGTATCTCAATGGTAAATTACACCGTACTGATGGTCCTGCCATCGAATACACTAGTGGTACTAAACATTGGTATCTCAATGGTAAATTACACCGTACCGATGGTCCTGCCATTGAATATACCGATGGTCATAAACGTTGGTATATAAATGGTAAATGCCACCGTACTTATGGTCCTGCCGTTGAATTTCCTGATGGTACTAAATATTGGTTCCTAAATCATATAAGATTATCAGAAGAAGAATATCTTCAAGTAACACGTAACAATAAACTTACAGAACTTGGTATATGAGAGATGGATTAGATATAGATGAGTATGGCACTAAACGTTGGTACCTCAATGGTGAAAGACATCGTACTGATGGTCCTGCTATCGAATATACAGATGGTAGTAAAGGTTGGTATCTCAATGGCCTATTAAATCGTACTGATGGACCAGCACTTGAATTTCCTAATGGTACTAAATATTGGTATCTCAATGATAAACTACACCGTAGTGATGGACCTGCCGTTGAATTTAAAAGTGGTACTAAATGTTGGTACCTCAATGGTGAAAGACACCGTACTGATGGTCCTGCTATCGAATATACAGATGGTACTAAATATTGGTACCTCAATGATGAACAACACCGGGAAGATGGTCCTGCCGTTGAATACGCTAATGGTAATAAATATTGGTTCCTAAATCATATAAGATTATCAGAAGAAGAATACCTAAAAACAACACGGAAGGAGAAACTTACAGAACTGAGACTATGAAAAATGGATTAACAATAGATGATTATGGTACTAAACGTTGGTACATCAATTATAAACAACACCGGGAAGATGGTCCTGCCGTTGAACATTCTAATGGTGATAAATATTGGTATCTAAATGGTAAATACCACCGTACTGATGGTCCTGCCATCGAATTTCCTGATGGTACTAAATTTTGGTACCTCAATGGTATGAAGTTATCCGAAGAAGAATACCTACAAAGAACACGTAACAATAAACTTACAGAACTTGGTATATGAGAGATGGATTAGATATAGATAATGAAGGCACTAAACGTCGGTACCTCAATGGTGAATACCACCGTACTGATGGTCCTGCCATCGAATATAGTAATGGTGATGAATTTTGGTTCCTAAATGGTAAACGACACCGGACTGATGGTCCTGCTATCGAATATACAGATGGTACTAAATATTGGTACCTCAATGGTATGAAGTTATCCGAAGAAGAATACCTCAGAACAACACGTAACAATAAACTTACAGAACTTGGTATATGAGAGATGGATTAGACATAGATAAATATGGTGATAAACGTTGGTACCTCAATGGTGAATACCACCGTACTGATGGACCGGCTGTTGAATATAAAGATGGTGACAAACGTTGGTACCTAAATGGTAAACGCCACCGTACTGATGGTCCTGCCATCGAATATAGTGATGGTACTAAATATTGGTACCTCAATGGTAAACACCACCGTACTGATGGTCCTGCCGTTGAATATTCTACTGGTGATAAACGTTGGTACATAAATGGTATAAAGTTATCCGAAGAAGAATACCTACAAATAACACGTAACAATAAACTCAAAGAACTTGGTATATGAGAGATGGATTAACAATAGAAGATGATGGTAGTAAAGGTTGGTATCTCAATGGCCTATTAAATCGTACTGATGGACCGGCTGTTGAATATATAGATGGTGAGAAACTTTGGTATCTAAATGATAAATTACACCGGGAAGATGGTCCTGCCGTTGAATTTAAAAGTGGTAATAAACGTTGGTACATCAATGGTAAACGACACCGTACTGATGGACCTGCCGTTGAATATGCTGATGGTGATGGAGAATGGTATATCGATGGTGTGAAGTTATCAGAAAAAGAATATCTTCAAGTAACACGGAATAACAAACTACAAAAACTGGGTCTATGAATGATGGATTAACAATAGATGAGTATGGTAGTAAAGGTTGGTATCTAAATGATAAATTACACCGGGAAGATGGTCCTGCTATCGAATACCCTAGTGGTAAGAAATCTTGGTACCTCAATGGTAAACTACACCGGATAGATGGACCTGCCATCGAATATTATAATGGTACTAAATATTGGTACCTCAATGATAAAATACACCGGGTAGATGGACCTGCCATCGAATATAGTGATGGTAATAAATATTGGTTCCTTAATGGTAAACGCCACCGTACTGATGGTCCTGCCGTTGAATATTCTGATGGTGATAAATTTTGGTTTATCAATGATGTAGAGTTATCAGAAGAAGAATACCTTCAAAGAACACGTAAGAAGAAACTAGAACTACTCGGACTATGAATGATGGATTAAACATAGATAGTAATGGTACTAAACGTTGGTACCTAAATGGTAAACAACACCGTACTGATGGTCCTGCCGTTGAATTTGAAAATGGTGATAAATATTGGTACCTCAATGATAAACGCCACCGTACTGATGGTCCTGCCATTGAACATAGTAATGGTACTAAATGTTGGTGCCTCAATGGTGAAAGACACCGTACTGATGGTCCTGCCACCGAATATTATAATGGTACTAAACGTTGGTACCTAAATGGTATAAATATATCACAAGAAGAATACCTTAAAAGAACACGTAATTTTAAGCTAGATCTACTCGGACTATGAATAAAGATGGATTAACAATAGATGAGTATGGTACTAAACGTTGGTACCTCAATGATAAATACCACCGTACTGATGGTCCTGCTATTGAATATATTAATGGTGATAAACATTGGTTCCTTAATGGTAAACGCCACCGTACTGATGGTCCTGCCATCGAATATTATAATGGTACTAAATATTGGTATATCAATGGTGTCGAATTATCAGAAGAAGAATACCTCAGAACAACACGTAAGAATAAACTGGAACTACTCGGACTATGAAAGATAGTTTGGTTATATAATTTCTTTTCCGTAACTTTATGATGATGCTCTAGTGCCTATCAAATAAATATATTGAGAATTTCAAATAAATACATCCTAAGACACTATTAAGATTTATACGTATAACTTAGTCAATAGTATTAGAACATTCAAAAGAGTTCTCTTGGTCAAGTCTGGGTGAGTTATATGAAGAAACTGAACGAAGTGAGGTAAGGATGTGTCGGGACTGGCGACTTGCAAATACTATAGACATTGTTGGGAGAGTCACACCTGACTTCAATGATAATACTCCCATTTCCGACATTAACATTAAAAGTGACTGTATATACAAGTCTTTAACAATTGCCACTATCGTTTAGTATCGTTGCCACTATCGTTTAGTATCGTTGCCACTATCGTTTAGTATCGTTGCCACTATCGTTTAGTATCGTTGCCACTATCGTTTAGTATCGTTGCCACTATCGTTGCCACTATCGTTTAGTATCGTTGCCACTATCGTTTAGTATCGTTTAGTATCGTTGCCACTATCGTTGCCACTATCGTTTAGTATCGTTTAGTATTCATTAGTTTATTTACTTACTATTGATTACTCTACTTAGTTTCTACTACAAGTTGCCACTATCGTTTAGTATCGTTTAGTATTGATTACTCTACTTACTATCTTTTATTATTCTTTATAGTTTATCTTACTTCTCTAACAGTATTAATAGTTCTAGTTTTATATTCCGTGTTGTTCTGAGGTATTGTTCTTCTGATAATTCGTTACCATTTATGTACCAAAGTTTATTACCATTATTATATTCAATGGCAGGTCCATCAGTACGGTGGTATTCACCATTGAGGTACCAAAATTTACTACCATTACTATATTCGATGGCAGGACCATCAGTACGGTGGCGTTTATCATTGAGGTACCAACGTTTATCACCATATTTATCTATGTCTAATCCATCTAACATATACCCAGTTCTTTTAGTTTGTTATTACGTATTCTTTGTAGGTATTCTTCTTGTGATAATGATATATTATTGAGGAACCAATATTTATAACCATTATAATATTCGATGGCAGGACCATCAGTACGGTGTAATTGGTTATTTAGGTACCAACGTTTAGTACCATTACTATCTATGTTTAATCCATCTTTATTCATAGTCCGAGTAGTTCTAGTTTCTTATTACGTGTTCTTTTAAGTTATTGTTCTTCTGATAACTCGACACCATTGATATACCAAAATTTATCACCATTACTATGTTCAATGGCAGGACCATCAGTACGGTGTATTTTACCATTTATCCACCAATATTTAGTACCATCTGTATAATAACAAGCAGGACCATCAGTACGGTGGTATTTATCATTGAGGTACCAACGTTTAGTACCACCATTATCTATGTTTAATCCATCTTTCATAGTATTAATAGTTCTAGTTTATTCTTCCGGTTTGTTTTTAGGTATTCTTCGTGTGATAATGATATACCATTGAGGAACCAATATTTATTACCATTATGATATTCGATAGCAGGACCATCAGTACGGTGTAATTTATCATTGACGTACCAATATTTATTACCATTATGATATTCACAGCCAGGACCATCAGTACGGTGGAATTTACCATTTAGGTACCAACGTTTAGTACCATACTCATCTATTGTTAATCCATCTTTATTCATAGTATTAATAGTTCTAGTTTTATATTACGGTTTGTTTTAATATAATCTTCTTGTGATAATATTTTACCATTGAGGTACCAACATTTAGTACCATTACGATATTCGATGGCAGGACCATCAGTACGGTGTAATTTATCATTGACGTACCAAAATTTACGACCATTACTATATTCGATGGCAGGTCCATCAGTACGGTGTCTTTCACCATTTATGTACCATTGTTTATGACCATCTGTATATTCAATGGCAGGACCATCAGTACGGTGGCGTTTACCATTGAGGTACCAATGTTTAGTACCATCTTTATCTATGTTTAATCCATCTTTATTCATAGTCCGAGTAGTTCTAGTTTTATATTACGGTTTGTTTTTAGGTATTGTTCTTCTGATATATTTATACCATTGAGGTACCAATATTTATTACCATTAAGATGTTCGATGGCAGGACCATCAGGACGGTGTTGTTTATCATTGAGGTACCAATATTTAGTACCATCACTATATTCGATGGCAGGACCATCAGTACGGTGGAGTTTATTATTGAGGTACCAAAGTTTATTACCATCTTTATCTATGTTTAAACCATCATTCATAGACCCAGTTTTTGTAGTTTATTCTTACGTGTTACTTGAAGATATTCTTCTTGTGATAACATTTCATCATTTATGTACCAAGCTGTATAACCATTACTATCCTCAATGGCAGGTCCATCAGTCCGGTGGAGTTTATCATTTATGTACCAAAATTTAGTACCACTACTATATTCGATGGCTGGTCCATCTTCTCTATGGCGTTTACCATTTATGTACCAACGTTTAGTACCAATAATATCGATCTCTAATCCATCTGTCATAGTCCCAGTTCTTTGAGTTTATTCTTACGTGTTACTTGAAGATATTCTTCTTGTGATAACATTTCACCATTTATGTACCAATGTTTATCACCATCAGCATATTCAACGGCAGGTCCATCAGTACGGTGTCGTTTGCCATTGAGATACCAATGTTTAGTACCATTAGTATATTCATAGGCAGGACCATCAGTCCGGTGTAGTCCACCATTTATGAACCATTCTTTATAACCATTACTATGTTCAACGGCAGGACCATCAGTACGGTGGAGTTTACCATTTATATACCAACGTTTAGTACCAATAATATCGATCTCTAATCCATCATTCATATACCCAGTTTTTGTAGTTTGTTATTCCGTGTTCTTTTAAGGTATTCTTCTTGTGATAACATTTCACCATTTATGTACCAATGTTTACCACCATCACAATATTCGATGGCAGGACCATCAGTACGATGGCGTTTACCATTTAGGCACCAAACTTTAGTACCATTATATTCAATAGCAGGACCATCAGTACGGTGGTATTCACCATTTAAATACCAACGTTTAGTACCACTACTATATTCGATGGCAGGTCCATCTTCACGGTGGAGTTTACCATTTATGTACCAATATTTAGTACCATATTTATCTATTGTTAATCCATTTTTCATAGTCCCAGTTCTGTAAGTTTCTCCTTCCGTGTTCTTTTAAGGTATTCTTCTTCTGTGAAATTTACACCATTTATATACCAAGATTTATAACCATTACCATATTCAATGGCAGGTCCATCAGTACGGTGGAGTTTATCATTAATATACCAATGTTTACTACCATCTTTATATTCGATGGCAGGACCATCAGTACGGTGTCTTTCACCATTGAGGTACCAACATTTAGTACCATTACTATATTCGATGGCCGGTACATCAGTACGATTTAATAGGCCATTGAGATACCAACGTTTAGTGCCATACTCATCTATTGTTAATCCATCATTCATAGTCCGAGTAGTTCTAGTTTTCTATTACGGTTTGTTTTGTGGTATTCTTTTTGTGATAATTCGTTACCATTGAGGTACCAAAATTTACTACCATTACTATATTCGATGGCAGGTCCATCAGTACGATGGAATTTACCATTGACATACCAACGTTTATTACCATATTTATCTATGTGTAAACCATTTCTCATATACCCAGTTCTTTTAGTTTATTCTTACGTGTTGATCGGAGGTAATCTTTTTCTGATAAATTCACACCATTTAGATACCAATGTTTAGTACCATTAGTATATTCACAGGCAGGACCATCAGTACGGTGGTATTTACCATTGAGGTACCAACATTTAGTACCATTACTATATTCGATGGCAGGACCATCAGTACGGTGGTATTTACCATTTAGGTACCAACGTTTAGTACCATTAGTATATTCACAGGCAGGACCATCAGTACGGTGTGGTTTATCATTGAGATACCAATGTTTATCACCATCACTATATTCGATAGCAGGACCATCTTCCCGGTGGAGTTTACCATTGAGATACCAATATTTAGTACCATTTTCATCTATGATTAAACCATTTTTCATATACCCAGTTTTTGTAGTTTCTCATTACGTGTTATTTGAAGGTAATCATCTTCTGATAAATACTCACCATTTATGTACCAATATTTATTACCATTAGAATGTTCAATGGCAGGTCCATCAGTACGGTGGCATTTACCATTTATGTACCATTCTTTATGATCATTAGTATATTCAATGGCAGGTCCATCAGTACGGTGGAATTTACCATTAAGGTACCAATATTTAGTACCATTTTCATCTATGATTAAACCATTTTTCATATACCCAGTTCTTTTAGTTTCTCATTACGTGTTCTTTTAAGGTATTCTTCTTGTGATATCTCTACATCATTTATGTACCATTCTTTATAATCATTACTATCCTCGATGGCAGGTCCATCAGTACGGTGGAGTTTACCATTTATATACCAAAATTTACGACCACTACTATATTCGATGGCAGGTCCATCTTCACGGTGAAGTTTACCATTGAGGTACCAATATTTAGTACCATTTTCATCTATGATTAAACCATTTTTCATATACCCAGTTTTTGTAGTTTGTTATTCCGTGTTCTTTTAAGGTATTCTTCTTGTGATAACATTTCACCATTTATGTACCAATGTTTATTACCATTAGAATGTTCAATAGCAGGACCATCGGTACGGTTTAGTTCATCATTTAGATACCAATGTTTAGTACCATTAGTATATTCACAGGCAGGACCATCAGTACGGTGTAGTTTACCATTTATGTACCAATGTTTACTACCATCCGTATATTCGATGGCAGGACCATCAGTACGGTGGAGTTTACCATTGAGGTACCAATATTTAGTACCATTTTCATCTATGATTAAACCATTTTTCATATACCCAGTTCTTTTAGTTTCTTCTTACGTGTTCTTTTAAGGTATTGTTCTTCTGATATATTTATACCATTGAGATACCAAAATCCATCACCATTACAATATTCGATGGCAGGACCATCAGTACGGTGTCGTTTACCATTGAGGTACCAATATTTAGTACCATTACTATCTATGTTTAATCCATCATTCATAGTCCGAGTAGTTCTAGTTTATTATTACGTGTTGTTCTGAGGTATTCTTC
>Ga0208903_1000466_pt1 | contig 32785 bp, 24 predicted proteins | sample AntAceMetag02UKJ_FD_184769 | JGI IMG/M metagenome (GOLD analysis project Ga0208903, IMG submission 184769) | Saline lake microbial communities from Ace Lake, Antarctica - Antarctic Ace Lake Metagenome 02UKJ (SPAdes) (version 2) | ecosystem: Environmental > Aquatic > Non-marine Saline and...
TAGAAGAACGGATCTACTGCTATCTAACAACCTAGAAACAGGCTCTAAAAGGCCTAATGAACTGTCCAGATTAATAGTAGAAAAAGAGAGGGGACTTTCAATGTTGACGGAATTAAAACCTCGTATATAAGCTAGTCTTATTCCTCTCTTTTGTTCTTTTAGTTATAGTCTCTAATTTAATGGATTGTAAACTTAGGATGTATATGAAATCATTGCACCCTGTGGGATGCCACGCTTCATATACTAAACGTTGTATTAGCATTAATTGAAAAAGAAAATGGAAAATAACTTTGAAAAAGTGATGTCTGAAAGAACAGATGAAGAATTAATAAAAATTGTGACTGTAGAAAGAGAAGATTATCAGGCTATAGCGATTGAGACCGCAGAAAAAGAAATAAAATCAAGAAATCTGAACATTCAAGATTTTAACGATATAACTGAGAATATAAAGATTGAAAAAGAAAACGAGATTAAAGAACAAGAAAAAAGTGGATTAATAAGACCGAATAAAAAAAGAGCTGAAATAGCTCAATTATTGATATGGATAGTAATGATTTTAGATGTTATTTCTATTTATTCTTCATATCTCCAATATAATTTACTGACATCATTACAGAATAACGAAACTATATCTGACCATATAATTAATTCCAATGATACAAGAGAACAAATTATAGGCATTGTGTATTTTATTGTTTTTATTGTATCTGCTATAACCTTTATTCAGTGGTTTAGAAGAGCATATTACAATTTAAATATCAGGATAAAATGTAATCATACGGAAGGTTGGGCGGCAGGAAGTTGGTTTGTTCCTATCATATCGTTTTACAGACCATATGAAATTATGAAAGAAATGTGGATAGGAACTACTAAACTTCTAAAAACTAAATCAAACGATTATATTAATAACTCAACTTTAATTATTGGATTTTGGTGGGCTTTGTGGATAATTTCAAATTATTTAGGAAATTATGTTTTGAAAAGTGCGTTTAAAGCTGAGACAATAGTAAACTTTATAAATAGCACTCTTGCTGATATGATAATGTCAATCATTGGAATACCATTAGCAATCTTAACAGTTATGATAATTAAATCTTACTCTTTGAAAGAAGAAAAATTAACAGAGTTGGATAAATAACGTGCGCCAAGGATGTATAAAAATAATAGCCGGTTCAGTAGTAAATTCAAGGGGTGTAGCCCGCTTCAACATTCTTGCAACTTGACAGGAAAGTGCCACGCAGTCGGCTACTAATCTTATACTAAACGTTATGCTTAATTACATGAAACAGCTTTTAGAAACAAAGTATTGAATTGAATATGGACTTTATCAAATGGGAGTTGGAGGAGATACCTCTTGGGGAAGAATAGTACATGATGAATATTCTATTTCTCCAAAAAACTACCAATATTCGTTTATTATTCAGCCAAATATAAGATCAGGGTACTAATAGTCTTTATGTCAAAAATAATTTTAGTTTACAATTTTAAAATAAAGCACGAACGCACAAACGAGTAGACTGCCGTGAGCTGTAATGCCCACGGTGCGCCTCTCACACCACCTGCCATACGAGAGCTTCGCTCGTTCCTTTCGTAAAGCCGTTCTTCTATACCCTTTTCTTTTTAAGCGTTTTTCAGTTATTGTAGTCCGTAGGATAGGGCATTGAGTTACTGCCCAGCCTCCCATTCTAGTTCTACTCCAAGCATAAGCTTGCCCCTGTTTAATGCCTAATCGAATAAGGTTTTTCCGTTTCCGCTCAAGTTTCTTCCAGTCGTGCCAGATGCAATAACGGAGTCGGTTTAGTTCGATTAGTGTTTGTTTTTTTAAAGTATCTCATGATTTCGTTCCTCAGTTCTAAGCCATTCATCTAATCTTATTCAAATTCACACAGGTGAACAATTGGGTTTGCCGAAATACCGATTAACTTGGACCCTAAAATCCTTAGATGCTGAAACTTCAAACGATTGCTTTGCTATTGATTCTATCTGGATCTGTAATCGCTCAGAACCCAAATCCAAGCAGTGTCATTGATGATTATATTCTGGGTGAAATGGCTGCTGAACAAGCACCGGGTATGTCCACCCTTATTGTGAAAGATGGAGAAATCGTCTGGATAGAAAGCTATGGATGGGCAGATGTAGGAAACAATATTCCTGTTTCGGATAGCACCGTATTTCTACTTGCTTCTATTTCAAAAGTTTTTACAGGAACTGCGCTAATGCACCTGCATGAGAGTGGCTATTTCGACCTTGATGAGGACATCAACGGGTACCTTCCTTTTGATATTTCGGTGCCTGATCACGAGACAGAGAGCATCACCTTCAGAATGCTCATGACCCATACCGCTTCTATTCTAGACAACTATGGAGCAATGGAGCAATACTACAGCACCGGAGACCCGACCATTGCTCTAGAAGATGTAATAGAACGCTACTTTTCAGTTTCTGGAGCAGATTACAATCCCAATTTGAATTTTAGCGACAATGCTCCAGGCACTGCATATGAATACTCTAACATGGGAACCGCTTTGGCTGGTTTTATGGTAGAGGCTATCTCTGGAACGGATTTCAGTGAATACTGTAACGCCCAAATTTTCGATAAACTCTGCATGAACAGCACCTCATGGTATTTGGCCGATTTTGACACTACCAATGTAGCTAGACCTTACCAATGGTCTGGTGGGGAATATGTTCCATACACGCACTATGGATTTGCTGATTATCCGAATGGACAATTACGCTCAACAACCTTAGATCTGGCCAATTTCCTTCTGGCGTACTTGCAAGAAGGAGCTTTTAATGGTCAGGAATTACTCAGCAGTGCATCAATCAATGAAATGCTTTCTCCGCAAATATCACCGCTGGACCCGACTCAAGGACTTAACTGGTACCTCGAGGATATTTACCTAAGCGGAGGAGGAACCATTCCTGTCTGGGGGCACAACGGAGGTGAAAGTGGTGTTTCGACTGACATGTACATAGACCGAGTCAACAACATTGGCGTGGCGGTAATTTGTAATGGTGAAGGCGAAAACCTATATATTGTTGATGAACTCTACGATTACGCACTGACACTTGACCCAAGTGGAGTTGGAAATCCATCCTGTGATGTCTTGAGTCTTGAAGATTCACATAAACCGACTTTTTCTCTGTATCCAAATCCTTCAACTGGCTTAATCCAATTAGGCAATCTGACTGAGGATTTCAATTTGTATCTGTACAATTCTGTAGGCAAATTGCTTCATTCAGAAGACCTAAAAGCAGCCGAGCAATTCACTTATCAATTGCCTGAAATCGAAGGATTATACTTCCTTAAATTAATTGATACCGAGGGACGCGCTAAAACAATGAAAGTGGTCAAAGAATAAATTAAGAAGACTCCTCTGAGCTTTTGTCGAAGGGTAATCTCTGCCCACAGGAGACTTCCAACTTCTGTATTAATCACTCAACTTTCTATCAAGTAAAGAGATGCTCATCCAAAGACACGGAAAATCTAAAACCCACGAAACACCCCACACATACCAAACCTTTTAAACAACAAAGTCTTTCTCTTTCGAGAAGGACTCCAGTATCCAAGACGGGAAAATTATCGAACTTTTTATTGGCTGAGGATATTAGATTTTGCCTTAAATAGATCCTGTTTTAACAGTCGATGACCTTCCTAAATCAATCCAAAACCGCTGTAAACTTAGAATTTGATATCTTCCTTCAATCAGAGAATGGTATTCAAACAGCATCAAAATGAGCAACGTTCTGATGATCAATCAATTTTCAAAAGCCGAACCTTTATCTCCTTAATCGTTTAATAATTATTCCATTTTGTGGAGAGAAAAGAAATGCGAGGGTGAACTCTATGCCGAGCACGGTAGCAATAGCGGCAGCCACAGAAGCATCGAGCCAAACCGCCAAATAATAACCACCAAAAGAAGCAATAATACCAACCAAAGCCGAAATGACGAGCATTTTAGGCAATTTGTCAGTAATTAGATAAGCAGTTGCCGCTGGTGCAATTAATAAGGCAACTACCAATATTGCTCCTACCGATTCGAAAGAAACCACCGTAGTCACCGAAACGGCACTCATCAATAAATAGTGCCACACAACTGTTGACACCCCAATTGCAGCAGCAAAAGAAGGATCGAATGTGGTTAAGAACAATCCTTTGTAACCAAAAATTATCATCGCAATTATTAGTAGCATAACAATAAATAAAACCCAAACTGTTGATGGTGCGCTTAGCCCTGGAATGTAGGAAATAAGCGGTTCGAGCGCCACATAAGCTATCTCTCCAAACAAAACACAATCCTGGTCAATATGCACATCATCCGCGTAAAGCGATATAAGTATGACCCCAATAGCAAATAGCCAGGTAAATGTGATTCCGATAGAAGCATCTTTTTGTAAGCCTCCTTTTTTGTTAAAGAGTTCAATAAGGTAAGTAGTAATCACCCCAAAAGTAGCGGCACCGATTAACATTGGCACAGAATCCAAAGAACCAGAAAATAAAAAAGCGATGACAATTCCCGGCAATACAGCGTGAGAAATAGCGTCTCCAACCATTGCCATTTGTCTGAGAATAAGGAAGCAGCCCAATAGGCCACAGGAAACTGAGGCCAAACAACCTGTTAATATGATCCAAAAATCACTCATTAATATCCTTTTCGTTTTTGTAGGGGATGTTAGCGGAGTGAGGATCTTTTTCAGGATAATCTAATAAGTGCTCTAATTTTGATTCCATTTCTGGTGTAATAATGTGTTCTATCGTTTCTGCATCTTCATGCACATGATCAGGGGCAATGCGTAAATATGTTGTCAAATAAAGCTCCCACAATCGATGGATTCTAACAATTCTCATTCCAGCTTTTTTGCCTTCTTCGGTCAACACCCATAAATCGTTTACAAGTACCACTTGGTTTTTCTTCTTTAAAATGTTTAACCCTTTTAAAAGTTTCTTTTCTGGGTATTCTCTGTAATTTTTAAGTGTTCTGATGGAGCGATTTTTAAAGAACTCATTTTCTTTTTCACCCAATTTATACAAGAGTTTTATAATATTGTCTTCTAGTATTTTCCGTTGATTTTTGTTTTGTTTTCTGATTTTTGAGATCGCACCATTTTTAGGAGCCACCAACATAGAGCCAATTGCAATAAATGATAAAACTGCAACTATCCATGGTCCGGTTGGCATAGAAGGTGCTGTGTAAGAAATAAAAGCTCCAAATATTCCTGAAATCCCTCCAATAATAGCTGCAATGATGACCATTACCTTTAACTTATCCGTCCAGAACCTCGCTGCCGCTGCCGGTGTAATTAACATGGCTGCCATTAAGACTACGCCAACAGTTTGGATACCAATAGCGACAGCCAAAACAGTAATGGTGGAAAGAATTACCTCAAAGGTTCTAACAGAAAGTCCAATTGTTTTAGCGAAATGGACATCAAAAGAAATTAAAGAAAACTGTTTAAAAAAGAGGATAATCGTACCTATCAATATCACACTAACGATGCCAAAAGTGATTACATCATTTTGAACTAATGAAGCTGCCTTTCCGAACAAGAATTTATCTAACCCTGCTTGAGCTGAATTTCCCGAATGTTGAATGTGTGTTAATAAAAGAATACCAATACCAAAAAACACAGACAGTGTAAGCCCTATGGCTGTGTCAGGTTTAATTTTGGAATTGGCTGAAATATAGTCCACGACATAAACTGACAGCCAACCAGAAAGCATTGCACCAAGCAACAACATTAACGGATCTTTGGTTTTGAAAACAATAAAACTTAAACAAATACCGGGAAGGATCGAGTGGGCAATTGTATCGCCAACCAATGCTTTTTTTCTTAAAAATGTAAAACAGCCTACTATTGCGGAACTTGCTCCGAGCAATAGTGTTCCCAAGGCCACATAACGAATATTGACATCTTGAAAAGAAAAGAACTCTACTATTTGTTCAAATAACCACATTATTATTTTTCCCTAGCAGGAAATTGCTTTTCTTTCATTAAATCACCAATTTTAGATAATAAGGTCAATTTACCACCATACGTTTCTTGCAGTAATTCTGTAGTAAAGACCTTTTCGGTTGGGCCTGAAGCGACTAATCGTGTATTTAATAAAAGTGTCCAGTCAAAATAATCGATGGCGGATTGTAAGTCATGATGAACTACAATAATAGTCTTACCTTCTTTTCTCATCTCCAGTAAAAGATCAACAATAGATCTTTCAGTAGCAGCATCAACTCCGGCAAATGGCTCATCCATCAAGTAAAGATCTGCCTCTTGAGCCAATGCTCTTGCTAGAAATGTTCTTTGTTGCTGTCCTCCCGAAAGTTGAGATATTTGTCTGCTAGCAAAATCGAGCATATTTACTCTTTTCAGACTTTCATAAGCGATTTCTTTATCTTTTTTTGATATTCTTTTTAATAACCCATTTTTACCATATCTCCCCATTAAAACAACATCTAAAACACTTGCAGGGAAATCCCAGTCAACAGATTCTCGTTGAGGCACATAACTAACCTTATGCCTTACGCTGTCTAATGTATCATCGTAAAGTTTTATATAACCACTCCCCTTTGGAACAAGGCCCATTATGGCTTTTATCAAAGTAGATTTTCCGGCACCGTTCGGACCGATAATTCCTACTAAATTTCCGTAGGGAATAGTAAAGTCGACATCCCATAGCACTGGCTTTTTATCGTAACTTACTGTAAGGTCATGAACTTCTAATACTGGGTTATCTACTTGGATATTCATAAAAGTTATTTTTTTCGGATGGCTTTTAGAACTGTCATTAAACTATTTCAAGGCTTCAACAATAGTTGTTACATTGTGTTTTACCATTCCAATGTAAGTTCCTTCAGGCCTGTTTTTTTCTCCCATAGCATCAGAATAAAGAGTTCCACCGTTTCTAACATTATGCCCTTTGGCTTTGCATCCTTCCATCACTGCTTTTATGGATCTGTCAGATACAGAAGTTTCAACAAACACTGCTTTGATTTTATTTTCGGAAATAAAATCAACCAGATTGGTCACATCTTTCAATCCATATTCAGAAGCTGTTGAAAGACCTTGTAACCCTTTCACCTTCATATTATATTCTCTTCCAAAGTAACCAAAAGCGTCATGTGCAGTTATTAATACTCTTTGTTTTTCAGGGATAGTTTTAATTTTATCGGTAGTCCACGCATGTAATAAAGTTAATTCCTCTACATGTTTTGCTGTATTCGTTTGATAAAAAGAAGCATGGTCTCGATCAATTTCAGAGAGGTTTTTACCAATAAATTTCACAACATCTTTCCAATTTTGAACACTGAACCAGATGTGAGGATCGTAATTCCCTTGAAATTCACTAGTAGCTCTTAATTGTTTCTCAGACAGAACACTACATACAGAAATAACAGGTTTTTCTTTACTCATTTGATCCAAAATTTCTCCCATTTTCCCCTCTAAATGCAAGCCGTTGTAAAAGATGACATCAGCATTCAATAACTTCTTTATATCACTTTGTGTCACCTTGTAAAGATGAGGGTCAACTCCTGGTCCCATTAAAGTAATGACTTCAGAACTGTCCCCAACAACGTTGTGTACAGCATCGCCAATCATTCCAGTAGTGGAAACTATATTTAATTTTTTTGAGGCTGTTTTATAGGCTGTTTCAGATTGACATGAAAAAAGTGTTCCACATAAAACCAGACCAATTATCAGGTTAACGGAAAAAAGATATTTTTTATTCATCTCTATTTTGACTTTTTAATAATTAGGTTTTTACTTGCTTGATTTGAAATACTTACGCTAAATGTCTCATTGACCGAGAGGGTAATCGAAAGGTCAAAATCAACAACATCTTTTACCTCAATTTCTGTTCCCAGAATTAGATCAAGTCTTTCTAAATATTTTAAATAACTCTTAGAGTGATCTTTTACACCTACAATAACACCTTTCTCATTTAGTTTAAGATTTGCTACAGTAATATCTTTGTGTCTATTAATGTTACCCTCTTTATCAGGGATAGGATCTCCATGCGGATCGTACTTTGGGAATCCCAAGAAAGCATCTAATCTTTCTGTTAGTTCATCTGACTTGATGTGTTCCAATTCTTCGGCAAATTCGTGCACTTCATCCCATTTGAAGTGTAATTTTTCTGCCAAAAAAACTTCCCATAATCGATGACTTCGGACAATGGAAACTGCTATTTTTTTTCCGCTTTCAGTTAAGCTAACCCCTTTGTATTTAACATGTTTCACTAGTTTTTTGTCTGATAATTTTTTTATCATATCAGTAACCGAAGAAGCTCTGGTATCTAATTGCTCCGCTATTGCATTCGTAGAAACATCTTTGTTACTTCCCAAGCTCAGCTTAAAAATGGCTTTTAAATAATTTTCTTCAGTAAACGAATTCATTGAATGTTAAATATGTTCACAAATATAATGAAAGGAAAACATTTTTTAGACAAGTCTAAAAAATGTTTTAGATAAAATACAAACGCCTGATTAGCTATGGTCTTGATTGTACGGTTAAATTATCACAGGCTGAACGGGTAAATTGTCTTTTGCTTTGATGCTAAGATGTAATGCGCTTATAACTTCAGATACTATCTGCGATAAAAGTTAATCTGATTCCCCCAGAGTTCACCAATAGGATTTAACAATCTCTAGATCAAGTCTTTCAAAAACCTTAGACCCAAGGTATCTTCGGTTTAGTTTGTATCAAAACTCATCTAAATAGAATTCTTGCATTATTTACTGGCTTCACCTATCTAAACTAGAACTTCAGAATACAAAGACTGGAAGGTCCCCGATATTGTATTAAGCGGTCATACGTCAAGAATTGAAGCTTGGCGAGAAGCAGAAGCACTTAAAAGAACCGAAGAGCTTCGTCCAGATTTATTAGAAGATTAAGGTTAAATATTAGAAAGATAGTACTTACATAAAACTATAAACAATACTATCGGCATATAGAATAAGACCTATAAATAACGACAGCATGGACCACAGAACCGGTATGTAAATTTTAGTCCTCGTCTTATCATGCATCAGAAAAAGAGAGACAGACTGCAATAGCATTAATGAGACACAAGCTATAGCAACGAATTTATTAAAGAAAGCATCCGCTGTTCCTGTAATTATTAGTGCGTAACCTATCAAACTCCCCAATAAGCTTATGAAAATTTGCTTTATCATCTATCAACTTACTCCATCTCCTGCAGCTGAACCATGCTTGCCATCTGGCTGAAGGAATGACAGCTTTCCTTCTGCATTTTCTGCCATAAGAATCATTCCCTGACTTTCTATGCCTTTTATCTTTCTAGGAGCTAAGTTTAAGAGAACGGTGACCTTTTTTCCTATGACTTCTTCTGGGGTAAAGCTCTGAGCTATTCCGCTTACTACAACTCTTTTATCTATCCCTGTGTCTATTAAAAGCTTCAGTAATCTATCTGCTTTTTTTACTTTTTCAGCTTCTATGATAGTCCCTACTCTCATGTCTACTTTCATGAAATCATCGAAAGCTATTTCTTCCTTTTGAGCGGGAAGTTCTATTGGTTCCACTGCAGCTGCTGCATTATCTGTTTTACTCGCTTCCAATTTTTCTACTTGTTTTTGTATAGTCTCGTCTTCTACTTTTTCGAATAAAATATCCATTTTCTGGATGGTGCTTCCTTTGGCTACTTTCTCTTGAGAGAATGTCCATGTCCTATTATCAACTCCTAAAGCCTGCGCTATCTGTGCGGCTTTATTCGGTAAAAATGGAGCCAGTGCCACAGTTATATTGGCTGCTATCTGAAGATGAGCGAGCATTATAGATTTCACTCTTTCGGGGTCTGTTTTCTGCAGTCTCCATGGCTCTAATGCCTGCAGCTGTCTGTTTCCGATTCTAGCCATATTCATAGCTGCAGAAAGGGCTTCTCTAAATCTGTACTTTACTATAGATTCTGATACTTGCTGCGCAGATGCCAATGCTTCGTCTAGTGCTTCTTCATCTTCGCGTTGCAACGCTACTTCTGGTACTACTCCATCATAGTACTTTAGCGTTAACACGATTACTCTATTTAGGTAATTTCCTAAGATATCGGCTAGCTCGTTATTTATTCTGTCTTTATAGTCTGTCCATGTAAACTCACTATCCTTGGCTTCAGGCATAATAGAGGTGAGCACATACTTTAATTCATCTTGTTTTCCTGGGAATTCTTCTAAATACTCATGAAGCCAAACCGCCCAATTTTTAGAAGTAGAAATCTTATCGCCTTCTAAATTCATGAACTCATTGGCAGGAACATTTACTGGAAGATTAAATCCTCCGTGTTCTTTAAGCAGTATCGGGAAGATGATGCAGTGAAACACTATGTTATCCTTGCCTATAAAATGTACTATCTCGGAGTTTTCTCCTTTCCAGTAGTCTTCCCAATTTCTTCCATTTTTCTCTGCCCAAACTTTAGTAGCAGTAATATATCCTATGGGAGCATCTAACCAAACATAGAGTACTTTTCCATCGGCTCCTTCCACTGGCACTTTCACTCCCCAGTTGAGGTCTCTAGTCATAGCTCGTGGCATTAAACCGCCATCTATCCAGCTTTTGCACTGACCTATCACATGGTTTTTCCACTCTTTTACGTTATGGTGTGTCTTCCCTTCATACTCTCCTTTTTCTATGTATTCTTTCAGCCATTCTTCATGCTGATTCATAGGTAAATACCAGTGTGAAGTCTCTTTCATTACAGGCGTTTCTCCTGAAATAGTAGATCTGGGGTTTATTAATTCAGATGGGGATAATGTACTTCCACATTTTTCACACTGATCACCATACGCATCAGGGTTAGCGCACTTAGGACACTCTCCTGAGATATATCTATCTGCTAAGAATTGGTCATTTTTCTCATCATAATATTGCTCTGATGTTTTCTTTTCAAACGACCCCTTTTCTTCTAGAACTTTAAAGAAATCCTGCGCTGTTTGGTGATGCTCTGGAGCAGATGTTCTGTGATACATATCAAATGAAATTCCAAATTCCTCGAAAGACTTAGAGATAATTCCATTGTATTTATCTACTATTTCCTTAGGCGTAACGCCTTCTTTTTTTGCTCTTAATGTAATAGCTGCGCCATGTTCATCTGAACCACAGATAAAAGCTACGTCTTCACCCTTCATTCTTAGGAACCTAGCATAAATGTCTGCTGGCAGGTATGCTCCAGCTAGATGACCTATGTGCAATGGTCCATTCGCATAAGGAAGGGCTGAAGTAATTAAGTGTTTTTTCTTAGTATTTTCCACGGGAAACGATTTTCAAAGGGCAAAGATACTGGGTTTTATTGGAGCATTGCACCGCTGAATAGAGAATCAGTTTAAAACACAGAAAATAGAAAGAAGCTCAAAAGACCTCCTAAATAATTACTTGACCGCACTCTCCATGGATGAAATGACTGGGCGTTTAGTCTCTAGTCTGAAACAAAGCGGAACGCTAAAATAGAAACTCATAAAAGTACCCTTTACTCTTATCCAAAAGAATACGTTTCACAAAAACTCCCCTATTTCCGACTAAAGATTATTTAGACGCAGCGCAGATGTAACCGGTTTCATTTGGCGCTCTAATAGCGTGTTTGACAAAAGAGCTATGAAGAAATTTTGGTGCAAAATGAAAATTAGTAATTCGTTTAAATCACATTACTTGCTGCTTTAATGTACTTTTGTCTTTAGACAAAAAAACTCACTCGAAAATGGCAACAGAAAAGATCCTAGTTCCAACTGACTTCACTCATGTAAGTGATATCGCTATAGAACATGCAAAAGCGGTAGCCCTAGCTACAGACTCAAAGGTTTATGTGATTCATATAGTGGAACATAAAAAGAACTTAAATGAAGCCAGGCTAAAATTAAATGCTCTAAAAGAGCGTGTTAAAGAGACTTTAGACTTAGATGTAGAAGTAATAGGTAGAATAGGAAACATCTATGAAGATATAGATAGCGCGGCTGTAGAAATGGACGCTTCTCTTATTATCATGGGAACTCATGGCATGCAGGGAATGCAATTTATTACTGGGAGTAGGGCGCTAAAAATAGTTACTAGCGCAAGTGTTCCTTTCATTATCACTCAAGAAAAAGGTGTAGGACCGAATGCTTATGACGATATTATGGTTCCATTGGATCTTCATAAAGAGACAAAGCAAAAATTAAAATTAGCCGCTAAGATGGCGCACTATTTTAAATCTAGAGTGCACTTGATTTCTCCAGGAGAGAAGGATGAGTATCTTAGAAACCAATTAGACAGAAACATCAAGTTCGCTACTAATTTCTTCAAAGAAGAAGGTATAGAGTGTACTACTAAAATTACAGAATCTGCGAGTTCTACTGCAGCTTTTGTAAAAGATGTAGTAAAACATTCGGCTGTAGTTACTGGTGATTTAATAGCTATTATGAATATTCCTGATAGTGGATTATTCGGGATCTTCGGTACTAATTATGCCCAAAAGATGATAGAGAATGCTGCACAGATCCCAGTGATGGTTCTTAATCCAGTAGAAACTCACATTTTAACTTACAGTTCTTTTGGAGGGTATATTCCAAGCTAAGATTTAGCTTAGCTCTGCATGGAGTCTGCAGTGATTTTAATACCGAATACACAAATATCATCTACTTGTGATTCGCGCCCCTGCCATTCTACGAGTCGAGAATAAAGCTCTTTTCGCTGAACAATCATAGGAAGTTCTCTAATCTCTAGTAAGAGTGCTTTGAATTTTTTACGCATAAACTTTTTTCCATCGGGTCCACCAAATTGGTCTGCGTATCCATCTGAGAATAGATAGATAATATCGTTAGCCTGAAGCTTAAAATTAATGTTCGAAAATGCTGTTACACCTTCGCTGTAAGCTCCTATAGCGATTTTGTCTGGGCGCAGTTCAATTAATTCTCCACCACGTACAATGTAAGCAGGATTAAACGCGCCACTATATTCCAGCATTAATGTTGCTGGGTTAATTGTGCAGAACGCCATGTCCATCCCGTCTTGGACTTTCATTTCACCCGCATCTCTACTTTGCAATGTTTCTGTGGCTAATTTACTTACCTCTTTAAGGATTTCTGAAGGGTTCGTTTTAGTCTTTACCACTTGATTAATGGCGTTATAACCGACCAAACTCATGAAGGCTCCTGGAACACCATGACCAGTGCAGTCTATAACAGAAAACATTACTTCATTTTTCTGTTCTTTAAACCAGTAAAAATCTCCGCTTACTATAGCTTTAGGTCGGTATAACACAAAGGATTCTGGAAAACAATTCGTAATGGCCTCGTCACCTGGCAAGATGGCTTCCTGCAGTCTTTTGGCATAATTAATACTATCTGTAAGGTCTTTGTAAAGTTCTGTTACTTTTTCTTTTTGGTTTTCTATCTCCTCTTTCTGTCTTACTACTTCATCCGTTCTTTCTTGTACTTTAAGCTCTAAGTATTTTTCATTTTCTGCTAGGTCATCGCGCATCTTCAGCAGCTCTCTTCCTAGCTCGTCATCTTCACTTAATGGCTCATACTTGGCATCAAAATTTCCTGCGCCTACTTCATTCGCAAATTCAGTAGTTCTCTTCAGTCCTTCTACAAGTCTTTTCACTGCAAAACTCATATCTCCAATTTCATCATTTGAGATATTCATCGTGGTGGTTGGGAATATTCCTTTTCCCAAGTAAAGAAGTATTCTCTTTAGAAATTTTACTGGCTTAACTATAGACCGGATAGTAAAATGGGCAATAATAACTCCAGAAAAGAGCACAAAGATAAAAATGACTACCAACTCTGTAAGTAGCCTACTGAAAGACTCAGCCATTAGCTTACTCTTAGCGCTAATTATCTTTTGCTGCCTATCGATAAGGGTTCCTATAAACTCATACAACTGTTTAGAGATAGTGTCTACTTTATTCTCATCTTCTATTAAGAACTCGGCATTCATCATGTTTATAGGGCTATAGCTCTCGAATGATGGAAGTATACTTTTAATTTCCTCATAAACTACTGTAAGTGTCTGGATTTCTTCGGTTATTTCTTCAAGGATAAGTCTATCTTCTAATCCCCAATCACTAGTAAATGCCGATAGATGCTCTGTTTTATTAGGAATGTCTTGTTTTACTAGCTTTTCCAACTTAAGCTTAGAGGGGTTATCACTTCGGGTTTGATACAATACCCAGTTTTCTGCTAACGCTACAGATTCTGAAACATTATTTTTTAAGATGTTTAAATGATAAAGAGCTGGAGAATGACGCTCATTTATATCTCTAGTCAGAGCGATACTCTCTGTGAGCGTTCTGGTGGTTATAAAAAGAACCACGGCCACCACTAGGATAAATAGCCCAAAGCCCAAGGAAATCTTCCTTGATATAGTAAACTTAAAGTTCATAATTAGAAATAAGGGTCGACTCCAAAGAAAGGGCTTTTTTACATTCCTTTTAATGCCTAATTGACTATAAGGGTGTGCGAATTTTCCTACACGCTGTCATCTACAGACTTACGCTACTAACAGGGCCTAATAGACTAATTATTCAAAATCTCATCTAACTTCGACTTATATTCTAGATATATATCAAAATTATTAAGAGCTCTATTAATGAACATTAAACCTTTAAGAGATTCTACCCTATTCGGCCTTAAAGATTCAGCTTTTTTCATAAACGGAAGAGCATGTCTGAAGTACTCGACACATCTCGTTTGAATACTGATTAGCTCATCCATCCCAGTTTTATAGCTAATCCCTCCTATTAAACGAGCTCCTTCATTATAGTGTATTATCGCCAAATTAAAATTAGCTTCATAGTCTTGGCCATCTAACCCAAGAGCTTGTTCATAGTAGCTAATCGCTTTTAGAATACTCTCCCTATCCTCTGAATCGTGCTTAGTGTGGATTTTCTCATAACTCTGAGCTAGCATTTTTAGAAACATCAACTCCTCAGCTTTCACCCCTTCTTGAGGCTTCAGCCATAGCTTAAGCTCTTTAAAGTTTTGGAAAAATTGTACCGGATTTTCTCCACCATTGTATTTCAATTTAAGAACGCTATCTACTGCATCATTAAAATAAGTAGCTGATAAGTATTCTAGCGCCTTAATGTTATCCGGATAATACTGCCCATCAGAAGATAACTCACAAGATTTTTTAAATGAAGTTACCGCTTCGTCTCTATAGCTAGCGCCTTGGTCCTGAATAGATTCTTTATAAAGTTGCTTATAGATATGCCCTCTAAAATTCCATACTTTCGGACTCACATCATTCTCAGTAAAAGTAATAGACTCATCTATAAGACTTTTAGCTTCTAAGAAAGAACCTTGTTTGTATGCTTCCAAGGCATTGTTTACTAATTCCTCATTTTGAGAAATCGCATTGGAACTCAAAAGAGCCAATGTAAATACTAGTAGGTACTTCATTCCTCAACTATTTTATTTGCCCAGTTATTCATTCTATTTCCTAGATTAATATCATTTGTTACTGCCTGCGCTAAGTTTAAATCAAATGATATCGTATTCTCCACGATCACAAAATTAATAATGGACCCAAGAGAAATGGCGCCATTAAAATCTGTGATAAGTAAAGAGCCATTTTCCTCAGCTATATCACTGGCTAGAGTTAAATCATTTTTCTTAACTTCAGAGAGAAATACTATTTGTTCATCAAAGAGCATATCCAAGTCTGTAACCCACACTACCTCTACGACCTGATTATTTATAGGTCTATTATCGTATTTATCTATGAGTTCATTATACAAGTCCCTATCACCATAAACGGCCATTTTAAATACTCCCGTTTCGTAAAAGGACTCATCCCACTGGCAGTTCTTAGCAAAATTATAAATATAACTCCCCTTAACTACAGCCACAGTTTTGGTGTTATTCATCTCTAGCTGGCTATGTGCCGCTAAAGATAAAGTCACTGTTGCTATTAAAGTTAATATCTGCTTCATTCGTGTTAAGCTCTTAGACAAATCGTATTTATACTACTTCTACGTAATAATCACTACAAGGTTCCCCTAAGCCCCTGTTCTCTTTCAATAGCCTCAAAAAGAGCCTTAAAGTTACCTTTTCCAAAGGATTGCGCGCCTTTTCTTTGAATGATCTCAAAGAACATCGTGGGTCTATCTAGAATTGGCTTAGTGAAAATCTGAAGAAGGTAGCCTTCGTCATCTCTATCTATTAATATCCCAAGCTCTTTTAGTGGTTCTAGATCTTCATCTATCTCACCTACTCGGTCTAGTACTGTATCATAATATATCGCTGGAACAATTAAGAATTCCACTCCTCTGGATTGCAACGCTTTTACTGTCTCTATAATGTTATCTGTCGATAGTGCGATATGCTGAACTCCTGCTCCGTTATAGAAGTCTATATATTCTTCTATTTGTGATTTTTTTCTTCCTTCTGCTGGCTCATTTATAGGGAATTTAATTCTCCCATTTCCGTTACTCATCACCTTACTCATGAGAGCAGTATACTCTGTGGAAATGTCTTTATCATCAAATGACACTAACTGCGCAAAACCCATCACCTTGGCGTAAAATTCACACCATTTATTCATTTCATTCCAGCCCACATTTCCTACTATGTGGTCTACAAATTTCAACCCTACACTGGCTGGCTTATAGGCAGGGTTCCACTCAACATATCCTGGCAAAAATACTCCTGAATAGTTTTTTCTTTCTATAAAGTAATGCAGTGTTTCTCCGTATGTATGAATTCCCGAGCGCTTTACTGCTCCATGAGCATCATTTATTTCTTCGGGCTCTAAGCAAGATTCTCCTCCTCTGCTGGTGGTCTCTTTCCAAGATTTGGCAGCATCATCAACCCATATGGCTACTACTTTTACTCCATCTCCATGGTTCTTTATGTGCTCGTTAATAGGACTATCGCTAGTTAAGGGGCTAGTAAGTACAATGGTGATTTTTTCTTGACGCAGCACGTAGCTCGCTCTATCTGTCATTCCTGTTTCCAAACCGGCATATGCTAAGGGCTGAAACCCAAAAGCCGTTTGATAATAATGAGCTGCTTGCTTAGCATTACCAACATATAGCTCGATATAATCAGTTCCTAAAAGAGGTAAAAAATCTTCTGCTTGTGGAACTATTTTTTCTAATTCCAAAGATGTATCGTCTTTTTTCATTTTATCTAATTTAATTAATTACACCCAAGAGGTAACATAGCTACCGTCATCTATATTCATAGCCTCTGCTGTTAATTTCAGCGGTTTGAATGTATCTACCATTACTGCCAACTCCTTGGTTTCTTTTTGTCCTATACTTTTCTCCATGGTTCCTGGATGTGGACCATGAGGAATGCCTCCTGGATGAAGGGACATAAACCCCTTCTCTACATGCTTTCTACTCATAAAGTCGCCATCGACATAATACAGCACCTCATCCGAATCTATATTACTATGATTATAGGGTGCAGGAACTGCTTGTGGATGGTAATCGTATAACCTTGGGCAAAACGAGCAGATCACAAAGTTATGCGCTTCGAAAGTCTGGTGCACTGGTGGTGGCTGATGAACCCTACCTGTTATGGGTTCAAAATTATGGATTGAGAAGGCATAAGGATAGTTATAGCCATCCCAACCAACAACATCAAAAGGATGGCTCGCATAGACCACGCTGTGGAGCATTCCTTGTTTTTTTATCTTAATGGTAAACTCTCCTTTTTCATCATGGGTTTCTAGTTCTTCGGGAGTTCTAATATCTCGCTCGCAGTAAGGCGAATGTTCTAATAACTGGCCAAATTCATTTCGGTATCTCTTGGGCGTAACAACAGGACTAAATGAATCTACTATGAATAACCTATTCTTTTCTGTATCAAATCTGATCTGATAAATTATTCCTCTAGGAACAACCAGATAGTCTCCAGGTCCGAATGAAATATTTCCTAAAAGCGTTCTAAGCTTACCGGTTCCTTCATGGATGAAAATGACTTCGTCTGCATCTGCATTTTTATAGAAGTAGTCTTCATTTCCTTTTAATGGTGCCGCCACTGAAATATGAAGGTCATTATTAAACATCATTACTTTTCTGCTTTCTAGATAATCATTTTCAGGATTGACCTGAAATCCTTTTAACATTCTAGGTGTAATGTGCTTATCCACAGCCGCTATCGGCTGCACTGAAACTGCTTTTCCTACAGATTTTATCTGCGTAGGACGGTGTGTATGGTATAAAAGAGATGACATTCCATGAAAGCCTTCTGTACCAAAGAGCTGCTCATAGTAAAATTCATCTTTCTCGCTTTTAAATATTGTATGTCTTTTAGACGGTATCTCGCCTAACTTTTGATAAAATGGCATTATAAAACAAGTTTAATTCAAAGGTAACGGATTGATGTGAGGTTTTGCCTGATTCTTACTCTGGCTCCTTTTTTAATCTTGCCTTATTGAAATTAATTCGGTAAACTATCCAAGAATGAGGGTCGTGCCTGACTTCAATTCGGAGCCGACTGTAATTCCATTCTTTTTATATAACCTCTTTAATTTTATGCCAAACCTTTGAGAAATACTTCTCATAGACTCTTCTGCTTGAACAGTATATTCAGCTTGGGTAGATTTAGACCTCTTAGGCTGCAGATAAATCAATTCTCCTTCAGACAAAGCGGTGTTCTTAGATAAATCATTGTACTTTCTTAGCGTCCAAACTGGCAGGCCTAATTCAGCAGCAATTTTCTCCGCTGTCTCACCTTCTTTGGCTAAGGTGAATTTTATTCTATTCTCGCTTACATCTAATTTTCTAGAAGTAGAAAGCAGTATATTGGAAGGTATTGATTTCCCATTTTTTCTGCGAGGTTTGGTTTTAGCCTCTGCTGACTTTCCCTTTACATATTCCTGGTCATACTTATGTAATTCGTTTTTCTCTATTATACCTATTAGAAGTTTAGCATACGCAGGATTGGTAGCGTAACCACATTTTTTTAATCCTTTGGCCCACCCCTTGTAATTTTTAATATCTAATTCGAAAAGCGAAGCATATCTTTTTCTTTTTAAAAATTGACTATGATCATCAAATGACTCACTCGCATTCTTGTACTTCCTAAAGCATTCTCCTTTTTTATCATCATCATAATACACTCGCTCTCCCTTCCAGTCATGACATTTAATACCGAAATGGTTGTTTGATGCTTTTGCTAAATCAGAGTTTCCGTCACCACTTTCAAGAATAGCTTGAGCTAAGGTAATACTGGCTGGAATATTGAATTCCTGCATGTTTTGGACAGCAATATCTTTCCACTGCTGAATGTAATCCGATCTAGTTATTCTCTCGTTCCCAAGTGATTGAAACGAAATAAATAGAAACGCAATAACACTAAAAATAACAGGTTTTTTTAAAACAAAATCATTCATGAAAGACTACTATAGTTTATAAAATAGCTAAGTAAATTTAGAGACTCCCGCAGGAAATCAGAGCTCTTAGAACGGTAGTTTTAAACAAGATATTGTAAACAGCGTCCTTTTGAATATTAGTTGTTAACGGCTTTTATCACATCCCCATTTCTGTTGAAGAACTTCCATGCTCCTCTTTTTTCTCCATTACTGAAATACCCAGAAATAAAAAGATAGTAATATCCTCCTTCTAGCTTGTAAACATTAGATAGGCCCTCTTCTTTTCCGGCTTCATTATAATTTCTAATGCTCTGTAGCTGCCCTGAAGGGAAAAACGCTTTCCAAACGCCATAACGTTGACCGTAATTATACTGGCCAGATTGTTTGATTTCTTTATTGGGATAGTATATGATTTCTGACCTTAATGTTTTTCCATCCTCCTCATAATGCGCTACTCTGGATGTATCCCCGACTTCAAAAAACTCAACCACTCTTACTAAATGAGTGGAGTCACCTTTAAACTCGACTACTTTTTTTACAGAATCACTTGGGTGCTTCTCAGCTATAAATTTACCTTCCTTCTGTCCGCATGAGGTGTAACAAAAAAGAACGAATAGACTAAAGAACGATGACAAGAATCTCATTATTTTTCTCTTAATATGGTGTAATTTACTAGAGCGGCTAGAGAATCCCTAGAAGGAGATGGGCTAAAATTTTCTAATAATTTCAATGCTGACTGAGCGTACTCATTCATTTTATCAGTAGCATACTCGATTCCTCCACTACCTCGTACATATTCCATTACCTCCTTAACCCTAGTTTTATTTTCGTTGTGCTTACGCACTGAATTTACTAACCACTTTCTCTTACTTCTCTCTGCATGATTCAAGGCATAAATCAGAGGGAGCGTCATTTTACGTTCCTTGATATCTATTCCAGTCGGCTTACCCGTTTTATTCATTAGCTGATAATCGAATAAATCATCTTTTATCTGAAAAGCCATTCCTACTAATTCACCAAATTGGTGCATCTCGTTTTGCTTTTCCTCATCTACATTAACCGAGGCTGAACCAGCAGCGCAGCACGCAGCTATCAAAGATGCTGTCTTTTGCCTAATAATTTTAAAATACTGCTCTTCATCTATATCTAACTTCCTCGCTTTTTCCATTTGCAGAAGTTCTCCTTCACTCATCTCCTGGACCGCTTTAGAAACTATACCTAAGAGCTTAAACTGGCCTTTTTCTACGGAAAGCAAAAGACCTCTGCTTAAAAGATAATCCCCAACTAAAACTGCTATTTTATTTTTCCAGAGTGCGTTTAAACTAAAAAACCCTCTTCGGTGACTGGCATCATCTACCACGTCATCATGGACTAAAGTAGCTGTATGAAGAAGTTCTATTAAACTGGCAGCCGTATATGTATCATCATTTATTTCTCCGTTAAGCTTGGCACAAAGGAAGACGAACATAGGTCTCATTTGTTTCCCCTTCCGTTTAATAATATAGTGCGTAATCTTATCTAAAAGAGAAACCTCACTTTTAAGCGAGTTCTTAAAATGAGACTCAAAGATTTTGAGCTCATTAGAAATAGGTGCTTTTATGTCAGCTACTGACTGCATTCAGGATGGCAAATGTAACTACTAGCACATGATAATCGCTCTGAATAAAATGTCATTTTTATATTTACGTTATATATCCATATTCCGAGCGTTGTTTTACTAAAAAAGGAATCGCACTTTATCCTTAGTTAAACGGTAGGATTATTACTTTTGGAACCTCTGAATTTATAGCAGTAGAAAAATGAACCATTGGAATGGAGAGACTCTAGAGTTTCTAGACGGACAATTGATATTAATAGACAAACCTTATGGATGGACATCATTTGATGTAGTTAAAAAAATCCGATATAATATTTGTCAAAAACTTCAAATCAAGAAGATCAAAGTAGGTCACGCAGGCACCTTAGACCCTTTAGCTACAGGACTGCTCATTATAGCCACAGGAAAATTCACTAAGAAAGTAGATGAATTGATGGGGTTAGAAAAAGAATACAGTGGGACTATAAAACTAGGGTCTACTACACCTAGTTATGATTTAGAAACTGAAGTGGATCAGGAATTCAAAACAGACGATTTAACACCAGACAAAATTCTGTTGGCCGCAAAAACTCTAACCGGTGAGCTAGACCAGATCCCTCCTATTTTCAGCGCGAAGAAAGTGGATGGAAAAAGAGCGTACAAACTAGCTAGAGCTGGGAAAGAGGTCGAATTAAAATCAAGGAAAGTTCAAGTAAAAACGTTTGACACTAAAAGCCCAAATATTCCAGATGTAGAGTTCAATATCACCTGCAGTAAAGGAACTTATATTCGTTCTTTAGCCAGAGACTTGGGGTTAGAACTTGATAATGGTGGACACCTTACCGTTTTAAGGAGGGAGTCTATCGGCCATTTCAGTGTCCGTAACGCTCTTACTCCTGATTCGTTCATAGACACGTTGAATGCTCTATAGAGTAGATATAATTAGGCTATCCATCTTATTTTTTCTACTTTTGCCGGTCTTAAAAATTTTCACCAAAAAGTTCTTTATCAAGCATGAAATTATCTCAGTTTAAATTAGAAGTTCCAGAAAAATTAATAGCTCAGCGTCCAACGGAAAACCGTGATGAGTCTCGGTTAATGGTTGTACATAAGGATTCTGGAAAAATAGAGCATAAACACTTTCATCAGCTTATAGACTATTTCGAAGATGGAGACATGATGGTGCTTAATAACACTAAAGTATTTCCTGCTCGTATGTACGGAAACAAAGAAAAGACTGGAGCGGTGATAGAAGTTTTTCTATTAAGAGAACTAAATAGAGAAAGTTTATTATGGGACGTTTTAGTGGATCCCGCTAGAAAAATTAGAATTGGAAATAAGCTTTACTTCGGAGAAAACGATGAGCTAGTAGCAGAGGTTATAGATAACACGACTTCTAGAGGTAGAACTTTAAGGTTCCTTTTTGATGGCACGCATGACGAGTTTAAAGCTACTATAGCTTTATTAGGAGAAACACCTCTTCCTAAGTACATAGACAGACCCGTAGAGCCAGAAGATGAAGAGAGATTTCAAACGATTTATGGTTCACAAGAAGGTGCTGTAGTAGCTCCTACTTCTGGATTACACTTCAGTAAGCAATTAATGAAGCGTTTAGAGATAAAAGGAATTGACTTCTCTGAGCTTACTATGCATATAGGACTCGGAACATCTAGAGCAGTAGAAGTAGAAGACCTTACCAAGCACAAAATGGATAGCGAACAATTGGAGATTCCTCTAATAACTGCTGAAAGAGTAAATGCGGTAATGGAGAAAAAGAAAAGAATATGTGCTATAGGGGCCACTACTATGAGGTCTTTAGAAACTAGCGTGAGCACTTATGACCAACTTAAACCTTATTCAGGATGGTCTAATAAATTTATATTCCCTCCTTACGATTTTAAAATCGCTGATAGCTTAGTGACTAACCTTCACACTGAACAAAGCCCCCTAATGATGCTTGTAGCAGCGTTTGCTGGTTATGACTTAACTATGGAGGCTTACCAAGAAGCAATAAAAGAAGAATACAGATTCTTTGCTTATGGAGACGCTATGTTAGTGATCTAAATAAAAAACATTTTTATAAAAAAGGCGACCACTAGTGGTCGCCTTTTTTATTCCCTATATTTTTGAGTTATTACTTTACTCTTTTAATACTACAACCTAAGTTCTTCGTAGAATTAGGATCAATTTTCTTTCCTGCAGCTAAATTAGTAATGGCATTACTTAACCAAGGCTCCTTTACTTCAGCAGAAGAATCCACATTATCATCTATAGCTCCTTTATAAACCAGCTCCATATTATTATTGAACATATAAATATGTGGTGTCGTTCTGGCTCCGAAAGCATCTGCTAGGGCAGACTCTTCATCTACTACATAATAGCTTCTATATCCTTCCTGTTTTGCATGAGTTCTCATCTTCTCCAAGCTGTCGTCACCATCTCTTTTAGCTTCATTAGAGTTAACTAGCACCATTCCTATCCCTTGCTCCTTACACTGGTCATACACCTCATTATATCTTCCTTCCCATCCCTCCCCTCTTCCTCCAACTACAAATGGACAAGTGTTACAAGAGAATACTACCAACAATCCATTTTCCTCCTTAATGTCATCTAACGAAAGTGTTTTTCCTGATACGTCCATCATTTTATGATCAGGCATAGGGGCTTTTTTTCCGATCTCTAAAACTTCATTTACATCTACCGAAAATGCCGCAGAGGCCAATAAAGATATCGCTAACAATACTGTTTTCATATTAAAATAAATTTGAAAGACTAAGTTGTCTTTGTGATTTGCAACGCAAATATGAGGACTCTTTAGAAAATAGTGTCCCGAAATAATAAAACCAAACTAGTTTAAAATATCAAGGGCTACTCCGCTGAGTGGCCCTTGATGGTAAATAAATGAAAACAATTAAACTATCTAATATCTCTACATGAGAACTTACAAGAGATGATACGTGTATGGAAAAAAGAATGTTACAGTAAAAAGTAAAAAAGTATTTCTTTCTCTAAAAAGAATTGTTTCAACGTTCCTCTAAATGAATGTTTTAAATCATAGACATCTTACCGTCAATGTATTAATAGCTAAACGGTGAGGACTTAACAATTACTTCCCAAAATTGAAAATTTTCACTAGGAATACAAACCTTACCAAATACTAGGATAAACTATGCGGAAAGAAGCCGCTGTATTCTTTCCTAGGCAAGAAACTTTAAAGGTGAAGGAGAAAATGACTAGGTATTAATGATAAAAGCGACTGAACTAAAAAGACTGTTAACCATTCTATGAGCGCTTAGATCTAGGACGCCTCAAATCTAAAAGCGGGGCAGAATAGCTCTGCACTGAGCAAACGGAGTCGTGAGTTTTTATCTAGATTCGCAGAACCATGAAATTCGGAAAACTAGAAGACCTTTCAGGAATAGAGTTTATTCTCCCTCCTGACCATCCGCATACCTTAAGTAACCTCGCATTGCAACGCCTAGAAGAGAAAAAAATCTACCTGGGTGGAACCATGTGGAACATCCCGAAGTGGAAAGGGAAAATTTTTCCAGCCAAGACGAAAGCTGACCAAATGGGGGTAGAATACTGCAAGCAATTCAATACCATTGAGCTTAACGCTACTCATTATAAAATTCATGGTCCAGAAATAATTTCCAAGTGGAAGAATTTCAGCAGTGCAGAGTTTCTGTTTTGCCCGAAATTCCCTAACCTCATCACTCATTATAGACGGTTTCTTAATTCAGAAGGGTTAACTGATGAGTTTCTCTTGGCCATTTCTCACTTTGAAGAAAAACTAGGCCCTAGCTTTATTCAGCTGCGCCCAGATTACTCGCCTAAATATGCCGACCGATTGGTAGACTATTTAAAAACCATCCCCGAAGATTTTAGCCTAGCTATTGAATTCAGACATCCTGAGTGGTTTACTGGAAATAGCGAAGCTGAAAAAGTTTGGACTCTTATAGAGGAGAGAAACATTTCAGCTGTCATATCGGCTACTGCAGGAAGAAGAGATGCTCTGCATATGAGAATGACCTCCGATACTCTAATCTTAAGATTTGGCGGGTATGACCTAGACCCATCAGATGAAATTAGACTTACCCAATGGGCTGACCGAATCCAGTACTGGATGGAAAACGGACTTAACCACGTTCACATTTGGATGCATCAATTCAACAGCATTAAAACTCCAGAAACGTGTATCCTATTTGGGAAACTGCTTGAAGAAAAAACAGGAATATCGGTAAAAGTGCCCTCTATGGTTCAAGAGCAGGGCAGCTTATTCTAAAAGAATATAGAATTCAAAAAAAAGCACCATTCAAGAAAATGAATGGTGCTTTTTAAAACTAAAAATTTTTGTGCGTTAGCCCTGTTTTCCATGACAAGATTTAAACTTCTTACCAGAACCACACGGACAAGGTTCATTTCTCCCCACCTTGGCTTCTACTCTAATCGGCTGAGCCTTTGGCCTAGGAGCTGCTGCATTTGGATTCCCTCCTGATCTCGCTGCTGCAGCTCTTTCAGAGGAATTCATCACGTTTGATTTTTGAGCTACCCCTTGCGGTGTTGCCGTTTTTCTAACGCTGTCTGCACCCTGAACTTGATTCTCATTAATAGGTAAAGAACATTTCATTAAGAATGAAGAAACCTCTTCGTTTACCTCACTGATCATCTTCTTAAACAACTCGTAAGATTCGAACTTGTATATAAGTAATGGATCTTTCTGCTCATGAGATGCGAACTGAACATTCTGACGAAGATCATCCATATTTCTTAAATGCTCCTTCCACTTATTATCTATTACCGAAAGAGTAACCCCTTTTTCTAAGTCTTCTACTAATGTCTTAGCTTTAGATTCATGGGCTTTTTCTATGTTGGCTACTATGTTTAGTTGTTTTCTACCATCAGAGAAAGGTACCGCCATGTTCGTGTAGCTATTGGCCTCATCCTCAAAAACTCTAGCAATCACAGGGAATGCCTGGTCTGCCATAGATTGAGCTCTTTTTTCGTAATTAGCATTGGCATTTACATATAACTGGCCAGTTAACTCCTCTGGTTTTTTAGAGTCAAATTCATCTTGAGAAAATGGGGTGTCTATAGAAAGTCTAGCTAACGTAGCTAATTTGAAATTCTCAAAATCTTTAGTTGGAGAATACGCAGAAACCACTTCCTGAGCCATGTCATAAAACATGTTAGCTAAATCCAGCTTTAGTCTCTCGCCATCTAATCCGTTTCTTCTTCTTTTATAGATCACCTCTCTCTGAGCATTCATTACATCATCATACTCAAGAAGACGCTTTCTTACTCCGAAGTTATTCTCTTCTACTTTCTTCTGCGCTCTTTCTATACTCTTAGTAATCATTCCATGCTGGATAACCTCGCCTTCTTTGAAGCCCATTCTATCCATCACCTTAGCTGTTCTGTCAGAACCGAAAAGTCTCATCAAGTCATCCTCTAAAGACACGAAAAACTGGGAAGAACCAGGATCTCCCTGTCTACCAGCCCTACCTCTTAACTGTCTATCTACCCGTCTAGAATCATGTCTTTCAGTACCTACAATAGCTAAACCACCTGCAGCTTTCACTTTAGCGCTTAACTTGATATCGGTTCCCCTACCAGCCATATTCGTGGCTATGGTAATTTGTCCGTCATTTCCAGCCTCAGCCACTATCTCTGCCTCACGTTGATGCATTTTAGCATTCAGTACATTGTGCTTGATGTCTCTCATATCCAACATCTTCCCTAGCAGCTCAGACACCTCCACATTAGTAGTACCTACTAGCACTGGTCTTCCTTGTTCTGTTAACTTTACTATTTCATCTATTACAGCATTGTACTTTTCTCTTTTAGTTCTAAAAAGCAAATCATCCCTATCATCTCTAGTTATAGGTCTGTTTGTAGGAATTATAACTACATCTAACTTATAAATATCCCATAATTCCCCTGCTTCAGTTTCTGCTGTTCCTGTCATACCAGACAGTTTATGGTACATTCTAAAGAAGTTTTGAAGAGTAACCGTAGCGTATGTCTGTGTAACAGCCTCCACCTTTACATTTTCTTTAGACTCTATAGCTTGGTGTAATCCATCAGAGTAACGTCTACCTTCCATGATACGTCCCGTCTGCTCATCTACTATTTTCACCTTATTATCCATTACTACATACTCTATATCTTTTTCGAATAAAGTATATGCCTTTAATAATTGGTTGATTGTATGAACTCTCTGAGATTTTATACCGAAGTCATTCATCAGCTCCTGCTTCTTCGCTAACTTATCCTCATCACTCCCCTCGCCATTTTCTATATCTGCCATATCAGACCCTACATCAGGCATGATAAAGAAATTATCATCATCCAGGTCTTTACCTATTATTTCTAATCCTTTAGGCTGTAGCTCTATAGCATTTGTTTTTTCATCTATCATAAATAATAGCTCTGCATCTACTAGGTGCATTTCACGGCTATTATCCTGCATATAAAACCCTTCTGTTTTTAAAAGCTGGGCTCTTACCCCCTCTTCACTTAAATACTTTATGAGTGCTTTATTTTTAGGCAGTCCTCTAAATGCGCGTAGCAATGACATTCCACCCTCTTTAGCATCCTCCTTTGAAACCTCTCCTTCAGCTATCCCTTTTAATTTGATTTTAGCATCAGCTAAAAATTGCAACGCCAATTGTTTCTGGGCGTTTACTATAGACTGAATTTTAGGTTTAAGCGCATCAAATTCATGCTCATCTCCTTTCGGGGTAGGACCAGAAATAATCAATGGAGTTCTAGCCTCATCCACCAGCACAGAATCTACCTCATCTACAATAGCATAATGGGGTTTTCTCTGAACTAAACTCTCGACCTCAGAAGCCATATTATCTCTTAGGTAATCAAAACCGAACTCATTATTCGTACCATAAGTAATATCTGCTTTGTAGGCATTTCTTCTTTCTTCAGAGTTAGGTCTGTGCTTATCTATACAGTCTACAGTTAAGCCATGGAATTCGAAAATAGGGCCCATCCACTCACTATCTCTTCGAGCTAGGTAATCATTCACGGTAACTAAGTGAACTCCTCTACCCGCCAATGCATTTAAGAACATTGGCAGCGTGGCTACTAATGTTTTTCCCTCCCCCGTTTGCATCTCGGCTATTTTGCCTTGGTGCATGGCTATGCCACCTATAAGCTGTACATCGTAATGTACCATCTCCCATTTTATAACCGCGCCTGCAGCATTCCAAGCAGTTTTCCAATGCGCCTTATCTCCATGGATTTCTATCGCATCTCGTTCAGCCGCCAGGTCTTTATCCATCTGAGAGGCGGTAACTTCTACCTCCTCATTTATCATAAACCTTCTAGCAGTTTCCTTTATAGTAGCGAAAGCTTCAGGCAAAATCTCATTTAAAACCTCCTCTAACTTCTCGTCAGATGTTTCCGTGAGTTTATCTATTCTTTCGAAATACTCCTCTTTATCAGTGATAGATACGCCCTCTTCATCAGCCTTTACTTTAATCTCCTTAATCTCATCTTCCTCTTCAGCTATATAGTCGGCTATTCTTTGTTTTAACTCTTCAGCCTTCCCTCTTAGCTCATCGTTAGTTAAGGTAGCGTATGTAGCGAAGAACTCATTGGTCTTATCTACTAAAGGATTCATTAATTTGATGTCCTTTTCCGCCTTATCTCCTACGAACCTCTTTATTAATTTATTTATTGAACCTATCATTATGTCTATTTCTCAGTGTTATTTCGGGAAACTATAGCCCAAATTTTCGCGTTGCAAAAATAATTCAAAACCTCCTGCATGCATTCAAATACTACGAGCCAATGTCATAAATCATTCCAACGAATCTGCGTATGACATATTGGCTGAGTCATCAAACACAATCACCCCTTTTATTCTAAAGCTATAACATGCAAACACGAACTCAGCAAGCTATTTTTTTAACACGTTTTCCATACTCCCCTCTAATCTTATTATTATCAATTAATTGCAAGCCTAAATTCCCCGTAAAAAAGAAATGAACAGAAAAAACAAGGGTTGTTGAAACCTCCTCCACACTTGATAAACCCCGATGTTTCACGAACTAATCAAAGATGCAGAAGCATGTGGAATGAGTGTGTAAAACTATGTCCAATTGTGAATTGTTTAGTTGGCTAAACAAGAAATAAAAACTCAATATTTGTGGAGTCTAGAAAACACACGAATTCTGCTTTTGTAGAAATTCCGTTCTAAGCATACCGATTGGCTTCAGTAACCGAGGAGCCAAGGTCAACAAATAAAATATCAGAACCCCAAACTAAGAGCCGATAGGCAATGCCCCTTCGACTCTAAAACATTCAGTAAGATGGCAGAAACAAATAGATTACCAGAACCAATTTTAGAGGACAATCCAAACAGATTTGTACTGTTCCCCATAATACATGATGATATTTGGGCTTTCTATAAAAAATCAGAAGCTAGCTTTTGGACTGCTGAAGAAATAGATTTAGAAGCAGACCAAGTAGATTGGGAAAAGAAGTTAAACGATGACGAACGTCATTTCATAAAACATGTTCTTGCCTTTTTCGCTGCTAGTGATGGTATCGTTAATGAAAACCTAGCAGAAAATTTCGTAGCTGAAGTTCAGTATACTGAAGCTAAGTTCTTTTATGGTTTCCAGATAATGGTGGAGAATATTCATTCAGAAACATATTCTTTACTGATAGACACCTACATCAAAGACACAGCCGAAAAGAACATGCTTTTTAATGCGATAGAAACATTAGATTGTGTAAAAAAGAAAGCTGACTGGGCATTGAGATGGATTGACAACGGTAACTTCGCTGAGAGGATAGTAGCTTTTGCTGCTGTAGAGGGAATCTTTTTCTCAGGTTCATTTTGTTCTATTTTCTGGTTAAAGAAAAGAGGATTAATGCCAGGACTAACTTTCTCTAACGAATTAATCTCAAGAGACGAAGGTCTGCACTGTGATTTTGCTTGTTTACTTTATAACGATCATATCCAAAACAAGCTAGACCCAGAAGACGTTAAAAAGATTATCGTAGACGCAGTAGATATAGAAAAGGACTTCGTAACAGATGCACTTCCAGTAAGACTGATAGGCATGAACTCTGACCTTATGACTCAATATATCGAGTTTGTGGCAGACAGACTATTAGTAGAGTTAGGATGTGAGAAAGTATATGATGCTACAAACCCTTTTGATTTCATGGAAATGATTTCTCTACAAGGAAAGACAAACTTCTTTGAGAAACGAGTAGGTGAATACGCTAAAGCTGGCGTAATGACTGGAAAGGAATCACAAACGTTCAGTTTAGACGAAGACTTTTAGTCTGACCCGCTGAACACCCCGCATACCTAAACAAATCTATAAAACCACAGTAACCGTGAATTAAGTGTTTATTTCATGTGAGAGAACTATTCTCTCTAAATTCACCCATTACTAACCTTATAACCACACAGGAGCAACACCATGTATGTATTAAAACGAGATGGCCGAAAAGAGACGGTACAATTTGATAAAATTACCGCCCGAGTTAAAAAATTATGTTACGGATTAAACGTAGCAGTAGACCCATTAAAGGTGGCCATGAAGGTCATCGAGGGAGTTTATGATAGTGTAACCACATCTGAACTTGATAATTTAGCCGCAGAAATAGCAGCTACTAACACCACTACACATCCAGATTATGCGCAGCTAGCCTCTAGAATAGCTGTAAGTAACTTGCATAAGAACACCAAGAAATCGTTTAGCCAAACGATGACTGATCTTTATGAATATAAAGACCCTAAAACTGGAGCGAATGCTTCTCTAGTAGCAGAGGATGTTTACAAAACTATTATGGATAATTCAGAGAGATTAGACTCTACGATTATCTACGATAGAGATTTCAACTATGATTACTTTGGTTTTAAAACCTTAGAGAGATCTTACCTCCTAAGAACATTAGGTCAAGTGACTGAGAGACCTCAGCACATGCTCATGAGAGTTTCTGTAGGAATACATGGTGATGATTTAGAATCTGCCATAGAGACTTATAACATGATGAGCCAAGGATGGTTTACACATGCTACTCCTACGTTATTTAATGCTGGAACTCCTAAGCCTCAAATGTCTTCTTGTTTCTTACTTACGATGAAAGAAGATAGTATCGATGGGATTTATGACACGCTAACACAGTGTGCTAAAATTTCTCAGAGTGCTGGAGGAATCGGTCTTTCTATACATGACGTAAGAGCTAAAGGGTCTTACATCAAAGGAACCAATGGAACTTCTAATGGAATAGTACCTATGCTCAAAGTGTTTAACGACACGGCTAGATACGTAGACCAAGGTGGAGGTAAAAGAAAAGGTTCTTTCGCTATATACATGGAACCATGGCATGCAGACATTATGGATTTCTTAGATCTTAAGAAAAACCATGGTAAAGAGGAACAAAGAGCTAGAGATTTATTCTACGCAATGTGGGTATGTGATTTATTCATGCAGCGTGTAGAAGATGGCGGAACCTGGACATTAATGTGTCCAAATGAGTGCCCTGGTCTTTCTGATGTTTACGGAAAAGAATTCGAAGCGCTTTATACGAAGTATGAAACTGAAGGAAAAGGAAGAGAAACGATCAAAGCTCAAGAGCTATGGTTTAAAATCTTAGAATCTCAGATAGAAACGGGTACTCCTTATATGCTTTATAAAGATGCTGCCAATGAGAAATCTAATCAGAAAAACTTAGGAACTATTAAGAGTTCTAACCTCTGTACTGAGATTATGGAATATACAGCTCCAGACGAAGTGGCCGTATGTAACCTAGCAAGTATAGCAGTTCCTAAATTCGTAATAGATGGTGAGTTTGATCACAAAGAGCTTTACAAAGTAACTTATAGAGTAACTAAGAACTTAAACAAAGTAATAGACAGAAACTATTACCCTGTAAAAGAAGCTGAGAACTCTAACATGCGTCACCGTCCAGTTGGAATAGGTATCCAAGGATTAGCAGATGCGTTTATTAAAATGCGTTTCCCTTTCGATTCTCCTGAGGCTAGACTCATGAATAAAGAAATCTTCGAAACTATATACTTCGCAGCTTGTACAGCTTCTAAGGATTTAGCTATAGAAGAAGGAGCGTATGAATCGTTCAAAGGTTCACCAGCTTCTGAAGGGTTACTTCAGCCAGATTTATGGGGAGTAACTCCTTCTGATAGATGGGACTGGAAAACACTGAAAGCTGAGATAGTAGAAAAAGGAATGAGAAATTCTCTTCTGGTGGCGCCTATGCCTACTGCATCTACTGCTCAAATTTTAGGAAATAACGAATGCTTCGAGCCTTACACTTCTAATATTTATACGAGAAGAGTACTTTCTGGTGAATACATCATCGTGAACAAGCATTTATTAAGAGACTTGAACGCGTTAGGACTTTGGAATGACGAGATGAAGAATAAACTCATCGCGGCTAATGGTTCTGTTCAAGGAATAAAAGAAGTTCCAGAAAATCTAAAAGCACTTTATAAAACGGCTTGGGAAATTTCTCAAAAAGTAATTATAGATATGGCTGCAGACAGAGGAGCTTTCATTGACCAATCACAGTCATTGAATATTTTCATGGAGAATGCAAACTTCAAAAAAATGAGTTCAATGCATTTTTATGGTTGGAAGTCAGGTTTAAAAACTGGAATGTATTACTTAAGAACGAAGGCAGCTACAGACGCTATCAAGTTCACAGTAGACAAGAAATACAAAGAAGTAGCTCCAGTGGCTAAAACCGAAGAGGAAAGACAAGAGGACGAAGAAGCTATGGCATGTTCTATTGATAATGGAGACGACTGCGATATGTGTGGTAGTTAAACCATTCCTTATTTGAATAAGAAACTATTAAGTTAGTAACTGATAATTTTTATCTCTATTAAAAACGCCT
>Ga0208903_1000467_pt1 | contig 32785 bp, 26 predicted proteins | sample AntAceMetag02UKJ_FD_184769 | JGI IMG/M metagenome (GOLD analysis project Ga0208903, IMG submission 184769) | Saline lake microbial communities from Ace Lake, Antarctica - Antarctic Ace Lake Metagenome 02UKJ (SPAdes) (version 2) | ecosystem: Environmental > Aquatic > Non-marine Saline and...
GAAATTGTTGCCAGTACACGCAGAATGTGCTTGATGAACATGTTCTTGCACAACATTGGCGAGATAGACGGTTCGTCCTTCATTTCGCCTGTAGATGCACTCATCTCGGATGAAGGAACCCGGTTTGATTACGTGTTGGCCAATCCGCCTTTTGGCAAAAAGAGCAGCATGACCATCACCAACGAAGAAGGTGAGCAGGAAAAACAAAACCTCAGCTATAACCGTCAGGATTTTTGGGCCACAACCAGCAACAAGCAGTTGAACTTCTTGCAACACATCCGTACCATGCTCAGAGCACATGGCGAAGCAGCGGTTGTATTGCCTGATAATGTGCTTTTTGAAGGGGGTGCGGGAGAAACCGTTCGGAAAGAACTTCTCAAAACCACAGAACTGCATACTATTCTGCGCTTGCCCACCGGCATTTTCTACGCCAATGGCGTAAAGGCCAATGTGCTATTTTTCGACAACAAACCAGCTTCTAAAGACCCGTGGACCAAAGAGGTTTATGTGTTTGACTACCGGACGAATGTGCACCACACACTCAAAAAGAAGCCGCTTCAACTGGAAGACCTGAGGGACTTCATCACGCTTTATAATCCTGAAAACCGCAATAAGCGAAAGGAAACCTATGGCGAAGATACCTCGGCTACGCTCGGCACAGGCTCCGAAGGTCGGTGGCGCAAGTTCTCCTATTCTGAAATCATTGCCCGCGACAAAACCAACCTAGATATCTTCTGGCTTAAAGACAAAACCCTTGCAGACTTAGACAACCTCCCTGACCCGGATGTACTCGCTAATGAAATCATCGAGAACATAGAAGCTGGATTGGAGAGTTTTAGAGAAGTGGCTGGGATAGTGGGGGAGTAAAATTAGAGATTCATCATGCCAGACATTCCAGCCTTTGAAACAGCCTCCTTCAGTATCCGTAATCCGGACAAACCCAAGTGCGGTGATGCCTCCTTCTCGAAGACGGTAGAGCTTAATGGTGAAACATGCGCGGTAGTGATGGTTGCGGATGGCGTAAGTCGTGCTCCCAAAGATTGGTTGGCTTCCCAATCTACTGTGAACTTCGTTGAAGATTATCTTACTAGTCATTCCTCCCCGATTCAAGAATTAATGCAAGGGGCCGTTGCCTACGCTAATGAGAAAATAATAGACGGGCTGCACGACACCCTCGGTATGTTGACCACGTTAGTTCTGCTCATATATCAGCCAAGCTCTAAAAAAGCCTATTGGGTTAATGTCGGAGACTCGAGAATTTATGGTCTAAGGAATGGGAAATGGATGCAGCTTTCAACGGATGATTCCACCTCTCAACCATATATGGAAAATGGCAAGATGCGTCTCAGGAATGGGTTGCCTATTATGGTTTCTGCTTTAACCCGGGCTATTGGAGCAAGCGGCACGTTAGACATTAAAGTTCACGAGGTTTCTTCAAACGACTATTCAGCATTCTTACTGTGCTCTGACGGCTTTTATGGTTTGAGTGAGTATGATTCTTTGGCTATTCGAATGTGTAACTCTGCTGATTTGGCTCAAGACTCCAAGCGGGTAAGTGATTCTATTGTGAAAGAAATAACTGATGACGCCTCGGTTGGCTTAATCAGATTCAGCCAGGATTCAGCTATTGACATTCGAAAACTTGTCTGCAAGCCAGAAGAAGAAGGCCAATCGTTATCGGCCTTTTCTGTTAGGAATGCTCTTGAACCAGAATTGGAGAATGCAATCAAGCAACGAGATGACCAATATGTTGGGAGTATTCTAATCTACATGGATGATAATCGAATATACTTCAAGCGAGAGCGTATGATTCAGCTCTTGGAGATGATGATTGCTGCTCGGAATACTCATCAAGGAAAGATGGTTGGCATGATTAAGCGGCTTCCGATATAATTCTCTGATGAAAACAGACTCTACCAATCTATGACGATAGTTCAATAATCAAGTTACTAACCCACACTAACTCGCGGTTTTTCTATGGTGTAAACTTAAAACTTTTGCTATGAAAATAATGTCCATTCTTAAATTTAATGTCGTTGCAGCAACTACTTTACTTTTCGTTGTTTCTACAGGATGTAACAATCCTTCAAGCCAAAGTAAAGAAAAGGTAAAGGTTAAAATCGGAATGGTGACTTTCCCTGGATATGCGCCACTTTATTTGGCAAAAGAAAAAGGTCTGTTTGAAGGAATTGATGTTGAATTGGTGAGAATTGAGTCGATAGGTGATTTGAGAGCCGCTCTTCGAGGAGGGCAGATAGATGCATACGCTGCGACCTATGACATATTCCAAGCAACCAAAGGAGTTGGGCCAGTGGGAATTGGGTTCATTGCTATCGATGAGTCTCACGGTGGTGATGGCGTGGTTGTAGCAAAGGGTATAAATGGACTTGAGGATTTTAGAGGTAAGGTCGTTGGAGCTGAACCTGGATTTCCACCTTTCTTTATACTCCAGTATTTGCTTCACGATGCTGGCATGGGACTGACAGATGTTAAGTTCAAAGATATTTCCTCACAAGACGCTGGAAATGCATTTGTAGCTGGGCAGTTAGACGTTGCGGGAACCTATGAGCCCTACTTGTCAATCAGCGAATCAAAAAGAGAGGGGGCTAAAATTATTTATTCAAGTGCTGACATGCCAAGTCTTATTGTTGACTGGTTATTTGCATCTCCGAAAATGGTCAAAGATAATCCAGACGCATTGAAGAAAGTTGCTGCTGGCTGGTTTTCAGCGTTGAACTACTTGGAGGCTAACCCCGAAGAAAGTTATGAGGTTATGGGTGCTGCATTTGGCGTTGATGCTGCTGAGATGAAGGATTTTCAAACAGGAATTACATGGTTAAATCTTAAGGACAATGAAAAAATGCTAGACAAATCATCATCTGGCAATGCTTTTGAGACTTTTAACAAGGTTGGAGACATCTTAGAGCACAATGGTGAGACTGATATGCGTGTAAAAGCTGAAGACCACCTCACCACCAAAGTCATCACTGATGGGCATTAATCCTAGCAGAAAACCAAAGGATGAAAACAGTATTCAAATCAAGAGTTTACGTGCTGTGGTCAGTGATGCTGGCCACGGCCATCTTGACTTTTTGGTATGGAGTTACCAAACTGGGGATTGTGGATGATTTGTTTCTACCAAGCCCTGGGCAGTTTTGGCTGGCAGTTAAAAAACTGTTTTTGTACCGAGATTTCCATCAAGATATTTTGATTTCAGTTTTTAGAGTCCTGATTGCTTGGACGATTTCATTTTCTATCGCGATTCCCACTGCTTTGGTTCTCTCAAAAAGCGAAAAACTTTATCGAATACTGAGTCCCTACATTGACTTTCTACGATACTTGCCGGTACCAGTACTCATACCGTTGATTATACTCTTCATGGGAATCGGAGAATCGGCAAAAATCTCTCTTCTATTTATTGGAACAGTGTTTCAGTTGCTGTTGCTTGTTTATGATGACCTCAAAGACATTCCTTCCGAATATTTTGACATATCCTACACTTTGAATTTTTCAAAATGGGAAAAAGTGAAAATGGAACTAAAGGCTATTGGACCCAACCTTTGGAATAATTGTAGGATAACCATGGGATGGTGTTGGACCTATTTAGTAATCGCAGAACTAGTTGCTTCGCAAGAAGGAATAGGATACATGGTGAAGGAAGCCCAACGTTTTTCAAATACTCCTGAAATCTATGTTGGCATAGTCACTATGGGTTTAATAGGACTTTTCAGTGATTTGACTTGGAAAGGTTTTTATCCTGTGGTATTTAGATATAAACGAGCGAAATCTTGAACTCAGCAATTCAAATATCAAAGCTATCCAAGTTCTTCGGTGACCTTCATGTGTTGAATGAAATTTCTTTTGCGGTTAACCTAGGGGAAATTGTCAGCATTCTTGGGCCTAGCGGGTCAGGTAAAACGACACTTTTGCGTTGCATTACTGGACTGGATCAAGAATATTCAGGCGACATAACCATCAATCAGATTGATCAAACAAGATTTCTTACGGATAACAGAATTGCCTTTGTTACTCAGAAGTATGGGAATTTCCCATGGCTGACAGTTGAGGAGAATATTAAACTTGGGTTGGATAAGAGAAAGGCTATCTCAAGCGGGTACAACGTTGAGGTAGTGAGGTTGATTCAGGATTTAGGCCTTTCTGGATTTGAGAAAAGTTATCCAGATCAACTATCTGGCGGAATGCAGCAACGATTGGCTATTGGAAGGGCGCTCGCTCAGGATACTGAGATATTGGCCATGGATGAGCCATTCGGAGCCTTGGACTATCAGACAAGACAAGGGCTGCAAGAGTTGATTAAGAGCATAAGCCACAGGTATGGGAAGACCATACTGTTTGTAACACATGATATTGAAGAGGCGATATTCATTTCGGACCGAATCGTACTAATTACAAAATCTCCAAGCGTTATTGCGAAGGAGTATTCGGTGCCTCCTCAATTACGATTATCGGAGGAACTAGAAACGAGATTTGCTGATGGGTTTGTTGGTCTTAGACGTCAAATTGAAAAAGACATGAGACGACTGGCACATGAAGACGATAAAACTGAAAAAAACATATCGTTAGAGAATGAAATTTGAAGTGTAAACTGGCATGAAATTGGAAACTGATACTGGTATGAAAACTCTTACGATAGAAACACCAACAGAAATGAACACAAGTAGTTTGGATAAAATTGTTGAGCGGCTAGAAGTTAAAATGGTATCCACTCGAGTGGCCGTAAGCCGTGATAAGAATCCGATGGTAATTGGGCGAGAGCAATTCTCTCGAGACCAAAAAATTTACATGCTTGGTCAGTATTCGCTTTTTCCAAAGAACATCATTTCGTTTTTGGTGGCCTCTGCTTATACATTGGGGTATCACGGTTGGACAGAAGTTGTAGAGGAACTTAGGGATAATATTAATGAGGAACTGGGGGCTGGCTATGTCACTATATCTGATGAAATGTTACCACACTATTCTATATTGAGGAAATCAATTAAAGAGGGGTTGAATATTGATGTTGGGCATGTTTCTCCAAGCTTGTCCACCACTACGTTTATCACCAAAATGCAAGAAATAAGTGCATGGGAAGAGCCAGCTATGATTGTTGGAGCTATGTATGCGTTGGAGGCAACAGCAGTTCCCGAACTTAAGATTGTACGTGAGTTCACTTCAAGCGTGTTTGGTGATTTTAATCAAACGATGCCCAAATTACTGGATGACTTCTTCAAATTCCATATACAAGAAATTGAAGTTGAGCACAGAAACAGATTGTTAAAGACTATTGGAACATACTGTATAACAGAAAACCAGGAGTTGCTATTCGTGAAAGGTTTTAATACCGCGTTGGACATTATGGACAATTGGTGGCTAGGAATGCAAAAGGAGGCCGAAGATGATTTCAATTGATGCATCCGTGTTTCTTGGGATGCATTGTTCAGACGAATTGGTTCGGAATTCCTGCAAAAGTATAGTGGCATCTTCCTTAAGTTCTGGAATCCTAATTTCATTTGAAGAGATAGGTAGAACAGATAATTATATTTGGAATCTGCCCAGAAAGAAACAGGAAATTTACTTTTCGTTCATGGATTTCATAATGTCTGAGTCGTCAATTATTAAGAGGTCTTACGAAGGCATTACTCAGGAGCTATACAATGAAAATTATCCGGATAGGCTAAAGTTGGCGCTTAGTTTAAATGTACCCATGTATAGTTTAGAGCAAAGTATGTCGCATTATTCTCAAGTTCAAACACCGATTGCACGTCATAATTCTTCAGAATGGTTTCCTAAGAGCATAGAGCAAAAATACGTGTCGTCAAAGGAAATTAGGATTCCAATGGATTTGCTTATTATTCTAAGTCACTAAATATTATTTGTTTCATGGCTAATAAGCGATTAATAATTCCTCTAGTTACACCGTTAAGGGAAAAATCATCGGGCAAGGAAGCTTTGAGTATAGAACGATACGATTCGACCGACTATTTTGTAGATAGTCAAGGATTGGTTCGATTAGTTAACTCAATGAAAGACGTCTTTGATTTGGATCCGAAGGGAATGAATAGGGTTCTTGTTGGAGGATCAGCCGGGAATGGGAGTAACCTTAGTCTTGAACTGTGGCAGCAGATTATTGGTTTTTCAATGTCTTTGATTCCAAGCAATAATCTTATGATAGGTGTTTTGCTGGAAGATGGATTGGGCGCACTTGAATTTCTACGAAAACTCAATTCTGAATTTCAAAACCTTGTCTTTGGGTTTCGAGGTTTGCCCGAAGAATCTTTCTTAAAGAAGAGTGGAACCCCCTTTTTGATTAGAGACATTCACTTTGAATCGAACATTTACTTGTTCTACTCTAACGCTCATAATAACAATGTAGAAAATAGCGTAATTGTAGATAGTGTCAAAAACCTGAAGTCAATGCGCTATAATGTGATTGGAATTATTGACGGCCGAAAAGATGATGAGTTAATCCTCTCTTCCATGGGGACAAAACTCACTGAACTGAGGCGGTTGTTGCCTGAAGAAGTTTCTCTGTACGAGACTTGGGAAGACCGCTTTTTTGTAACTAATACTCACGTAGTAGGTGGCGCATTCCCAATCGCAAATATTGAGCCCGAACTGATACAGAGAATGGTCAACAACACCAATGACTTCGTCAATAATGGCGTAAAGCAAAAGGTGATTCAAACAATAGTGAGGAAGGTTGCAAGTGGTAACGGTTGGCAGGTTAAACTTAAAGACGCGATGCAAAGACCAAGCGAATCGGAACTTCGATACGATTATAGGGATTTTTCAATTGCTTGGGACGTCTTCTTTAAGTCATATGCAGAGGAGCCGATGAGTAATCAGCACGTTGTAAATTTTGATGTTAGAAATCCACTTACCTCTATTCTTCGAAGCGTGATAAGCGATATGCTGAGCTTTCAAGCATTATACTTTCGAGATAACCCGTCTAAAACATTTCTTTTTTTTCCGCACGAGCTGAAAATAACCAGTCGCATTCCAAATTCAGCTAAGATAAATGAAGCAATAGGAGAATGGTGGGTGTTGAAAGATGGCGTCAACGAAAGTTCAGTAGCCTCGAATAGTTTTAACAGAATGATTAAGTCCTTTTGGACTAGTCCATTCGAAATAGAGTCTATGATATTGGATGAAAATATGTTGTTTAAGTCTGACAAGGGTTTGTTTGAACAACTTCTCTTGGAAACAGGAGCCTCCTTTCCTAAGGTGTCTCCTAAAAGTGTAAATAGTCCTTTTTCCGTCATAAAGGTTGACCCAGTCAATTACTCTGCGAGCGATGGAAGTGGTGACTACTCATTGGAAATGACAATCTTGGTTAATACATCTTTGGTTGCTGAGATACCCAACTTTGTTTTGAAAAACCTTTTCAGAATTGGGGTTTTTACAAAGCGAAATAGACTGCAAATTGACGAAGCCTTAAGGCATGCTCGTTCTGCTGCGGTAGCATCGATTTTTGCACGCAATTATTCGCATCACGTTGGCTCTCACGTCAAGGGACGTTCAACAATTCCTGAAGTAAGAAAAAGAATAACAGAACTTTATGGCTGGAATGTCTGAAGAATTTTATACAAAATCAGCTAAAGCTTGGATTGATCTTATGAAGACCAAGCTTGATGAGTACGAGGTTGAACGCAACGAATACACCGCAGATTACCGGTTGCCGGCCAAGAATGTGATGTTCTATCGTGATGTTATTCTTCCTTTTGTGGAGAATGCGCTGTTGATGGATAGTATTGCGCGTAGCGAAAGCATTTGCTATTCAAAGGATAGTCACGGCCAAGAAAACAAGTTGAAAATCAGATGCTTCCACCGTACCGTTGAATGCAATCAATCTGGCAATAATCAAATAGAAAAGGAAGGAGGTCCATGGGTCGAACTAAAGGCTGAATACCAATCAAAGCCCCAAAAGGATAACAACCGGGGATTAATAGGTTTACCACCGAAAAATCTGGCCACAACAGAAGATGTCAACTTAGTTGTTTACCCGGATTATTTCCCTCTTGTATTAATGCCCCAAGATAAAAATGAGGGGGACGATTTAGGGAAGATATACCAGAAGTTAGAAGATGGATTCAATGAAAAGGAAATCAGTCCGAATCTGGACTTTGAGATATGCCTTCCAAGCGAGCATGCGTTATATAGTATTTTAGAAAATTTCATCAGAAACGGAGCCAAGCATAATAAGTCCAATCTGGCAACTCACGGGTTTGAGGTCTGTTTCCACATTGAAGATTGTTCGGATAACGACTATTATGATGTTTGGCTATTCGACAATGTCTCCAAGGTAAGTATTGCCAAGCTGAGCAGTATTGTTGCTGGAAAGCTTCAAAACCTTCTTGATAATAGTGGCGATACACGGAGGGAGAATTTAGGAGTGGCTGACCTCAAGATTAATGCACATCTCCTCATTTCTCGCGATGAGGTTGAAGACAACGAACTTAGAGACGCGCTCGAATTGGTCGTCAAAAACACCGAGCCTGAGGAGACAGACCCAACGCAATGGATTTTCCCTAAAGACCGACTTGATGACCTCTCGCCAAGTCTCAGTGTCGATGAAATCCGAATGGCATTGCGAAACAAAATTTTAGCGCTCAAAATCAAAGGCCTTGTTCAGAAAAAGGAACCTGTTTCAGGCGGAGACTCCAAATCGGACAGTGAAGAATACCTTTATCATTTTGGTTACAAGTTTCGATTGGCTAAGTCGAAAAAGGTCTGTTGGATTGGGAAACCCAACGACAATACAGAATTAAATAAGCGAGGGATTTATTGTTTTGCAAATTGGGAAACCTTCGAAAAAAGTAGTACGAGTACGTTGGCAGCTTATCAGTTCGCAATCATTGAATTGGATGAATTGAAGAGATGGGGTTGTGTCAAGACAAAAGAAAAGGAACCTGTTCAAGATTCGAGTGAAAAGGAACTGGACCGAAGGTTGCAACTCTTACCTGGACGAGTTCTAATTAATTGTGAAAAAAGTGCGTGCAAGATTATTCCAATATTGAAGCAGTTTGAAGAACAGGGTAGAGTACAGCCCGTATTAACGAAAATTGAAGTTCCGAGTGGAGAGGACTTGGATTTCGAATTGCTCAAACTGTGCTGGGAAAATTGGCTGATTCGATTCGTCCCTCAATCTCAAGTGTCGGTGGATGATTGTCAAGCAGGAGAGAAGCAAAAAGTTTCCCAAGGACAGCTTGTGCTTTATTCCGAGGTCAACCTGAAAAGAGCCATATGGAATCGGTATGATTTTACATCTGACAGGTTTAAACTCAAAGTTGAAGCCGATGATGTAATGTGTGAACCAGCGGTCTTTTGGGACCATCATGGTCAGTGTGGAGTGAAAAAAAAAGATTGGAATTTTCATGGGCAAAATGCTTATATCTCGTATGGTAAATCCAACCCAGATTATTCTTATATCTATTACAATGAGGGAGTGACAAACAAGTGGCTGTTACCGTACGAGGTTTTTGAGTCTGGACTGACAAGGTTGATGATTGTTGATGAACGCTTTACGGAGTTCTCACAGCAGAAACTTGAAGAAGGTGAGTTTTCATTCCTCAAGGAGTCCGATGATTCCGGAAAAGACAAGCAGCTCAGTTATTTTGATGCTTGTTGGGCTGCAAATCTTTATGTTACGACTCATATTGATAAGAAACCACTCGCTTCGGGGAGTGTAGGGAATTCCCTTAATGTAAACTTTGAATTGGACACGAATGGTAGTCTTAAACTAAAAACAACTCGCAACTTCAATGAGAACAGTGAGGCCAGCTCCGAAACGAGTTTACCTGCTGGAATTGATGCTATAGTTATTCATCGGACCTATCTGAATGAGGAATACAAACAGTCTTTTCGGGCTGGACTAGAAGTGGAGGACTTTCTTTTTCGGCTAAAACGAATTATTCCGCATGTTTATCTAACGTCAGGCGGAAGCTTTCCGCATGGTATCAAAGGGAATTACAAGTTTGTGTCGTTTAACGAGCTTAAAAGGTCAGTTGTGAACGCGCATGGTATTGGAAAAAACAGATTGGTCTCATTATTACACAATACAACACGAAATGGAAATGTCTAAGAAACTGATTGTAGTATCAAGGGTAACGGTCTCGGATGAGTTTTCTCAGGTTTTTAGTCTGAAAGATGACCCGTTCAAAAATTTTGATGGTCGCATAATAGTGGTTAATGGCAGGGAGCTACAGCATGAAGATGAGGGAAAACCATTTTCGAATACAATTAACAACATCATAGGGCAGGTTGAAAAAATCATAAAAGCTGATCAAAGCACTGCTAATGAATATTTCATTTTGTATCACCCTGGGGCAGGCGGATTCAATTGCGATGCAGAGCTGAGGTCCATTGATGGTGTAATTGATGCCAAAGAATACAGTAGTGTGGGTAATACAATGAAATGGATTCAAGATGAAATTAAGGGGGTTGTATCCTCAGAAGGAACCGAAGAGGACCTTGACAATCTCTTGGATAGATGTTTTGGCAATCAAAAAACGGAGAGTTATTTGGAACTGTTGCATAAATGTTTGAATTATCAACCAGTTGATAACTCAGATACTTTTTTGGAGGCCAAAAAATACCTTAGCGTAGGTGATTCAGAGATTTGGCTGGGTTTCAAGGACAATCCGAACATTGAAACGTTAAGAGCACTAAGAGACCAATTGCTTGGAGCTTGAATGCACCAACCGTATATATCAAAGTTAATTTTCAATTAACCGACCTGCTAAAGCAATGGGGAGTAGATGTGCTTGAATGGAAAGAAGCTGAATCGGAACACTCTTCGTTGCCATGTCTAATTCCTGTTCCTAATGATGGAGGTCAGTTTCTATCTTCTAGTAATCAAATTCTTATTTCGGTCGCTAATCAAACCGGCAAATTACGCGGGTCTTACTTAGATCCTGTTATTGATGTGCTGTTCAAAGTGAACGGCAACCCAATTGTAATCACATCCTTTCTGTCATTAAACCAACTTCAAGTGCAGGATACATTTGGTTTACTGAGAATGGATGGTGTCTCATACATTCGTTTGCCATTTACTGCAAGCGAATTCAATCAGATCATCTCGGAATCGAAGCAACAGAACAAGGCTGAGCTAGAAAGAATTCAAATTACCATTCTTGAAACGAAACTGATGCAGGAGTTTGATCGGATGAAGCACTTGTTTGTAAGTAGAATAACTGGTCCAATAAGAGCTTGGTGCACAATGCCTAGTCGCACTGATTTACTCAAGATAAGGGCAGCACTTAAGGAGCAAGCAGTACATCTTGAGGTATTCTCAAGCCAGCATCTTACCGAAATTCGTAGTTTGGTTTTATTGAAACCAGAATTGGAAAGTCCGCTGCTGAGAAGAGCAAAATGCTTCGTTGAGATTGTGACTGACCTGTTGCACACCCTTCAATCAAAGGAGTGTGATATTGAGGTAATTGTCTCAAAAGTTGACCTCCTTAACAAACAACTGTCTTAATTTATAATGATCGGAACTGAAAGAAGCACCATTTTATTTATTGATGACAATCAAGTGCATTTTGAATCGCTGTTCAATCTTGCTGGTGAACAGTACGGCATTGATTTTATTGGAGTGGACACTGTAAGAGAGGGGTTGGAGACCCTTCAGGACTACGCTGGTGTCATAAATGGGGTGATTTTAGATCTAACCTTCCCGTTAGATCAGATGCAAGGACCTGAAGCGCTGGGGAAAATCAGATCTGGATTCCCTGAACTACCAGTTATCGTTCTGACGGACAGTGATGGCCCTGAAGACCTGAATAGGGTTGTGGAATGTATGAGGTCAGGAGCGTTCAACTACGTTGGGAAAAGAGAGTTACATACATCCTATTTAATGGAGGTGGTGCAGAAAGCAATTGAGCACAATCAGCTTGAATCCTTGAATAATGGACGTTCCAAATTGTTGAAGGAAGAGGGTTTTTGCAATTACACTAATGAGACAGACGATTCAGTTTACAGATATGTTGCTGTTTTTGGCTTCGAAATGGAAAGTGTGAATCTTGGTAATGAAGCAAAAGGCAGACAAGAGGCTTTCAATAAAGCAATGAAATGGCATCGGGATTTTTTAATGACCATTAACCATTTGTATATCGGGAAACTGGGAATCAATCTTCGGATCAATTACGACCCACCGATTTCGGATGAGGTCACCCTGCGAATATTCATCACTGCTTGGGAGAAAAAAGAAGAAGGCTTACAACGACTGCTTAGGAACCTGCATATAGATTTATCACCGTTCTTTTTCAATAATAGCCGGGTCACCGATAGCCCTTATAGTTTTATCGAAATAACAAGTGAAGATGAGTTGAAAGCGGTTTCGAAACCTCAAAAGAACGAGGAGATACTTATGTATTACAGAACGCCCGTTCCAATAAAAGAAAGAACCACCATTGGGCTAAAACCAGCAAGTAAGATTGATGAGAAAAAGTTAGAGGCTGATTCTGGTTATAATCCTACTACTCTTTTTCCGTTGCCTGGAAAATTGCTGTTAAACAATGATCTATTTGAAGCAATCATTTCCCAAAGAGAAAAAATTGAGATTGACCTCCAGTTAGCATCAAAAGAACTTTTGCCTCAGGAAATTGATCTAATTAAGAAACTATTGGAATCTCCTGTTTCTATGAACAGGGTTGATATACCTCAGAGTCACATTGAAGCTTACAGTTTGTATCTGGAGAAACTCTTAGAGACAAAAAATGACAAATTCGTGCTTAGTGTTGCCCTAAAAAAAGAAGGGAAGACCTATAGTCAATACCTCAAGAATGCAGTTGTAAATCACTTTTTTGAACCAGGAACATCAATTATAGAGGAAAAGAGATTCGACACAGGCATTGACAGATTTTCTGCCGTGCCTAGGGTGATGAATGAATTGCCTTTCTTATTTGATTTAGACCATGCTTTCCAAAGCTTTAGATTACCGCTTCCAATTGATTCCAAAATTTTTGGAGTCCCTACCCAGAAGAAAGCACACCTCCAATTCCCTGATTATTTGGATAAGAATGGCCTCCTATTAGGGCAAAAAACGGCAAACAATAGAGTTGACTCCGTCTACATTGGTGCTGCTCAAATCAGAAGGCACATGTATGTAATGGGTCAAACCGGAACAGGCAAAACCACCCTTTTGAAATCGGCAATCAAATCCTTATTAGAAAAAGGGCAAGGGTTTGCAGTAATTGATCCGCATGGTGACCTTTTCAATGAGGTTAAGGACATGGTTGGAGATAAGTTTCCTGATTCTGTAGTGGTGATAAATCCTTCCGATTTGAATAGTTCTTTAGCTTTTAACATAATTGACTATGACGAAAGGTATCCTGAACAGCGATCCCTCATGATCAATGAGTTATACAAGGTTTTTGACAGTATTTATAATATGTCAAACGCTGGTGGGCCGATGTTCGAGCAGTTTTTTCGCTATGGTATGTTATCTGTTACCGACAAACCAGTAGTTGCTTGGAATGGCAAGGCCACGCTCGATGACTTCAACAAATTCTTCTTTAACTCGGACTTCAGAAACAAAGTTTTAACGACCTGTTCCGATGTAAGAGCAAAGGAGTTCTTTGATAATTCTGCAAAAGCGTATGGAGACATGAAATTTGAAAACTTCGCACCATACATAACTAGCAAGATCAATCGAATAACAGAAGATGAGTACTTGAAAAAAATGATTGTTTCCAAGGAGAACTCCATCAATTTTAGATCTATTATGGATGAAGGGAAAATTGTACTGGTTAAACTAGATAAGGGAAAAATTGGAAGCGAAAATGTCAGTTTGATTGGACAGCTCCTTATAAACAACATCATTCTTTCTTCAATGAGCAGAAGCGACATTCCAGAATCTGACAGAAAAGCCTACCACGTAGTAATTGACGAGTTTCAAAATTTCACCCGAGGAGATGTTTCTAGTGCTTTATCTGAACTTAGAAAGTACAACGTATCCTTCCTCTTGGCCAATCAGACAATGGGCCAATTGAGTGATGAATTGGTCCAATCAGTTTTTGGGAACGTTGGCAGCATGGTTTTCTTTAGACCGGGCCTAAATGACTACGAAAGAATTAGGCACTATTTGGAACCGGATTTTGAACGGGAAGATGTTTTAAAGCTTCCAAATTTTAATTGCATTGGAAGATTAATGGTGGACAATATTCCGTGCGACCCGTTTATTTTTCAAACTATTCCTGATTAGATGGCTTGAAATTCAAACAAAACAAGCGGTGAACAATGAAAGACCGTCTTTGCGAAAGGCAATAATTATTGCACAGAGAGAAATCGATTTTGGACTTGAAGACGTGATCGGTAGGACATCTGTTCACGAAATGAGTTTAACAACAAAACAGAATAAAATAGCTTCATGAAAATACTATTAGTCGACACGGACAAACAGGTTCTAGGCTTACTACAAAGTCATAATGTCGTAAATGAAACGGAACATGAAGTCTTCTCTAAAGAGCCTCGATTGGTTGCTGCAGAAATAAGCAAGCGCACTAAGGTTTATGAGGCAATCTTAATCAATGCTGAAGGTCAATTTGGCACTGGCTCTAGTAGGCAGCAATTTAAAGGCATAGAAGTGGTCTTCTGGCTTAGACTTAAGCACAAAATATTGACACCAATTATCTTGTATGGCTTTCATTCAGCTGAACAGATTTTAGCCAAGCAACCGGAGAACCTCATCCTTCTTGCGCCTGCAAATAGGTACGTTCGTCTACCGTTTTCTATGAGCCATTTGGATATTGATAATCTTCACGGACTTACCCTGGCCCGATTAATGTCGGAATACGTTCCGTTTGTAAAGCCTGCATTCAACCTTGGCAAGATTCGTCATCAGGACGCTAATTGGTGGGGGATTAAACGGTTTTGGGATGTTCGAAATCTCATATGGGGGTCGAAGCTAAATTATCCTAAGAAGGTTCTTGACAGACAGAACACAATCGAATACTGGGTTTTGAACCTACTCTATGGTCTTGAAGAGGGCTCAATTGAAGCCGTCATTAAGAAACATCAAAACAAGCTTAACGGTGATATAAGAAGTCGCCTGATCGAGTTGGATTTGAGAAATGAGGAAATCAAAATGTTGCCGGAGGTTCAAGCAGACATCACAGAACTAGAAGAAGTAATTTATGTGGCTGAAATTGCTGAATCAATCTATGCTTCAGGCAAGGCTACTGAAGCGCTTTCGGTATATAGAAATGACCTGGATACGTTGCTTGACCAAGAAGAAAAGCTTCTCGATTCGCAAAAAGAAATACCGGGTTTAGTTATGGAAACGTATAGGAGACATGACATTGTAGAAAAAGATGCGGTTCGCATGGCCAGTAAGGAGATTGTAAAAACTAAACCTCCAGGGCTATCTATTGAAAAGATACTTCATATAGATGATTTAGCCAAAGATGGCTGGGGGAATGTCTTCAGGGACTCGCTTTACCACGAGGAAGGACCTAAAGTGAATTTTTTCTCTATAGACGTTGAAAAGATTAAATCAGCTTTGGTCGAAAAAAGATTTTTTGACGCTGCGAATGAGATAAAGAAAATGTACGGAGAAGAGCTTCCAAGTGTTATTCTCCTTGATTTAAAACTTGTTCCCGCTGTTGATGATTCTTTAAGTATTGATTCAAAAGATTTGAGTGGTCTAAGGCTTCTTCAAGAATTAAAGAAGGTGTATGTCGGAACACCAATATTGGTGACTACTGCATCTAATAAAGTATGGAATTATCAAAAGTTGGAATCAGCTGGAGCAGATGGTTATTGGGTTAAAGAAGGCCCGGATGAAATTCGTCAGGCAGAAAGCACGGTATTAAACTATGTTAAATTAATCAGTCTCGTTAAGAACCTTACCCACAGGACATACAATCGACTGACCAAGATTGAACGTTCCTGGGGCCAATTGAAATCAGAGGGTCAACACTGGTGGAGGGAGCATGAATGGGGTTTTGAATACCAGAAAATAACCGAAAATCAAGCCTCTGAAGTAGTCATTCCATCAATTACCTATGGAAATAATGAAGTCGTATTTGGAATAGTGGAAGACGCAATATTCCTGTTAAAAACGTTTCTGAAGACTCAGATTAAAAGAGGGGGTATGCGTTGGGAAGAAAGTGATGAATGGTTTGTCTCCGCTGGTGTTATTAGGCATTTAGGAAACGTTGTTGAACATATTCATGACATAGAACAAATCCGAATCAATTTCAAGGGCTTAAACTGCCAAGGAAAGGTTCAGGTTGTTGGAATGGAGAGGCCTCAGTTTTTTAAACCAAACGGAGGAATTGGAATAGATGGGGCCCTTTTTAACAACAGGTATGTTATTGCTGAAGGAGGCCAAAGGTTGACTTACCGAGGTGATCGAAAAGGACTTGTGTTGTATAATTATAGGAACGCTGCATCGCACTATGCTGGGGCAAAGAATCTTAAACTTAATGACGCCTTTAGGGCTCTAGAGACCTGTCTGGAATATTTATCAACTGAACCAAGAAGACAAGGTGGGTCAGCAACCTCAGCCTTAGAGGATGTAGATGGTTGTGTTAGGTTTGTTTAATCGAGTTTAGTATTCAAAAAATGACGGGGTTGAGGTTCTGTGATAGGGGTTTTAATCAGCAAATGGAAACCAATTGATTCATGAAAATACTGCTAGTCGACAATGAAACAAATGTTCTAGACTTACTACAAGGTTTTGAAATCGTTAACCGAACAAAAAATGAAGTGTTCTCTGATGAGCCTCAAATTGTTGGAGAAAAAATAAGAGGGTATTCCGAGGAAGATTATGATGCAATCTTAATCAATGCTGAAGGGCAATTTGGTGATGGTTCTAGCAGGCAGCATTTTAAAGGTATAGAAGTGGTCTTTTGGTTAAGACTTAAACACAAGAAGGTCCTAAAGCCAATTATCCTCTACGGCTTCCATTCGGCAGAACAAATTTTGTCCAAGCATCCAGAAAACCTCATCCTTCTTGCTCCCGGGAATAGATACGTTCGTCTACCGTTTTCTCTGAATCAGTTGGATGTTGACAGTCTTTACGGACTTACTCTGAATCGGTTAATGTCGGAATACGTTCCGTTTGTAAAGCCGGCATTTAACATGAATGAATTTCGCCACGAAGACGCCAACTGGTGGGGAATCAAAGCACTCTGGGATACGTATTTCCTTTTGCATGGGGGTGATGACGATGAAGTCAGGTATCCGAAATTCGTGGAGGCCCAACTTACCAAGTTCAATAACCTCCTGTCCAATTTTCTTTATGGTAATCGAGTTGAACGGGCTGACTTTTTACTAAGTTACCATCTTGGTCGATTACAATCTAGATCAGGGGAAATAGAAGCTGAACTTGACACATTACGCTCCGCTGACGGTGATGCAGAAACACTAGAATTCAAAAAGAACCAAAAAGTCCAAGAATACTTTGCTGAAAGAGAGAGATTGAAGGATTTTAAGAGCCTAGTAGATACCGAGGATATTAACGTGGACCCAAAGAAGTCTCCACCAATAATATTAATTGATGACCAAGCATCAGATGGATGGGCTCAGGTTTACCAACGGATTTTCTACAAAGCTGATGACCAAAGGTTTTCGGTGATTTCTTTCGATTTCACAAAAGATAGTTCAATTGATAGTCGAATTAAAACTTTGGTAAAAAGGGCTAGTGACAAAATCAATGCTCTGTTTAGCGACAATGAATGCAATGAAATTCCAGTTGTGCTTTTAGATATTCGACTGTTTCCAGAGTTTGATAACTCTAATGAATCTGTTTCAGAAATGAGCGGTGTGAGGGTGCTTCAAGAATTAAGAAAACGCTTTCAATCAATTCCAATAATTATTACATCGGCATCAAATAAGTTATGGACTCTTGACGCAATACTTGACTACGGAGCTGATGCTTATTGGATGAAGGAGGGAATTGACAATTTTTGGAGCGGGAAAGAGAGTGTTTTAAACTATCAAAAGCTTGTTAAAATTATATCACGGACACAGTCTTTGGAATATCACATCTTGCATGGTTTGTTTAATCTCATTCGTCATATTCAGTTTAATGAAACCCCTAACGCGTGGTGGACTGCTGGTTTCTGGAGAAATGGTGATGAACGAGATGGAGATACAAAGGCTGTTCTAGTTTTTCTAAATCTAACCATGCTTCAGTTGCGAAGGCACTGCAGAGATTTTGTAATGAAATTTGGTCATAAGCCCGATGAAATAGTTACAGGGGAGATTATTTCCCTTTCCGGAATATGCAATAATTTAGGCTCAACAATCGAATCTGTTTTCGGGTTAACTAATGACAATTATAATGTGGTCAAGCCAAGATGTCTTAGCCGAGTTCGGGCAGAGCCATATCACACCATAAATAAGATCAGAAATCAAGCGTCTCATCACGAGGCAATTAAGATTATTAAGGTTAAATCCCTTGAAATTTTGTTTTATGCCATTGAGTCCTTTCTAAGAATCAAGCCTGATTTTGTCCAAACAGATGATGAGCAGGAAAGAATTGCTACTGTGGATGAGGTTTTTGATGATTACTTGCAGCTTGATTGTGGCCGTATTGAATTCCATCATGAAAGGTGGCGAGGACTACCCACACCTGAAAAAGGATTATTGCTTTTAGTCCGCCCTGTTTGGGAAATGACAAACAATCTTCAGTGGTATGATTTAGCAGATGAGTTCCGAAACCTTGTCGCCAAACAAAACCAATATCCAAACCTGATCAGAGCTTCACTTCATGAGCAGGCAGGTAAGGGTGAATGGTTTATTCTAATAGGTGACACGATTGGCTTGGTTAAAAAGGCAAAAAAGCCAAAGTCACCAATGGTAGTAATAGATCAAAATCGCGTTTCGAAAATTGGCGGGAACAAATTCAAACTTTTCGGAATAATAAGTTTAAGGCCAGTCAAATGATTATGGAAGAAAAAGTATGTTTTGTGGGAACGGAAGGCTTATCAACCGCGACTGCTAATTCTTTATTGAGTTCGGAGCAAATAAAAAGCGGCTGGAAAGATGTGGAAGTGCTGGTTTTGAACTGTGAATTGAATAAAAACGAGAATGGTGAGTGTACTGCTCGTCAAATTCTTTATGGAATTACCCTAGGGCAAAAGCTTCGTTCAGCTGGTTTCCGAAAACCAATCATCTTCACATCATTTCTTTCCAGAAAACAAATCACTGAGAACCATCTAGAACGAGGAATTGTAAATGCAATTGGGCACTCATTTTTACGATTTCCGTATACAAAGAAAGAGCTTAATAGGGAGGTTCAAAGACTTCAAAAGCAACTGGAGGGAACTGATGGGCGACCAGTATCGGGGGAGCTCTCCGATCTAGAGATCTATGACATCCAAAACAATTACTGCCAAAAGCATGGCATGGCTCAGATGAAAATTCATGCTCTTGAAGGCTACGCAACCCGTGGAGATGTGGCCCCTAACATTATTAAACTAGAATGTGAAACGTGTATTAAGCAGGTGTTTGAATTGTTTGAAGAAGACGCAACACTTGGGATTGCTAGGTTCAATAAAGAATTCCCATCTATTGATGATAAGAATAAAGGCAAAGCAGTAAGAGCAGTCTCCTCGTACTGCCTTGATATGGTAGATAGCCATACCGGTCAAAATTCAGGAACCAATCTCATGACCAAGTACCCTTGGAAGTTATTGATGGTTGATGATGAAATTGAAAGAAGTCACCCCTTAATATCGGAGTTTGAGTCACGAAATATTGATGTGTTATTGACCAAGTCAGCGAAAGAAGCAGAATTAATTTTTAAGGACGACAACCCCTTTCATCCAAGAATTATGGTTATTCTCTCTGACTATCGACTAGAAGAAGAACGGGATGGGGTTCTCGTCCATCAGTCTATGCAGGGTTATCAATTTCTCCAACATGTCTCTGGCAGCGGAAGGGTTGTAAAGATTTCGGCACTTTCGGCAATGCCTAGGAAATTCCTGCTCGAAAGTTTTAATCATTACGGAGTTCGAGCACAAGTGTATTCGAAAAAAGACTTTCCACTAGACCAGTTAAGTAGTCTTAAGTTTTTGGCTGATGAGATGGTTAATACGGGCAATGAGAATTGGGCTGCCGTTCAATCTCTTCCGGACACGAAAGGCTGGAAGTCAATGGAAGAAGCATATGTGAGATACCATACTCATCAGAATTTTGAGAACATGGAAAGAAAGGTTTGCTACGTGGTTAAAGCAAACATCGATGAGTACGAAAAAAGGGAAAAAGAAAAATCGGGAGAAGGCGAACTATTAGATGTATTTAAAACGCCATCCAATGACTACACACCCGAAAAGAATAGCGCAGGCTTAATTGATGTGGATGAGGACGTAAAGAAATTTCTGAATGAACGAATAAAACCACGCAGAATCGCTCTTTGGCTTGGGGCAGCTAGAAACCTTTCATTACCGTTGGACAAGATAATCTTTTTGATGTCCAAGAAAGTGAAGAAAGAGGGTATGCGAAAAAAAATATTTAATAGTCTGGGGTTGGTTCTTTCTGACTTTCCTTTTGGTATAACCGTTGAAGAACAGCGTTGGTTAGAGTATGATATGGGGGTGAAAGTTCTAAAGCAGGTAGAAGTTGGCCAAGAGGTAATGGAGTTGATTCGGAAGCGAGTTCAACTCGATTTCCAAAGAGAGAAATTCCTACAAGGCTATCTCGCGAAAACCGGGTTCATTCATTGGGAATACAACCGTGAGATTGTTGAAGTTTACTTCTCTCAATCTGATTATTATCCGCTTTTCCGAAGCCCTCATGGCGTGAAGGCATTGATTCGAAAAGTAAATGATGACATCAAACCATCCGATGAAAACTACAGGGAGAAGCTAGAGGTACTGATGAGTTTAAGACGAGGCGTATTGGATATAATAAAGTCGCACACGAATGTGCCTTCGTTTAAGTCGCTTGACACATTTCTAAAAAGCGTAGAAAATCCCGTCAATCTGCCTGTGTTAAGAAAAGGAGTAATTGCAAAGATTAATGAAAGACGGGAGCGAGAGTATCAACGATTGTTTGAGCCTTGGACCTTACTGAAGTACACAGGTAAGACAAAGGAAGGTATTAGGTTGATGCTTGAAAAGCTCATTGATTCCGTTAGAACGGGAAATATCGAGAAAAAACAAAAAGGAACTCGCAAACAGCTGGTAGACATTATTTTGGACAAGAAGGCTCAAATTCCTGTTAGTTCTGATGAAACTGCCATGAACGCTTTCATCTACGAACTCTTGGACAAATACCAAGTCATTAAGACTAAGGAAGCCAACGACCGGTATAAGAAAAGCAGTGGGTCAGTGGATGACATATCGGCCTCAGGAGACTTTGGAACTTCTTCCGATGTCGAGGAGAGCACTGAGCCTATATTCGGATTTGATGCATCTATAGACTTCATGGAAAGTGAAGATGGCGGTCACTATTTTGATGAGGACGAGAAACAAGCACTTATTGCTCAGTTTGAGAATTTAATGAAAAAGCATAATGCTAAGGCCGATCCTGACGAAGATCAAGTCATGTTTTTTACTCCATCGTACTTTATGAAATACACAGGAATGGTTTATTTACCCAATAATAATGATAATTGGAGCAAGGTAAAGGCCGTTTTGGCATGTAATGGGAATAGAATCGTTGGTCAGGTCGATGTGGTTTCTGTGCAGTCTCAACAACTCCATCCAGTCATGAAGAACACTTGGGCATTTACCTATTGACCTTATCGTCACACGTAACGCATCTCAATGCTCCAGGAACATGAAGTAACCTTCCGTTCGGAATTTGCTTCTCGCATTCTGTACATATTCCATAAGTGCCATCATCCATTTTGGTTAGAGCCTCGATTAGGAATTTACTGACCGTATTGATTTTATAATGTTGGTAAGGACTTAGATCCTTTTGCTCCGCTAATTGCTCCTTAGCCGTTTCGGTGCTATTGTAACGCACCAAGCGTTCATGTATTCTAGAACGATTCCAAGCAACAAACTCTTTCCATTCTTTAGAATGTTGAACTATGTTTTCAACGTTCGCTAAAGTCCACTTTCCTATAGGTTCCATTTGTGCTGATGTGTGCTCCGAAAGTAAGGAAAGCCAATTACTAACCACCATTAACTCGGTCGTGATCATGGGAGACAGCCAATGTTTAACGAAAAGAAAAAAGCTATGGATGATGTTTAAGTAATGAGGTCGGTAGGGGGAGCTAGGCTCCCCTCCGGCACATACGTTTCAGATTACTAACGAATACAAACCAAAAGATAAACAAGGTTAAACCACAATAACATGGGGAACTACGCAAATAGCAATTTGATGATTAACGAGCAGGTTGTTGAAGAAACACATCATCACTGGATACACTTCTTTACAGTTAGGGGTCTGGCATCTTTGTTCATCCTTCCATTGATTGAGCATTTCACCAACGAATTCGTGGTGACCAATTACAGATTAATTGTAAGAACCTGTTGGCCAGGCATATGGTCGGTTGAATTGAATATCAATCAAATTGAAGCGGTGCTAGTCGACCAAAGCCTTTTAGGAAGAATTCTGGGGTATGGGAACCTCATCATAATTGGTACAGGCGGTACTAGAGAATATGTAGATGATGTGGTCAATCCACTCCTATTTAGAAGAAGGTTCATGGAAGTTCAAAACGGGTTAGCATAAAGGAACAAAGACATGTTTGGAGGCAATAGACACGATTCATACAGAAACGACAGAAGTCGTAGAGGCACATCCATGAAGGACATTTTGAATGTGGCTACAATCATAAGTGCAACGGTTGTGTGTATTAAGCTATTGATATGGGGCATCTTCAGCATGAAGACAGCACTCCTCGTTATGATAGGTGTAGTGGTTTTCGTGGCCATTGGCAATCCTTTCGCAAAACTGGCCCTATCACTTATTGCAGTATATCTATTGTTAATGAGTCAAGCAGGATTCAGCATGGAAGCCTTTAGCGCAGCACTCACACCAATAATTGCGTTGCTCGTGATGCTTGTAGGCCTATACATAATACTCAGAGGATTATTCAGATGACCATCGCGGAGGGAATACTAACTGAGACTGACCTAGGAAAAATCAAGGATGCAATGATAACGCAACAGACAGATAATTCAATGTATAGGATGATGAGAGTTAACCAGATATGTAAAGCTCTACTAACCATTTCTAACCCATTAAAAAACTTAGGTGACATGCAAACTATAACAGACATAAAATCCAAGATTATGAAACGACTAGTTGTTAATATGATAATCATTGCCATTTCAAGTTGCGGTTTGAAGCATGAACCAAATACAATGGGTTTAGTGGAAGTTAACGTTCCTGACTTCGCTCCAAAGAGTTTCGCTTTCCTAGATGACCGTTCTGGTAGTCGTGCGTCCTTTGAAATCCCAGAGTTGTTACCACAAGATTTAATGCCGGCTATTGACTATGTAGCAAATCGGGGCGGAGCCGTGATGCTCGGTTTGATAACAGCAGACTCTGATAAACTGACCGTGCAATTTAGAGTTGACCCAGAACGCTTTCCAACGGCACCACAAGAACCGAACGCGGACGACTTCACGAATGATTCAGATCGAATTGGTGCAGAAAAAAAGTACAAAAAGTTGATGATGAAATATGCAGAGCTTATTAGTGAGCAACAAGAAAAGATTGCTTTGGACCAGCAGACTTTCGTAACTGAAATTAAAAAGCTAATGGCGACCAAGCGGGTTGACAACCAAACCGACATAAACAATGGGATTAATCGAGGATTGATATTCCACCAGACCGCACCAAAAAATTCTGAGCTCTACACAGTCATAATAGGTGATGGCCAGGGCAACTCACAGAACAAATTAAAGGATCATGGTCCTCTTAAAATTCACTACTACCTAGCATATGGGTCTTCCAACCCTTCTGGGAATTGGGTATCTGTGTGCAGCCCAATACAAACGCCTGATTTAAAGACAACTTTTGACTTATTAAACCTATAAAAGACACTAGCTATGAGCCAGAGAGCAATCAACCATTTTAGAAAGAAGTTGGATAGTCAACAAGACCGAATTGTTGGGTCTTCTCAACGGTGCCTAACGGATCTCCCAAGGGAAGCTCAAACCCTTACTCTTAATAAGCATGACTTTGTCAATGACCACAAACATCTGATTGACATGCCAAAGGAGGACCGAATGCTTATCCTGTGGGCAGCACTCATTCCCGCTGCGGTCTACGTATTCGACCTCATAGTAATGGCAGATGCCTACGATACTTTTCTTCATGGAAAGTTACCGCAAGAAACTGTTGTGGCTATGAAGTTTATTGTGCCAGCAGTATTTCTAATTTTATATGTTCTGCTTCTGTTGTGGGCGCGGAGAGAAAAGGAAATTTATGCGGATCGAAAAGCAGCTTCAAAAGCTGAATCTGAGCGTTTTCCAGAAGTTGGGTCGCGAAGCATGCCACATCTAGGTCTGATTATGGCCTCAGCACTCAAATTTCTGCCAATTGTTGCCATTATAGGGCTGATTTTCGCATCCCGTGTTTACTTATTTGACTTTGAAGCAGAGCAAGTTTTGCGAGAGGCTGGAATCTATGCTGGAGCACTATTCTTTCATGTTGGCCTGCTTGCATTTGGCGAGAAAATTGTAAGTACTTACGAATACTATTGGGCGAAATTGAGATTAAAAAATTTCCAGAAAAGCAAGGACAAATTAGAGAAGGCGAAATCATCGACAGAGTTAGTAACAAGAAACGATGCGGACGCTTTTTATGACGCCCATGCAGACTTTGGCATGAGGATGCCACAGGCACAGGCAAACTACAGAATACGGTTTAATCAAATGGAATTAGGGCATCTTCAGCGCTTGACAGGGATTAACTGGGGGGTAAACCCACTGCCAGACACACCGCTATTTCCAAATTGGGGAGCTAAAAAGGAAGGTTCATCTTTCGGGTCGGAGAATGGAAATGCTGATAAGCCAGATACTGATTCTCGAGATGAAGACCCGAATATAACTCCAGGCGGAGCTGATTTCCCAAATGGTGACACTAATAACCAGGATGGAATCTATAATCCTGATTCGTCAGTTGTTGAGCCGGAGGAGTGGTCTGCACCTGCCCATGAAACTATTTATAACGATAAATCAACAGCAGTAACCCTGTAAAAACCTAAGCTATGTCAAAGATCATTGTAAGAAGTATTGCCAGAAGTATTAATGCTCAGGCCCCGGCCGTTATAGAAGCATGCGAAGCATCCATCAATGCAGCCACAGTACAGCTGAATTATGAAAATGCTTCCCAGATAAATGTAGCAGAACAAGCTATTAATAATCAAGAATCGGTTATGATAATGAAGGGTACATTCTTAGCTATGAACGAAGCTGGGTACTCGTCTATGAAAGTGCTGACAAACCAAGGATTTATCCGAATTATCGGTGCGAATATGAATGGTGAAGCGATGATAGCAGAACTGAAACTGAATAACAAGGTGGAAGTAAGCACATTGACATCCGACACACTAAATGTTGCCAATTGCGATGCCATCAATAATAAGTTTAATCATGGCTTGGAGAAGTATGGTGTCAGGTTTAAGATCTCGCAAACCGATGATTCATGCCCAAAACCACCTGTTCCAGTTGGTATAAAGGATAAGCTTAAAAAAGCGAAAAGACATTTATTGAACCAAAAACGAAAAATACGATAGTCATGAACACAATCAACCAAATACTAGCTCCGTTAAAGACAGGAAAAAACCTTCTCTACATAGAAGGAGATATCTATGATTTTCGATTGGATGCAAACTGTAATATGAAATATGCTGACGCTCTTTTAGCCTTAGGCATGTTGAAAGAATTCGAGAGTGTTATGTTGAGATACTCCTTGGCTACAGGAATCCACTTTAATCACGAAGGCTTAACTTCAGGAGAAATCCGAAGGGTAAATGATTTCATCAGAAATTACAGTTTGCACCATTCGGCAGACGTAACTCCGCATGAAGGATTTGTGCATGTGGTTCGAAAGATCTTTGAGGTTATAAAGTCTCCTAACAGACCGTTGTTTGATGATGGGTCTTCCATGAACATCTCATTCCTATTTGAATATATGGAGCATCTCATCCCTAACATGCAGCCAGGGTATCATGAACAGCATCACTTAATTGCCCTAGAGCTGATACAAATGCTTTCAAACAGTCTGGATATCAGACAATCGGGAACGCATGTATTGCTTAGTGGACAGGGAAACTTGGATCAAGCCTTGAAAGATTCTATATTCAAAATAAAGGTGGATTACCCTGATGCCACAGCCAAATCGGAGTTTCTCTCAGTAGCACAGGCCCTCTACACAAGTGCATCTTTGGAGGGGAATTTGGATTCTGGTCAGATTGTATCAATGACCAAAAACACTCCGAATAAGTCTTTGGAAGGTGTGTTTCGTGCTTCACACTACACAAAAACACCAATAAAGAAGAAAGGGCTGGCAGAACAAAGAGAGAAAGATATTTTAGAGATGAGTGAAGGAACCCTCTCTCCTTTGAACACTGATCGATTGGTAAATAGGTTAGCTGGTAGAAATGTGAGTAGACCACTGGAGATTTTAGATAAATTGGTGCAAAGACTTAGTAATGGAGACCCACAGACCCCATCAAATGTTTTACTCGTTGGAGCTAAGTCTACTGGGAAAACAGATTTAGCATTGCGGGCAGCAGGTCTAGCTAAAATGCCTGCATTTCGTCTGAATTCACCGAAGACCCAATGGGTTGGCGAAACGGAAAGGAAGGCAAAAAAGATGTTCGATATGCTATCGTATGATTTCACGCCTTCTATAGGAATAATAGATGAAATTGAGATGCAGTTTCCTATGGACCGAAACCGAAACTTCGGAGATAGTGGAGCGTCTGAATCCGTAGCTGCCATTTTACAAGAGACATTAGCAGATCGCTCTCGAAATGGCAAAAGTCTCATTATAGGGACCTCCAACAAGCCAACAATGGGCGCTAGTATGTTTGAGCGGTTTGATTTGGTCATCCCAGTTCTGATGCCTCTGAAGGAGGACTTTCCAGATGTTGTTTGTTCCCTCGCTCAATCAATTAATCCAAATTATACTCACTCGAGTGAAGACGAACTTATTCGACAAGCAGCAAATCTGTTTTTTCAAAAGCACGCAAGTCCAAGAAGCATCTTAGCATCCTTTAAACGTGCCATCCTTCTGTATAGTGATGAGTTGGACGCCAACACTGTCTTTTGGGCAGCCCAACAAATGAGACCGCAAGCAAATCACCAAACGGCTGTTTACTGTGATCTTCTGGCGATTCAGCTTTCGGGAGAAGAGTTATTGCCATGGTATGGAGTCGAAAATTATCCTTTTCCTGATCACATCCTTGAGGTTATGACCGGTGATCAGATTGATGAGCTTAAACTGGATGAGAAAATCAAACAATTAGAGCCCTATGCAAAAGTCTAGAGTGTCATATAAAGAACGGGTGCTTTTCGAGGTGAGTAAATACCTTGATGCAATAGAAAAAGGCTCTCCATTCTCTCGGTTTCATCTCACTGGTTTGGGGCCTGTCAAAGAGATTGAGGAATACTTTTCAAAGTACTATTCGTGCGGATTTGGTCTATCCTTTTCTTCAGCTACAAACGCACTAACCGCTGTTGCATTGTTCCTAGACTTGCAAGAAGGTGATGAGGTGATTATTGCTCCTCACAATTGGGGTTCTTCAATAGCAGGCTTGGTGGAGTTCACTAAGGCTAAACTTGTAATTGCAGAAGCCGATGACAACGGTAATATTGACACCCGTTCATTGAAAGAATTAACGACTCACAGAACAAAGGCTATCTGGGCTTGCGATTTTGAGGGGCATCCGCATAACACGGTTGGAATTCGAAGGTTCTGTAACGAACACCAATTGGTTTATGTTGCCGATGCAGCCCAATCTTTTGGGCAACATATTGCAGGTCTTCCAGCTTCTGCTCTAGCGGATGCAATTGTACTCAGCTTTGGTTCAGGTAAGCCCATCGATGCGGGTGAAGGTGGAATGTTGGTTACTAAAGACAAGGAAATGTTTGAATATTGCTTGCGATTTCAGCACCCATACCGAAGCATGATTGAACTTGGAATTGAAACAGAGAATGAACTGTATCCGATTAATGGGAGGATTTCACCAATTTCAGCTATTATTATTAATGAACATATAAAACAGAACCCATGTACTCACCACCCGTGATGACCACAGTGGCCGCTGTTGGGACGCAACCAAGATTAAAGGCATCAACCAAAATATTTCCTAAAGTACTGCACATTGGGCCGCCCGGAATAGTAGCACTCGGAGAGGCAAAATTGATGACAGCATTGACATTCAGGTCTTATGTCCAGCTCGTGGGAGCCAGATCTCTGATGTTCTCCCGTTTGTAGCTCAGTTCAACTGCCTTGAGCTTGAATTCTCTGTCAAATGTTCTTCTTGTTTCTATCATCTATATGCTTCTGTGAAATACAACCAGTATGACTTAGCCTACTGTCCACTCAGATGTAGCAAGACCAAGTGCTTCGAATTCCTGAAAAAGATTCGACAACTCTCCTGTTGGCTCTACCATTACCTGCGTGTCGTACAATGACGTAGAGAAAGTGGATATTCTTGACAGAAAGGATTTTGATCAGGATCTGATTTCCTCTATAGAATCGGCCATGGCGTTTATGAAACGTCATTTGAATGTTGCCTCAGAGATAAAAACCCTACAACGAACCGAAAAACTGGAACTGCCCGAAGTGGCATTGCGCGAAGCGTTGGTAAATGCCGTGGCGCATCGCAATTATCTGGAAATGGGTGCGCGGGTGATGGTGGAGGTGTTTTCAGACCGAGTAGTTATATCCAGTCCGGGTGGATTGCCCAAAGGCATGCCGTGGAAAGACTTTGGCAAGTACAGTCTTGCCCGAAACCCCTTATTGGCCGACCTTTTTCTGCGTGTAAAACTCATTGAGAAACTGGGCACGGGCGTTAACCGCATTAAGGCCGCACTCAAAGCAGACCATTTGCCCGAAGCCTCGTTCCATGCTGATGGTTTCTTTGCCGTTACCATGGTGCGTTCAGGTGGTCCAATTGAAGATGGAGAAGGTCTAACCACAGGTGGTGCAATGGGTGGTACAATGAGTGGTCCAATAGGTGGTCCAATGCAAGAGGAAGAAGTGACCGAAAAACAGGGAGAAGTGTTGCAATTAATCAGCGAACAGCCTCAGCTGTCGCGCAGAAAAATGGCCGAATTTCTGAATATCAATGTATCTGCCGTTCAAAAACACATAGAGAAACTCAAAGAAAAAGGCGTACTCAAACGCATTGGCGGCACACGCGGCCATTGGAAAGTGAAGCAATGAAAGAAGATTGGGTTGAATGTTCAATTGACGAAGTTTCAGACCGTATTCATTATGGATATACTGCCTCGGCAAAAGATTCTGATGCTGACGGAGCGAAGTATTTACGAATCACAGACATTCAAGCTGGCGCGGTAGATTGGAGCAGTGTTCCAGTTTGCGAGATTGGTGAATCAGAACGAGATAAGTTCCAACTCGCTACTAATGATTTGGTTTTTGCCAGAACAGGTGGCACGGTTGGAAAAAGCTACTTGCTCGGTTCCAATGTGCCTGAAAAAGCAGTTTTCGCTTCCTACTTAATTCGGATTATCCTTAGCAAAAGTGTTCTGCCAAAGTATATCTATCTGTTTTTTCAATCTCTCAACTATTGGGGTCAGATTGAATTGGGAAAAACGGGTTTAAAGACCAACGTGAATGCTCAGATTCTTTCACGGCTTAGGTTTAATCTTGCCCCCCTCCCCGAGCAGTGCGCCATTGTATCCAAGCTAGAGCAGTTGTTCTTCTTGGAAAGGATGAGGTAATCAAAAGCATTCTACCACATTACCGTACCGATGCCCTGGTGCGAATAAAGGATACGGATAGACATGATGACAGAGATGACATCAGAACCAACCTGATTGAGGCTTATGATCGGCTAATGGCCTTTATAGACAAGTGGCTTCCAGATAAGTTTTATCAGGATGAGAACGGTAACAGCATCGACCTCAGAAATAGAATTTTCAGAGAGGTTGTTGCCAATCTGCTTGTGCATCGTGAGTTTATCAATGCTTTCCCAGTAAAACTGGTTATTTCCAAAAATGCCGTAGAGACCGAAAACTGGAGTAAAGCACATGGTAATGGAATTATTGACCCCATCAACTTTTCACCTTTTCCTAAAAACCCCAACATCACCAAGTTCTTTAAAGAGATAGGAAGGGTTGATGAATTAGGTTCGGGTGTTAGAAATGTACATAGGTTTTGCGGACTTTATACACCTGGAAAAAGTCCCGAGTTTTTAGAGGGTGATGTTTTTAAAACAAGAGTACCTGTTGACGGTACTACTGACGGTACTATTGAGGGAACAATTGAGGGAGCAACCAATGCTGTAAAGAAGCGCTTGAAAGTATTACTTCATGCTATTGTAGATGATGAGGGTAAAAGAATTCCTGATTACACTGAAATCACTCAGATTAAAGCCAAAACATTGGAACGTTACATTAAACAATTAAGAGATATTGATCTTATTGGAGAGTATTCCGAAAAGTGTGTCAAATTGAAAATGAACCAATTAATTTGACAGCATGAAAAAGAAAAAGAGTGAAGAATTTGATTACGAGACCTTCGAGCAGGAGGCCATATCAAAACTGCGATCAGGCAAGATTCTACCGAAGAGAAACAGAAACAACTGCTAACCGACAGCTTAAACAGAAAAATTGAGCGCTTAAAAATCAAAAAGGATTCCACCATTCAAAGTACCGACAAGAACCCAACCGCTCGCGATTCACTCTCCGTAAAGAAAAAACAGCTCGACAAAATGGTTTCGCAGCTTGAGACGCTAAAAATGACCGCAGAGCAATATCAACAACTCTCAGAAAAAAAGGATTATTTAGAAGGCATTCAATCTTCCTTAGATGGGGCGTCCAAAAACAATTTAACCGATTTAGACCGATTGAACGACCCCTCTATTTTGAAACAAAACCTGCAAGAACAAGGCATGTTCACTGGAGTGAACAAACTATTTTTCGGAGTCAGACAATTGAGTATCGGAACCGTTTACCCCTATTATTCGTCCCTTCTGATGAACGGAATTCAAGTTCAAGGCGGGGCATTGGAAATCAATCCAGGCATCTTTTTTCTGAACGTAACCGGTGGTAATACTGATTTAGGCACTGGTGCCATCACAGATATTTTTAAATCTGCTCATCAGCGTTGGATGCTAGGCGGACGAATTGGACTCGGAAAGGTTGAACGATCACATTTTTTCGTCAGCTACATTCATTCGATGAAAAAGACGCAAATTCTACTCCGTTTGCAGACTCCTTGAGACGAAAACAGAACGATGTGGCTGGGGCTGAATTTCAACTCACTTTTCTTCAGGGAAGAATTAAATTATACAGCGAAGTTGCCACCAGCAGTTTCAATCGAAATCAAGATGATGTATCGTTGGTGGTAAACAATCAATGGTACGAGCAGATTCCCGATTTTTTGAGGCCGAACCTGTCCACCAGTTACGATTATGCCTATACCGTGTGAGGTGATTTTAGCCTGTGGCAAGGAAGCTTAATCACGCTATACAATGAGTATATCGGGCCTGGTTATACCTCTTTTGGTGTGCCTTTTTTGAGAAACGATGTGTTGCGTTATGGCGGTCGAGTGGAGCAGGGAATGTGGAAATCGCGATTGAAATTGCGAGGTAAATATCGTTATGAGATTGACAACCTTATCGTTTCAAAACGAACCACTTCTACCACCCATTTTTACGGAGCAGGTCTTTCGTACAATCAAAAAAAAGTTCCAACCCTGCGTGCCGATTACAACGGAAATAGGAGAAACAATGCCTTTAACCAACAACAAATGAATAGCGTCAGTTTGAGCAGCGGCTATAGCTACAAGGTATCGAAGAAGAATTTACGCACAGGAATAAATTACCAATGGATGATGAGTACGGCTGACAGCATCAGCGCGGCAGAATATCAGTTGCACAATGTGTCGCTAAACCAAAGTTTTTCGTTCGTTGCACCCGTAACTTTGCTACTCACGGCTGGTTTCAACAGACTAACGAGTCAGCTTCAGGCCAACAATCAAATTCAGCTCGGAACTGGCCTGGTAAGTTCTCCAGTAAAAGGATTAAACACTGCATTGAACATTGATGTGTTTAAAAACTTGGGTAAGGAACTTCGATTGGGAGCTTCGCTTGATGTCAGCTATCTCTTCCTTAAATACTTTACCATCTCTACTGGCATGCGTTACAACAGTTACCAAAATGTTGTCCCTTCTGATGCTCCCTTCAATGAATTTGTTCTCGTAACCAAGTTAATGGCGGTTTGGTAATTGCATCTACTACTCCAAAGAATTGAACGGACTACTCTTTTAAGCCACTTATCAACGGCTTCAAATACACCAGAATGGTTCGATATTTCTCTTGGGCGAGGCTACAATAAACCTTAATGGATTAGTTCTCTCAGCACACCAACTTTCCGCATCAACTGTGCAAGTAATTGTCGCGGATAACCCTGTTGGACCAACAATCACAGAGAACGGAGGGACTCTGTATTCCAATTATCCTTCGGGAAATCAATGGTATGATGACAATGGACTAATCTCAGGGGCTACTGGAGATTCTTATACTCCACCAACCACTGGGAACTATTATGTGATTTATACCGACCCTAACGGATGCGTTTCTCCATCCTCTGCGGTTTACCCTGTCCTGATTACGGATAGTGATTTGGAAGAAGAAAGTAATGACGGATTTTCTTTGAATGTGTATCCAAAT
>Ga0208903_1000470_pt1 | contig 32487 bp, 31 predicted proteins | sample AntAceMetag02UKJ_FD_184769 | JGI IMG/M metagenome (GOLD analysis project Ga0208903, IMG submission 184769) | Saline lake microbial communities from Ace Lake, Antarctica - Antarctic Ace Lake Metagenome 02UKJ (SPAdes) (version 2) | ecosystem: Environmental > Aquatic > Non-marine Saline and...
AACAGAAAAAGTTGCGGGGGGAGATAGATGGTCTAGCCAAGCTTGTAAAAACAATTGCTCTAAATGATTTATTCGTTCCGAATAAGCTGTCCCATATGAGACATTGGATTCAAAAAGACGTAGTCGGACGCGAGTTTTCATGTAATATAGAGCCAAGTGATGTGGAGAGAATTATGTTGATGGAAGTAAAAAGTAGTTGGAAGATATTATTATTAATGGGAATCGGTGTGTTTACCAACAACCACGACAATAATTACACGGAAATTATGAAGCAATTGGCTACCCAGCAAAAACTATATATGATTATTGCGTCGTCTGATTATATTTATGGAACCAATTATCAGTTTTGTCATGGATATATTAGCAAGGACTTGGGAAATATGACACAAGAAAAAACCATTCAGGCACTTGGGAGAATTGGAAGAAATCAAATAAACAAGGATTATAGTATTCGATTTAGAGATGATAGCCTCATTGAAAAAATATTTGTAGACGTAGAATATAGACCAGAAGTAGACAATATGAATAAATTATTTAACACACCTATTTAGAGAAATAATACTATTATATTATAAATATGGATGATTCTTCATCATCAAACTCACCTGTTTATGATATCGCTATAAATATTATAGTGGAAGCTTATAATTTTTTATACGCATATTGCGAGTATTGTGTAGAACACAATATGGTCTAAAATGATAGCATTTTCATAGTTTACCCTATTGCCTTGCCTTGCCTGGCAATAATAATATTATTATTTAATAAAATTGATATAAATAATAATAAGTTGATATTTTATAATTAATCTGACTAGATGGAAAAAGACAATATAATTACAATTGATGAATATGAGAGAAATATAGAATACCTGAAAATAAATATAAAGGACGATGACTTGATAAAAATAAACAAAGACGTTGTTCATGATATAGTAATTATGCTGATTACTTATAAGAACGCTTCAACCGACTACTTACATAGTTATGAAGAATTTATTGGGTTTCTAGAAATATATGAGACGCAATATAAAGATAAATATACCGAATTAATAAACTACATATTGAAGAATATGAAAGAAGATGATAAAAAATTATTACCGTATGACGAATACGGAACCCCAATGTTACTACCAATACCTATGTTAGAAAGAAGTTGTAATACTATGTATATCAGAAATATTGTGAATGCAGATATATACAAGTTAATAACCTCTATAAAATCAAATATGAAAAATATAGTTCAATTTGAGAACAAGTATTTACAATCTAACGAGAATAGTACAAATGGTACAAATGGTACAAATGGTACAAATGGTACAAATATTACTAGCTTCGTATATAGTTAAAAACACGTACGATATGAGTTTACCCCGTTAGATATTTACAACGCCAAATGACTAAAAGTTTTTTTAGTCATAAATGTAATAAAAATTGATTTATAATTTAATAATTATATTATATACATAACTCATACTAACTTTATCAAAAAATGAACTCAATTTCGCCATACGATTTGGAAACTGGACATACATATTATATTGAAAGCTATAATCAAGGTGTTCGTACAAACAAATATCGTGGCGTTATTAATAACTTGAACTCCGGTACCTGGTATGAACATAATGTACTTGAATTTGGAAAAATGATTGAATATGTAAACGGACAAGAAACCACCTCGACTGAACGGGATTCTCCAACCTTTCCCGGAAATATCTTTTATGTACATGTAGGTACTAACGCAACAGAACCCCAATATTGGTTATTTTATAAACCCGTTGCTGATTATTTAATCACTACACAAGTGCTTAAACAACGTACTCGCTTGGATAAAGTAAGTATTTGGGGGTTATATAAACAGCATTTGGGCAAATTCCATGGGGGGGGATGCAACATCTGGTGGAACCCCACCGCTGCGACGCACGATGAGATTTGTACCGAATAAAAAGGGTGTGATACAACTAAAGTATGTGTATTGAACCCGGAAACTAAAAAAAATACCAAGGGAGTAAAACGGTAATTCACAAAAATACTAATATTTATCCCATTATCATTTGTTTTGTTGCTTTCCAATGTTGATACTGAACCCCAAGTGGATTTAAAAAACGAGTATTAAATAGCAATCCCACGCTTATAATGACAATTAGCCCAACTATTTTATTAATGCTAAATAGTATTAAACCAATTATAAAGAGTAAAATAAACAAATATTGCGCAAAATTAATCATCGTTTCAATGTGCTTTTTTACTTTCATTCCTTCGTCGAAATCTGGGTGCATAAACTGGAAAACCACCATTCCATTTTTGCCGGATGGCTCAAAATAATATTCATAAAAAGGCATACATGAATGTTTTTTCATAATATAGTCCATGACGTATTGGGGATATACATAAATTAAGGGAGCTGTGCTATAACATTTAAATGAATAAAATGGTTTGAATGTCATTTTTTCTTGAATGTTATAATCCCATTGACCTTTGTCCACTACATTATTGATATTTTCAATTAAATATTTATTTTTAGTGCTTAAAATATATGCTCCTCCTCGTGCTAAACGAAGTCCAACTTCAATAATTTTGTCATCTCTATATTGAACATTTACTGCTCCTGTAAATCCCCCCATTTGTCTATTTACCCAGTCTGTTATTTTAGGGATTGGTTTGTTATCTGGGCTAATATATTTCCAATCATCAATAAATCCATTTTGTGTTTCTGAATAAACATAGGTTATTTGATACATTATTTGACCATTGACTAAAATATAGTCGGTCATTTGTTCTTTTGCGTCAATAAATTCAGACCACATCATGTCGGGGATGTGCTTATATTGTTCGATTTCACTCCATTCTGTTATTTTGAAGCAGTTTTTACTAGAGGCTGTTTCATGCCCCCATCGTGGTTTGGTAAAAATAGGTAAAGTAATATTATTATTTTGTTTCAGAACTTTTAATTCTCCACATAATAATCCTTGTGACCTTGCGACCCATAATTTGTCATACACAAAATTATGTTCCTTATATTTATAGAATGCTTGATAATCAAAATCGGGAACATTTTTGGATATAAAATGGTCAAATGGATCTACATATGGATTAAAAAATCCCATCATTTTACACCAAGGTTGTTCATACGATACAATTGTTTTTAGGTAGGTTTCCAATTCGGACATTGATATATAGTATATATATTATATATAATACTATTATTTTTATTATATATAATAAAATATAAGTTAATTATAATATGCCTACTAAAAATAGTAATAGAGAGATTCTATTTAATGATTATCCTGATTTTAGACCTAATTTAACACCAAGAGAAATGTTTCAATTAGGCAGTTTCGGAGGAACATATTGGAGACCTATATACTCATCTGTAACAAATAAAAAATATAAAAATCAACATTTAGATTATCCAAAATCTTGGTGGAAAGGAATACCAGATGATTGGCTCACCCGAGAATGGAACAATTACGATATATCCATTAATAAGTATAAAGTCAAGGTAGGAACAACCTTGGAATTTTGGGAGGAAAAGGAATGGATAACTAAGAATCATCCCTATGGATGGGTTCAATGGTATTGTGATTTTTATCAAGGCGAACGAGGCCCTGATGACGAATGGCAAATAAGTAGATGGGAAAAAACAGCTGGTCCGAAGAGTAGATTCAGAAAATGGTTAATCAATATGATTAATGATAAAAAGGCAAAATACAATGATTATACAGTTAGTCCTAAAATACGACAAACTTTACAACATTGGGGTTACGAATTGACCAGTAAGGATTGTAAGAAATGTAAATAAAATAATATTTGGAATGAATAATTATTATTTTATGATTTTATACAAATAAAAGGGTCTATTTTTTAACACGTTTAGTTTGTTTTCCCTTTCTAGTCTTTCGTTTCTTTGTAGAATGGCTTCTATGAACGATTTTATTATGTAAATAATTAGTAGCCGATTTTAAATAACTATTTGCTAAAAATATCTTTTTATTTACCCATTCAGGTAAATCGTCGTTGTCTCTAAGAAGTTTATGTAATTTTTTAGCATTTCTCTCTATATTATCTAATTCTGTTCTTGCCATACGACCTTCATACATATGACCATAATCTAAATTACGTCCAGTCATTATATATATTATATATATACTAAAAATATTTTACAGTTCAGATACTTTTTCGGATTCATTTACACCCTTGAATGTTTAAAATGGCGACTTTTTATTATAAAATTGATATAATTTTATAATTTATATTTAATTTATAATAATACAATGGATAATAATAATATTGATATTGAAGATTTTATACAAGTAGAGGATGAAATGATTATAGAGTTTGTTAAAGTTACACCTTATCCTAATTATGAAGAAATGTTAGAAAAACTAGACAAACATATTGATTTATGGGCTGAATATGGTAATCAACATCATATATGTTGTAAAATAATATATGAAAATCCTACAAATAAAAATGTAATTGTTGAAATGGGGAAAAAAATATATGAAATGGGAGGAATTCAAGCATTGTCCGCAAATTATTCTATAATTAAATATTTCTCACCGTATTGGAATAGTACAAATATTATAATAAAAATGCAAGGAAGAATAATTGAAGAGTATTTTCAAGACGTATCTTCAGAATGGAAGGCATAGTTAAATAAATCATTGTTTGGGTAATCATATGACATATTGAGATTTGAATTCTGTTCCATAGGTTGTAAATTCTTATAATTACACGCAAATTTTAATTCTTACTCGTTTTCTAAATTAAACCAAGCTATTGGAATTCTATGGTCTATTTGCCAATATACAGATTGATTATCCCAATTCATATTATTGTAAAATAGAATAATGGATAAAGACCTTCGTATCAAAGAGCTTGAAGAAAATAACGCTCAATTAGAGACGTATTATAAACATCTTATTTTACTGCCTAATTTTTTATAATAATGGTTATTATATGGGATATTATTTTTCAATGATTTGGCTAATGTTTTATCACTGATTTTCAGTTCTCTTATACATTCATATTTACAACTAAATTCTCGCACTAAATTGTGCTGGGTGTTGAATTGTCCTACGCCATTTTTATATAATAATGGGATGCCATTATTTTTTTGTATAAATTTTGTTTTCAATTCTTCATCACATTTGTTATATAATAGATAATATGAACCACGAGTTAATGTAAAGTTTTTTACTGATGTATCTAATCCTGAAATAGACTCATACCCATTACAATTTGCTGCTGTTTTTCTGTCCAAATAAACATTGATGATTTCATTTTTTTCTATATTTAATTTTGCGATATATCCAATATTTTGAACTTTTGTTAATTCAGTCGGTTCAATATGATGTATAATATTTGGGTCTAAATTTCTCTCAACAAGTAACCAACGAAAACCACAATAAATTGTATTTTCACCAATAGCCTTATTTATACTTGGTCTTTTTATACCACTGTTTTCTTTCATTGCTTCAGATACAGTTTCATAAACTTTTATTAATGCTAATGTATCTGGATTTATTTTTTGTAATCTTGGACCAATTGTAACTAATGGTTCATTAAATCTTGTTGTTAAATTTGTTTGTTGTGAATTAAATTTATGTAATACTTCATTAACAGTATTTTCTAATTTATCTATTTGAGATGATTGAGTTTTTACAATTTGGATTAATTCATGTATTAATAAATTGTCATTAGTATTATTTTTTAATTCAATCAATGTTTTTAATTGTTCAATTTCTAATTCCAATTTAGATGTATTATTATCATTAAAATATTTAATATTGTTAGTTATAATGTTTAATAAAGTCGTATATGATAAATGTTTGCCTATTAAAAATAATTCCAGTTCAGTTTTGTGACCTGGTAAATCACATACTTTATTGTGTTTAATTAATTCATGACCCTTTATATATGATTCAAAATCCTTGCTTTTATTGACGCTAAAACAATCTAATAAAAGGCATTCATCATAATGGGTTTTATGTTCTGCGTATCTATCTTTAATACCTCTTCTACTTTCTCCAACTTTTACAATATATTGACCGTTCTCAAGGGTTTTAATTTTAATTATATAAAATATGGTTCCAGATGTTGCGTATTTTTGTAATAATATTTTTTCTCGTTCTAATATTTTTTGCTTGGATAGTTTATCCTGTAATTCCTTTTCCGTTTTGTCTTCTAATTGAATGAATTGCTGTTTTAATTCATCACTTTCTTCTATTACTACTTCTTGTAAAATTTCTTCCAATTTAATAAAATATTCGTGGATCTCATCTGCTTTTTTTGTTCCTGCTTTTATACAAAATAATTTGAAGGTTCTTAGATTTAACATAAATGTCTCTTTATTATGACCTCCTTTGGTTTGATTACATTGCTTTACCTGTTGGTAAAGCAATAAATTATAATCTTTATTAATAATAAATTGTTTTTCAAGCAAATTTTTAGCACTTACTTTTTGACTAAAACCTAACCATTGCCATATATTATCCAAGTCTATTATAAAATCGGTCTTATTATAATTCAAATAACAGTAAAAACTAGATAAAAACATCTGTTGTTCATAGTTATTGAAGTTATTTTTGATTTTTTCTATTAATTTTGATTGATAATTACCGTTAAACTTGGTAATTGGGTTGCTTTCAATAAGATTTATGATGTCTATGCTCATTTTATAATATACATTAACGTTATGTCTTTAATATGCTTATTGCTTTAATAATTAAAAAGGAAGCTTTTAATTATTGATGTATTTTTGAAAACAAATTTCTCGTGACAGATTGAAAGAAAAATATGGTGACGAAGAATACAAAAAACAAAGAGCAAAAGAGAAAACCATCAAAGCTAATGCAATTTCACAAATAAATACTACAATATTGAAACAATCCTGTAATACATGATAATTATTGAAAATATTAATAATTATCGCGAACTTAAAAAAAGGAAATAATGGTAAAAACGACGACACTTAGACGTCTTCCAACATCATCCATTTACACATACATAAACATAATATGAAAATAATTACTGTAATTATTACAACAATAAAAATAACTAATATGATAGTAGACTCCATGATAACATAATGTTATTATTTGTTTATATGAATGCCAAACAATAGTTATATTTCGTAATCGTATTTAATCTTGATTTTCTCTCTAAGAATGTTTATTTGTTCTTCTAACTCGTATTCTTTTGGTAACACCATTCTTACATTTTGTCTTGTTCCATCTGGTGCTCTTCTGTCAAAAGTTAAATGTGGCTTTCCTCTATAATCTTTATTGCTTACACACATGGGTAAAACCTTTTCTACTACAATAGGATAAATATCATTTTCCAAATCATCCACGATTTTGTTTGCTTGGGCTAGTTTCTCCAGAATGGATACTTTTTCTGACTTAGATGAGGAGGGTTCTTTGTCTAGTTTTGGATGACATACCCGAAAGAAATGTCTTATTTTATTATGTGGTCCGTATGTATCTTCAGCATAATATACATATTTATTAACCATATCCTCACTTATTCCGTTTGGCAATGGCTTTGCTGCCTTTTTTCTTGCCCGTTTTGTTCCTTCCTTAATACCTTTAGAATTTTGTTCTTGAACTTTTCTAGTAGCAATGCGTAGATTATGATAAGTATTATTTAATGGGTCTTGGTCAATATGATCTACACTAATAATTTTAGTTCCTTTACCATTTCCATAACAACCAGTAATAACTTGATGGATATATAAATTACCAGAATGACATGAAATATATCCATTGGACTGTTTATAAAATGTTATTTTTTTTCCATCGTAGTTTGTTGTTTCAAAATCTAATATTTTTTGATAAGAAGAAGTACACAATTTACAAATGGTATCTGGTTCACAATACATAAGTAAATACTCATTGTTATTTTCTTTTATCTTCCAAATAGGATTTTTCACAATATTTGCTTCTTTTCCACTGGTGTTAATATGTCCTTGAATATATTGAATCACTTCGTATTGTTGAGAAATAATATCATAATATTTATGTTTTATATCTATATTAACATGTCTTAAATCATTTATATTTCTATTTTTAAAAATATAGTTTATATTATCGGTTTGTTTTATGTTGTATATAAACTCTAATAATGTGAACCTTTTATAATTATAACAATATGATGGATATATATCATTAGTAGTAATAAAACTAAATTTTTTGTCAAATTTTACATATCTATTAAAATCATCAAAATCTAAAAAATATTGTTTGTTTGGTCCAAATTCAATAATACCACATTGGAGTTCAGTATTTATGTAAGTTATTTCCTTCATAGCGTTTAGTGTTAAATAATTGGTTACAGATTTTTCCGTTTCAATTTTATGGCTATTTTCATTCATATTATAATGTATATAAAATGAATGTATTTAAATTAATATTCTTCTAATATAATATATAGTGTATATAAACATATATAACCAACACGCTCAATTACTATATGCTAAACCTCCCATACCGCTCATAATTCTCAACACATTATAATTGGTGGCATAAACACGGACCTTGGCAGTCTTGGTACCCTCAACTGTGGCGTTGGAAAGAACGAGTTGAAGGGTGGCGTTATCAATGCGGGAGAAGTTGCAAGAACCAGAAGGTTGGTGCTCCTCGGGGCGAAGGGCGAAGGAGTAGACGTTGATACCAGTGTCGGGGTTGCGAGTGTGGTGTTGGAATGGTTGGACAAGGTCAAAGTATGTACCCTCACGCTCAGAGAAGCGGTCTTGGCCGTTAAGCTGTAACTTGGCAGTTACAACAGGGTTCTCACCCCAGCAGTGCATGTCAAGAGAAGTCTCGGCAAGAACGAAAGTACCGGCATCAGAGACACCAGAGTTTTGGATACCGGCGAAACCAAGTTGGGGGGCATTGTATGGTGAGGCACCAGCACCGGCTTGAGTAGACCACCATTGGCCGGTTGTGGGGGTAGCATTGTCAACGGCACCAGCGTCATTGAAAAGACCGTTGGCATCGATGAAAGAACGAGAAGTCTCAGCAATAGATTCGGGTCCACCGAAAGAGTGGATGGCGTTGGGAAGAGCATCGACAGCGTCAGTGTAGTTGAAGGGTTGGGCACCAAGAGTGTTGTAAAGGGTTTGAGCACAATCAAGAGAAGAGCAGTAATCAACGTTTTGGTCAGGTTGAACAACCCAAACAAGCTCCTTAACGGGGTGGTTAAAGTTGAGCTTGATCTTGTTACTGGAAGAACCGACAGACTCGTCACCAGTGAATTGAAGTTGCTCAATGAGGTACTCGTGGGGGTTTTGGGCCATTCTGCGGCGCTCATCGGTATCCAAGAAGACATAGTCAACATAGAGGGAAGCGGCAACAAGAGATTGGTTGTAGGCAGTGGTGACTTTACCAGATCCAGAACATTTGGCGTTGTTAAGAGTACCAACAGCCCACAAGCACTCATCAATAGGGCGGATGTCAAGGTTGATCTTGACCTCGTGGTATTGAAGGGCAATCAAAGGAAGGGCAAGACCGGGGTTACGGCAGTACCAGAATTGAAGAGGAACGTAAAGAGTGGTCTCGGGAAGAGCGTTACGGGGAGCACACACTTGGCGAGGAGCGTTAGACTCGCAAGGTCCATCAATCTCGTTGAAAGAGGGGTCGGTGATGAAGGTAAGTTGTGTGGTGTTACCAACCATCTTGTAGTATCCGCGTTGTTGCTCGGATGTAAGAGTAAGTTGGTTCCAGATGTGCATCCAGTCACCATATTGACGGTCGATTCTTTGGCCACCAATCTCAACCTCAACTTGAGAGATGAGTTGCTCACCGGGGAAATCCAACCAACGTGCGTAAACACCATCGGTGGCGGTACCAGAGGTATTCTTCATTTGTTGGTTAATCTCGGGGAGAGTAACCTGAAGATAAGTACGGTAGCAAAGATCACCATTTCTGCTGATGGTGCATGTCACGCGGCGACCGAAATCGGCTTGGCCGTTGAATGTTTGCTCAATGGACTCCATTGCGAAGTTAGTATGACGTCTGTAAGAGACTTTCCAGAAAGTAATTTGAGGGTTACCCGTAAGATAGACATCTTGGGCTCCGTAAGCTACGAGTTGCATTAATCCACCTCCCATGGTTATATTATTGCTAAATATTTTTTTTTTCTTGGAAAAAACTACACACCTACACTAAATTATTTAATTAAATTCAATTTAAAGTTTTCCTTCAAAAATGTATGTATGTATTGATTTGAAAATATTTCTTTTTTTCCTTCGTGATTTTTAATAAAAATATATTCGTCTAATTGCGATTTTTTAATGGTCCATCCATTATTTAAAACATTATATAGAAAATACATTATGTGTTTCGTCTCATTATCATCCAGGTTGCGATTTTTTTGACTCAAATGTGTTGCGTTCGTGTTTTGAGTTTGTAGTGAATTTGAGAAATGAATAGTATCGGATATCAAAATTTTATTATTATTCTTCCTAAGTATATAACAGTTTCTCTTTTTGATACTCCAATCATTGTCTAAATAAGAATGTAAATAATCCATCATGTTTAACAATTTCGGATTTATTTTACTAATATCACAATTGTCAATATGAATGTTCATTTTTGTTAAATAGAGAGAAAACATAAATTAAAATATAACTTGTAATGAATAACTGAAAAATATATATTAAAAATAGGGTGAGTTAATTAGTATAGTCAATCAAATGCCTTCGTTTAAACATAAAACAAATAAGAAAATTATTATGGACGAAAAAAGTATCACTACATTAGATAGTAAACATAAAGAAATTGAAAAGGAATTTGCTAGAGAAACAGAAGAAACGTTGCCTGAGTTGAGAGCAAAGAAGAAATATTTTATCAACTTATTAAATACAGACTCCACATTAACAATCGACCATAAAATCCAAATCAACGATAAACTTTGTGACATAAATCAAAAAATAAATGACATCAAAAAAAATAAAAAAGATTATTACTTAAATAATAGTAAGTATATTTTTGATTATTTTGAAAATAAAAAGGACATTTCTTTGAATAATAGTAAAACCAAATTATTGAACACGTTTTTTAAAATTAACACCAATGATGCTGAACAACCGAATGTTCCTAACAAAGACTATATTCAAAAATATTTATCCAATCTGGATGAGTCATTTATTGATATAAACAAATTTATTGTTGAAACCGATATTTGTAAATATTGTAGAAAAGGTGAATTAATACCGATTGATCACGAGGGGATAATGGTGTGTAATTCTTGTCACAAACACATTCAATATCTCGTTGAAAATGAAAAACCGTCCTATAAAGAACCCCCCAAAGAAGCCTGTTTTTACGCGTATAAAAGAATCAATCATTTCCGTGAAATATTAGCACAGTTTCAAGCAAAAGAAACTACTCAAATACCAGAAGAAGTGTTAGAAAATATTAAAAACCAAATCCGCAAAGAGCGTGTCGAATTATCACAATTGAATAATAAGAAAGCAAAGGAAATTCTTAAAAAACTGGGCTATAATAAATATTACGAACATATACCATTTATTAAGGATAAATTAGGCATCAAACCACCCGTTATGACACAAGAACTAGAAGAATCTTTATGTAATCTATTTATGGAAATTCAAGGTCCATATGCGAAATTTTGTCCAGATGATCGCGTTAATTTTTTGAACTATTATTACACCGTTTATAAATTATGCGAATTATTAGATCAAACCCAATTTCTACCCTATTTTCCAATGTTAAAAGACCGTGAAAAACGAATTGATCAGGATGAAATATGGAAAAAAATTTGCGAAGCATTAGATTGGGAATTTATACCGACCATTTAATTTAATTTAATTTGAATTCTTTTCACACGATAATAATATATGCCTATCAGTAAGGATATTGAAAATCAGTTAGGATTCTCAGACAAAATGTATATTCCTGAACAAGTCTTAATAGAATGGTTAAATTTATCTGCTATAATCACAACATATAGTTTGGTCTTCTATAATATGGCAAGAATTGGTTCTCTAAAAATTCACCCACGTTTAGCCATTTTTATATCTATATTTCTGATTCTTATATCAACCGCCTATATGATATACTCATTAATCCCCTATTCTAAAAGAATGACATTCCTGGCTAATACTTGTAAAAAAGCAAAAGAATGCTCCGATGAACAATACGAACATATAAAAAGTATAACCAATGTTTATTTATTTTTAGGAGGACTAACTAGTGTTATACAAATAATTGTAACCTATTTGATTATCACAACCGTATAATAATAAAATATGGATACTTATTATAATGCGTTCCATATTCATTCAGCAAATAATATTATTTATAGTGATGTTTATAGTCGGAATCACTGTTAATCCTATGAATATGCTAGCATATAGTGCTTCGGACGTATACTTGTCGCTAACTCTTATTTATAGTGGTTTGCTTATGGCATCTAATATGATATGGAGTCATCAAATCGTTCATTATTTGTCAATGGGACATTTTAACACAACGATTTTTGCCATCGGTGTATTATTAAGTATAGGATGTGTTTTTTTATTGCGAAAGCAAGTATTTGTAACTAGCGAACAGTGGTTAAAACGGATGATAGGTCATCATTCAACTGCGCTAACAACAACGACCAAACTATTAGAAAATGATGATAATTTTATATATGATAGTTATTTATTCACACTGGCCAAAAATATCGCTTATCAACAAGAAAAAGAAATATTATTTATGAAAAATATGTTATAATCCAACTTGTTTATTCAATCTAAACATGTTGTCTTAAAGATAGCACTCGTAACTAAATATGGATCACAATTTGAACTTGGTCTTCTATCTTCGAAATATCCCTTCTTATTTTTAATGGTTTCATTTCCTCTTCTCACCGAAGCACCTCTATTTGCTACGCCATCGGTGAATACATCATATGATGCGGTTTCATGTGCCCCAGTCATTCGTTCCTCATTGCCTAACCCATACACTTTCATATGTTCCGAATGATTTTTTGATAATTTATCAATTGCCTCATTTATAAAGTCTAAACCGGTTTTTTCATCAGTCCCTTCTCTCATAGTCTTGGTACTATAATTCGTATGACACCCTGACCCATTCCAATCTCCTTTTAATGGTTTTGGACTAAAATCAATTTTAATGTTATGAAGTTCTCCTAATCTCTGTAAAATATATCTAGCTGTCCAAAGATGATCCCCGGCATCGATTCCTTTACATGGTCCTATTTGAAATTCCCATTGTCCAGGAGCTACTTCAGCATTTATACCACCAATCTTAACTCCCGCTTGTAAGCACATCATAAAATGGTCATCTACTAGTTTTCTACCAAACGCATTTTCACAGCCAACACTACAGTAATATTGTCCTTGCTCCACATCCTCATTAAAACCCAATGGTTTACCAGTATGTGGGTCAATTAAAAAGTATTCCTGTTCTAGACCAAACCATGGTTCTTCCTCTAGCTTTTGTTCAAATAAACGTGTTGCCTCTGACCGCGCATTATTATATAGTGGCGAACCGTTGGGTGAATAAGTATCACACAACACAATATAATCATATGGTGGTCCAAACGGGTTATTAAATAGGGCCTTTGGTCGAATAATAACTTCTGACTCATGACCGGTTGCTTGTCCGGTAGAACTTCCATCGTAGTTCCAACTGGGAATATCATCTATTGTTATATAGGTTGTAACTACACTGTCTATGGTTACAGTATCTAAACTATCCAAAACTCTTGTTTTACTCCTTAATTCATTATTACCACCTAACCAAATGTATTCAACAACCGTCATTATAATGATAAGGTTAAAATATCTTTAAATCTTTACTGGTGTAAATAATAAATATATGATTAATAATATTTATTATTCTACAATTGTCTAATAAAATACGGACTTATATTTAAAATCCACCAGGGAATTTAACGAGATTGGCACCAATACCAAATCCAGCACCAGAGCGAGCACCAACTGCTAAGCTGGGAACATATGTATCAAGAATGCTGAATGTAGCAGCCGCAGTTAAAGCAATCAGGGCAACCTCATCCAAATTAAGACCTCTTTTGGGGATGGCATATGCCGCAATAGCGACCATTAAACCCTCAACGAGGTATTTAATAGCTCTTTTGACTAATTCACCTAAATCTAACATACCACCTAACATTATTATATAATTTGGAAAGAAAAAAATAAATAAATATAAGGAACTAATATTTATAGTTCGTAAAATCACTTAAATATTAATAAAGTATGTATTTATAATGAGTTTTTCTAAACCTATCCCACCATCAAATGTTACCCTAAAAACTAGTCCAGGTGGTAGTCAAAACCCTAAATATGTTGATTTGTTAGATGAGGACAAGCCTATGGCCGGCCAGAAATTTGTATGTCTATCTTTTATTTCCCCTGAACAGATTTTAAAGCAAAAAGATATGTTTTTGTTTGATCAGTTTATACAGAAGTGGGATTTTAGTAAGTCTATGGAGAAATTTACACAATTTCTAAACTTTATATCTTTCAAATATCATCTTGAATTTGATAAACTTACCAAAGATTTCCAAGAATTTGTTAAAGATGAGCGTGACAATTTACTCACTTCCACCATTGAAGACGATTTTAAGAACTTCTTGGACGAGCATGAGGAACGTCTAGAGAAGGAGTTTGGAGAGAAGTATGAATTTCAAACATCTATTCGTGGCATTAAGGTAAGAGGTGTATTCCCTACACAACAAGAAGCAGAATTGAGATGTAAGATGCTAAGACAAAATGACCCGAATCATGATGTATATGTAGGACCAGTTGGTATCTGGGTTCCATTCCACCCAGAGGCATATAAGACTGGTCGTGTTGAATATATGGAAGAGACACTCAATGAACTAATGAGTGAAAAGAAGAAGAACGAAGACAAGGCAAAGGATGAGTTTGATGCGCGCGTAAAGGAGGCAAAGGAGAAGGCAATTGAAGAAAACAAGAAGAAGGCATTAGAATCTGGCAATAAATTAACTCAAACGATTAATGAAAGTGGTGACTTAGTTTCAGTAGCCAATATGAACACACAAGAGGTTGCTATGGGCGAAAACGCTACATTGGAAGATGTGAAGAATGAATTATTCGAGGGTGAAAATATTGTCACAAGCACAAATACTGACCATGGTCTATCCGCATTGGTAGGTGAAACGAATGTTGCTTAAAAATCAAATCAAATAGTTATTACAAATAACTATATAAACTCCTAAATGTTTTCATTTTCGTTTTTGTTTTTTTCTTCAAGTTTCTTTAATTTTTCCTTTTTATTCAAGTATGCTCGTCGTGCGTATTCCTTTTTTTTTTCAGTTGATAAATTAGTAGAATAATTAGTTTTTTCTTTATATTCCTTAACCCGTTGCTTATGTTCGTCTTTATTATTTTCATAATATACTTTTCTACTGGATGGTGCTGTGTATTTTTTGAGATGCTCTTTGGTTTGAATTAATTCATTTTGTAATTTTGTATTTTCTTCCTCTGTAATTTTTAATTTGTGTATTAGTTCATCAACATTCATAGTTAGTATAGTATGATAAATATTTTTTATGTAATTTATCATATTATTTATTTTCGTATTTTTGTGCGAACTTAAATCTTCAAAGGTGTATATAACAATACAAAAAAATACTCTATTTACTGACCCATATTCTACCACTTACTTTTTTTTACTTGTATTTTAGGACCGGCACCTCGCTTCTGAGCACTGTTTGGATCATATATTTCATCTTCTTCGTCACTATTAATATCCTTTGATAATTCCCAAAATTCTTTCGAACCTAATCTAAAATTACTGTGATTTTGTGCCTTGTACCAAAAAATTTGGTCCTGTAATTTATTTGATTTGGCATTATTGTTAATAACAAGACATTCGAAATTTTCAGTACATTGGTCCATTACTTGACAAAATGATTCAAACGTAGGAAACATACCCGCATAATTTTCCCAAATACGTTTTCTATTCGCAATATACGGCTCTCTCAATATAAATACAAAATCAATATTTGTTCTTAGATTGGGTGGTATACCTAACGGATATTGCATAGTAATAATTAACATGATTTTCCAATGGCGACCATTCATAAACAATAATCTCATTAACTTATCTTTTGTCCATTTGTTATCATACAAACAATCATCCAATATCACAAATGCTCTTGGGTCTATATTTGTGCGTTTATAAGCTTCCATCTCCTTCTTGATTTGCTTCAATACTGTTTTTTGACGTTTCAATATGTTTTCTATGATAGCACTGCTATATTCATCATGAATAAATAATTTAGGCACATGTTCCGCAAAAAAACCGTTACCTGCTTCTGTGCCAGAGATTACAGTTCCAATCGGAATATCCTGATGATAATATAATAAGTCTCTTACTAAAAAACTTTTTCCAGTATCTCTTCTACCAATTAAAACTACGACCGGACCTTTATTTTCGTCTGGTCGAAAGCTAATATTTTTCATATCGAATTTTTTCATATCCAATGACATGATTATCTTCTAAAAAGAAAAAAATAATTAATGATTTACGAGAAAGAAATAAGTTTAAATGTATTATAATATTTACTTTAAGAATAATAAAGAATGAACTTTTCTTTGTATTATCAAAAAAATAAAAACGAAGAATTGTTTCACAGTTTAGAAAACTCTACCTTAGGTTTAGAAAAACTACAAAATTATGTTCCATTATATGACAAATTCTTTTCATTGAATTCATCTAACTATAATAGCATTAATTTGAATCAAGCATACTACATTCATTCTATTAATGAAGAAATTGATAATAATGTATTGAATGTTAATGTATCTGATAATTCAAACAATCTTCTCAAAAGAGATGTATTCTGTAAATTCTCCCCTTTACTAGACCCACTTAAATATTTAACCGGGAAATATGATTTGTCGGGAAACCAGGTTATCACATTGCCACAATTCAATACAAGCAATTGTTTTCCTAAACTACTTGATAAAAATAATAGTGCTTACGTAGACGCATTTTTTTCGTATTTATCTAGTCAGTTATTACATAACTATGGCTTTTTGAATAGTATAGATTATTATGGTGCGTTTCTAAGCGAACAAAAGAAATTTGTATATAATATTTCAGATGACATTGACTATTTAAATGAAAGCGACTTTTTTCATAAAAATAATAATCATAAATTTATGATTGATAATAATGAACATGCTAAGGTTTTTAATATAGATTCACGGACTAATAAAAAAAAACTTGTGATTATTGGTAAGTTAGACAATATAGAGATTGATACGTTATCCACCGATACTTTTTCTATATTTTCGGTTAATAGTGAACTGGGCACGGACACGGTCCCGGACCCTAGTCCTAACCCAGAACAAGAACAAGTTCCTGGACAACTCCCGATACAAATTGTAGATTTAAGCGACGTGTGTATTTATAACCATCCTTTGAAAAAATCATTGTCTCTTTCTACAACATCAACATACAGTTCCAAGTCATCTAATACATCGATTGACGATGCTGAAACTGATGGCCTAGATGATGACGATAAGGATGGTGATGAACATAGCGACGATGATGATGATGACGACTGTGATGATGATGAGGATGATGAGGACGATGTGTATTGTTCTATTTTCAAATTTCCGGTTCAGATGATAATACTGGAAAAATGTGAAAATACATTGGATTATTTAATGGAAAAAGATTTATTAGAACAACACGAATGGACTTCTTGCTTGTTTCAGATAATTATTAGTTTGGCCGTATTTCAAAAAACATTTTCTTTTACACATAACGATTTACACACGAATAATATTATGTATATTCCAACTGAAAAACAATTTTTATATTATACTTTTAATAATGTTACATACAAAGTTCCTACTTATGGTAAGATATATAAGATAATCGATTTCGGTCGTGCTAATTATAAATTTAACAAACATATTATGTGTAGTGATAGTTTCCATCCAAAAGGGGATGCTGCTTCACAATATAACTGCGAACCTTATCTGGATGATAAAAAACCTAGACTAGATCCCAATCCTAGTTTTGATTTATGTAGATTGGCATGCTGTTTGTATGACCATTTTGTAGAAGATATATTTGAAGCTGATGCTATCCTCAAAAAAAATAAGTTGGCACGGTTACTTAATACATGGTTAACAGATGATAAAGACAGAAACATATTGTATAAAAATAGTGGCGAAGAGAGATATCCTGAATTTAAATTATATAAAATGATAGCGCGAACTATTCATAAGGCCATTCCATCTGTTCAACTAGAAAACGAGGTATTTAAAAATTACATTGTTAGTAAGAAGAAACTCAATAAAAGTGCTAAAATAATGAATCTCGATAACCTACCTAATTTACAGTAAATAAGTAAATTATCACAAATGTTGTGTAATACATTTTTTCAATGCGAATGAATGACGTTTATTTTTATTTATTTTTTATTATTGTCTATAATAATAAAAAAATGTTCATCTCAATCTAATTTATCCTAAAAATCCTATAGAGTAGACAACCTGGAATGGACTAAAACGCTGGATTATCTACAAATGCCATCGTAGCCTTGCCACCGACTTTCACATCTTTGCTGTCAAACTGTGAATACAAATATATACCTGAAACGGAAGCAAAATATACAAGTAACGTTTCTTTAACGAGAACCTTTAATGGCTTCTTTTCATCGTCAGGCACAAATTTCATTTCTAAGAATTTGAATAGAAAAAATACTGTTGATATGGCTAAAGCATATACAAATACTTCTGTCATTTACATTAACTTAAAATAAAGTTAATGTGAATTTTACGAATTATGTTGTCATACTTTTTCTAAAAGTATATTTATGTCAATATTTCAATTTCTTCAAGACCAATTGGAACCTTATTTATATGTCTAGGCTTTTCTAAATCATGTACGTCGAGTTCGGTTAAACTTATTTTCTCCCCTATTTTTAATCTGTCACCATCTTCATCATCGTCTGCTTCCAATTGCCTAGCTCTATATCTATCTGTACTTATTTGTTCTAACCTGGCATCCGTCTTTGGGGCTAAAATATCTTCTCTTTTATTATCTATATTAATCGATTTGTCCATGTCATTGAATCGAATGTTTTCTGAATGTTTTCTCTCTGTCTCTTCGTTGTCAAGTGGTTCTATTTCTAGATTTACATTATCATTATTGTTATTAGATTCGGCCTCATCGGTTGATTGGTCTGCTTCTTTATCAAGCTCTTGGTCTTGTTCTTCTCCTTGTCCTTCCTCTTCTACTGGTTCAGTTGATATTATTTCTTCGCTTTCTTCCACTTGAATATCATCTTCAATTGATTCGTCCAAGTATACCTTTAAAATATTTTCAACCGGAATATTATCTCGAATAGTATTCAATATATGTTCCTTTACAATTAATTCCAATTCACGATTGTGTTTTTGTACTTGAAGTGGTCCGATATTTTTCTCAAACAAGTAAATATTAGTATATATTTTTCTGGCGGTATTTATGTATATCTTGTGAACAAACTCGGACAAAGAGGGTACACTTATATCAATCTTTTTTTGTTTGTTACCTACACGCATACATGTCAAGCTTTTTAACTGGATAATATGAACACAGCTGATTAAATCATTTAAATAGCCACAATTGCTTTTTTCCACAATTCGTTTTGTTTCCTCTTCCACAATATTTGAATTCCATTTGGGAATTCGTGCTAAAAAGTTTTGGAATGTCATCAAATATTTTTCTAATTCATCGTTTTCATCACATAATTTCCAAGACTCATCGAAGATTGATTTAAATCCCTCTATTACTAGAGGAGTTAAGATGTTAATTAAACGCGCACACCACTCATTTCTAGACTCTTGTAAACTTGACACTGAATAGTCATCCATTTACATAAAAGAAATATTTTCTAAAGTATAATCTAAACGCTTTAATACAAAATTCAATATACAGGCCATCAATAATCGTTCTTCTCTAAATTCTCCCTTTATTTTTTGAATAAACACTAAATATTCGTATTTTTTTAGTTCATCTATCTTCATATCTTTAATATACTCTACCAGATCTAAAGCACTATAACCCTTTTCATATAGCGTCTCGCTTATTTCTATTACTTCATATTCTTTTATTTTGTCAAATTCGTTCTTGAATTTCGTTTTACGTTGCTTATCATATTTTGATACGGAAAAACAGGAATCTAGCTTATATCGATGTAAATTTAATTCCTTGCCATTTATTATCGGTTCAGGTATAAATATTTCGCAAAATCGAGACAAAATCGGTTTTAGTAATTTATACTTGTCATCTACTATGATAAAAAATCTAGTTGAATGACTAAATAACTCGATACATCTTCTTAGTGCGGATTGCGCATCAATAGTTAGCTTATCCGCATTCAATAAGATGATACTCTTAAAAATGCTTCCTTCTTGTAAATTTATATTTGTTCTGGCGAAAAATTTTAGTTCTTCGCGTATAAATTTAATGCCTTTTCCATGAGCACAATTGACTATCATCACATAATTTTTCATATAATTGGTTTCATTTCTATACACTTCTTTTAAGAAATTAAATAATAACGTCTTCTTACCGGAACCTGAAGTCCCGTGAAATATCAAATTGGGTATTTTCTTATTGTCTATGAAATTATTTAACTTTTGAACTATATTTGTGTGAATTGGTAGTGACATATAATACATAATTTATGTCATTACTTTTTAATTCTTTTTACGTTATTCATATATAATTATTCCAAATGTATATTATATAATAAAATCACAGAATGAATTGTTTAGTGTATGATTTATTCAGTGGCGTTGGATTTTGTAATCAATTATTTTCACTTGAAACTGCCATTTATTTAGCTAATATTACTAGTCGTAAACTTGTTTTATTAATAAAAAACCCATTATGTCATTGTGGTAGTTCTTCCTGGAATTATGGAACCATTCTGGATTTTTTTAGCGACGATTATTTAAAATATTTGCCTCATGGTGTAGAAGTACATTATGGTGCGGTACCAGAAAAATATACACACATCTTGAGTGATAAGGAAAAGACACATAATCTATTATTTGGACATAATTTTTCCCAAATAGGATTTATAGATAAGGAAATATTAACATTGTATAATAACAACATTAATAACGTCGTCATTAAACATTTTCTACATGGTAGAAACCCACGTATTCTTGACTTGTCGACTTGGACAAATGAATATATTTACATAACGGAATCAAATGCTGCCAGGTGTTTTTCTAATTTTTTAACATCCACTACTAATTATCATTTAATGTCAAATATATGCGAATCTTTGACTCATTTACATGAATCATTTTATTGTATTTTTAATCAGCTGTCATATACCGATAAATACATTGGTATTCATTTTAGATTTGGCGACGCCAGATTGTCAACGAGCGTGGTAAATTCCCGATGTAATGATGATATTCGGCATATTATAGAAATAATAGAAAAACATGATGAATGTAATAAGGAAATTGTAATTATGGCAGACAGAAAAGACACATTATACTTGGCTAATATCAGTAATAATATTGGAGCCAATATTACGTTTACGGAAGATATAATAGAAAGTATAGATTTGGACAAATATTTTCCAAATATTACTAATAAATCAGTCATTCAATTTTTATTACAGAAATATATCTGTGAAAAGGCACACGTCTTTATTGGATATGAAGGTAGCACAGTATCACACCATATTCATTATGTAAATTATATTCAAAATAAACCATATCAATATTATACTCATAAATATATTGTTCATAAACCAGAAGAATGTTCATGGTTTCTCAATGGTGTATATGGTGGCGGAATAGGCTGGAAACTATTTTTTCCAGATAATATATTTTTGAATAAACTGAAAATAATTACTCTTACCAATGATGGTTATAAGCACCTAACTGATAATTTGTTAATTTCTATGGCGAAATTAGGTATAGAAAAATCGTTAAAAATATACTGTATAGGTAATGAATCATATTCCTATTTTAAAAATAAATATTTCTTTAACGAGGTAGAGCAAATAGACGCAAATGATTCATATTTAAATAGTTGGGTTGAATACAGAGCGTGCCAGAGCAAAGATGACATTGGGAAAAAACAATGGGCATCTATTACTTCCTATAAAATATATGCTATTCACAATGAATTGATATCTGGCAATGATGTTATATTCATTGATGGAGATATTGTCTTTGAAAAAGACCCTTTTAAATATATGGTGGACTCTCTGGAACCAGATACGGAATTATTAATTCAAAATGACCACCAAGATGCGGAAAATCCTAATATGTGTACTGGATTTTTCTGGATGAAGTCAAATGAAAATACCATTAATATTACGAATTTTGAGACAATTACCAAAAATATCGACAGTTTTCAAAACGACCAACAATATATAAGACGATTTTCAAAGAGTATAAAACATAAATATCTAGATTTGGGTGAATTTCCTAATGGCAAATATTATAGAGATAATTGTAAGAACATCGAACCATATATTATTCACTTTAATTATGATGTATCCGATTATAAGATTAAACGTATGAAACAATTTAATAAATGGTATTTAGATGACGAAACTTCCAATAGTATATTTAAAACACGTACACCACAAATGATTTCGGCAGTTGATACAGTTGTAAAAAAAACGAATAACACTGTGAATTATATACATAAGAGCAATGATTCTAACTCAATATGTGAATTTCTTGAAACACGTAATGTAAAAATTAAACAAGGGTATATAACACAGGTTGAAGAACATGCCAATCAATTAGTAAGCCATTTAAAAAGTATATGCGATGTAGAGCAAGTAAAAAATGTATTGGAAGTCGGTTTTCTAGCAGGACATTCAGCCGAATTATTTTTGAAATTAAATGACCATATAAAGGTAACCAGTATTGATGAAAGTGTGTTACAGAGTGTGAACGTCGGTAAAGAATATATTGATGTAAATTATCCAGAACGTCATACATTAATCAAGGGAAATAGCAATCATATTTTAAAAGACAATGTCATGACTCAGACAGAAATGAAATACGATATTATACTCATAGATGGCAGTTTTAAATATGACATAGTAAAGCAAGACATTATACTGTCAAAACAATTCGCACACGAGAATACAATTCTTATTATTAATGGTGTATTGAAAAGTAAAAAATGGGCGAAATATTGGACTTTAGAAATAACTGATGCCGTTGAAGAATTAGCTGGAAATGGTTTTATTGACAATTTACATAATATTGATATTGATGTTGGTAGAGGAACGATAACCTGTAAATATAATTTTTAGATTTTCTAATAATCTAAAATAGTTTATTTACCCATTTATTTATTATAATATATTATATTACAAATGAAATATTTCTGGATAAATTTACACAGTGCTCATACCAGAAGAAACAAAATATTAAAAGAATTTGCTGATAATAATATAACGGAACATTATCGTGTAAACGCCTATCCTAGTATAGATGATTCGAAGAGATCCAAAGAAAGTGCTTGTTGTAGGTCTCATATACAAGCGATGACTCATTTTTTATTAAATACAAATGACGAATATGCTTTAATATGTGAAGACGATTTAACATTTGAATTAAAAAAATATTGGAAGCAAAGTGTAGAAGATGTAGTAAAAAATGCTCCATCAGATTGGGGTATTATACAATTAGCAACAATTATTCAAAATATTGAACCTAAATTTTGTGATAGAGAGCTTTATTTTAAATGGAGTGAACAAAAATCCTCTTCGTGTTTGGCGTGGGTAATTAATAGAAAATGTGCCATTAAATTATTAAATATTTATCTATCAAAATATAATATGTTTAATATACCAACCCCTGATTGTTTTAGTAATGGCATTTATAGTATAGTTAATAAACATACCGAATATATTAGTTATACCTATAAATTTCCTATGTTTATTTATCCAGATGACAACGATAGTCAAATATGTAACTCACTAGATTTACATAGAGCTTCTAAGCGACAATTATTACAATATCTTGAAAAGAATGATTTATAATTATATTTTTCTGAATTTATATCACACATATATATATATATATATATATATATATATGCTACCTGTTAAATATATCAAACCTGGTACTAATTATGGTAATAAAACTTTACAACATCATATATATAGCATAAATGGTTTTAATGATGTAAAAAACTACGATGTTAGTAATTGTAAAATTAATGTTACAGCTAATGAAGTTGTAAATACTGACGATGTTAATATTTGCCTGAATATAATGATGCTTCCAAGGGAAATTATAGATTTAGAAAATAATAAAGATGGCAAACTTACTGACTTTATAGAAAGTTTACAAAGTTTTGATTATGTATTTAAAAATGTGTTTATTGTAATTGATTCTACTAATAAATATGAAAATGCTGAAATAATGAGCATTGATTTTTTTATTGCCTCATTGAAACATAATAAAATAATAACACAGGACGCCAAGATTAAATGTGACTTTTTAGAATATAAAACTAAGCAAAATGAATACAAAGATATATTGAAAACAATTTTTTCTTATAATAACGTGGATGATATATGCATAGAACGAACATACAAAAACGCGTTTGCTTACTATTATTCATTATTCAATTCTCCTTGCCAATATTTATTTCATATGGACTTATTAAGAAATAATGGGGTTTGTTATATAAAAGGCGAAACTAGTTCTATTGAAAATAATTATATACTAAAAAGTGTCGAACTTCTACAAAGATACAAGGACGTTATTTTTGTTGGAATCATAGGTGATAGTAATATTTTTACATACAATTCAATAGTTCCATCACATTTTTCAATTTATTTTGATAACAAAGAAAATATATCATTACAATGCTTTGTTAATGATACTACAAAATGGAGAAATTTATTTCCATATAATAAATGCTTTTATAGATATCAAACAGAAAATGCGATAAGTAGTGAACTTAATGAAAAAAATGCTACATCTATATCGTTACTCCCTAATGAAATTAACATATTAAAGATCAAATATAAGTAAGATGTGTTATGTTAAAAGTGTAAATAAAGATGGAATATCAAGATATTACTATTGCTTGCCTATATAAATAAAATTAAATTTGGGCAGTTCACTTCACTCTTCTTAACAATATTAACCTAAAATCTTTAAAAATTTCAATTTTAAAGTGTTCATCGAGTACTTTTTTACAATAAAATGCCCATATTAATAACTCTTCGTTTCCAAATATTTTATTATTATTGGCTTGTTTATTTATATCATTTACTGTTTGCTCGTTTCTTTCTTTTTCATAACCTTTCCATCTAGAATTAAATTCAAGAGCTTCATATGTATTCAATATATCAAAGATATTATTATTCTTTTTTATAAATTTAACAATATCATTGCTGTAAAATGTATAGTTATGTTTAAGATTATAATATAAAAAATTGTCCAATGTCTTATAATTTCCTAACATAGCATAATCTATATCTTTATCATGTTGAAACCACCACGAATTAGAACCATTGAAAAAATATAGAGTATCCTTATTAAATTTTGTAAATTTTATTTCATTTTTTATTAACACATCAAATCGTAGAAAAAATATATAATCATAATTTTCTTTTTGTATTTTGTTATAAGTATCTATTATTCTGTCAAAAAATATACCAGACATACCTATATTATTTATATTGAAATATAAAGTGTTTATAACATTATAGTTATTTACTACGGAAATAATATTATCTTCCAATTCTTCCTTTGAATTATAATTATAAACATTATTTTCCTTCCACTTATTTGATATTTGATTATCATATGTTGAAGTATTTAAAATTATATCAAACGAACAGTCGATATTATTTTTTATTATATTCGTTTCTATATATGTAAATGCGTGTTTAAAGTTTCGAACTAATCCATTAAATGATAATAACACTTTCATATATATAATATATATTATTGAAATATTTATATTTTTTCTTTAATTATACACATTTGAAGATTTTACATTCTTGTTTTTTTTACTCTGTGAAAACGGCGTTTTAGACCCTTGAAGATTTAAAATCGCACAATTCGGTAAATTAAATATAAAATTGATATAAAAAAGATATGTTGTATTCTTATATACAATATGAATACTATGTATGAAAAGTATATTGGCAAATATGGAAATTTCTCTCACATCCTCAATATTGAAATTGACAAAAGTTTAAGTGAAGATGAAAAACATATAATTCTTTACGATATATACGATTTAATTAATGAAAAAGATATTAAAAAAAATATATCAAATATGAATATCATTATCAAATGGAGGGTTTATGATAACTCTAATTTATTACATTACTATACAGGGGGTGATGGCATTCTTGGTGATGTAGCAATTTACGAGCATACAAAATTATTGTTAACTGACATAAACAAAGTAACAACTAGTGATAAGTTTAAAATTTATCTTAACAAACCGCTTACTAAATCTATTTGTATGTTGAATAAAACTATTTAGGGTGCCATTTTAAATCTTCAAATGTGTAAATTACCAAGGGTGTAAAATATTCAAATGTGTATATCTGCAACATCTTCACCGACAATTGCTTCATCGATAATTTCTTTTAGTTTTCCCTTATCTCTCAAGGTCAATGCTATCATATGGTCATTACCTGGGTGTTCTATGGTAGTACAATTTGGTGACTCTAAATATATGGCATGTTTTTTATCAGCACCTTTATTTCCGTTGACAGAATAATGTATATCAACCGGAGACGAAAATGGGCGGAAATTATTTAAGTCCAATGCCTTTTGGTATTCTTCGTCTTCTGGATGTAAGGTTCTCAACCACTTACATGTATTGGGAGCATTATACACGTCACCAATCAAATCTTCTTTGCGGCCAGTTAGCACTGTTTGAGGACTAAAAGCGAGTACCTTGTCAAACCCCAACAATTGTCCATATAGAATGGCAGCATACCCACCAGCCGAGCATCCTAGACCAACAATGCGTTTATATTTTTTTCGGCTTATTAATTCTCTATACATATCAATCGTGTCTTTAAAACATGTTGTTGAATTTCTAATACCAGCAATATAATAACGACAGTTAATGTCACGCAAAAATAGTTTATCTATGTTTGTATATGATTTTAAGAAATTATAGAAAATAAAGGTGGGAATAGATTGCTTCCAACCCATACCAGCAAACGTTATCAATAAGGTATCTCCACCGTTATCTTCCATATAATAATCGTCCATATCTTTCCATGGATGTCCTTTATGCTTATCAGAATAATCTATGTCTCCTATGGCAATGGGTGTTACGCTATTTGCCTCTGTATTCTTTATTAAATCATTATATGTAAGAGTGATATTATCCAAAATGGGTATATATCTTTCTATGTAACTAGAAAAGTTGCTATATTGAGAAATATCGTGCTTGATTTGACATCCTTCATCATCAAACATAAACCCGATTAATACTGTGCGAATACCACTTGTAACCGGAGTAACTCTATGTAATAATGACGAATCAAATATAATAATTTGACCCTTTTTCAATTTGAATTCTAGACCTAATTCGTCAAATACTAAACAACCACCTTCATATTCATCCGGGTCGGTTAAACTACATATTGTGGACATTTTTCTATACTTTGTATCACCTGTTGTATCTCTATGTGCTTGATAAAAGCCTTCTTGGTCTCCATAATATTTCCCTATTTTCCACGCCTCACGATATTTAATATCACCAAAATGTGTATTTATTTCCTTATACATATTATCAAAATAAAAATTATCTATCATTCTAAGAGTAGGGCGTTCGTTAATGTAAAAATCCTTGCGTTTTTTTTGTTTAATATCTACACGTTGTCCAACTTGACCATCGTGAAATTCTTTGTCTTGAATATAAGTCAATATATCATCAATAAATTCATTCGTTTCAATGTCATCATATAAAAAGATTGAAGTATTCATAAATTCTTTATAATATAACGCTAAGATTATTTTTATATTATATTTTTCGATTGTATATAAAATGGATTGTTTCATTTATTTCTAGATAGTGCGTTTTTATTTACACACTGACATAATGAAGTAAAACTATATGATAAAAGTCATCTGGCAAGTTCTCTCTAAAATGAATATGGTCGGTACCTTGAAATATCATTAGACCACCCGCATTACAATCCACCTCAATACATTCTTCTTTCGGGGGTGTAAAATCTGATCTTCCTTTGTGTTTTACCGGCTGTTTCACCTTGTGTAGAAAAATTGGCCAATGTGAATTATCTGGTTTGTTAATAAGGAACGATACTGTATATTCACAGTCAGCACGGTCGGTGTGAGCGGGTAAATCTGAATCATTTACGTAGGCGGATAAATAAGTGTAACTAGGCATTACTTTCTTACCCACAATTTTTTCAATTAAAGGTAACACTTCGTAATGTAATATTCTAGATAGAGGTTCGTTATGTGACTTGAACCTTCTAGATTGCTTATCGCCCAATACATAAGTTCCATTTTCTATAGTTGTTGAATAATATTTTTGACAAATGGCCAAGGTAGACGTATTTAATACGTTTTCAACCACAACCGGACTATATTCATCAAACGTATATGATTTTTGTAAATTATCACTATTTAAAGCACTATAAATATTATCACCCTTTATGTCTGTTATTTCGCCATCTATTACATCTATTATAGATGGTTTTCGACTATTTATATATTCTAATACAATCTTCTTAAAATAATTAAACTCACCTTTGAATGTATAATTAAAACTCTTTTCACCTCGCCAACTTTGCGAAATTTCATCATTTTCAAACCTTTTTAAAACGGTTTTAAGCGTTTCTGTGTAATCTTCTGGAACAGCGGATGCCTCTGTACTAGTAGTAGTATTCGTATTCGTATTCAATTCCATATTTGTACTTGCCAAGTTATCATTTGATTTAACATTTGTAATTAGTTCTACCGGTAAATAATTTGTCGTACCGTCTTTCTCTCGAATATAAATATTTAAGAAATAAGATTCATTGGAATTATTATTGTAAATAGTATGCTCCACTTCATTATCTCTACTATTTCGCGATGATTGTATTATATTATCATATATTAGCAACGACCCCATATTATTGGAGACAGTTTCATTTATCTTTATAAATTTGGTCTCCATAACGTTATTCAATGGAACTGTAATAGTATAGATTCGTTGTCCCAGTTTTTCAGTGTACTTCTTTCCATTTTCACTTGTAATATCATATGCTTCCATAAACGGTCCATGACTTTGATTAGGCAAATATTTAAATATATTCATATTTTCAAAGAAAGTTGCTTTAATACCCGTTATTTTTTCAATTTTATTTATCGCATTTGGTAAATTTTTATTATTAATCCAACAATTTAAAAATTTGGATGTTGATTTTGTAAAATCACAATTATCAATTATTTGCTTACATTCTACTTCGCTGAGGAAAGCATCTAATTTATATATTGATTTTTTATCCGTTATTTTTGTAAAAGGTGTTGTCAGATTTGATAGTTGCGTATATTTATATATCGGTTGACTAGTGGTTATCGGAGTCTCAATACTATTTACAACAGATGTGAGTGTCGTATCTTGTATGTTTGTAATGTTATTATTATTATAGTACGCCGGATTAAACTCTGAATATAATCTCTTTGAATTACATTCTTTAAACCATAAATTAAAGGCATATTTTTCTCCTTTTATTACTGGCATACCAGCATGTTCTGATAAAGGATGTTTTACGTTCGTTCCAGAATATGTATTTTCGAATACCAATAATTTCCCTTGTTTTGGTAAAACATTTACATTTACTCTATTTAATCGCGTAGAACCACCTTCTTCCACCTCATTTAAATATACTAGGGCAGTTTTTAATCGTGCGCCACCATATTTCATACATCTTAGTGTTTTGTCCGACCCATTATGCTCCCAACTATCATAGTGATTACGATATTCAGCATTTGTATCATAATATATTACCTGGTAGGCTTCGGCATTTTCTAATGGAATACCAACTACACTGGCTATTTTTTCACCAATGTTTTTTGTGATTTCATCGTGATTATGTTGAATCCAAGTATTTAAGCTAGTTCTACCGGTGGATTCAGTTCCTTGTTTTTCATAACTTACCAAGCTACGCACCATGGAGTTTTTTGAGATATTAATCATATGGTTACATTCGTCTTGTGTCAAAAAATTATCTATTGTCAACACTAATGGCTCTTTATTATGTATCTCCTCTATTGTAGTTTTTTTACTGGGTTCAACTATCAATAAATCAGATAAATCGATGGCATCCATTATAAATATAAATAGACAGTAAATGTTTATATTTATTTCAGTTTATATTATTGAATTTACATCCTTGAAAATTAATAACTACTCAAACTCTTGGTATAAGGGTTTTCCTTAAACGCGGTTAATATATCAGGATTAATTCTTTCACAATCTTGACAATTGTCGTAATATTGGGGCATATTGATTTTGCCGTATGTTTCTAAAGAGGGTATTGCGTTGTTTGTACCTCCGTTTCCATTTCTTACCCACATTCTATTATTATTTCTGTCGGTTTCATTCTTATCTATTTGAATTCTTTGGTCATGGTTTAACATTGCCATTCCACCTTGATTAGGTCTATTTACATACGTCTTGTTCACATTATTACGCTGATTATAGGCGGCATTATATAGAGGAACACCACTATTCATTCCACCATCTCCATAATATTCGCAACTGGTAGTATCTCTTTCTTGTTCGAAAGATTGTTGTTCTGATACTTTATAACCGCCGTCTTTCTGTCCCTCTACATTCAAGTGAGTATTATCTAACAGTCCCTCGGTCGTTTCTCTAATAGTAGTTGGTGTACGATCCGCTGGATTAAATACACGTGGCGCATTTACCGTCATTTGGACATTACCACTTGGATTAATATTTCCTATCACGTTTTCTTTTCTAGAAGGTCTTAATATATCCATCAAAGGGGCTACTGCGGATTTCATAAACCCACTGATAAACCCAAAACCTAGGTCGTTTTGTACAGTGGAACGATTGTTGGGTAATACTTTATATCCTCCAATACCATAATCACCTGAACTGGCTGCCCCATTTCCTCGGGCAGAAGGATTTGTTACAGGAGTTGCCTCTAATTGTGGTCGTTTAGGCTGTTGATGTTCGCTCGGTGTATACATTTTTGTACCCGATGGATTTGAATCCGCGCCAAAATATTGTCTGGATGTGGTTGTTCTGTTCACATCTCGATCTACTTGAATGGAACGTGCGGTTTGTCCTTTCTCTAACCCGGTTGTAGTTAACCATCTGTCAGGAGTGTTGATGAAATAAGTGTCGGGTAAATATTTTTCTACCTTGCCTTGTGTTTCTTTTGTCGCAGGGGCGTTATTATAATAATGAGCGGGACCTTCATGATTCGCTAATCCAAATGTTAATTTGGGATTGGTCGCAGTACGTAGTTGGTCTACATTTCTATCTGTCCATTTATCACGTGCTGCCATACCAGAATTGAACCCTAATTGACCCTCTGTTCCATAACCCGCATCTAAACCAGGTCCAACCTTTTGCTCGTCCCATAATTTCACATTCGACATTTTTGAACCGGGTATAACTCTTGATTGGTAAAAATCAGTTTGATTGGGTGCGCCATGGGCATATCTAATGTCCTTTTGAGGAGTAAATAAGGGGGCTTGTTCTTGTTTTCTGATTTGCTGACTACCCGAACCTATCATATTATCCAATACTGTTTCTGATATATTTACGTCTTGTGTGCTTCCTCTTACTTTACCTCCAAAAAAGGGTGCCATATTGTTATGCTTAAAATTGGTCTTACTTACATTTTCTCCCGTTAAACTTGTGAAATTATTTGTTTTTGCTACATTTCCAAATTGATCGGGACCATTTTTATATTTTTGATACACATCTGGTTTGAAATAACGGTCTGTCACTGTGTTTGGGTCACGGTATACATTTGGATTATTATTATTAACGGGTGCTAATTTTGGATAATTAATAGGGGGTGGTTCATTATTGGGCAATGAATTTACACGTTTCCCCATGCTTTCATAACCTTCTTTTTTATTTTCTTGATTGGATGCTACAAATAATCCTCCTAATGCTAATAGTGGAACAGCTAACTCCATTTATATATGTTATATATATATATATTTTTTATATAACATATTACTTTTAATGAATTGGGTTTTGCGTGGGGTTTTGCTTGGGGTTTTGCTTGGGGTTTTGCCCCCATACGACAATCAATTGGTGAGGTTTTGTGTTATGTGGAGATATATTTATACTTTTCCGTTTATACTTTTCCGTTTATACTTTTCCGTTTATACTTTTCCGTTTATACTTTTCCGTTTATACTTTTCCGTTTATACTTTTCCGTTTATACTTTTCCGTTTATACTT
>Ga0208903_1000472_pt1 | contig 32457 bp, 29 predicted proteins | sample AntAceMetag02UKJ_FD_184769 | JGI IMG/M metagenome (GOLD analysis project Ga0208903, IMG submission 184769) | Saline lake microbial communities from Ace Lake, Antarctica - Antarctic Ace Lake Metagenome 02UKJ (SPAdes) (version 2) | ecosystem: Environmental > Aquatic > Non-marine Saline and...
CATGTCCGCCACGCCATTGAAACGATTGCGCCCGTCGACAGCCAGGAACGGTTCGAGGGCCTCGGCGTCACGGTCATTCGCGAAGCCGCCAGCTTCGCCGATCCCAATACGATCACCTCCGCGACGACCCGAACCCGGGCCCGCCGCATTGTCGTGGCCACGGGATCGACCGCCTTCATCCCGCCGATAGAGGGCCTCGCCGAGGTTCCCTATCTCACCAATGAAACGCTGTTCTCGATGCCGGACTTTCCGGAGCATCTGGTCATTCTTGGCGGCGGCCCCATCGGGATGGAAATGGCCCAGGCCTTTGCCCGGCTCGGCGCGAAAACCACCGTCATCGAAATGGGCCGCGCGCTCGGCAAGTCTGATCCCGCCCATGCCGCCGTGGCTATTGGCGCCCTGCGTGACGAGGGCGTGACCCTTCTCGAAGGCCACAAGGCCGTGCGCGTTTCGTCCGACGGTGGACGCATAAAGGTTCACGCCGAACACGCGGGCGACACCAAGGTGGTGGAAGGCAGCCACCTGCTCGTCGCCGTTGGCCGTCGCACCATGCTGGACGGGCTGGACCTCGACGCCGGCAAGGTGGAGTTTGACCGCAAGGGCGTGATCGTCGGCGACAATCTCCGTTCGCGTAGCAATCCGCGCGTCTGGGCGCTGGGCGACGCCGCTGGCCGCGAACAATTTACCCATGTTGCCGGCTGGCATGCCTCGGTCTTCGCCCGCCGCGCCTTCTTCAAGCAAGGCACCAGGGCCGACAGCCTGCCGATACCGGCCGTGACCTATACGTCGCCGGAAGTCGCGCAGGTCGGCCTGACCGAGGCCGAGGCCCGCGAAAAATTCGGCGACAGTGTCGCGACCTCCGCCTTCCCGTTCCACGACAACGATCGCGCCATTGCCGAGGGCAAGACGCTCGGCGAAGCCAAGCTTGTCATCCGCAAGGGCGCGATCCTCGGAGCCTCCATTGTGGGCGAAGGCGCCGGCGACATCCTGCAGCTCGTCAGCGTCGCCATGTCGAACGGGCTCAAAGTGAAAGACCTCACCAATTTCATCTCTCCCTATCCGACGCGTGCGGAAATCGTGAAGCGGGCGGCCTCTGCCCACTTCACCGAGGCCCTCACCGGCAAGTCAGCCCGGCGTCTTGTCGGCTTGCTCCAGCGCATCCCGTAAGCTAGTTCAGCGCGGGTGAGCGACGAGACCCGGACCGCCCTTGCACGCGACCTGCCCGCACCGACGCTCTCGCGCTGGTTCGAGAGCCTGTCCTTTCGCCTGTTCGCGCTGACAATCGTCTCGATCCTTCTGGTTGAAGGCCTGATCTTCGTGCCCAGCGCATCCGGCTTTCGCAATGCCTGGCTGCAGGAGCGCGTGCAGGCTGCCAGAACGGCTGCGCTGGCGCTGGATGCCGCGCCGTCCCGCAGCGTATCGGACGATCTCTCCGACGAGCTCCTGATGAGCGCCGAAGTGCTCGCCGTGACAGAGATCGAAGATGATATGCGTGTCCAGCTCCTGCCAGCGCAGCAAGCCATCACCGGCCAGATGCACGGGCTCGACCTGCGCGGGTCAACCATGGTCAGCCGCTCGTTTGCCGCGATGGGTTCATTCTTTGCACCCGACGACCGCATTTTGGTCATCCTCGCAGACGGTTCGGCACCAGGCCGAGTAATGGAAATAGTTGTGCCGCAGGCGCCCCTCAAAGCCGCGATGCTGGCCTATGCCCGTCGGATCGCCGCACTGTCGCTGCTGATCGCCTTGGTCGCGGCGACCATCATCTATGTCATGCTGCACTTCCTCGTCGTGCGTCCGATGCGGCGCGTCACGCTCAGCGCGGAACAGTTCCGCGACGATCCGGGGGCATGGACAAGGCGCCTGCCGCCCACAAGCCGGCGTGACGAGATCGGCCGCGCCCAGAATGCCCTCGCCGACATGGAAGAAACAGTGGCAACGAGTTTCCGCAACCGCGCCCACCTCGCAGAGCTTGGCACCGCAGTGGCCAAGATCAACCATGACCTGCGCAATTCGCTCGCCTCGGCCCAGCTCGTCTCCGATGTGCTCGCGCGCTCGGAAGACCCGCGCGTCCAGAAAGCCGCGCCTCGCCTTGAGCGCGCGCTGGAGCGGGCGATCAGCCTCGCCACGCAAACACTCGACTATGGCAAGGCGACGCCGCAGGCCGCCCGACTGGAGCCGGTCTCGCTCCATGCCGTGCTCGACGAATCCGCCACCGAAGCGCTGGCGATACATCCAGGGGTCGGCTGGGACAATAAAGTACCCGCCGACGTGAGCGTGAACGCCGACCCAGACCACCTTCACCGCATCATCAGCAATCTCATCCGCAACGCCGCCGAAGCCATGGCATCGCAAGCCGAGGGCGGTGCGCGGATCATCGCCTCCCTGTCTCCGCGGGGCCTCGACCTGGCCGATACCGGTCCCGGCCTGCCGGACTCGGCCCGTGAGAACCTGTTCAAACCATTTGCCGGCAGTTCGCGCAGCAGCGGTACCGGCCTTGGCCTCGTGATAGCCCGCGAACTCGCGCAGGGCATGGGCGGCGACCTGAAGCTTGCCAGCACTGGTCCGGACGGCACGGTGTTCCGGCTCAGCCTGCCCGGATTGGGCGCGTGAGCGTCTACGCGCCGCCGCAAGGCAAGGTCAGCTATATCCATACCGATCCCGACCTGATCATCATCGACAAGCCGGCCGAACTGACCGGAAAAGGCCGACTGCGCAATATCGCGCGTGCAGGCCGACCATCCCGAGGCGCTGACGGTTCACCGGCTCGATATGTCAACCAGCGGCCTGCTGGTCTTCGCGCGGTCGAAAGAGGCCCAGCGACGTTTGGCGATCCAGTTCGAGAAAGGCGTGATCGCGAAATCCTACATCGCGGACGTCTGGGGCGCGCCCGTTCCGGGTTCCGGCCTGATCGACCTGCCGCTCGGCCAGGACTGGCCCAACCGGCCGCGCCAGAAGGTCGACCATGACGCGGGAAAGCCAAGCCAGACGCAGTACGAGACCAGTGGCACGCACGCCCACGGCGCCCGGCTCGCGCTGACCCCGTTGACCGGCCGCACCCACCAGCTGCGCCTTCACCTGGCCGCCATCGGCCACCCGATCCTGGGCGACGACATCTATGCCCACGCCGAGGCCCTGACAGCCAAGCACCGCCTGCATCTGCACGCCTTACGGCTCGAACTGATCCATCCTACCCGCAATGAACGCCTCCGGTTCGAAAGCGCGTGTCCGTTCTGAGTCTTGTGCGGCCTTGACCTGACGCATCTCTTGATATATTGTTTTTCGATAATTCGGAGCTTTGCCATGCACGCTGAAATCGTCCGCCTGTCGCTACATCATGTCGACATCAAGATCGTATCAGGCGGCCGCATGCACGTGCTGCAATGGCGCCGGAACCTGCTCTGGGACGAAGTCCTGCTGGACGGCTCTCGCCAGGCCGCCAGCCACGGCCTGTGGGGCCGCGAAAACGTCTACGGACTGGTATTCGGACGCGACCTTGACGGTTCCGGCGGGGATCAGGTCATGTTGCTGATCGATCCCGAGGTGAGCTATTCGAGCTGGTCGGGCAGCAAGCAGCGCCTGAAAGGCGTCCGCCTCGAGGGCAAGGACGGTCCACTCGTTTCCTACGGGACGCTTGACCCGAAATCACTCGAAAAGCCCGCGACCTTCTCCGACTGGATGAAGAAGACGATGGGCATCGAATGGGGCATGGGGCCAGGCCGCCCCAACTAGCTCAGCCTTCCGGAACGAGCCGGACTTCGGTCTTGCGATTGAGTGGTTCATCGGCGCCACTGGCCGTGACCGCATCCTGTTCGCCGTACGCTACAAGGTGCACGCGCTCGGCATCGACGCCGCGCGTCTTCAGGGCCTCAAGCACGGCTTCTGCCCGCGCGGCGGAAATGACCTGGTTCGTCACCGCGTCTCCGCTGGCATCGGCGTGGCCCCTGATTTCCAACTTGTAGAGATCGCATCGTGCATAGGAACCAGAAACGGCGTCCACCACAGCGTCCGACTCGTCCGACAGGGCGGTCATCCCTTCTTCGAAATAGATGGCAAAACTTTCTTCCGAACAATCCGGCGCAGCGGCCATGTTGTCTTCGGCGACCGACGTCGCCGGCGGAACCGGACGAGACACACACGCAGCCAGCAATAGCGGTGCAAACAGGTAAAGAGCGATTTTCATGATAGCCTCCAGCAACTTGGTTCAATTCCTGATGAACCGATTGGTTCCAGCCTAGAGTCTTTTCTTTGTCCGGCCCTCATGGGCACGCGCCGTAGCAGGCTGTTCCGGCCAGTCATGCTTGGGATAGCGCCCGCGCATATCCTTTGCCATGTCGCGATAGCCATTGTCCCAGAAGCGCGGCAGGTCCTGTGTCGTGGCGGCCGGTTTCATGCCCGGCGAGAGCAGTTCGACCGTCACCGGGACCCGGCCCGAGGCAATCGACGGATGGGTCGCCAATCCATAGAAGGCCTGCGCCCGCGCCGAGACGAGCGGCGCACGCGGATCGACATAGTCGACCGAGGCCGTCTGTCCGGACGGCAGCGTCAGCGACCGGGGCGCATAGAGCCGTAACGCATCCTGCAATTGCCAGTCGAATGAATCGACAAGTGCGTCGCGCACATTGCCGTCGCTCGGCACGCGCGCGCCCTGACGCTTCAGAAGCGGCATCAGCCATTCACCCGAATTGTCGCACAGCCCGGTTTTCGTCATACCTGTCGGCTCCACCAGCCCGGCGCGCTCGAGCACACTGACACGCCCCAGCGTCTCGTCCACGACATGGCCTGCGCCAATGGCGTCAAAGCCTTCCGCGAGCACGGCATCCAGCATCGCCCTCGCCGCTACTTTGGGGGCAGGCTTCGGCAGGGGCGCTTCCGACAGGACAATCGCTCCCATCGCCCTGACACGGCGTGCCGTAAACCGCGCCGTCTTGGGATCAAAGTCTGCACGCTCTTCGATTGTCACGCCGCCCCAGACCAGCGCGTCCGCTTCGCTGAGCGGCGCGGCCAGCGTGATCCGCGCCTGCCCGCTCGCTCCGCCGAGATCCGCCACGACCAGCCATTCGGATTTAGCGAGACTGTCCGTCTCCGGCAGGCTGGCCGCCCGGCCAGAAGCCATCAGGTAGACACCCGCACTACCAGGCCGCGCCCGCGCGACCTGGTCCGGCCAGGCACTTGCCAACAGGTGAGCAGCATCGCCCTGCGGCGCCGCTCCCTTGCCCCAGGTCCTGGCCTGTTGCTGCATGGTTCGCGCGCGAGGAGACCTGTCGGCCCGGAAACGCGCCAACCGGTCACGGATGTCGGCGCAATTGCCGCCAATGCCGCGCTCCCCGGCCAACGCGGCAATCTCGGCCGCCAGCGCGCGCTCTCCCGGTGACCCGGCTCCGGCCACGAGCGCGGCAAGGCGCGGTGACAAGGGCAGCCGCGCCATCTCGGTCCCCAGCTCGGTCAGCCCACCGCTATCGTCCAGCGCACCAAGTTTCAGCAACATGTCGGTTGCCGCCTTCAGCTTCCCGGCTGGCGGTGCGTCGAGCCATGTCAAACTGCCGGCATCCCGTTCGCCCCATTCGGCCAGCGCCAGTGCGAGGCCCGACAGGTCACTGCTGAGAATTTCCGGTTGCGGCGACGCCACCAGCCCGCGCGTCGCCGCCTCGTCCCAGAGGCGATAGCAGACGCCCGGCGCGGTGCGCCCTGCCCTGCCCCGCCGCTGGTCAACAGATGCCCGCGAGGCCTTCACTGTTGTCAGGCGCTGGCCGAGGCCGCCCGCATCGTCTTCGGCGACCCGGGCAAGGCCGCTATCGATCACGATCGTCACGCCCTCGATGGTCAGCGCGCTTTCGGCGATATCGGTCGCCAGCACGATCTTGCGTATGCCCACCGGGGCAGGCGAGACGGCAGCGTCCTGCTCGGCGGGCGACAAGGCCCCGAACAGCGGCGCGACGACACAATCAGTTGGCAGGTCTTCCAGCCGTTCAGCGACCCGGGAGATTTCCCGCGCGCCGGGCAGGAAAGCCAGCACCGATCCTTTTTCCTCCCGCAGGGCCCGCCGGATCGCAGCAGCCATGCGGTCTTCGATCCGGTCGGCCGACCGCCCAAGATAGCGGGTCTCGACCTCGAACTGGCGTCCGGCGCTTTCGATCACCGGTGCGTCAATCGCCGTCGCCACCCGGCTGGTGTCGAGCGTCGCCGACATGATCAGGATCCGCAGGTCCTCGCTCAGCGCGCCCTGCGCCTCCAGCGCCAGCGCGAGGCCGAGATCGGCATTCAGGCGTCGCTCGTGGAACTCGTCGAAGATCACCGCGCCGACGCCCCTCAATTCGGGGTCGGACAGGATGCGCCTGGTGAACAGGCCGTCCGTGATGACTTCAATGCGCGTCGCCGCAGACACCTTGCGGTCCACCCGCGTTGTCAGGCCCACGGCCTGCCCCAGTTGCTCGCCAAGGCTCTGGGCCATGCGCATCGCCGCCATGCGGGCCGCCACGCGGCGCGGTTCCAGCAACAGGATGCGCCCGGCAATGACTTCCGGCGCGCCAATCAGGCCTGCAAGCGCCAGCGGCACGCGGGTCGTCTTGCCTGCCCCCGGCGGGGCCGCGAGTACCAGGCGGGAGCCATCGCGCAGGGCCGTGCAGACGTCGGCCAGAACGTCGTCAATGGGAAGGGGGGCGATTTTGACGGTCATGGCGCGAAGACATAGGGTGGGCGGCCCGTGAAGGGCAATGGCTATTACATGAGCAGTGTGCCTCCCGGCCCGGCAATCACCGCCAGGGCATTTGCCTTCCCCGCGAAGCCACCCTACCGTCCCGGCTTCTGAATTGATGGGAGTGGGTTATGGGCTGGTGGTTTCGAATAGATCTTTGGAAACGGGTTATGGTTGGCCTCGTGCTCGGCGCGGTCACCGGGCTCCTCCTGCGTCAGGCGCTTGGCGCAGACGCTGCCGGTGCCAATGTCACCGCATGGGCCAAACCGATTGGCGACGCCTTCATCAACCTCATCAAGATGCTGGTCGTACCGCTGATCTTCACCACGCTGGTCTCTGGCGTTCTGGCCATGGGCGACCCGAAGAAACTCGGCAGTCTCGGCGGACGTGCACTGGCCATGTACATGTGCACAACCCTGATCGCGGTGTCGTTCGGCCTGCTGATCGGCAGCCTGATCCAGCCTGGCGCGGGTTTTGATACGACAACCGTCGCCACAGCCGATCTAGAAAGTGCGCGCTCACAGCTTGCCGCAAATCCCCAGCCCGGCAGTGTGGGCGAGCAATTGATGCACACGATCCTGTCCATCATCCCGACCAATCCCGTTGCCGCGATGGCACAGGGCGACGTGTTGCCGATCATTTTCTTCGCCATCCTGTTCGGCATCGGCATCCTGATGTCAGGCGACACCGGCAAACCCCTGGCGAACGTGATGAACAGCGCCGCCGAAGCGATGATGAAACTCACACTCATCGTGATGGAAACCGCACCCTTCGGCGTTTTCGCCCTGATGGCCTGGGTCATGGGCGACCGCGGGCTGACGATCCTTGCTGTGCTCGGCAAGATGACGGCCTCGCTCTATATCGCCTGCGCCCTGCACATATTGATCACCTACGGCTTCATCATTAAGGGCCTGCTGCGCCTGCCCTTGTTCGACTTCTTCCGGGGCGCGGTTGATGCGCAAGCCGTCGCGTTCTCGACCTCGTCGTCGAACGCGACCCTGCCAATGACGATCTCGTGCGCGACAGAAAATCTCGGCATCGGCAAGCCAATTGCCTCCTCTGTCCTGCCGCTTGGCGCGACCATCAACATGGACGGCACGGCGCTCTACCAGGGCCTGATTGCCCTCTTTGCCGCGCAGGCGCTCGGCATCGAGATGACCATCAGCATGTATTTCACCATCGCCCTGATGGCGACGCTCGTCTCCATCGGCACGGCGGGTATTCCGTCTGTCAGTCTGTTTCTTGCGGCGACGACACTCAGCGTGGTCGGCGTGTCGCCAGACCAGACCGTCCTGATCATTGCGCTCCTGTTCCCGTTCGACCGGATCCTCGACATGATGCGCACCGTGACCAATATCACCGGCGATCTCGCGGTTGCGACGGCGGTCGCGAAATGGGAGGGCGAGTTCGACGAAGTCGTCTTCCGCGCCCGCGACCGTGTAAAAGTCAAGGCGCCCGATGGATGACATATTCCATATCGCCATAGGCCGGAAGTGATGCCTCTAGTGGACCGCACCCAGGCAATTTATTTCGCTGTCGGTGCGGCGTGCCTGTTCGTATTCTTGCTTATGGCCCTCGGCGTGGCAGGTGCCTGGGACGCAGCCTCATTTGACCTCGCTGTCGCCGATTGGGTGGCGCGCTGGCGTAACCCGGCGCTGACCGATACAATGCTGGTCATCACATCGCTCGGCGATGGTGCCTACCTCAAACCCATGGGCGTTCTCGTGGTGATCGCCCTGGCCCTGCAACGGGCATGGCGGCCTGCAGCGGTCACCGCAGCCGCCTTCCTCCAGCTTCCCCTGTTGGTCAATCTCATCAAGTCCGGCACGGCGCGCGCGCGTCCGACAATCGATCTCTATGCTGGAGCCGATGGGTTCAGCTTTCCCAGCGGGCACGCGGCCAACTCTGCCCTGATCTATGGCGCCCTCGCCGTGCTGGTGTACCGGTCGCTGACGGGCCCCGCGCGGTGGATGGCGGCGACAGCGTTCGCGCTGCTCGCGATCCTGATCGCCGCCTCGCGCGTTTATGTCGGCGCACACTGGCCGATTGACGCGCTGGCCGGGCTCTGCCTTGGCGGACTGCTGCTGACCGGACTTGCCTGGGTCCTGACACGCCCGTCCCACCCCCGCGCCACCCCCCGCACCACACACTTCCTGCTAGCCTGTTTCGCCCTTACCGCCCCCCTCTACGCATGGTACGCACTGCCCTTTGCGCACACGTTTTACGAGGCGCTCTCCTAGGCCCGGAACGCGATGCTCACCCGCCGGAAAATTCTCTCGCTCGCGATTCCCATCGTGCTGGCCCAGGCCGCGACGGCGACGACGGGCATTGTCGATACGGCCACCATGGGCCGGTTCGGCGACAAGGCAGACCTCGCCGCCGTTGCCATCGCTGCGGTCGCATACAGCCTCATCTATTGGGGATTTGGCTTCCTGCGCATGTCCACCACGGGCCTCGCGGCGCAGGCCAACGGCCGGGGTAATGGGCCCGAGGTCCGCGCCATCCTGCTGCGCGCCCTGATGCTCGGCGGCGCCATCGGGCTTGGCCTCTTCCTGCTGTCGCCCTTGCTCAGGTGGATCACCTTCGCGGCGTTTGCCGGCACAGCCGAGGTCGAATCCCTCGCTGCCGGCTATTTTAACGCCCGCATTTTCGGCGCCCCCGCCTACCTCATGGGGTTGGGCATTACAGGCTGGCTGCTGGGCACCGGAAAGACCGGACAGATGCTTGCCGTGCAGATCGTGCTCAACGGTGTGAATGTTATACTGGACGTCTGGTTTGTTGCCGGACTCGACCTTGGACCCACGGGGATCGGCGCAGGCACCGCGATTGCCGAGTGGACGGCGCTGGCATTCGGCCTTGTCCTCGTGCGCAAGGGATTCCGGGCGCCTGCCCGCCTGACGGATCCGGCCAAGCTGACCGCGCTGTTTTCCGCCAATCGCGACATCATGATCCGCACGCTGGCCCTGGTATTCTGCTTCGGCTGGTTCGTGCGCTCTGGCACGCTGATCAGCACGGCGGCCACGGCAGGCAATGAAGTGCTGCTGCAATTCATCACCGTCGCCGCCTTCGTGCTCGATGGCTTTGCCTTCGTGGCCGAAAAGGAAGCGGGCGAAGCTTATGGCGCATCAGACGGCAAGCGACTCGCGCGGGCGATGCGGCTGACTTCGGAATTCGCCTTCGCTTTTGGCGCCGTGTTTGCCCTTGCCTATTTCATCGGGGGCGGCTGGGTCATCGAGGCCTTCATCGCAGATCCTGAGGCGCGCCAGGCCGCGCTGGATTTCCTGCCCTATTGCGCCGCCGTGCCCCTGCTTGGCGTCACGGCGTGGCAGCTGGATGGACTGTTCCTTGGCACCACGCAGGGCAAGGCGCTGCGCACGGCAGGTGTCATCTCTGCCCTGCTGTATCTGACAACGGACATGTTGCTGCGCCCGGCTTTCGGTAATGCGGGCGTCTGGGCGGCGTTCCTGGCCATGTATGTCTATCGCGCTGCGGCGCTCGGCTGGTTCGTGCCGGGCCTGTTCAGAGGTCTGTCCCGACCGCCTGTGCCAGCGACGTGAAACCATCCGCCTTCAGCAGGGTGGCCAGCTCAAGATGGATGTCGGCCACGAGCCCCGGTCCGGAATAAACCAGCGCCGAGTAGATCTGTACGGCGTTCGCGCCGGCGCGAATTTTCGCATAGGTGTCTGCCGCGCTGGAAATGCCGCCCGCGCCAATCAGGTCGAATTCACCCTTCAGCGCGTTCGCGAAGGCTTTCAAAATCGCGGTCGATGGCGCCATGAGCGGTGCGCCCGACAGGCCGCCGGTCTGGCCACGGTCGCGACTGGTCAGGCTGTCAGGTCGGGCGAGCGTCGTATTCGACACGATCAGGCCGGACAGCCATGCCCCCTGATTGCGCACCACACCGACAATGTCCTTGATAGCCTCGGCATCCAAGTCCGGCGCGACCTTGAGGAAGACCGGCTTGCCCGCACGGTCGGCCGCGCCACAGGCCAACAACAACGTTTCAAGCGACGCCTTGTCCTGCAGGCCCCGCAATCCGGGCGTATTCGGCGACGAGATATTGACGGTGACGTAAGCGGCATGTGGCGCCACGGCCTCAATACCCTTCACATAGTCGGCGATGCGATCCGTGCTGTCCTTGTTGGCTCCGACATTCGCGCCGATCGGCACGGGCGCGCGATATTTCGACAGGCGCCGCACGAAATAGTCGAGACCGTAATTGTTGAAACCCATCCGGTTGATCACGGCCCGGTCTTCGGTCAGGCGGAACAGGCGCGGTCTGGGGTTTCCCGGCTGCGGCAGCGGCGTGACCGTGCCACATTCGATGAAGCCGAAACCGAAGCGGGCCATGGCCGAGGGCACGTCGCAATTCTTGTCGAAGCCGGCGGCCAGGCCGACCGGGGCAGCGAGTTTCAGTCCGGATTTCGGCAGTGTCGTCGCAAGGATGGGGTCGAATGTGGGCGCTCGAAGCGGCACGCCGAGTCCCTTTTCGAGCGCCCGTATCGTGGCGGCGTGGGCCGCTTCGGCAGGCAACAGCTTGACCAGGGCCACGCCAATATCCGTGAGACCCATCTAGAGATCCTCCGGCAGCACGGGAATGCCGTGGGAATCCTGCGCCAGCGCCCACTGACGGCAGGCATGCCTGATTTCGAGGGTGCCATAGAGGTGTGGGAACATGATTCCACCCCGGCTGGGTTCCCATTTCAGAGGCGGCAGATCGGTAATCGCGAACTCCAGAAGCCGGACGTCCTTTTGCCCTGCATAGTGCAGCCTGGCCGTTTCGGCGACGGTGTTGCGCGCCGAGAGGTGGATATAGCGGTCTTTCCGGTCGAGCGATGTCGCCGTCGCACCAGAGGCCTTGGCAGCCTCCCAATCGGGCAGTGTCAGCAGCTTGTAGACATGCGTATTGTTCATGACGGGCGTTTCAGCAGGCTTTGAGGCGCACCGCAACTCGCGGCTTGAGTCCCGGGGGCTTTGTGCGATCCTTTGGCGGCAGTGCGGGAAGGAAATGCGACATGGCCAAAGACATTGCCGGTGACGATCACCTGTACGTGCGACTGGAGAATGGGCGGACCGTGGAGGAGGAGTTGCGTCGGCTCGGCGTATTTTCTCGGATGCTGGATTCGCAATTTTCGGTGATGGGTGTCCGTTTCGGCTTGGATTCACTGCTCGGTCTCATACCTGTCGCCGGCGACGTTGCCACGGGAATCGCGGGAACCTATGCGCTGGCCACGGCCATCCGCCTGAAGCTGCACCCGATCGCGGCGGTCCAGATCGGCTGGAACCTGCTGTTCGATACGGTGATTGGCGCGATCCCCATCCTGGGTGATATTTTCGATGTCTTCTTCAAGTCAAACACAAAGAATTTCAAGGTTATAGAAAAGCACCTGACCCGCAAGGCGCAGCGCCATGCCCGCGAGACTGCGTCAGCCCGGACCTGAGATCAGGTGAGCGGCAAGGCGCCGGTGTCCGTGGCCCGCGCAAGAACCCACCCGCCTTCCGACGCCTGGCACGCCGCGAACCGGCCGCGTTCCTGCCCCGGAAAGGCGTAGGCGATATCGCGACACATGACCGAGACTTTCATCGGGATAACGTCGGAGACGAAACGGACAACGGAATCGGTTGGCTGGGCGGTATATTCGATGGTTCGGACCGTCGACTTGCTGGCTTCGCGATTTGTCGAGCGCTCGATGAGGATGGTGAGGTCGCGGCCGTCGGGGGTTTTGAGGATCTGGGTGGCGCCGTCGGCCTGGCTTTCGACGAGGCGGAGGAAATCCGCGCGCAGGGTGTTTATCATCTCAGAATCTAGGGCTTGCGCCGCTGTGAGCTCGACGCGTTCGGCCATGAATGCGTCCACATTACGCGCCGTGACGGGGGCGGGAGCGGGAGCGGTGTTGAACGGGCGGACCGTGGGGGTGGCAAGGGTGTAGGACGGGGGTGGGACGGGGCGGGTGACGGGGGCGCTGAGGGCAGCGAGGACAGGTCCGGCGCCCGCCGGCTTGAGCGTCGCGGGCGGGGGGACGGCGCCGGTATGCGCGATCATCTGGCGGGCGCGGCGCGGGATGGGTGCGGGGGTAGCAAGGCGGGGGCTGGCGGTGACGGCGGCGAGGCGCGCCTCCTCGGCGGCGGCCGCAGCGGCGAGGCGCTTTTTCTGGTTCTCGACAGCGAGGGCCGCGAGGCGTTTCTGTTCGCCCTTCGCGTCAGGCTTCGCTTTCAGATCTGCGAGGCGCCGGGTCTCGGCTTCGGCCTCGACGAGGCGGCGGGTTTCGAGATCGGCGAGGCGCTGGGTCTCGATGGCGGCTGCGGCGTCCTGTTCGGCCTTGAGGTTGGTGAGGCGGACCTGTTCGGCTTCGGCCACCCGGGCCGCTTCGGCTTCTGCCAGCCGGGTCTTCTCAAGTTCGGCCGCAGCGAGGCGAGCCTGCTCGGCGTCGGCATCCTGCGCGGCGGTTTCGGCGACGCGGCGGGCTTCGACGTCGGCAATGGCGCTGGCAGCCTGCAGCCGGGCCTGTTCGGACTCAGCTGTTGCGACGTCGCGCTGCGTGGTCTCATAGGCGGCCTGGTTGGCGGCAAGCCGGTCGGCGAGGCCGCGATAGTCGAACCACCCGGTGGGCACGGCATCCGACGGCGTCGAGGCTGCCGCCATGGCGACGGAGGAGGCGGCACCGCCACCGGGGGTGAGCGAGGGGGGCAGGTCAGCCAGCGGGCCGGCATTGCCCTGCGTGCCGCCGTGCAGCGCGCTTTCGGCCGCCATGACCGAGAGGCCCGCGAGGCCAAGCACAGCGATGCCGGCAAAGGCGAACTGGGAGATATCGGAGAGGCGATTGCCGCCGTCATCATCGCTTCCGCCGCCCGACAGGATGCCGCCCTTGCCGTTCTTGCCAAGCGCGAGGAAGCCCGGATTGGCCGGCACAGAGCGCAGCGGACGGATCGGCCCGCGCGGCGGCGTTGCCGGCTTTGCCTTTGCCTGAACCTGGTTCTCTATGCCGGAAATGATCGCCAGCGTGGATTGCGGGCGCACGCCATCGCGGGCGCGCAGGCGGGCACGGAACGGCATGTCCAGGTTGGCCCGTTCTTCCGCCCGGCGGCCAGCGTCCTGGGCAGCGCGCACCGTGTAGCGCACGCTGTCAGGGATCATCTGCCGGACCGGCTGAGGTTTGACGAAGTCCTTGGTGAACATCTGGGCGGTCTGCCGCCCCGAAGGGCGCTCCTGAATCAAACGGTGTGGGGCTTTTATAGCGGCTTAGCCCTTCTTTAACCATAGGAAATGGCCCGGCGCCCGGCTTGTCACTGCCCGCTTCTGTCCTTAATGCAACACTGCTTGACCCTATGCACAACAAAGGTGCCCGCCCATGCCCGCCAAAGCCGCCCCGAAGAAAGTTGTCCTCGCCTATTCGGGCGGTCTCGACACGTCGATCATCCTGAAATGGCTGCAGACCGAGTTCGGCGCCGAAGTGGTGACCTTCACCGCCGACCTTGGCCAGGGCGAGGAACTGGAACCGGCGCGTGCCAAGGCGCTGGCGGCGGGCGTGAAGCCGGAAAACATCTTCATCGAGGACGTGCGCGAGGAATTCGTGCGCGATTTCGTGTTCCCGATGTTCCGCGCCAATGCCGTCTATGAGGGCGTCTACCTGCTGGGTACGAGCATCGCCCGGCCTTTGATCGCCAAGCGCCAGATCGAGATTGCCGACATGGTGGGCGCCGATGCCGTCTGTCATGGCGCGACCGGCAAGGGCAATGACCAGGTGCGTTTCGAGCTCGGCTATTACGGCCTGAACCCGGACATCAAGGTGATCGCGCCGTGGCGCGACTGGGATTTCAAATCCCGCACCGACCTGATGAAATTCGCCGAATCCCACGGCATCGAGATCGCCAAGGACAAGAAGGGCGACGCGCCGTTCTCGGTCGACGCGAACCTGCTGCACTCGTCCTCCGAGGGCAAGGTGCTGGAAGACCCGGCGGTGGAAGCGCCGGAATTCGTGCACATGCGCACGATCAGCCCGGAAGACGCACCGGACAAGCCCGAGACGATCACGATCAGCTTCGAGCGCGGCGATGCCTGCGCGATCAATGGCGAGGCCATGAGCCCTGCCACGCTGCTGACGGCGCTGAACGCCTATGGCAAGAAGCATGGCATCGGCCGGCTGGACTTGCTGGAAAACCGGTTCGTGGGCATGAAGTCGCGCGGCATCTATGAGACGCCCGGCGGCACGATCCTGATGGTGGCGCACCGTGGCGTGGAACAGGCGACGCTCGACCGCGGCGCGGCGCACCTGAAAGACGAACTGATGCCGAAATATGCCGAGCTGATCTATAACGGCTTCTGGTGGAGCCCGGAGCGCGAAATGCTGCAGGCGGCGATCGACCATTCCCAGCGCTGGGTGACTGGCGAGGTGACGATCAAGCTTTACAAGGGCCAGGCCTACCTGACCAGCCGCTCCAGCCCTTATTCCCTGTACTCGGAGAAAATTGTGACCTTCGAGGACGACCACGGCGCGTATGACCAGAAGGACGCGGAAGGCTTTATCAAGCTGAACGCGCTGCGCTTGCGGTTGCTGGCAGGACGGGACCGGAAGTTCGGGAAGAATGGCTGAAAAACCAGCCATTCCGGTTATTCGCGCTGAGGATTCTCGACTAAAAACGCGCGTTTCCGATTGGCTCAATGACAATCTGAAGCCCAGCGTGAATATGATAGTGATCGAAGGCTTACCACGTTCGGGAAAGTCTAGTTTGCAGGCGAGCCTGTCGCTAGATGATGCGTGCAAGTTCTAATTAGACGAATATCTTCCGAGTACATGTTCTGCAGAGACCAGATGGATCGACTGCATTCTCCAGTCGAAAGCCATTCGTGACATTGAAAATTCTTGCGCTACCAGTTCGCGGACTTTGATCGAAGGCCCTGCCGCTGAATTGTTACTTCAAGAGCTTTCGCCAAAGCCAGACAGGCATAATATTCTCCCAATCTATATCAAGGAAATGTCCACTTCTAGCGGTCCGATTACTTGGTTTGGCCACGAATTTCTCAAAGATTTCGCTGCCGAAAGGCGTCCCTTTTGGAGGAACGTTTACGATCATCACCATGTCGACAAACCTTGGATGCAAGCGGACCTCGTAATTGAACGAATTCCCGAAGAAGGCGAGTGAATATCCTCCAATCCCTCCCTGGCGTCACCGCCGACGCGCAGCGTCTGGGGGCCCAGCTCTGGACGGACGGGCGGGGGCGACGAGTTCTGATGCGTCGGTTTTTTTGCGGTTGCGCGAGACGTGCGGGTTGAGAGGATCGGTGATGGGCCTCCAGATGCGCTTTGCGCATCGGGCGTGACGCCGGGGAGAGGGCGGGCGCGATAGCAGCTTGGCGCTCTGGCGGGTTCTTTCAGGGATGGGTCCCCAGATGTGACGCGTGGGGGACGGCCTGGTCTTTCCCGGGCCAGCATGGGGGTGTGCGGAGCGACCCCGCCATCCCGGTTCACGCGCCCCCTCATCCTTCGACTTCGCTTGTCTTATGGCATTCGCGTCTGATTTGGTCAGACTGGGACCGCCGCCGGGAGTTCCTGCTCCCGGCGGCGGCGAGAGTAGGACCGTGACTTCGCAGGCGCTTGGGCGCCGTTCCTGAGTGGGGGCGCCCTCGTCTTTCCCATCGGCCTGAACGGATACAGGGGCTTTGAGCCCCGCATGACAAGCAGAGGCAGGAAAGATGACCCAGATTACCATCGGCGTGGATGTTTCGAAAGACACTCTGGATCTCCACCTTCATCCAGACGGGTTGCACCGTCAGTTTATAAATGATGCTGCGGGCTTCCGGCTGATCCTTGACGGGATTGGCAGCCGGCCTGTCGCCCGTCTCATCTTCGAGGCGACCGGGGCCTACCACCACGGCATCGCATCATCGAAACGCTCAGGATGAGCTGCTAGTCATGCCAAGGGGCTATCGCAAGCTTTCGACGATTTTCAGCGCCGATTGCCAGCGGGCGGCGTCTTCGCTAGGCGCGCTGGCGCGGGCGGTGAGGTCTGCCAGGGCGTTGTCGCGGCCGAGGCGGCGGACGGTGGTGATGGCGGTGGCGAAGCCGTCGGCGTTGCAGAACTCCGTGCGGGGCGTGCCGAAGATCCAGGCCGTGCCGGACTTGATCTCCTGCTTGCCGAGGATGCAGCGCTGTTCCGGCTCGAGGCTGAGCCAGGTGATGGCCTGGAAATCGGAGAAGGCGGCGCCGAAAATGTCGGTATGGCCGAGGCCGCCGGCGTAGCCCTGTGTCGTGTCGACCGTGTTGAGGCCGGCGAGGAGGACAGGCTCGCTGGCATCGCCTGCGCGGCGGCCCGAACCGTTGAAGCGGCGGGACGCCTCCAGCGCGCGGTCCTTCGCGCTGGCGTACAGCGTCATGTCATTGGCTAGGTCCTCTACCCGCCCCATCAATTCGACGAACTCTTCGGCATCGACATCGGGCGAGGCGAACACGACCTGGTCGAAGGGCTTGGGCACGGCGCGCTCGTCATCGGCCATTTCCTGCAGGGCCCGGACGAGGAATTCATTGCCCATGGAATGGGCGACGATATTGACGCGTTCGGCTCCGGTCTGCTCGGTGAGGACATGGAGGAAGTGTTCGAGATCGTCGATCGTTGCCTGCGTGATCTGCCTGCGGTCGGCCTTGTAGCCGAAAACGCTGCCGGCTGACGGCCAGGAATAGAGGACGGGCGCGCCGTCGATTTCGAGATCGACGGCGAGCTGGGCGGTGCGCTCAACGGCGGTGGGAAAATCATTATTGTAGCCGTGGATGAAGATGAAGATTTCGCGGCGCTGGGAGCGGGCGAGCGCGATACGCACATTGGCGAGGAATTCCGCCATGGTGGCGTCCAACTTCATGTCGCCGAGGATGACATATTTCGCCGGGTTGGGGCGGCGGTCAAAGGTGAACAGGCCCGGCTTGGGGATTTCGCCCAACGCGCGGTTGCGCGGCACCGAGACCATGACGGTGCCGGTCTGCAGCGGGGCGGACTTGCCGCCATAATAGGTCTTTGCGTCAAGGACGGGCCGGCCATCGACCACTTTGAGCTTGCCGCCCCGGGGCGCGCGGTTGGTGCCGAAGAAGACGCGGACAAGGTCAAAGCCTGGCTCGACGCCGCCGCGTGTGCCTTCGGTGCTGCTGGCGACGGCGACGGGACGCTCGCGCGCGCGTTCGACGCTCTGGACCAGGGCCGCGTTGACCTGCAGGCCGGTGACGTCTGCGATACGGGCCGTGTCGAGACCGTTTTCGACGGCAAAGGCGAGGAGCGGCGCGAGGCGCGGATGGTCGGTGCCGAGGTGGACGCGCACGAGGCGGGCGGCGCTGGCGATCTCCTCGGTGGCCCGGGCCGTGTCACCGGCATCGAGGGCGATCTCGGCCATGCGGGCGCGCAGGTCGATCTGGCGGGCATAGTTTGGCGGGGTCTCGGCGCTCGCGGCAGTCAGGACCCGGTGATAGGCCGACAGGGCGGCTTCGGTCTGGCCCGCCTCGGCGAGGATATCGCCAAGGTCTGTTCGCAGGTCGCCCTTGACGTCCGGATCGGCGAGCAGCGCGCGGGCAAGGGCGATTTCCTGGACCGTGTCGCCGGCAGCCTGTGCGTCGCCCAGCAGGACGAGGCGGTCGGGTTCTGGCTTTGACGCACAGGCCGCGAGCAGGACAAATGCGCCCGCCAGCAAGAGCTTCGCAAATGGCGTACGGATGAAATGGTCTGGCATCGGTCCTGTCCCCTGTTCGACCCATCAGACCCTAGCATGAAGGCAGAAATATGGGACAGGCCCCTGCCTAGGATTTGGGGCCCTTGACCGCCTGCAGCGTGGTCGTTTTCACATCCCGCCCCAGACCGGTCTTGCGTCCGCCATAGCTGGGTGCGCCGCTGGCGGCACCTGAGACCGCGCCGCGCACGGTGCGCTCGGTCAGCGGCGGGATGGCCATGGCCTTGGGATTGGGGCCGTTCTCGTCGAACAGGCTGGCCAGTTGCTCGGTCATCGCGCCGCCAAGCTGTTCGGCGTCGACGATGGTGACCGCGCGCTTGTAGTAGCGGGTGACATCGTGGCCGATGCCGATGGCGATGAGCTCGATCGGGCTGCGCGTCTCGATTTCCTCGATGACCTGGCGCAGGTGGCGTTCGAGATAGTTGCCTACATTGACGTTGAGCGTGGAATCATCGACCGGCGCGCCGTCGGAAATGACCATCAGGATCTTGCGCTGCTCGGTGCGGGCGAGCAGGCGGTCATGGGCCCAGAGCAGGGCCTCGCCGTCGATATTTTCTTTCAGCAGGCCTTCGCGCATCATCAGGCCGAGATTCTTGCGGGCGCGGCGCCATGGGGCGTCGGCCTGCTTGTAGACGATGTGCCGGATATCGTTGAGGCGGCCCGGGCCATTCGGCTTGCCGGCCTTGACCCAGTCTTCGCGTGCCATGCCGCCTTTCCACGCCTTGGTGGTGAAGCCGAGGATCTCGGTCTTCACACCGCAGCGCTCCAGCGTGCGGGCGAGGATGTCGGCGCACAGGGCCGCGACCATGATCGGGCGTCCGCGCATGGAGCCGGAATTGTCGAGCAGGAGCGTAACGACCGTGTCGCGGAAATTGCTGTCATCTTCCTGCTTGAAGCTGAGCGGCGCGGTCGGGTCTGTGATGACGCGGGTGAGGCGGGACGTGTCGAGCACGCCTTCTTCGAGATCAAAGCTCCACGACCGGTTCTGCTGGGCCATCAGACGGCGCTGCAGCTTGTTGGCCAGCTTGGAGACGGCGCCCTGCAGGCCCTGCAGCTGGTGGTCGAGATAGGCGCGCAGGCGGGTCAGTTCTTCCGGGTCGCAGAGGTCCGGCGCTTGTGCGACCTCGTCATGCGCGCGGGTGAAGACGTTGTAGGCGAACCGGTCACGCTCCTCGCCGTCGCGGAAGTTGGGGCGCAGTGGCTTGGATCCGTCGTCGCTGTCATCGGCGTCTTCATCGGCTTCGAGGTCGACATCCTGGTCGACGCTGACATTGGTCTCTTCGCCGTCGATTTCCTCGCTGTCGCCCGCTTCCAGCTGTTCGGACGAAGCGCCCATCGGCTCTTCGGATTCCTGGTCCTGCTCGCCCTGCTGGGACTGCTCGTCTTCGCTGTCCTGCTCCTGCTGGTCTTCTTCCGACTGCGCCTCGTCGCCGGACTGGTCGCCGGCTGTGAGGTCGCGGATCATTTCGCGAATGGTTTTGGCGAAGCCCGGCTGGTCGTGCAGCTGGACGATCAACTTGTCGAGCGCGCCGCCAGTGTCGGCTTCGACCCGCTTGCGCCAAACATCAGCCACACGGCTGGCAGCTTCCGGCAGCGGCCGTCCAGTGAGTTTTTCGCGCAACAGGAATTCGAGCGCCGGGGCGAGGACCGCTTCCGGTTCTTCAGCGCCCATGGCAAATTCGCTCGACTTGCAGCGCATTTCGAGGACGGCATCGAGATTGATTGCCGTGCCGCGCATGGCATTGGCGCCGAGGCTTTCAATACGGGCGTGTTCGGCTGCGTCATAGACCCTGCGCGGCAAGTCGCCTTGCGGGCGGTTCCGGAGGTGTTCGGCTGCGTCATGGTGCGCGCGGCGCAGGGCTATGGCGTCGGCCTCGCCGCGAATGCGGGCGGCCACGGGCGCAGGCAGTTCGACCGGCGGCGGGCGCAGGACGATCCGTTCGCCGTCAGCGCCCGCATCATTGCCAAAACCGACCTCGACGTCGCGGTCAGCCGTCATTGCCTTGGTGGTTGCGGCGAGCGCCTGCTTGAAGAGTTCCTGAGGGGTGGTTTCAGTTTTGGCCATCAACGCACCGCGTCAGAGAAAAGGTCGAGCGTACGCTTGAAGGCCAGGGCATCGCTGGCTGCGTCATAATCTTCGGAACGCTGGCGGGCAAAGCCGTGGCCAGCGTCGTAGACGTAGACGGTCACGTCGTGACGGGCCGCATCAAAGGCCTCGACGCCGTCCATTGGAATGTGGGCGTCGTGGCGGCCGAAATGCGCAATTACGGGGCACCGGGGTTCGGAATCCTTCAACGCGGGCAGCAGGCTGCCGTAATAGGCCGAAGCGGCGACGATGCCGCGCAGCCGGCAGGCTGCGACAAAGGCCATGGAACCGCCATAGCAAAAGCCTGTGATAAAGACCGGGCGTTCCAACGCATCCACGCACGCGCCGATATCCGACATCGCCGCGTCCAACCCGCTGGCCCGCGCATAGCCGCCGCCTTCCACAATGGCTTCTGGCGAATGGTCCTCACGGGAAAAGCCGGGCTTCTGGCGGTCGAACATGGACGGAACAATCACTTCATAGCCTTCGGCGGCGAAGCGCTTTGCCGCATCCAGCATGAACGAATTGATGCCGAAGATTTCCTGCACGAGAACCAGGCCGCCCTTGCGCGCACCCTTGGGTTCGACGCGTACGGCGCCGAACTCAAAGCCGTCACGGCTCGTCAGGGTCAGGCTGGTAACAGTCATGTCCTTCGTCTCAGGCGACCTTCACCATGAGGGCGCTTTCCGGCAGTTCCTCGGCAAAGCAGCGTTGGTACATTTCAGCGACCAGCGGACGTTCGAGTTCGTCGCACTTGTTGAGGAACGTCATGCGGAACGCGTGGCCGAGATTGCCGAAGATAGCAAAATTCTCCGCCCATGTAATCACGGTCCGTGGACTCATCACGGTCGAGAGGTCTCCGGCCATGAAGGCGTTACGGGTGAGATCAGCCAAGGTCACCATCTTGGCGAGCGTGTCATCGTCGACGCCGGTCGCCTTGGATTTCACGATTTCCACTTCGGCATCATGTTCCAGATAGTTCAGCGTGGTGACGATGCTCCAGCGGTCCATCTGGCCCTGATTGAGCTGCTGCGTGCCGTGGTAGAGGCCCGTCGTGTCGCCGAGGCCAACCGTGTTGGTGGTTGAGAACAGGCGGAAAAACGGATTCGGCGCAATCACGCGGTTCTGGTCAAGCAGGGTCAGCTTGCCGCTGGCTTCAAGCACGCGCTGGATAACGAACATCACGTCCGGGCGACCGGCATCGTATTCGTCGAAACAGATGGCGACCGGACGCTGCAGCGCCCACGGCAGGATGCCTTCGCGGAATTCGGTAATCTGCTTACCGTCCTTCAGGACGATCGCATCCTTGCCGACCATGTCGATGCGGCTGACATGGCTGTCGAGGTTGACCCGGATCATCGGCCAGTTGAGGCGCGCGGCGATCTGCTCGATATGGGTCGACTTGCCTGTCCCGTGATAGCCCTGGACCATGACGCGGCGATTATGCTCGAAGCCGGCGAGGACCGCCATCGTCGTCTGGGGATCGAACCGGTAGGCCGGGTCAATTTCAGGCACGTATTCTGTCCGCTTCTTGAAGCCGTGGACGGTCATTGTCGTGTCGAGGCCAAAGACCTTCTTCACGTTGATCTTCTCGGTCGGCTTCATGCCCTCAAGGGCATCGGTATCGCTCATTACAGTCATGGAGTTCTGTCTCGTCGGGGAGGATTTATCGTTTGTAACTAGGTTCTAGCACGCGATGCGCCGACGCCTAGTGCGACGTAGGGTAAAACTCAGGCCGGACAACAGCGGCGTCCGTCCTCTTGACCGGCCTGATTTTCGCATCCTCGCTCGGCCGATGGCTGATTTCAGTCTCTATGGCACGCGCGGCTGGGGTTCGGCGCTGATCGAAGCCCAGCTCGACTTCTATGGCCTGGACTATCGTTTCGAGACGGCGGGAGACCTGTTCAAGGACGCCGCCGCGCGCGCCAAACTGGAAAGCGTCAACCCTCTGGCACAGGTTCCGACGCTGGTCCTGCCGGACGGCGAGGTGATGACAGAGAGCGCCGCGATCACGCTGTGGCGGGCGGCGCATACGGGGCGCGACGAGCTGGTACCGGGGCCGCGCGCGCCTGAACTTGCCGCCTTCCTGCGCTGGCTGGTGTACATTGTGACGAATATCTACCCAACCTTCACCTATGCCGATGATCCGTCGCGCTTTGTCGACATTGAGGCAGCGCGGGCACCGTTCCGAAAGGCCGTGGACGCCTATAGCAAGCGATTGTGGATGATTGTCGAAGGTGAAGCGAAGGGCCCCTGGTTCCTTGGAAATCGGTTCTCGGCCATCGATCTTTATGTCACCGTGAAGCGCAATTGGCGTGCGAATCCGGACTGGTGCGTCGCCAAGGCCCCAAAGCTCAACGCGATTGCCCTGGAGGCTCGGGCGATGGATTCATTGCGAGCGCGCTGGAAGCGGAACTTCCCTGATACTTAGTCTTCCGACCGCCAGACGATTTCGCCGCCGATCATTGTCATGACAGCCTTGGCTTCGAGGATTTCGGCTTCGGGCACCGTCATCAGGTCGCGGTCAAAGACGGTGAAATCGGCAAGCTTGCCGGGTTCGATCGTGCCGAGGTCGTCTTCCTGGAAGCTGGCAAAGGCAGCCGCCGAGGTGAACAGCGCGAGCGCCTGTTCACGGCTGATCGCCTGTTCGGGGTGCCAGCCTTCACCGGATTCTCCTTTGAGGCTCTTGCGGGCAACGGCCGCGTAGAACTCGATCAGGGGCGAGCCAACTTCGACGGGGGCGTCCGAGCCGCCCGCGACGACAGCGCCGCTATCGATCAGGCTGCGCCAGGCATAGGCACCGGCGAGACGGTCCATGCCGAGACGCGCGGGTGCGAAGAAGAGGTCACCAATCGCGTGCGAAGGCTGCATGGACGCGATGAGGCCATCGGCGCCGACGCGGACAATGTCTTCAGGCGCAAAATTCTGGGCGTGCTCGATGCGCCAGCGGTGGGACGCATCATAGCCGCCTGCCTCAACGGCATCCAGGATGCGGCGATCAGCAAGGTCACCAATGGCATGGATGGCCAACTGGACGCCTGCTGCATCGGCCCGCGCCATTATGGCCGTGAGGTCATCCGGCTCCATCAGGGCCAGACCTGACGTGTCAGGGCGGTCGCTATAGGGTTCGATCAGCAGGGCTCCGCGGCTGCCGAGGGCGCCGTCCATGTAGATTTTTACGGCGCGATTGGTGATCGTGTCGGTTTCCATTTCCCGACCGGCGGCGATGTCGAAGCCGTCTTCGCCGAGCGCATTGTAGAGCCGGATCGGCAGGCGGCCCTGCGCATCAAGTTCTGCCATGAGCGGGATTTCCTCGGGCGAAACGCTCATATTGTGCCCCCCGGTCCAGCCGCGCGAGGCATAGAGTTTCGCGCCGGTCTCAAGCGCGATCGTGAGCCCTTCGGCGTCGGGCGCCGTGATAAGCGGCGCGACGAAGTCCATAGCATTGTCGATGAGCAGGCCGTTCGCCGCGCCGTCTGCGTTTCGCTCAATGCGCCCGCCGTCGGGATCGGGCGTATCCTTCGTGATTTCTGCGGCGGCCAAAGTGGCGGAATTGACGACCGCGGCGTGTCCGTCCGCACGCACAAGGATGATCTTGTGGTCGAGGCTGACGGCATCGAGGTCTGCGGCCGTGGGCATGCGGCCCTCGGGCCAGCCGGTTTCGATCCAGCCGCTCCCGAAGACGACGCTACCCGGCGCTTTGTCGCTGACTTCCGCTTCCATTCGGGTGACGAGCTCGACGATGGAGGCCGTGCCTTCGAGATTGAGCGTCAGTTCGCGCTGGCCGACGCCAAGCAGGTGGACATGGGAATCGGTAAAGCCGGGAAACATGACCGCGCCCTTTAGGTCGATCAGGTTGACCTCGTCCTCGCTCCAGTCGGCCGATGTGGGCGCCACCGTGGCCTGGATGCGCCCGTCTGGACCAATGACAACGGCCTCGGCCGTCGGCTGGTCCGGATTGCCGGTATAGATCGTGCCGCCGGTGATGACGGTGATCGCGGGGGCGGTGACAGCCTCTGGCGCGGGGGTGGCAGGGGCGCGGCAGGCAGCCAGCAGGAGGGCGGCAAGGGCGAGGCAGGGGGTGCGCATGGGGGCGGGCCTTCCGATCGGGGCAGGGGAAGGCCCGACCTGAAAGCGCCGTTGCCATGGTGTCAAGGTTCGAAAGAGAAGACCTGCTCGAACGGTGATGATGGTCTGACACGGCACCGATTGCCCTCAAGGACTTCGCCAGCCCTGTCCGCAAACAAAAACGCGCCCCCGAGGGAGCGCGTTTTTCAGTTCGCCGATTGCGAGACGCAATCAGGCTTCAGCGGCGACCGCTTTCTTGGCGATGCTGCGCTTGATCTTCAGCGCCTTGGACGACAGCTTGTCGTCCTTGGCCTTGGCCAGGAAGCCGTCGAGGCCGCCGAGCTTGTCCACGGTGCGCAGGGCTTTGGCCGCGATGCGCATCTTGAATTTCTGCTCAAGCGCTTCGGAATGAAGCGTCACGTCGATCAAGTTCGGCAGGAACCGGCGCTTGGTCTTGTGCTGGGAGTGGCTGACCAGATGGCCAACGATCGGCTTGGTGCCGGTAAGTTCACATTCGCGGGACATGGGCCTCGCTCCGATTGCATGTTCAGGGTTATCTCGAAGGCGCGTCGTTACAAGGCAGGAGGCTATCCTGTCAACTCCGAAGCGACAGGCTGACGTGCAGTTTTACAGCCCCGTGTCATGCCCTGTCATGATTATTGACTGCAACCACCTGGTTGATTGGGGCATTATAGGGGCAATCTTGTTCAGACGCCGTTGGCGATGCCACCTTATATAGGGGGTGATGGGGACCAGTTCCGAAGGATTTTACCTGATGAAACGCGCTATCCTGCTTGCTTCCGGACTTGCCCTCGCTGTGGCAGGCCTCGCCGTGGCCGATACGGCGAGCCGTAACAGCGCCGCCACGCCTGCGCTGCTGGCGAATGTGAAGGCGGGCACGCCGACACGCATGATCTATGAACTGGAGGCGAAAGCCTATGTCCTGTTCATTCCCGCCACCGGCCGGGCGAGCTTTGATGTCGCGATGCAGCCAGACAATTACGTGATCAATTCACGGGTCAAGGTAACCGGCATCGCCGACTGGTTCGTGAATTATGACATGGTGCTGCAGGCATCGGGCTATACGCGCGGCGCCGCGCTGAAGACCTTTTCCTATGTTTCTCAGAACCGCGACGGGAAGAAGAACCGCAAGGTGAACCTCACCATCGGGCCGGACAGCTTCGAGATGAAAGCCGCGCCCGAGTTCGGGAACCTCGGCGACCCGGCGGCCACGACGCAGCAGGTATTGAAGACGAATGACCCGATCACGGCGCTGATCTCGTTTGCGCTGGAGCCGCGTGCGCCGGGCACCGACCCGTGTGGCGGGCCGATCCGTATCTTTGACGGACGCCAGCTGACCTACCTGCACCTCAAGAATGCCGGCATGAAACATGTGAAGACCGATGCCTGGTCGGGCGACGCCATTGAATGCCATGTCACAATGGAAAAAGTGGCGGGCTTCAAGAAGGGCGAGTCCAACAAGGACAATTTGTCAGGCATCGACGGACCGCTGCGCATGTGGCTGGCCCCGCTCGAGAATGGCGCGACAGTGCCGGTGAAGATCCAGGCGGACACTGACAAGATCGGCAAGATCACGCTACAGGCCCGCAAGCTGCGCTTCGAGCCCATCGTGATGGAAGAAGCGGCCGCAACGCCGGGTGGCGGCTGACCTAGCCGCGATCGTCCTGGGGCAAAAGGCGCAAGGCCGCCAGCAGCCCTGCCATGTCATCCGGCATCGGGGCTTCAAAGTGGAGCGTCTCGCCGGTGATCGGATGGACGAATCCCAGAACAGCCGCATGCAGCGCCTGGCGCTCGAACGCGCGGGCGGCTGCTTTCGCGGCGTCAAACTTCTTGCCCGACCCCCAGGCCGTGATCCCCTTTGAACGACCATAGACGGGATCGCCGATCAGGCTGGCGCCGACATGGCTCATATGGACACGGATCTGGTGTGTGCGACCGGTTTCGAGCGTGCATTTGATCAAGGCCGCGGCAGGCAGGCCAGTACCCTTGTCGCGCAGGCCAAAGGTTTCGAGGGCCTTGTAATGGGTGATCGCCTGGCGCCCGTGCGTGCCATCGGGATTGCGGACAACGGCCATTTTCTTGCGGTCACCTGACGAGCGCGCAATCGCTTCGTCGATCGTGCCGGACAGCGGCCGCGGCGCGCCGCGTGTCAGGGCGAGATAGGCGCGCTCGATATCATGTTCGGCAAAGAGATTGGAGAGGCCGACATGGGCGGCCTCGGTCTTGGCGGCGACCATGACGCCGGTGGTCAGCTTGTCGAGCCGGTGGACAATGCCGGGCCGCTCCACGCCGCCAATGCCGGGCAACTGGCCTTCGCAATGGTGCAGCAGGGCATTGACCAGCGTGCCATCCCAGCTGCCGGGCGCCGGGTGCACGGCCATACCGGACGGCTTGTTGATGATGATGAGGTGTTCGTCCTCGAAAAGGATATCGAGCGCGATGTCTTCCGGTTGCGGCGCTGCAGCCACGGGATCGGGCAGGGCCAATATATAGACGCTGCCGACGACGACAGCCTTGCGGGGATCATCGGTTGCTGCGCCGTCGATGGTCACGGCACCTTCCTTGATGAGCGCCTTGGCACGTGAGCGCGACAGGGCGCCTGCCTGTTCGGCGATAAAGCTGTCGAGGCGGAGGCCTGCATCTGCAGGGCGGGCAGTGAGTGTGATCTTTTCCATTATCCGGCCTTATAGACGTGAACTGGTCTCCGCGTCATGGTGCTGTCGTAATCGCAACATATAAGAGGCGCGAACCTTGGGAGGATATCATGAGCGCTGTTACCAGACGGGGCCTGCTCGGCGCCACCGGAGCCCTTAGCCTTGCGGCGTGCGCGACGCCAGCCACCAACACACTGGCCCCGTCCGCACGCGCTTATGATGGCACGGTCGAATTCGGCCACGGCGTCGCCTCGGGTGACCCGCTGCCGACAAAAGTGATCCTCTGGACACGCGTGACGCCGAAGACCGGCACGGGCCCGATCCCCGTGCGCTACGACGTCTTTGCGGCGGACGGCAGCCTGCCACCGCTTGCATCGGGCATGCTGAGCGCGGATGCTGCGCATGATTTCTGCGTAAAGGTGGATGTCGCGGGCCTCGCGCCGGCGACCGCCTATCTCTATCGCTTCACGGCGCTGACCAGCGCGGGCGAAGTTGCCTCGCCCGAAGGGCGGACACGCACGCCGGCGGCCCAGGGCACCGCCCCAGTGAAGATCGCCGTTGCATCCTGCGCCAACTGGCAGTTCGGCCTGTTCAACGCCTACAAGGCAATGGCGGCGGAGCCAGACCTCGATGCGGTCGTCTTCCTGGGCGACTATCTCTATGAATACGGCATCGACGGCTATGGCAGCGAGACCGCCGAGGCCCTCGGCCGCCTGCATGACCCCGTCACCGAAATCGTCTCGCTGAGCGACTATCGCCTGCGCCACGCGCAATACAAGTCGGACCCCGGCCTGCAGGCCGCGCATGCCAGCGCGCCGTGGATATGCACATGGGACGACCATGAAAGCTGCAATGACAGCTACCGGACCGGCGCCGAGAACCACAATCCGGAAAAGGCCGAGGGCGACTGGTCGGACCGCAAGATGGTGGCCATCCAGGCCTATTTTGAATGGATGCCGATGCGCGAACCTGAATCCGGCAACATCACGTCAGCGGTCTGGCGCAGTTTCAACTTCGGCGACGTGGCCACGATTTACGCGACGGAGACACGCCTGACGGGCCGTTCGCCCAGTATCGGCTGGTCAGATGTGATCAACGCGACAGATACCGACGGAACCGTTACGCAGGCCAAAGCGCACCTTGCCATGATGAACGATCCGGCGCGCACCATGATGGGCGCGGCCCAGGAAACCTGGCTCGGCAAGGCTCTCTCCGAATCCGTATCAGGGGGCAAGACATGGCAGGTGCTGGCCAACCAGGTGATGATGGCGCGCGTGGCCCTGCCGGACATGACCAAGGTCATGACGCCGGAACAGATCGACGCCCAGACCGTGCCGCAAGTGAAGCAGATGATCGGCTTCTCCGCCCTCGGCCTGCCATTCAATCTCGACGCCTGGGACGGATATCCCGCCGCGCGTGAACGGCTCTATGACAGCGTGCAAGCGGCAGGCGCGCGCCTCGTCACCCTGACGGGTGATATCCACTCGGCCTGGGCCGATACGCTCTACGATTCCGATGGCCAGCGCGTTGGCGTGGAGTTCGTGACGACCTCGGTTACCTCACCCGGTATCGGCGCGTATGTCACCGACATTCCGGACCTCGGCCAGAAATTTGTCGATGCCAATCCGGAAGTCGAATGGCACGATCCGGATGGCCATGGTTTCATGGTCCTGACGCTGACACCGGAACGTGTCAGCAGCGAGTTTGTCAAAGTTTCGACCGTGCTCGAGCCAGATTACACGGCAGAGCGTGTGGCCACCTTTGCGGCCGTGCCGGAAGGCAACGGCGTGTCAGCCCTCAGCAAGGTCTGAAATCGCTTAGTCCAGCAGGCCGGAGAGGCCCCTGCGGCCGCCATCGAGCCGCAGGGCCTCGCCTGTAATGAACGCCGCCTCGGGCGAGGCGAGGAACCGGCAGGCGTCGGCAATTTCGTCGGCCAATGCGGTCCGGCCGAGCGGCGTACGGCGCATCGTCCAGCTCTGGATGCGCTCCTCGCTGGGCCGCACGGCGACAATGGCATTCACCCGGATCGAAAGATCGGCGAGTTCCACTGAGCCGGCACGCATGACGCCCAGAACGCCGCCCTGCGAGATCGTCTCGGTGAACTGGCCCGGCATCGACGCAATCGCCGAATAGGACAATACAAAGGTGATCGTGCCCTTCTGGCGCAGCCGCTCAACACCGACGGTGGGCAGGTCTTCCTGTTCGGCAATGCGCTCGGCGAACACCTGGAGGGCAAGCGCTGTGCCCCGGATCGATTTGGCAATCGCCTTGTCGAATTTCTCCGTGGAGAAGTCGAGCAATGTATCCGGCTCTTCAAGCTCGGGAATGATCACGGCATTGTCGATGCGACCGAAGCCTTCAATGGCGGCGGTGAAGGCATTGCGCAGGCCAAGCCGGGTAAACAATTCGCCCTGGTGGAAGATAACGTCGTCGGGCACGGCGTTGCGCGCGGTCGCGAGACGCTCGGCGCTTGGGTCCGCCGCCAGGACGCGGTGGCCGGTTTCGCTGAAACGACGCGCAATGGCATCGCCGACTTCCCGGCCGAGGCCGAGTATCGCTGTGACGGGGACACCCATTTTGCCTAGTCTCCGGACGGATCGGCGGGCGCGGCCGTCACGCGGCGGGGATTGCGGATGTCATCGCCGAGAATGGCAAGCCGGTCATTCAGACGGTGCAGCGCGGCAAGGATTTCACCAAGCAGCCGTACCGTCACGAAGAGGAAGATCACAGCAACAGAGCCAACAACCAGTTTCGTCAGCGCCACCAAGGGGTGGCCCTGAAACAGGGAAATGGACGCATTGAGAAGGACGAGCAGTCCCGCGGCCAGCAGGGCGAGCCCGAGAAGGGCGGTCGCCATCTTGACCGCACCGAGTGTCATCGGTCGATCCTGGTCAAATATGTCTCTCATGGGTCGTCCTCCGCCCGTTGCCTGCACCAGTGCCCGGCACGCTGACGGAGGACTTGTTCCGCCTGCGCAGCGCTAGCTGGCCTTCAACCATCGCAGCTGTTCTTTAAGCTTCAGTTTCTGTCGCTTCAAATCCTTTAGCTCAAGTGGGTCTACCGAAGGATGTTTCTGAGTCTCGGAGATTTTCTGGTCCAGCTGGCGGTGCTTGTTTGAAAGCTCACTGATCCGACCGTTGAGCGACATGGGCAGTCTCCTTTTGCGGTTAAGAATTTGTGTCCTTAATGCAACACTAAATCATAGAAGCAGGCCGGCGTTAAGGGGACGACCGAAGGATTTCGCGAGTTTAATGAGAATGCGTCAGACGTGCAGCGGGCGCGCACATTTCCTGCGTGCTTTTTGGGCAAACATGTCCTGGTCGCCCAAGGCAATCAACGTGTCGGCCTCCTGCCCTTCCTGCCATTTCGCGATACCGCAGGACGCGCCGATATGAACCGGCGCAACGTGGTCTGCGTCACCATTGCAGACCACCAGCTGGTCTATCAGCATCGTAAGCTGCGCCGCCTTGGCCATTGTGTCGGCATGACTGGCCTGGGCAAGCACGACGCCGAATTCGTCGCCGCCGAGCCGGCCGACGATGTCGGTTTCCCGTGTATTCTGCAGCAGGATATCCGAAACGCGCATCAGGACGTCGTCCCCGGCTGCATGGCCGAACGCGTCGTTGACCTTTTTGAAATGGTCGAGGTCGATGAAAATCAGGGACAGGGGCGTGCGGAACCGGTCAGCGAGCGCGATCTCGCGCCGGACTTCGCGTTCAAACGCCCGGCGGTTGAAGACCGGGCACAAGGCATCATTGTCGGCAAGCAGTTCGGCGTCGGAAAGGTCGACGCGCAAGCGGGCAACCTCGTCGCGCAGTGCGATCACTTCCTCGCTCAAGGCTTCCAGCGCAGCCCGCTCACGCAAGCCTAGCGCGTGAAGATCGACACCGAGAATGTCGAGCAGAGCGCGGCGCTGATCCTGCGAAACCTGATGGAATTCTTCCTTCATCAAGCAAGGCTATACCCGTTTTGAACATAAGGGGATACGGCAGAGGGATGATTTGCACATGCTGGCCCCGCTCAAGCGCCAGTTGACCGCAGGCGCGGCTTTCCTATGGTGCGCGCTTTCCGGCGGCAAGGATCCCGAAAGCCATGACCACATCTCCCAAAGTCGGCATCATCATGGGCAGCCAGTCGGACTGGCCGGTGATGCATCATGCCGCCGCGATCCTCGACGAGATGGGCATTGCGCATGAGGCACGGATCGTCTCGGCGCACCGCACGCCCGACCGGTTGGTGGAGTATGCCAAGGCAGCCAAGGGCCGGGGCCTGAAAGTGATCATTGCCGGGGCGGGCGGCGCCGCTCACCTGCCGGGCATGACAGCCGCCATGACGCCGCTGCCGGTGCTGGGCGTGCCGGTCCAGTCGAAAACCCTGTCGGGCCTCGATAGCCTGCTGTCGATCGTGCAGATGCCGCGTGGCATTCCGGTCGGTACGCTGGCGATCGGTGAGGCCGGAGCCGTGAATGCGGGTCTCCTGGCCGCTGCGATCATCGCGCTTGAGGACAAGCATGTGGCAGCAAAGCTCGATGCCTATCGCGCGACACAAACTGACACCGTGGCCGAGGCACCGGAGGGATGACAGCCTTGCCTCCCGGCGCGGCCATCGGAATCCTTGGCGGCGGACAATTGGGCCGGATGCTGGCCAATGCGGCCAGCCAGCTAGGCTTTGATGTGCATGTCTTCTGCCCGGAATCGGGCGCGCCTGCTGCGCGTGTCGCAATGAAGCATTGGCAGGCCGACTATAGCGACAGCGAAGCGCTAACCGGCTTTGCCCGGGCCTGCGATGTCGTCACACTGGAGTTCGAGAACATTCCGGTCAGTGCGGTCGAGGCAATTGCCGCTACCGGCACGCCCCTGTCCCCGGGAGCGAAATCGCTGGCGCTCTCGCAGGATCGCGCCGACGAAAAAGCCTTCCTGCAGAGCATCGGCATCGCCACCGCAGATTTTCGTATCATCGATGCCGTAGCCGATATTGCGCCCGCGCTGGCTGCGCTCGGCGGCGAAGGCGTGCTGAAGACGCGGCGTGACGGGTATGATGGCAAGGGCCAGGCCTGGTTGAGGGATGAAAGCGATGTGGCCGCAGGGTGGGAAACCGTCGGGAGGGCACCATGCGTGCTGGAAGCGGCCATCGCGTTTCAGTGCGAGATTTCGGTCATCGTTGCCCGGTCCAGCACGGGCGAGACGGCCAGCTGGGCGCCGCCAAGGAATGTCCACGAAGACGGCATACT
>Ga0208903_1000495_pt1 | contig 31496 bp, 37 predicted proteins | sample AntAceMetag02UKJ_FD_184769 | JGI IMG/M metagenome (GOLD analysis project Ga0208903, IMG submission 184769) | Saline lake microbial communities from Ace Lake, Antarctica - Antarctic Ace Lake Metagenome 02UKJ (SPAdes) (version 2) | ecosystem: Environmental > Aquatic > Non-marine Saline and...
ATCAATAATGATTCGACTAAAAATAATAATTTTTATAGAAGTTTAATAATATGTACTAAAAATATTATGTAAATCTATCTATAATTAATGCAAATAAAACAATAGATATATTAAGATTATAGATGCCAATATAAAAAGGAAAAATTGATAATTATATCTTAGATATCATCCAATTAACAAAAAATTCACAGTAGTGTTTTTTTAAAGATTATCTATATTCCAATTAATACTTACTTTGTAATAGAAAAATAAAAAATATGGCTGTTGTAACATTAGCTGAATTATTAGAAGCAGGAGTTCATTTCGGACACCAATCAAGAAGGTGGAATCCAAAAATGTTTCCTTATATTTATGCAGAACGTAATGGAATACACATTATAGACTTAGTCCAAACTGCCCAATTATTAACAGAAGCTTGTAATTTCGTACGTAAGGCATCTGAGGAAGGAAAAAAATTCTTATTTGTTGGAACAAAAAGACAAGCAGCTGGAGTAATAGCACAAGAAGCAGAGAGATGTGGAGCACATTATATTAATCAAAGATGGTTAGGAGGAATTCTAACAAACTGGTTTACAATCAGGACAAGAGTAGAAAGATTAAAAGACTTGGAAGGTAAAGAAGAAAGTGGTTATTTAGATCAATTACCAAAAAAAGAAGCAGCAATACTAAAAAGAGAATTAGATAAGTTACGTAAGAATTTGAATGGTATAAAAGACATGAAACGTTTACCTGATCTTGTTCTGGTAGTTGATCAGAAAAGAGAAAGTACAGCAATTCAGGAATGTATTACTTTAGGAATACCGATTATTTCAATTCTAGATAGTAATTGTAACCCAGATGTTACTGATATTCCCATTCCAGGAAATGATGACGCTATTAGATCTATTAAATTAATAGTTGGTAAGATTGCTGATTCAATCTGTGAAGGTAAAAATGGCAAGATTCAAAATGAAGATAAGGAAGAGCTAGGGATCGCTTAAGCTTTAAACATCTAAAAAATTATATCCTAAGAAAAAATATGGTTGCTGAAATTTCTGCAAAAATTGTAAAAGAATTAAGAGATAAGACATCTGCTGGAATGATGGATTGTAAAAAAGCATTACAAGAAGCAAATGGAGATTTTGAAAAAGCTGAAGAAGCATTGAAAAAGAAAGGTCTCGTAATTGCTGCTAAGAAGTCAGGACGTATTGCTACAGAGGGAATTGTTGAAGCGTATATACACATGGGAGGAAGATTAGGGATACTAGTTGAAGTAAATTGCGAGACAGATTTTGTAGCTAGAAGGTCTGAATTCCAGGAACTAGCTAAAAATATTGCTATGCAAATAGCAGCATGTCCTCAAGTACAATATATAAACGCAGCTGACATACCGCCCGAAACTGCAGAAAGAGAAAAGAAGATTGAAATTGAAAAAGACGATTTAGGTAATAAACCGATCGAAATTAAAGAAAAAATAGTAGAAGGGAGAATCCAAAAGAAATTAAAAGAAATGGTATTAGTAGACCAAACATTCATCAGAGATTCTTCTATGACTATTGAAGACTTAATAAAGAAAAATATTGCAATTCTAGGAGAGAATATACAAATCCGTAGATTTGAGAGATTTATACTAGGTGAAGGACTGGAAAAGAAGAATGAGAATTTCAGTGACGAAGTTGAAAAGATGATGAAAAAATAGTATACCTATTAAGCTATTACTTTTTATCTAAAGTAAAAATGACAAAGGATGAATTCTAGGGCATCAATTGCATAAGGTATTAATAGGATCAAGGGTTACAATAACAGTTTATTACATGCAAAAAATATATAGTTAGTGCATAATAATAACAATACTGTATTGAATAACATGAAAAGAAGGTATCATTTTTTACACATGGCTTTCAAAGGTATAATTTATGTGTGTTAACTAAGTTTATGCTTTTCTTCTAAATTAACATTTAAAAATTGCAAAAGAATTATACTCAACTATGTATCAGAATAACCTTAGCGCTTTCAACTCTTTTTATTCACTTGCTGAAGTTGAAGTTGGGAAGCACCTTTATTGGGAAATTGCAGGATTAAAGCTACACGGACAAGTCTTTATTGTTTCATGGTTAGTGATCGCAGCACTATTAACATTAGCGGTTGCTGGAACTAGAGATCTTAAACAAACTCCACAAGGATTACAAAACTTTATGGAATATGTCTATGAGTTTTTACAAGATATTGCTAAAAACCAAATAGGTGAAGAAGAATATAGACCGTGGGTACCATATGTAAGCACAGTCTTCTTATTCATCTTTGGTGCAAACTGGGCAGGTGCCCTTATACCTTGGAAACTAATCTCTTTACCAGAAGGAGAATTAGCAGCACCAACTAATGATATCAATGTTACTGTTGCTTTAGCACTGTTAACTTCTTTCTCATACTTTTATGCAGGAATAAACAAGAAAGGAATTGGATACTTTGCTAGATATGTCCAGCCAAGTCCTATACTTCTGCCTATTAATATTCTTGAAGATTTTACAAAGCCTCTATCTCTAAGTTTCCGTCTTTTTGGTAACGTTCTTGCGGATGAGTTAGTAGTTTCGGTATTTGCTTTATTAGTACCTATTCTAATACCATTACCGGTAATGATTTTAGGGTTATTTGCTAGTTCCGTACAAGCGCTAATTTTTTCTACTCTATCGGCAGCTTATATTGGTGAGGCTTTAGAAGATCACCATTAATATTACATTTCCAAATAAATCTCTGAAATAATTTAATTTCTATAAATATGATAACTATCACAATAATTTTATGAATCCTATCGTATCTGCTGCTTCGGTTGTTGCTTCTGGTCTATCTGTTGGTTTAGCTGCAATTGGTCCTGGTATTGGACAAGGTACAGCTGCTGCACAAGCAGTTGAAGGTATTGCTCGTCAACCTGAAGCTGAGGGTAGAATCCGTGGTACATTACTACTGAGTTTAGCATTCATGGAATCACTTACTATTTATGGTCTAGTTGTATCTCTAGCGTTACTTTTCGCTAATCCTTTTACAAGCTAAGTATTTTTTAGTATCCCTAGCCATTGAAAAATGACTAGGGTATTGAAATGGCAACATTTTTTTAAGGACCCATTATAAAAAATAAGTAATAATGACAAATCTGATATTTTTGTTGGCGCAAGAAGCTGCTAGTGAGCCAGAAGGTGGTTTGTTCGATTTCAATGCTACACTTCCTTTAATGGCATTACAAATTCTGTTACTGATGGTGGTGTTAAATCTTGTGTTTTATACTCCGATAGCTAAAATACTAGACGAACGAGATGAATATATTCGTAAGAACTTGACTGAAGCTTCTGATACATTATCAAAAGCAGAAGCCATTACAAAACAATATGAGCAAGATTTATCACAAGAAAGACGTGAATCACAGTTGATAATAGCTTCAGCTCAAAAGGAAGCTCAAGAAATAGTTGCGATGGAAATCAAGCAAGCACAAAAGGACACTGAGGCCCTAGTGAATGAAGCTACACAGCAGTTAAATACACAAAAGGACAAAGCTTTATTAGCTCTTGAGGAGCAAGTAAACACTCTTAGTGAACAAATTAAGAATAAGTTATTAAGTGGCAAATTAACTGCATAAGGTCTCAAAATCTGTTGATGGAGATTAACAATCATCATGAATTATTAAGCTGTTTGTAAAGTATATATAATATGAGTGATTTTTTATTGATTAGTGCCCTTGCAGAACTCTCTTCTGGAAAGGGTTTCGGATTTAATTCAAATTTTCTAGAAGCAAATGTACTAAACATTGCACTATTACTGAGTGGTGTTGTCTACTTAGGTCAAAATTTTCTAACTTCTGCTTTAGAGCTTAGACAACAAAAAGTTACTGAAGCTATTCAAGAAGCTGAGGAAAGACTACAGCAAGCCAATACTAGACTTTTAGATTCGGAAAAGCAACTGACACAAGCTCAGAGTGTTATAGAAAAAATCAAAAAAGAGGCAGATATGACTGCTCGTACAGTAAAAGAGACTATACTTGCTCAAGGAAAGTTAGATATCGAAAGATTAACAAATAACGGTAAAAGTAGTATAGAAAAAGCTGAATTGCAGATAAAAAAGCAAATTCAGCAACGTATTGCAGATCTTGCTATACAAAGAGTCTCAACTCAATTACAAGATTATATGACTCCTAACCTTCAATCTAAAGTTTTAGATAACAATATTGCTCAGTTAGGGGGACAATTATAATGGCAAAAAATGTAAAAGTGGCTCAACCCTATGCCAATGCTTTTATTCAGATGGCATCCAATAAAGAGTCGTTAGATAAAGTGATATCTGATTTAACATCTATAGAAGTAGCCTTAGAGTCGAAGGATTTAGTACAAGCGCTTTCTAACCCTTTAATATCACTAGATAGAAAGAAAGAGATGGTAAAGTTAATTTTTCAAGGAAAAATTGATGGGAATACTTTAAATTTCTTGATGGTATTATGCGATAGAGGAAGAATAGATTGTCTAGCAACAGTTGCTTCTTTAGGATTAGAGATGGCATACAAGCAAGCTTCTGTCGAAGTTGCACATGTTGTTACATCTTCTGATATGTCAGATAACCAGCAAGAAGCATTAGTTGCAAAATTAAAGTCAATGACCGATGTTAAACAAGTAAAACTAGCAATTACAGTCGATAAGACTTTAATTGGTGGATTTACCGTTCAAGTTGGTTCTCGAATCATCGATACTAGTATTCAAGGACAATTGAAAAAACTAGCTTCACATTTAGGAACATCATCTCCTCAATAGTTGGAAAGTTCTTTTAGTAAGAAAAACATAATTTATCAAAGTAGACAAATATTGATATGGTAAACATTAGACCTGATGAAATCAGCAGCATTATCCGTGAGCAAATTGATAAATATGATCAAGGTGTTCAAGTAGCTAATGTAGGTACTGTTCTTCAAGTAGGAGATGGAATTGCTCGTGTTTATGGACTTGATCAAGTAATGGCTGGGGAATTACTTGAATTCGAAGACAAGACTGTAGGTATTGCGCTAAACCTGGAAAGCGATAACGTAGGTGTCGTATTGATGGGAGCTGGTAGAGCAATACTAGAGGGTAGTTCTGTTAAAGCAACAGGTAAAATTGCTCAGATTATGGTTGGGCAAGAGTTTTTAGGAAGAGTAGTAGATGGTCTAGGACAAGCTATTGATGGAAAAGGTGATATCAAAGGAACTGAATCAAGATTAATTGAATCAATGGCACCTGGTATTATTTCTCGTAAATCTGTGTGTGAGCCTATTCAAACTGGTATAACAGCAATTGACTCGATGATTCCAATTGGTAGAGGACAACGTGAATTAATTATTGGAGATAGACAAACAGGTAAAAGTTCTGTTGCTATTGATACAATTATTAACCAAAAAGGTGATGATGTAGTTTGCGTTTACGTTGCCGTTGGACAAAAAGCATCAACAGTAGCTTCTCTTGTTACTACATTACAAGATAAAGGAGCATTAGATTATACTGTTATAGTTTCTGCAAGTGCAGATGATCCTGCTACATTACAATATATAGCACCTTATACAGGGGCTGCTATTGCTGAATATTTCATGTATAAAGGACAAGCCACACTTGTTATTTATGATGATTTATCTAAGCAAGCAAACGCATATAGAGAAATGTCTCTTCTACTTAGAAGACCTCCAGGAAGAGAGGCTTTCCCTGGTGATGTATTCTATCTTCATTCTAGATTACTAGAAAGAGCTGCTAAACTAAGTGATGCACTAGGAGGAGGCAGCATGACAGCACTTCCGATTATTGAAACACAAGCTGGTGACGTTTCTGCCTATATTCCAACAAATGTTATTTCAATTACAGATGGACAAATTTTCCTATCTGGTGATCTATTTAACTCAGGGATTAGACCAGCTATTAACGTAGGTATCTCTGTTTCACGTGTTGGTTCAGCTGCTCAAATTAAAGCAATGAAACAAGTTGCTGGTAAACTAAAGTTAGAATTAGCCCAATTTGCCGAATTAGAAGCATTCTCTCAATTCGCTTCTGATCTAGATCAAGCAACTCGAAATCAACTATCAAGAGGACAGAGATTAAGAGAGATTTTGAAGCAAGCTCAAAATTCTCCTATTCCAGTACAAGAACAAGTTGCAATAATATACACAGGTATTAATGGTTTCTTAGATGATATAGAAGTTAATAAAGTTAAAACATTTGTTGATGCTTTAAGAACTAACTTAAGAAACTCAAAACCAAAGTACGCAGAAATAATCAGAGATACTAAGACTTTCACTCCGGAAGCAGAAGAAATATTAAAAGAAGTTATTGCTAGTACAAAGCAAAGTTTTGCTTAATTGTTCATTATTATAAAAATAACCCCTCAAAGTTATTAATAACTTTGAGGGGTTATTTCAACCAATCATATCCCTTAGTTTCTAATTCTTTAGCTAATGACTTGTCTCCAGTCTTGATAATTTTTCCATCCTGCATTACATGAATAAAAGTTGGTTCGATGTAATCTAATAGTCTTTGATAGTGTGTAATTAAGACAACTGCATTAGATTCGTTAGCCAAGCTATTAATCCCTTTAGCAACAATCTTTAGAGCATCGATGTCCAGACCCGAATCTGTTTCATCTAATATTGATAATTTAGTATCTAAAACAGCCATTTGAAGTATTTCATTACGTTTTTTTTCTCCACCTGAAAAACCTTCATTTACACTCCTGTTAAGAAATGCAGGATCCATACTAATTACTTGAAGCTTCTGGGTAATAAACTCAAAAAATTCTAACGGATCCAACTCATCAAGTCCCTGATACTTTCTTCTTGCATTACAAGAGAGGCGTAGAAAGTCTGCGTTACTAACACCAGGTATTTCTATGGGGTACTGAAATCCTAAAAAAATTCCTCTTTGGGACCTTTCTTCTGGTGCTACATCAAGAATAGATTCTCCATTAAAAAGAATGTCACCTCCTGTGACCCTATAAGCTGAATGTCCTGCTACAATTTTAGCAAACGTACTTTTTCCAGATCCATTCTTTCCCATAATTGCATGAATTTCACCAGCATTTACTATGAGATTTAAATTTTTAATGACTTGAGTGTCATTAACTGAAGCTTTAAGTCCTTGAATCTCAAGAATAGGAGAGTTATTAACCATATTTTTTTTAATCTACTTGCATTATTATATATTTTGCCACTATGTTAAATCCGTACATACGGATTTACTAGTGAACGGCTTCCAAAATTCTAGCATTGATTAAGCTTTTTACTCTCACTATTAAACATGCTGATACCTTAAGTATGCTTTAAATTTCTTGTAAAAATTACGCTACATCCTACCGTATCTGAAGAATGAATTCATAAACGTAAGATAAACTAATTTTATAGACACTAAAACCCTTTTTTTATTTTTAAACTAAGACTACCATCTTATCTTAAATCAAATTAGTTAACCTAATACTTTCCCAAAGCTTAAACAGATACAAAATAAGTAAATCAGTAGAAATAAACTATCTATGTAGTTGCCAAAATCATAATGAACTAATGCATGTATTAAATACGCTCTTACAGATTCTGTTTCATTATCCAAACTCTATATCAGTATAAGTACATATTTATAAACACGTAATTTTGGTTAAACACTATTTCCAATTCAGTATTAAACAAGAATATATTATTAAAGAACAAGCAAATAGGTAGTAATTTTCAGATTGAAAATCTAAAACTTTCACCCAAATATCTTAGCTCCAATTCTTCTAGTTGAGAAATACTTGTATTTATAATATTTTTTTGTCAATTTTACAACAGAACGAATCACCTTTACCCAACTGTTCCTTCCAGTTTTAGACTTAAAAGACGATCTGCTTCTAATGCAAATTCCATCGGCAGTTCGCTAAAAACATCTTTACAAAAACCACTTATTAATAAACTAATAGCAGACTCCATATCTATCCCACGCTGGAGGAAATAGAATAGCTGCTCTTCTTCTATCTTAGAAGTAGAAGCTTCGTGTTCAACCGTACTGGTTGGATTATTAACCTGTATATAAGGAAAAGTATTTGCTTGTGCTTTATCGCCAACTAACATTGAATCGCATTGAGAGTAATTAACACTATTGTGAGCTTTAGGACCAATTTTCACCTGGCCTCTATAAGTATTTTTCGAATTACCAGAGGAAATGCCTTTGGAAACAATTCGACTCCTTGTATTCGAACCAACATGAATCATTTTGGTACCAGTATCTGCTTGTTGATAATGGTTCGTTAAAGCAACAGAATAGAATTCTCCGATAGAATTATCCCCAGCCAAAATACAACTTGGATACTTCCAAGTTATTGAAGATCCAGTTTCTACTTGTGTCCAAGAAATCTTAGAATTATTGCCTGCACATAAACCTCGTTTAGTCACAAAATTATATATTCCTCCTACGCCGTTACTGTCACCAGAATACCAATTTTGTACGGTAGAGTACTTGATCTCAGCATTTTCAAGTGCGACTAGTTCAACAATGGCAGCATGTAGTTGATTTGTATCGAATTGTGGTGCTGTGCACCCCTCTAAATAACTCACTTTACTATTAATATCAGCGATAATTAGAGTCCTCTCAAATTGTCCTGAATCCTGGTTATTAATTCTAAAGTATGTAGATAACTCAAGGGGACAAACAACATTGGGAGGAATATAACAAAAGGAACCTTCGCTGAAAACTGCTGAGTTCAATGCGGCAAAGTAATTATCACCTATCGGTACTACTGTACCTAAATACTTTTCTACAAGAGAAGGATGTGATTGTAAAGCTTCAGAGATAGGACAAAAAATTACTCCAACTTTAGATAATTCTTCTCTAAAAGTAGTTCCTACTGACACACTATCAAATATTGCGTCTACGGCAACATTAGCTAATTTTTTTTGTTCTGTTAAAGGAATTCCTAACTTTTCAAACGTTAATAGAATATCCTCGTCAACTTCATCTAGACTAGATAGGTTAGCTTTTTTCTTTGGAGCTGAATAATAAAGAATATTTTGATAATCAATTTCAGTATAATGAATAGAAGCCCATGTAGGAGCTATCATTTTTTGCCAGTATGAATAAGCTCTTAACCTAAAATCAAGCATAAACTGTGGCTCTTTCTTCTTTGAAGAAATCATTTTTATAACATTCTCGCTAATACCCTTAGGAAAGTCTTCTACCTCAACATTAGTAGTAAAACCATACTTATAAGGCTGAGAAAGAATTTTTTGTACGTCTAAACTACTTTGGTCTTTTTTTATAGCAATATCCGAAGAAGTATCTTTGTTAACCATACTTATGAAATTTTTAAAATGTATTATAAATATCTTAGCAGTCGTCGGATTAACAAAGTCAGAACGAAAGAAAAGAAAAACATAGAAATATTTAAGTCTCGATTTGTCATCAATATAGTGTTAAGATTAAGTCTAGACATAAAAGAAAGGGTAGATGGCGAAACGGTAGACGCAGCACACTCAAAATGTGCCGAATTTAGTTTCATGAGGGTTCGAATCCCTTTCTACCTATTTAAATAATAGAAACACTTATATTGAAAGATGGAAATTTTTGAAGCGAATATCTGCTATTCTTTCTATACAATAAAAAAGTGAAAAATAATTTATGACCTTGTTAATAATAGGGGCAACTGGAACTTTAGGAAGACAAATCGTTAGAAGAGCGATAGATGAGGGATATCAGGTAAAATGTTTAGTAAGAAATCTTAGAAAAGCGTATTTTCTAAGAGAATGGGGAGCAGAACTAATATATGGTGATCTAAGCTTACCTGAGACACTACCTCTAGCATTGAAAGATGTTACAGCTATAATAGATGCATCCACAGCAAGACCATCAGATCCATATAATGCGGAAACAGTAGATTTAAAGGGGAAATTGGCACTAATAGAGGCTGCTAAAATTGTAAATGTTGATAGATTTGTATTCTTTTCTGTAATAAATGGTGATAAATATTCAGATGTACCTTTAGTGAAATTGAAGCTAGACATTGAGTTTTATTTACAAAAATCAGGACTAAAATATACAATATTTTATTTAGGTGGTTTCTTTCAAGGGCTTATCAGTCAGTATGCTATTCCAATCTTAGAAAAACAACCAATTTGGGTAACAGGGGAGAATACTTCAATCGGTTATATAGATACATCTGATATAGCAAAGTTTGCATTACGGAGTCTAGCTTTGAAGGAAACAGAATTTAAAAAGATTCCTCTAGTTGGAAAGAAAAATTGGAATTCTCAAGACATTATTCAACTCTGTGAAAGGTTATCTGGTCAGTCTGCTAGGATTACTAGGATTCCTATTAGCGCGCTAATCATTTTTAGGCAACTAATGGGCTTCTTTGAGTGGGGAGCTAACATTGCTGAAAGACTAGCTTTTGCGGAATTGCTAGCAACTGGAGAAGATTTTACTAGTGATATGTCCATAACATATGAACTTTTTGGCTTTGAGGAGAGTGAAACTGCAACACTTGAGGGATATATGCAAGACTATTTTGGTAGAATCTTAAGAAAACTGAAAGAATTAAGTGATGAAAAAGAGAAGTCATTGTAAATAGTGTTGTAATTAAATTACAAAAAATTCATGGTAATTAATTTTATTCAAGAAGTAGATATATAATAATAACAGTACAGATCTACTAATGTAGATAGAAAAATATTTTCCGGAGATAGATAATGTTCACATTAAAAATTGTTGTTTATACTACAGTGACTTTGTTTGTATCTCTTTTCGCATTTGGTTTCTTATCTAATGATGCATCAAGAAATCCAAATAGAAAAGATCTTGAGTAAGATATCAGTAAATAAACTGACATCATATAATTGGTTTGCTTAAGAAAAAGCTAGAAATCAATTTATATAAAAATAGATAATTGGGATCATCTAATGTTTCCAGTTATCTTTTTCTTTAAATAGACACAATAGATCAGCGTTATTTCGATAAATTCAATCTAAATATTAAGTTATTGTTTGTGTAAGATATCTAAGACATAGACAGAAATATAAAAAATAATCAAGATATATGTGGGTAGATTCAAATTAAATATATTCACATTAGATTGAAACAAAGTGCCATGCGTGCTTTACAATGAAAAGTATAAATTAGTGGAGTATCAGAATAAAATATAAAAAAGTCTACTCCACAACTCCATATTTTTTGGACAGTTCTAGTTGCATCATTTTATACAACATTCAATCAGTTTGTATAAAAAATTAGAAGTTAAATTAAGATAAAGTATAAAAAACAATTAATAATGAAGAATTGGCGTTTAAATAATATCAATCAATCTGCTTTTGAGAAAACAGGTCCGATACCACGCTCTATAACAAAAACATTTGAAAAATTTAAAAAAGAATTAGAACCTAATTCAGAATCCGAAATAATTGAAGAATTCAGAGTATCAAGATACCAAACTGCTGCTTCTATTAAATATCTTATATTACTAATAGCAGTACCTCTGATTGTTAATCAAATATCAAGAAACTTTGTATTTTCTCCTTTCATTGACTACTTTTGGAATGATAATCAGTCAGATATTTTTCTTAATGCATCTCAGGAAGAAAGAGCATTTAGTGAACTACAAAGATTTGAAGAAAAGATACATTTCGAAATTTTAATAGGGCAATCGCCACCTTTATCGCAAGAGTCAATTGATAGAGAAGTAAAAAACAAAGCTATGGAACTAGCACAATTTTATGTACAGGAAAGTACTGATGCAATAAAAAATTTATTGTCAGACATACTAGCTTTCATTAGCTTCGCATATTTAGTATTCACTGGTGGAAGGCAGATTGCAGTTTTAAAATCATTTATTAATGAACTAATATATGGGTTAAGCGATACAGCTAAAGCATTTCTAATAATACTATTCACCGACATTTTTGTTGGATTTCACTCAACACATGGATGGGAAGTTGTATTAGAAAATGGTCTTAGACACTTTGGATTGCCAGAAAATCGCGATTTAATATTTCTATTTATAGCTACTTTTCCAGTAGTACTAGATACGGTGTTTAAGTATTGGATATTTAGATACCTAAATCAAGTATCTCCGTCAGCAGTTGCTACCTATCATGAAATGAATGAATAATTCTATGGTCAGACTATAAAAGGAGATCTGACCTAGAATTATAAAAGATCTTTTCCTTAATAGTTAAAACATTGGTACATTGCTAAGTAACATAAAAGCAAAACTTGCTCCACCAATAGCACCAACTAACCAGCCAGATGTAAATTGTTTCCATCCTTTAGCACTTTGTAATTGGTCACTAGCTTCACTCTCTTCAAATGAAACAACCCCGTAAATAGCAAGACAAGCTGACATAATAATAACAAGACCTAAAGAAGAGAAGAATCCTGATAATAAAGCTACGTCAGAATTTCTTAGTGGACCAAGCTTATAAAAAGGACCAACTAAGAAATATCCATGAGTCATACCAATTTCTAAACCTCTGAATAAAGGAGACAAACCTGGTCTATAAGCAGGTAAGTTACCTAATAGAGACCTAGTAAAACTTGAAGTACTAACAGGAGTAGCTAAGTTGCCTACAAAGGGATCATCATTATACGGTTTGATAAATTGTGACATATTAATTTTATATAATTAACAATAAATTTATTCAGTTAACTAATTATAATTTAATTAGATTTTGTAAAAAAAAACTTTCTTAATAAAATATTAAATAAAAGAAAGTTACAGTGATGTATACTTTATATATTATCACTTTGTAAAGAATCTTACTATGAGTATATTATTAGGTTACATTATTTTGTTAACTTGCGCATTTGGTTTTGCAGCAGGTCTATACTTCGGTCTTTCATCAATAAGACTAATTTAAGAAACGTTTGTGCTTAATTGGACGTCTAATCCAACTAAGCACTATTTTTTACTAAAAAGAATTCTATTAACAAAGAAAACAACTATGAACGTTCGCTACGATCTAATATTAGGGTCACGAAGAACTAGTAACTATTTATGGACAATAATGACTTTTATAGGGGGTAGTGGTTTCTTTTTAGCTGGACTATCTAGTTATTTAGGATTTCAATTATTACCATTCGCCGATACAAAAGAAATAGTATTCATTCCTCAAGGTATTGTTATGACATTCTATGGCACTACTGGCCTTTTATTGAGTGCATTTCTACTAACCACTATATACTTAAATGTTGGTGGTGGATATAATTTATATGATAAAAAGAACAAAAAAATAGAGATATTTAGACTTGGATTTCCCGGAAAAAAAAAAGAAATATGTCTTTCCTACTCTATTAAAGAAATTAAGTCTATTAAATTAAGTATCTCTGAAGGTATAAATCCGAAAAGAGAAATTTACTTACGAACAAAAGATCAACGGGAAGTACCTATCACAAGAGTAGGAGAACCACTACTTTTATCACAAATAGAAGAAGAAGCTGTAGAGTTAGCAAGTTTTTTGGAAGTTCCTTTAGAGGGTTTATAAAAATAATAGACATATAATTAATTTATGATATGATGTTATAAGAGTATAAAGCGGGCATAGTTTAGTGGTAAAACCTTAGCCTTCCAAGCTAATGCTGAGGGTTCGATTCCCTCTGCCCGCTATGAGGAATTTATATTTATTATTGTTTTTTATGTTGGAATAATCTCAACGGATATAGTTAGCATTCATATTGTATACATATGTGAATTATTTAAGTAGACAAGAAAAAGAGAAGTATGGTCACGTAGTCATAAGTGAAAATAAAGGTTAATTGTTAGATGTCGAATTGCTGATATTTTTTCTATAACATCCGAATGGGAAATACGTATTAAGAAAGTTGAAGTTATCTATTAGTGTTAATTAAATAATTAAAAGAGTTTAGATTAAGAACATAGGTATAAAAGCAAATCCATAAAAGAGATTAAAGCTAGAATCGCAAATTTTTGGACAATTTTTTTCTATTAGAGTAGCCATAAGATATAGTCCTTAGTTAGTAGATTAATTGTAAGTCTTGTACACATACCACTAAAATTAGTAACGAAGTGAAATTGTAATGAGTTCTACTCACAAGATGGTCAGCATATGACAATGTAAAGCTATCTTTAATAATATAGGCACTAACCATACTATCACTTAGTAGAACATTTGAATGAAAAATAAACTGGATGGTTACAACAAATCCAATACATTTAAAAAGTACAATAATGAAGAAAATAGTTAAATAAAAACAATTCTTAGTGATTAGAACAAAGTCTGGAAATTAATCAAGATATATTTGAATATTTCTATCTATTTATGATGTTATCATACAATAACAAAGCCTGTTCAGTATAATGTAAATGTCAGATAACAAAAGCATTATGCTTAACTAACATTATCACTATTAATTCCACTTGTAGATTTAAAGTTTTCTATTTAATGCACAAGGCTAATAGTGTCACACAGTTCTTTATAAATTCCTTTTACTACTTTTTCAGGAGGTAATATCTATGTCAGGAGGCTCAACAGGAGAACGCCCCTTCTCTGATATAATTACTAGTATTCGATACTGGATTATTCACAGTATTACTATTCCAGCTCTTTTCGTAGCAGGATGGCTTTTTGTTAGCACTGGATTAGCTTACGATATTTTTGGTACACCTAGACCTAATGAGTATTTTACGCAAGAACGTCAACAAGTACCATTAGTTAATGATCGATTCAGTGCGAAGCAAGAACTAGAAGATCTTACAAAAGGTTTATAATAATAATAGGAGCATTTAATGAGTAAAATAAAGCAGCCTATCTCGTATCCTATTTTCACTTTCAGATGGTTAGCTATCCATGGTATTGCTGTTCCAACAGTTTTCTTCCTTGGTGCAATCACTTCTATGCAATTTATCCAAAGATAGGAGTTTAATATGAGCGGTCCTAACCCTAATAAACAACCAGTTGAATTAAATCGTACTTCCCTTTTCTGGGGACTACTTTTAATCTTTGTGCTTGCAGTTCTATTCTCAAGTTATTTCTTCAACTAAGAAATATATAAGATAGAAGATAATATTGCAAAAAAAATTAATTAATCTATAGAACCAATTGGGACTATAAAATATCAGATCAGGAGAAAAAAATCATATGGCTAGTACAGGTAGAATTCCTTTATGGCTTATTGCAACAGTCGGTGGAACGGCTGCATTAACAGTTGTAGGACTGTTTATATTCGGTTCTTACTCTGGTGTTGGATCATCTTTATAAGAAAGACTAAAGTGGCCTTATACATATTAAATGCATAAGGCCGCTTTTTCTATTTTACGCAATTTCGTCTTGCTCTATGTATATAAAAGCAAAAGCCATAACAAAACCTGGAAATATAATGCCGATGATAGGTACGAGAATAGAAGGCAGATAAGCAGCTGTCATAATTTTACACACCTCCAAATAAAGAGAATATATTGAAAAACACTATGCTAATAGTACTATAGTATCTAGTATTTCAGTCTACTGTATTATAGCTGGCAAATAATGTAGTATGAAAATAAATAGATATATTTTCATAACGAAGACTTAATTTCCTAAGACATAAATAAAAATCGAAAAAGTGAAAATTTAAAATAAGAAATTAAAATGAATAGTCCAAAAAGTTTACAAGCGATGCAGAAATTTGCAGAAACGTATGCAGAAAGAACAAATACATTTTTTTGCTCTGACTTAAGCGTAACATCCATTGTTATTGAAGGACTTGCTAGACATAAAGACGAATATGGAGCTCCTTTATGTCCTTGCCGACATTATGATGATAAAACAACCGAAGTATCTGTAGCATATTGGAATTGTCCTTGTGTACCTATGAGAGAAAGAAAAGAATGCCATTGCATGCTTTTTTTAACTCCTGATAATGAATTTTCTGGGAACGCTCAAAAAATTAAATTAGATTATCTCATTGATCAGATCCAGAAATAAGTAGCTTATTGTAGGCTATTTGTACTTAAGATTTCTTAATACATATAATCTACAATAAGAAAAATAAAAAGGATGAATTTCCTTATAGATTACCACGTCTTAGAGCAATAAGAACAATAATAGCTGGACCAGCTGTTATTACTAGAAAGAGAGATGCAAGTTGTGCTATAGTCTGTAGATTAGGCATAATTAGATAACCTCATTTATTTAATGAAATATTAAGTCTTTTTCAACACATAGAGAAAAGCTGACAACCACTATAGTAGTTATAAGGCAGTACCTTTAGATACAGAAATCTTCTAACACATATGATAATAGATTAATTCAATAGAAGAAATTAATTCCTAGAAAAGATCAATGTTGAATTTATATATTTGTTGCTATTAAAAAAAAGTAAAAGAAAAATACTTTAGTAAGAAAGACTTGTCTTTCTTAAAGAAATATGATATTCCTATCTTATGGCATACTTAGGACTGCTAACTCAATGGTAGAGTACTCGGCTTTTAACCGATTTGTTCCGGGTTCGAATCCCGGGCAGTCCATAGAAAAGGGAAAGTTAAAATTTAATATATATATTTAAATAATATAAGGTAAAATTACCATAGCAATGACTAAATAACAAGAAAAAAAATAGGCAACGATGGTACACGCGAACCTGATGAAAATAATAAAGCTGAGGAAAAGGTAGATTTTGACATATGGAACTAAGAACCAGATGTAATTAATTACCCCCAGGGGAATTCGAATCCCCGTTACCTCCGTGAAAGGGAGATGTCCTAGGCCTCTAGACGATGGGGGCTAAATATGTTAAACTCCGTAATTAAAAAGATAGCTAATATTTAAATAGATGTCAAGTTTTTTTTCAGGGAATAAAACTATAGAGAAAGTCAGTTAGTAAGGTTTATACTAAAAAAGGTAAATAAAAAAATATCTAATAAATAACAGAAAAAAGGTATGGATAATGTAGTTCCTTTGTTGTATCTATCTATTTTGCTGCTCTCATTAGTGTTAATTAGTATTTTCATAGGTAGACAGATAATTGAGAGAAAACAAATAGAAGACAATCTATCAGTTTTGCAAAACAAAATCAGAAACAATTTAGCAAATGCAGAAGACTATTATGAACTAGGTTCAATATATTTATCAAAAAAATTATTTGATCAAGCAATACTGCAATTTAGGTATGCTTTACAGATCTGGAAGAATGAAGATCTTGAAGGAATTTCAAACCTTTATAACACAATAGGATTTACCTATGCAGAAACAGAACAATATGACTTAGCTATATATTACTATCAAGAAGCTCTAAAGAATGATAATAATTATACTGTTGCATTAAATAACCTAGGATATGCATACGAAAAACAAAAAATGATCAATGAAGCTATAACAACATATAAAAAAGTTATAACAAAAGAACCAAATAATGAGACTGCTGTATCTAGGATGCAAATACTAAAGAGAAGAATTCCAAAATCGGGATGACAGGATTCGAACCTGCGACATCCTGCTCCCAAAGCAGGCGCGCTACCAAACTGCGCTACATCCCGTTGACGTATAATGTTAATTTATCATACGATTAAAGATATGTCTAGAAGATTTTATTTATTTCAAATTAATAGCAATTTGTATGATCTTTTCTTTACAAATTAAACTTAGAAGATAAGAACAGTGATACGATGTTACTAAATTAAAAATGGAGTACAAAATCGTGAAGAAATGGATCTCAACATTGCTACTATGTTTGTTTATAGCCCTTCCCTTATCCGCAAGTGCTGATGTAGCAGGATTAGTGCCATGTAAGAGTTCTAAAGAATTTGCCAAACGACTAGATGGGAGTGTAAAAAAGTTAGAAAGTCGTTTAACTAAGTACGAAGTAGGTACTCCCCCAGCATTAGCTTTAGAGAAACAGATAGAAAAGACAAAGAATAGGTTTGCAATGTACGGTGATGCAGGATTACTTTGTGGAACTGATGGATTACCTCACTTAATAGCTGATGGAAGATGGAGTCATGCTGGAGAATTTACAATCCCTGGGATTTTATTTCTTTATATTGCTGGTTGGATTGGTTGGGTAGGAAGAAGTTACGTACAGTTTGCTAGAGGAACTGAAAAGCCAACTCAAACAGAAATTATTATTGACGTTCCAGTAGCACTAAGTTTTGTTGCTACAGGTTTTGTTTGGCCATTTGCTGCTTTCAAAGAATTTACAAGTGGTAAATTGATTGCACCAGCTGATGAGATTACAGTTTCTCCTCGATAATAAACAAATAAAATAAACACGATAATATGAACAGCGATCTTTTAAAATATCTTTCAACAGCTCCTGTATTACTAACAGTATGGTTATCACTAACAGTCAGTCTAGTTATCGAAGCTAACCGTTTCTTTCCTGATATGCTTTACTTCCCGATGTAGTAATATAAATTCTAGTGTTGTTGAAGGAATAGTAACAACATGTTAATATAATAAAGTATCTGGATGTGTATGATATATATTCTTAATTTTGCCAGGCCTGGAAGGGAGCAGCAAAGGAATAACTATATTATTGATGCATTCCAGATATACATTATAGAAACTTTCATTTTTGTTTTTTTTCTCGTAAAAATACTTATTATTAATGTATTTATCATAGAATTAGATGGTAAATTATTAATTAGGAACTTTCATTACAAAAAATAGAAAGTAGTAGCGGTAAAAAATATAGAGGATTATTATGACTCCATCTTTAGCAGCTTTTATTAATAGCTTACTTTTAGGACTATTTATCGTAGTTATTCCAGTTGGGACAGCTGTATTTTTAGTTAGTCAGTCTGACAGAGTAACGCGTAATTAGATAGTAAAAAAATGAGATGTGTGAATATAGTACAAGCCTTAGTAATAGGCTAAATGTAACTATATTTGCACATCCTGTTTTTTTTATAACAAGGAAAAATAATGATACTATTAAATATAGCTTCATAAAATAAGAGATATTAACTCTAGAAGATTAAAATTATCTTACATAGGAGAGACTATGATAGTCTCTTCACATAAAAAAGCATTTATATAAATACATTAAAATATGCTAAAAAGATTTGGTTTAATAATTACAGCTGCTCTCTGTGTAACTTTTTTTTCGTCTTCAGTTTATGCACTGGATTTAGATGAGAATACAAGAAGTCTTCCATTAGATCAGTCAGGAACTACTGTAGTACTAACGCCTGAACAGGTAAAACGTGGTAAGAGACTATTTAACTCTTCATGTGGTGCATGTCACGTAGGTGGTCTTACAAAAACTAATCCTAACCTCGGATTAGAACCAGATGCATTAAGTCTTGCTACTCCTCCACGTGATAACATTAATGCACTCGTTGATTACATGAAGAACCCAACAAGTTATGATGGGTTAGAGTCTATAGCAGAAGTACACCCTAGTATTAAAAGTGCTGATATCTTCCCTAAAATGAGAAGTCTAAATGATGAAGATTTATTCGCAATTAGTGGACATATACTACTTCAACCTAAACTATCAGCTGAGAAATGGGGCGGAGGAAAAATTTACTACTAAATTCATTTAGTTCTAAAATACCTTTCTTCCCTTTTGCCTATAAATAGAAAAGTATATGCAAAAGGGAAAAAAATTAAATTTTTTCTTTATCATAAAAACTATACGAAAAAATAGATATTACTGGAATTTAAAATGACTAAATATATAATCCTAGAAGAAAAAAAAAAATAGCAGTTCTATATAATGCTTTTTTCCTGGAAGAAGTTATTAAAATACATGCCACTTACAACAACGGTGACATATATTTAGGCAAGATTACAAATGTATTAAAAAATATAAATGTTGCATTTATTGAACTAAATGAGTGGAAGAAGAATGGATTTTTAGTGTTAAGAAATGATTTTTTTTCTGGTCCTAAAAAGGATATGAAAACAGGAGAAGAAATTGTTGTACAAATAATTAAAGAAGAAATTAGTGACAAAGGACCAACAGTTAGCGAAAATATAAGCATAAGGGATAGAGAAATTAAAGTTTATCTGTACAGTAAAAAAAGTCTACATATCAGTAAGAAATTTGATAGTAAGGAAAGACAATATTTAAAAACATTTGGAAGACTAGTCATACCAAAAAAATTAGGACTGAGTATAAAGAAGATAGAGAAAAAGGTTTTTTTTTGGGAACTAATTTATCGTATACGTTCACTAGCAAGAAAATCATTGATAATCGAAGAAGAAATTAAAAGTAATACTATTTCTCCATGTTTAATAAGTCCCAAACAAGAAATAAGTGACGCTATTTTGAGAAAAATATTAGCTCAGAAAAAAACAATCATACTTGTTGAATCAAGAAGTCAAGCTTTCAAATTTAGAGAAAAATTAACACTCTCAAGTAATAAAAATAGTGAGATTTCCATAGAATATTGGCTAGAAAAGAAATCTAATAATTATGAAAAGTATATAGATTATTTAATAAAAGGAGTACTCAAATCGCAAATTAAATTAACTACAGGCGGTCATATAATTATAGAAAAAACAGAAGCATTAACATCAATAGATGTAAACTCTGGATCTTTCAATAAACTAGGCTCATCCAGAGAAACAATACTTTGGATCAATCTGGCAGCAACTAAAGAAATTATTAATCAATTAAAGCTTAAGAATATAAGTGGCATTATAGTTATTGATTTTATTGGTATGATTAACCAGGATGATCAATTATCATTACTAGAATACTTAAATACGAAACTACAATTCAATTTAACAGATAGTAAAATTATACAAATATCAGAAATAGGTTTAGTTGAAATTACAAAGAAGAGAGAAGGAAGAAATATTTATGATATATTAACAAAGAAGTGTTCAAAATGCCAAGGTACAGGATACTTAAAAAAACAGGAATTACCCAATAAAATTTCAACAAATTTTTTAGAAATGAGTTCTATATATGGATAAGTCTTATAGTCCTCTTATTAATTAGGGCGTGTAACTCAGTGGATAGAGTGTCAGATTCCGGATCTGGTGGCCGTGGGTTCAATTCCCGCCATGCCTATAACAAAAAAAAGTATATTAACAAAATATTAGTGTATAATCTTTATTATGGAAAAGATGAAGTTAAATGTAATGGGGCTGTAATGGTATCGACACTTTAGAAGGTGCAATAGTATGATACAAGCCGAGATTGGGTAATTCTTGTAAAAAATACCTAAACAATAAATGCAAATAATATAGTAAAGTTTTCTAATAATTACGCATTCGCATAAATATTTAGATTAAGCAACTAGAAAAAAATAGTAAATTTAAAAGGAATAATTAAAATTCCAAACTGAAATTAAAGAAAGCAAAAAATTCATCTGTCTCAGATTTTGCATGAGGCTAAGCTTGTGAATGAATATATAGTATAATCTATAGTGGACGTGGGTTCAAATCCCACCAGCTCCAAATTGATCAAATAATTGCTAGCATCTGTGGCCGAGTGGTCGAAGGCGCCGGACTCATAATCCGTTTCTTGAAAAAGACACCGCTGGTTCAAACCCAGCCGGATGCATAAAGTGTAAAAAAGAAAAAAGTATTGTTAGACAAGCTAATGGGATCTAAAATATTTAAAATAATAAAAATAAAATTTCGAAAGAATATGAGGCATACTTTATCTGTTTTAGTAGAAGATGAGTCAGGTGTGTTAACGAGAATTGCAGGATTATTTGCAAGACGAGGTTTTAATATAGAAAGTTTAGCTGTTGGACCAGCTGAAAATGTAGGTATTTCCCGAATAACAATGGTTGTTCCATCAGACGAAAGGACAATAGAACAATTAACTAAACAATTATACAAATTAGTTAATATACTAAAAGTAGAAGATATCACAAATCTCCCGTGTATAGAGAGAGAGTTAATGTTAATAAAAATAAGAACTCAATTAGCTGAAAGGTCTGAGGTTTTAGAAATAGCTCAAGTTTTTAGAGCCCACATAGTAGATTTGTCAGAAAACTCAATAATAGTTGAAGTTACTGGAGATCCAGGAAAAACTGCAGCAATGGAACAATTACTATCGAAATTTGAAATCCAAGAAATAGCACGTACTGGAAAAATATCTCTGATTAGAGGATCAAAAATTAGCACCAGCTATCTTAAATCTGCATAAAAAAAATAAGTGGGGGTGGAGGGACTTGAACCCTCACGACCGTAAAGTCAACAGATTTTAAGTCTGTTGTGTCTACCATTCCACCACACCCCCTATAACTAACTAGGCGGCACCCAGATTTGAACTGGGGATGAAGGATTTGCAATCCCTTGCCTTACCACTTGGCTATACCGCCATCCTATATATAATAGTATACTACTAAACGTTCTTATTGTAGTAGATAACTAATAAATATTTTTAAAGAATTATTTTTACTTAATAATTTGGAAAATTCATCACCAAATTATTAAATAAAAATAATAAATTAGTCTTTAAAAAGACGACTCTTTAGAATATCCTCAGCTTGAATTGTTACTAAGTCAAACTTAGTTAAGACCCTATTACCAGCTGCAAACATCCTATTCGCTTGTCTCATCCTAGCTCTATCTATTGCATTCCTTACACTTCTAGCATTCGCGAAATGAGGTTGAGTCATTCTCAATTTAATATAATCTAATAATACTTTTTCTGACTCTTCCGTTAATCGATATTGCTGTTCTTCAAGCATTATCTTACCGATAATTAACAATTCATCAGGAGTATAGTCTGGAAAATTCACATGATTTGCCACTCTGGAAGATAAACCTGGATTAGACTCATAAAAACTGTCCATTCTTTCTTTGTAACCAGCAAATATAATAACAAGATCATCTCGTTGATTTTCCATAACCTGTAGTAGAATTTCTATGGCTTCAGCACCATAGTCTCTTTCGTTATCAGGTTTATAAAGATAGTATGCTTCATCAATAAAAAGAACTCCACCCATCGCACGTTTTAATACCTCTTTTGTTTTTGGTGCTGTGTGACCAATATATTGACCAACTAAGTCGTCACGGGTAACTGTAATTAAATGTCCTTTTCTTATGTAACCAAGTCTAAATAAAATATCCGCCATCTTTAGAGCTACAGCTGTCTTTCCTGTTCCAGGACTTCCAGTGAATGACATATGTAGATTAGGATTGGCTGAAGTTAGACCTAGAAGCTTTCTTAAACGATGAACTAATAATAGAGCTGCAATTTCTTTGATTCTATCTTTAACAGGTGCTAAACCTACTAGATCTTGTTCTAGTTCGTCAAGAACTTGTTGTATTTCTCTGTTTTCGTATTCTTCTTGTAGATTAACAAGAGTATTATCTTGTGATATAGATGAAGTCATAATTAATAATTATGTATAAAAAATATAAAAAAAAGATAATTCAAACAACTGGAGTTATTATCACACAGTGTTCAAATTATCTATAGATGTAACTAACTACTATTTAATTAGTAACGCTCACCTTCTGGGCGAGTACTAGCATAACTTTGAATAGTATATCTGATAGTTCTTGCATGCTCTTCTTGACGTTGAAGTTGGAAACCAGGTTCGTTAGAAGTTGGTCTCTGAACGATAAAAGAAAGACAACAACTTTCTACACCACGTGAATTATCGAAACCGTTAACCTTTACGTAAAAAGATGGCTTAGCTTTACGACATGAGTTAATCTCAAACATAACAGCAGCTGGATCTTTAACACCAAATAGAGGAAGTCCCCAAAGATCCCAATAAGCGTTACGAGGATGTGGGTCATCTGTAAATTCTACGTTAAGTGCCCAACCTTTGCTAATAGCATATTGAATTTGCTTAACAACTTGCTCGTCAGTTAAGTCTGGAAGGAAAGAAAATGCGCCTTGTGTTAGTCTCATGTAGTACTCCTTTAGATTTTTTTATGTAGCTATGACACTAGTTGATACTAGTGACATAGATTTATTCTCTATCTTAAAAAAAGAAATTATCCTTTAAAATTCGAATAAATTACTTGTTAGCAGTAGCTGTTTCAATAAAGTCAGCAGTATCTGTAGAAGCATAGTTGAATGTAATATCCTTCCATAAATCTAAAGCTGACTGAAGAGGACCACAACTCTTCGCTGCAGTTCTAAGAATGTCTGGACCTTCTGATAGATAGTCACGACCTTCGTTACGAGCTACAACCATGCTCTCAAGAGCTACACGGTTAGCAGTAGCACCAGCTTGAATACCATCAGGGTGACCAATAGTACCACCACCAAACTGAAGTACAACATCATCACCTAGGTAATGAAGTAACTGGTGCATTTGACCACAATGAATACCACCTGAAGCTACAGGTAGACACTTATTAAGGGCAGCCCAATCTTGAGCAAAGAATAGACCTTGAGTTAGGTTGATCTCTGACTGAGCAGATAGAAGAGTTGTATAGAAACCTTTAACCATTAGAGGGTCACCTTCAAGCTTACCTACAACAGTACCAGCATGAATATGGTCAACACCAGCCATACGCATCCACTTACAAATAACACGGAAATTCATACCGTGAGTCTTTTGACGAGCGTATGTAGAGTTACCTGCACGGTGTAAATGAAGGATCATACTGTTAGCACGAGACCACTTAGCGATACTTTGGATAGCTGTATAACCCATTACAAGGTCAATCATGATGATAACAGATCCTAGCTCTTTACCAAATTCAGCACGCTCATATACATCTTCCATCGTAGCCGCAGTAACATTGAAATAGTGACCTTTGATTTCACCAGTAGCAGCAGATGCACGGTTAACACCTTCCATACCAAATAGGAAACGCTCTCTCCATCTCATAAATGGTTGTGAGTTAATGTTCTCATCATCCTTAAGGAAGTCTAGACCACCCTTAAGACCTTCGTAAACAACACGACCATAGTTCTTACCAGAAAGACCTAATTTAGGCTTAACTGTAGCCCCAAGTAGAGGACGACCAAACTTGTCTAGTCTTTCACGCTCTACAATTACACCCGTAGCAGGACCTTGGTAAGTCTTAAGGTATGCAACTGGCATACGCATATCTTCTAAACGTAAAGCATTAACGGCTTTGAAACCGAATACATTACCAATAATAGAAGCTGTTAAGTTAGAAAGAGATCCTTCTTCAAATAGATCTAGCTCATAAGCAATATAAGCGAAATACTGATCAGAAGCACCCGGAACTGGATCAACTCTGTAAGCTTTAGCTCTGTAAAGATCACAAGCTGTTAAAAGGTCTGTCCATACAACGGTCCACGTAGCAGTAGAAGACTCACCAGCAATAGCTGCTGCACATTCTACAGGGTCAACACCTTTTTGAGGTGTCATACGGAACATAGCTAGTACGTCAGTTTCTTTAATAACATAGTCAGCATCCCAATAACCCATTTTAGCGTAAGGGATAACACCTGATTCGTAACGTTCGTTCTTGATTCGAGTCCGTGATTCTACGGATTGAGACATAAACTCCTCCTTTAACGTGTATTTTGAATGATAAAATTAGCCTTTGTTATATTAGAAGATAGAGAAAAAACCATCTTCAATAATAAATTACAATATTGGCAGTTAATAATTAATGTCCTAACTCATTAACTTATACCTTGATATTAATATTATCAGGAAATAAGAGGGAAGTGACAATATCTTTTTTATGAAATGAATAAGTTTTTCTTATACAAAGATGAAAGTAATTAAATCAATAGAGAAAGATAATTCTAAAAAAATAGTCAAAGTATAATATCAGAAGTGGAAATAATGTTTAGAACTGATAGATAAATAAAATTACGAAGCCGACAGAGTAACATAATCTTTTTAACATTTCGGATATTATATCCTGATAAAATAACAACAGTTTTTTTTAGAAAAATACTAACATTAAGAGTCTTTAAATATATATAAAGTCTTAGATCCTAATTTTCAAACATTAGACATAGCTCTCATTTAAACCAGATATTATTAATTCACAACATGTAAAAAAATGAATACAATAAACAAACTAATCAGACTAATAATGAAAAAAAATCCTAGAAAATGAGACACACTGTACATTGCTGAATATGAAATCAATCGTTATACAACGACATTTCATTTTTATATTTCTACAGATCTAAACAAACTAAAAGAAAAAAAACATTATTACCATCTTCATCATTCGTAATGAAAAAAAGAAATGAAAAAAAATTGAGAATTAATTTAATATCCTTATTATATAAATGCAAAAAATAATCTCATAAAAAATTGAGATTGATTAGTAAGCTATCTACGGATAGACTAGAAAACAATCAATATCATAACGATCTAATTTCCGTAGCAAATATGATAGATAAACTTTATCATCTCAGTTAAATAATGCTTAAACCTCACATTACAGGTCAAGATTACAAAACTACACATGTAAAAGAAATATGGAAATAATAGATACTGGAAGATTAAAAACTCATCACAAAAAAGTATTGAAATTCAATATAAGTCTTATAAAAAAAACTAAAAAATATACATTAAAAATCAAATAAGAGTATGGATTATATAAACAATCTGTTAAACGTCCAAGGAACAAATTTGGTCTTTTCTTCTTTTCAAAATATTCAAGTACAAGATCCATTATCAAAATTAATCAAATGGCTTAATACAGAAAGAGGAACAGGAATAAGAATCAAGAGTGAAGAAGATCTATTAATTGACGATTTTTTATACACAGAAAGTGATACGATCATTCAGTTAAATTTAGATGAAAATAAGAACAAGACTAAAAGACAGATATCTTTTTTAAAAACAAGTAAAAGAAACCCAAATTTTCCAACAGAAGAGCAGAAGACAATACTAACAGAATTAAAAAGAGTACCAGTATACACAGTTGTTAATGGAAACAGTGAAATTATATTGGCTTCTCCGAGAGAAGAAACTAGTAAGAGTTCACTTCAATGGTTTTATGATCAATATCATGATTGGTTTATCTGGAACGAAGATGAAGGACCAATAACAGTAGGACTATTCTTCTTTAACAAAGAAGATGCTGAATCTTATTTACATGAGATATGTTTAAAAGATCCACGTGGAGCACAAAATTTGGGGCTTAGCATCAAGAGTACTGGACTAGATACATTCTACTATTTAAATAGAACATCTAACCCTAAAGTCCAAATTAGAATTCTAACTGACTTAGAGGAATTAGATTTACTATTAAAGGTTAACATCAAAGAGAATATGTCTCTCATTAATCCAAAACAAAAATATGGAAATAATTGGTTCAAAGGAACCCCCATTTATGTACTGCGAACAGGCAGTCTAAATCAAAACTCACTTATTAATCAAGAAGAAAAATATAAAACAAATAAACAATTGGTTTTTTTTGGTAGAAAAGACATAGAAAAAGTTCTAGAAATAATTAATAACAATAATAAAAAATTTAACATTAAAGAACCAAATATAGAAATCTACAATCTTGAGAATTATCTATTAGACTTAGAGAAAACTTCCTCTGAAGTAATTAAGAAAATAAGATTCTTCCCTACATACACATCATATGAAAAAATAAATGATGAAAGCGAATTGAATAATAAAAAATTAGATGAAAATAAAAAAATGAAAAAAATATTAATTGAAAAAGTTAAATCGACACAAAGATTCTTCAAAGGTGTCATTTGGTTAGTAACCTCAGACACCTTGCCAACTGAAGAAAACTCATGGTAGCGATCATTGAAAAAGTATCTTGAAATGTACTACCACGTAGACTATGTTAACCTTTACGTGAGTAATATTCCACTACAAGCAATTCATTCAATTGTAGTGCAACCCAATCTCTTTCAATGATTCCGTTAATTTTTCCTTTTAAACTATTTTTATCAAAATCAAGATGACTAGGTACATTTGCTAATCCCGGAAAAGCTAAATATGACTCAATTAATTGTTTTGAACTAGGATTTGCTTTTACACTTATAGATTCACCTGCTTGACATTGATAACTAGGAATCGAAACTCGCTTACCTTCAACACATATATGCCCATGATTAACCAGTTGACGAGCAGCTGGTATTGTGGGTGCCATTCCTAAACGAAACACAATATTATCTAATCTCATTTCAAGAAGCTGTAACAAAGCCTCTCCAGTAGAGCCTTTAATTCTCCTAGCATCTCTGACATATCGTAGCAACTGCTTCTCTGTTACACCATAGTTGAATCTCAATTTTTGCTTTTCTTCTAAACGAATAGCGTATTCAGATGGTTTTCTAGCTTGATCTCCATGTTGTCCGGGTCTAGAATTTCTCTTAGTAGTTTTTCTTGTAAGACCAGGAAGTTCACCTAGACGACGCGTAATTCTAAGAACTGCTCCTCTATAACGAGACATAATTAGTATTTCTCCATAAATTTATTTATTTTTTTTTGTAATGTACTAAAAGTAAGACTAATTAATTTAAATAAAACTAATATAACTGAATTATCTCATAGATTTAATACGGTCGAAAGTAAATTTATAAAATATAAAAAAAAAAAAAAAGTACTTTACTAAAAAAATAGGAATGATGTATAATTATGAATGTATCAGGCAATAACAACATGCTGGTGTAGCTCAATTGGTAGAGCAACTGATTTGTAATCAGTAGGTTGCGGGTTCAAGTCCCTTCACCAGCTTATTTAACTATCTATTTTTAATGTAAAAAATACCTTGGATCCTCTATAAGGATAACTAATATAAATTAAAATAGAAGAATGAAAAGAAAGAATCTCCTTAACTATAGTTAATCCTAATCTTACTGGTCTATCAAACAAAAAGTTACACGAAGGTTTAGGTTTCGTATAGAGTGAAACTGGGCTACTAAAACCTATTCCATTATCAGTAATAGAAGATATTGATATCCTAGAGTAACTGAAAGAGAGTAAGCAAACTGAAGCTAATATATCATTCTCTACATTAACCCAACCTAATTCTGGTATAAATTTGCTAGCATTCCCTAAAAGACTTACAATAGTATGAAGATATAACTTTTTATGAACGCTAATGTAGCCAGGATTAGTACAACTATAAGATTTAAAACTAACAAAGGAATTCTTATAGAAAAATAATAGTTCATAAGAAAGAGTTGATTCTATATTAAGAAAAGGGAACATTGTTCTCTCTTTTTTATGAACATCTAAGTCTAATTCTTCCTTAAAATATAAGAATTGTGTAACTAAATCTCTTAATCTTTTAGTTTCTTTCAATCCTAATTCAAGGATTTCTCTTTTTTGTCCTCTAGATATATTCAAATCGTAATCATACAATGTTTCAAGTAGTAACTCTAGATTAGATATTGGTGTTTTGAACTCATGACTTAAGTTTATTATGTATCTATCTTCTTTTTTCTTCATATGTATTTCTTTGTTAGTTTATTAAGTTTAATAAAAAAAATCTAAAAGATGAAGTTTGAATAACTAAGCTTTTATCTGATGACTACAAAGCTGATATTTCAGATTTTTCCAAAGTTAAGTAGAGACAATAAAAAAAAGTAAAAGAAGTTGCATAATAAGCATCAAAAGTGTAGAATTATTTAAGAGATAATAAACAATCCTACATGGGCGGTTAGCTCAGCGGTAGAGCGCCTGCCTTACAAGCAGGTGGTCACTGGTTCAAATCCAGTACCGCCCATTGATATGATTAGAAATAAAAGACTATGGGCTCATCGTCTAAGGGATCAGGACAGGGACCTTCTAAGTCCCTAATGTAGGTTCGAATCCTACTGAGCCTAATATGTTAATTTAATAATTCGTCGAATATTTCTTCAAAGACTGTTTGAACTTTATCTCCTGAATCGATTGATTCTAAAGGATCCTTGCGTAATCTATGGCGAAGACACATCTTTATTATAGCCTGTATATCTTGAACAGTTACGTCTACTCTACCCATATACGCTGCATAAGCTCTGGCTGCCCTGTTAGTAACAATATCACCTCTTAAACCATCAACATCTAATTCACCACAAACTTGAGATATTTTTACTCTTAATTCATAGCTTAAATTAGTTTGTTCAAGTAATGCTTGAGCTTCTACGATTCTATCTCTAAACTTTTGTTGTTGATCTTGATACTGTTGAAGACATTCACTTGGATTCTTATCAAAGGTTGATCTTTGTTCTACTATTTGCACTCTTAATTCTGGATCTCTAACTGTTCTAATTTCAGAATGCATACCAAAACGGTCTAACAATTGTGGTCTAAGTTCTCCTTCTTCTGGATTACCTGAACCCACTAATACAAATCTAGCAGGGTGTCTGATAGATATTCCTTCTCTCTCTACTGTGTTCCATCCTGAAGCTGCTGAGTCTAATAAAATATCTACTAAATGGTCATCTAGTAGATTAACTTCGTCAACGTATAAAATGCCTCTATTAGCTTTCGCTAATAGTCCTGGTTCAAAAGCTTTGATACCTTCGGTTAGTGCTTTTTCTATATCAATAGTTCCACAAACTCTATCTTCTGTTGCACCAAGAGGTAGGTCTACCATAGACACTTTTTTTTGAGTTATTTGAACAGAATTTCCCGCTTCAATAAATTTTCGAACATCTTCACTCATTAAATCGTAATCTGTTGGATGTGAATTAAATGCATCATTTTCTACAACATCCATTTCCGGTAGAATGTCAGTAATTGCTCTAATTGTTGTTGATTTTCCTGTACCTCGATCCCCCATTATAATGACACCACCAATTTTTGGATCAATCACATTAAGTGTTAGAGCTAATTTCATTTCTTCCTGACCTACTATTGCAGTGAACGGAAAGACTGGACGTTCACTGATTTTCAATGTATTTGATGTCACTTGTTTACTATTATTTCTTTTTTTTACATCTACATATCTATTAAAAGATTTACATATAATTTTTTTCATAAATTATTTTTTTTAATTTTTAATTTAAAAAGAATAATTTACTCGTATAAAGAAGTTCCTAACCTGATCGCTAATACTAATGAAACTAACGCCAAAATTAGAGCCACGAAGATCTGAGTGTCACTTATCATTGAAAATGTACTCCTTAATTTTTATTAATTAAGTTAATGTTACAGACACAAATTAACATTAGACAGTCTTTGACATATTTATTTAAACTTGTTTTACATTAATTAATTTTAAATATTTAATTCAAGATTTTAAATCAGGGTTGACAAGTAGCTAACTCAACAGTTAATGTTATTTCAGGATTAAAGGAAAGGAAGTTTCGAAAGATTACTTCTTCATAACTTTCTTCCTAAAAGAAAATGTTTTGAAAAAGACAGAAAGAAATATTGGATATCATGGAGAGTTTGATCCTGGCTCAGGATGAACGCTGGCGGTATGCTTAATACATGCAAGTCGTACGAGAGCTTTCAGCTCTAGTGGCGGACGGGTGAGTAACACGTGAGAATCTGCCCTTAGGAGGAGGATAACAGCTGGAAACGGTTGCTAATACTCCATACGCCGTGAGGTGAAAGGATTTATCTGCCTAAGGAGGAGCTCGCGTCTGATTAGCTAGTTGGTAGGGTAAAGGCCTACCAAGGCGACGATCAGTAGCTGGTTTGAGAGGATGATCAGCCACACTGGGACTGAGACACGGCCCAGACTCCTACGGGAGGCAGCAGTAGGGAATTTTCCGCAATGGGCGAAAGCCTGACGGAGC
>Ga0208903_1000498_pt1 | contig 31417 bp, 29 predicted proteins | sample AntAceMetag02UKJ_FD_184769 | JGI IMG/M metagenome (GOLD analysis project Ga0208903, IMG submission 184769) | Saline lake microbial communities from Ace Lake, Antarctica - Antarctic Ace Lake Metagenome 02UKJ (SPAdes) (version 2) | ecosystem: Environmental > Aquatic > Non-marine Saline and...
TTCGGGTGGTACCTGTCCAACTTGGTAGCTTTCATCCGCCTGAATCTATTTGTGAAAGTTGATCTGATAGGTTGGCTTGATCATCCCTTTAGCGAGCATCCTCCGCCAAAGGATAAACTCGTGCAAGGGGTTCTTTTTTGAGAAAGCCCCTAAATTGGACGATTCAAACAGAAATTACCCCTGATTTTTAACCCGGAAAATTTATTTAGGACGGTATTGGTCCGGAATGTAAAATTCGACTTTACAGACATTAAGGAACCGCACTACATGGCAAGTAATATTTTTGCCTCTCATTTCACCAATGGGTTGCATGTTATATTCCCTGAAGGGGAAAAATTCTTCATCAAATCGATGAAGCCATTCTACAATGAGATAACAGATCCTGAATTGAAACTTCAAATGCGCGATTTTATGGCGCAGGAAGCCATACATCACAGAGAACATGAAAGGTTCTGGGAGCAGCTTGAAGAAATGGGTTTAAAACCAAGGAAGTTCGCTCGGTTTTTCAAGAAAACTGTAGATAAACTAGAGTGGTTTGCCTTTCTCACACTACCTAAACGTACCGCGCAAAAACTATCGCTTTCCATGACCACGGGCATGGAACACTACACAGCCCTTTTTGGTAACCAAGGCTTGGGCAATGCTGAGTTTCTAAAACAGTTTTACCCACCAGAAATGTTCATGCTTATGCAATGGCATGCTGCAGAAGAATTAGAGCATAAATCTGTAGCGTTTGATGTTTACAAGACAATAGGAGGTTCTTAAGCTATGCGAATTTGGGGAATGATATGTGCCTCTACTCTATTTTACACTCTGGCTTTTATGGGAATGGTCTATTTCATCTATCAAGACAAATCCAAAAACCTGAAATCCTTACCTCAGAAATTCCTTGATTTTGTTGTGAATTTCTCGGCACGGCCCAAAGGTGCGACAGGTATGCGCTTATTGGTAGATTATTTCCGTCCCAGCTTTCACCCCGACCAGCATGATAATTACCATTTAGCAGAGGAGTTTTTCGCCACATATGAGGCCAAGTTTGGTGGAACAGAAAAATAATACTCATCGCTGAATTGGTTTATCAGATTAAACCTTAAATCAGCAGTGGTAGAATAATTTGTTGAATCAAAATAGAATCTGGAAATAGAAACGAAGTTTTACAGCACACAAAAAAGCCGTCATGCTTCGCGCATCACGGCTTTTTTTGTCTTCAGAAGAAGTTCTAGCGAATCACTTCCAATCTTCTTGTTACTTGACCTTGATTTGTAAGTAATCGCATTTGGTAAATACCATCTGCCACTGAGCCAAGATCAAAATCAAAACTCTGTTTCCCAATCGGAAGGTTTCCATAGTTCTCAGTAAAAACAACTGCTCCAAACAAGTTCAATACTTCCATCTGTAGTGTTGTACCCGTTTCCAAATTCATGTTTACACGAACGTTTCCTGTAGTTGGATTTGGATAAATGCTTAAGTCAGCAATTTCCGTGTCTTCAATTCCACTTTGAGCACCACCAGATATTTCCCAAACCTGAAGGTCGTCCATTGCTCCTTCAACCAAACTACCACCATCTAAGTTTTGTCCAGAACGAAGGCTATCAGAGGCGATGAATTTGATTCGGACATTATCCGTCAAATCAACATAGTCTTGAACTCGGAAAGCCACTCTTCTAAAGGTTGGGTCAGAAACCTTTGTATTCTCTACAAATACCCAATCAACCTCATCATCCGTTACTAGAACTTGCCACCAGTCTGCTCCAGGGTTTGCTCCACTTGGAGGGCTGTTGGTGTAATATCTCCAGTACGAAATAGCTGGATTATCGAATTCGGAAAGGTCAAATACAGGCGTTACCAATGTGGTATGACCACCATCAACATCGCTATCGCCCAATGCGGCTGTGCTGCTGTTAGCATTTTCCGTTATCGCGCAAGCAATGTTGTTAGATCCCGATGTGTGATCGGTATCTGTTTGAACCATTACTCCATCATCAGAAAATGAACCAACTGGTGCATCAATGGTCCAAGTTCCCGTTGAATTATTATCCGAAGGAAGACCTTCAATCCAATCGTTATCTTGGAAGTTGTCAAAGTCTTCGATTCTATTCTGATCGAATCCTACAAGAATATAATTAGGAACATTTGGTGCTGGAAGATGTGCCGCTACCGGCTGAACATTTGCCAATGTGCCATTTAAGTTCTCCAATGCAACGTAGTATGCAATGATGTTTCCGTCTGCCTGTGCTGGAATAACTCCAGAATAAACATTTCCTCCAATGTTTGGTAAGCTCACGTTTGTCCAAATTGCGCTGTTATTAATTCTGTATGATATCCGAGCATCATTGAGTGCCCACGGAAAATCGTTCAAAACGGTCAAGTCAATCTCAATATCCTGGTTATCATGCGCTTCAATTGGTGTGTGATCTAGGTCTGCATTTGAAAGCAAGGTGATTCCATGCTTATCGAAAGCGTCAATAATATCAAGATCATTTGGTGTTCCGTTGGTTATGTCTCCATCGCCTCCATTTGCTGGCGAATCATCTATTAGCAAAGCTTCTACCAAAATATCAACATAAACCTCTCCTTCGTTTCCATTTGCACCAGTAATTGTGGCATCAAAAGTGGCAGAAAACAAATCCATCATTTGCTGCAGATCTCCAAAGTTTTGTCCAAGCTCCCACCATGCTCCTGCAATGATTTCACCATCTGCATGTACTTGACCAATCACGTCCTGCGGATAAATCTTCGGGTCCATATCGTACCGTCTGATAAAATCTGTAGGTATGTTTTGGCTATTCCCTTCCCCAAGAACTGGATTATTAGTAATTCCCATGGCCCATATATCTGCATACCCCTCACCCATGGCTCCATTCTGGAAAAAACCACCTTGAGACTGGTAATACTTGTCATTGATTCCATGACCATATTCATGATAAACCACATCGGCTACCAAAGCATAAGACGTGCAACCCGCACCTGCTAGATAGAAGTTAATAGAAGAACCATCATAGAAGGCGTTACAACTTCCACTTACATCAACATTAGTAGTAAGCGCGTTATCCATGTTCGTGAAACTTGGGAATTTCGTTTTCATGTAATCGTGAACAACATTCACGTGATAGAATGCGGATGATTCTCTTGAGTTCGCATTGGCTCCCCAATCGATAGCATTAACTCCGTTTGTTAGCGTTGTAGTGAAAGATGGTGTAACTCCGTTGCTAACCACTCTTGCCCACAAACCTTCCATTGAAAATGTTGTACTTACTTCATCCAAACCGGTTAAGCTTCCGTTAACATCTGTGTAGAACGTATTGCCGCCTTGCGTTACTTCTAAGTGCGGAAGAATGGTATTCGTTTCTGGGTCATAAGGCTGCGTTAAGCTTAAATCATCCGTTACCGTTATATCCGCCACAGGTGGTTGGTTGTCAAAATGACAAACCAAGTTCGTTCGTTCTAGGATTGTACCATCAGCTGCATCTACATACGTTAGATAATTGGCTGGGATATTATCCTCATCCATCGTGTAAACCGTTATTTCGTAAACCGATTTAAACACTGTTCGTTTACGCACATATTCCGGAATCGGAAGAATCATTAATTCCGAATTTGCTTCTACATTGACAACCGTTTCGGTAATGCCAGCCATTGCAGCTAAAGCAGCTTCAGAAGGGTCCAAACTTGCATTGTCCACAGAAATGTGTTTAAACACATCCGTAGAGAATGAAACCACTTTTCCTTCGGTATTAAATCGAACCGAAATTTTAGCATTCAACACCTTTTTCCCTTGGTGCATTTGACCGAAGAATACGTGCTCCGAATGCTTGTTCTCAGTTGCGCCTATTAGCTGCAATTCATCAGTTGGAATGCCAAAGCCTTGTAGGTGATGCTCCACAAAATATTCGGCACGCTCAACAGCATTTGAGCCAGGAACAGTTATCGGTTTCCCGAACGCTTTATGCGGTTTCCCGTTTGATTCATTAAAATGGACGTACCACGTTCCATTGTCTAAAAGGAAATTTTGCCAGTTGGGCTGATTTCGTAATTGATATTGATATTCGACATTGAGTGTACGCTTGTTATCCTGAATAAGGCGAACCTCATTTTGGTCTTTATGACCGTGAACATCATTGGATGCCCAAGCTCCAAACGCAAAAAACGTCAAAGCGATTACTAATATAGATTTCATAGGTTTGATTTAATTCAATACAATAATATGCATATTCCCTGTTGATTTTTGTCGTACAAAATCCATTCGAATGACGAAGGAAGAACGAATAGAACTGAAGCGCAAAATTGTGGAATCCATTTCCTCTACAGAAAAGGATATTACTGAATTAGAGGAACTTACGAAGCCTATTTCTCCTGAAAATGCAATTGGTCGCATTAGTCGAATGGATGCTATCAATAACAAAAGTATTAACGATGCAGCCTTGGTTCAAACACGGTTAAAAATGGAAAAGCTGGTGTTGGCAACTGAAAAATGTGATGATTCTGAATTCGGTATTTGCCAAAAATGCCATGGTGCTATTCCAATGGGAAGGTTGCTTTTAATGCCAGAGAGTTTGTATTGCGTAAGGTGTGCTTCTAGTAGGTGAGAAAAGCAGCCGAGCGCTGAACTAAGAATATTTGTAATTTAGCATGGTAAATTTAGACCATCATGACTAGAAACATCATCTCAACCGTCCTACTCTCCTTCGTTATAATTACTGGATGCTTTGCACAGGTAAATAACCGCACTACTGTTTATGTTAAGCCAGGAACTGAAGTGTATGTTGATGGTGATTTGAATAATAGCATAGCCACCAGTGAGTTTACCCTTGATGAAGGGGCATTACTTGATGTTCGAGGCGATTTGAATAATAATGGCACCTTGAACGTTGAGAACGATGCTTCTATTCTGAGAGGAGCGGTCTCGGCAGATGCAGGAAGTGGAACGTATAACGTGAAGCAACTAGGCGGAAACGCAATTGGTTATAATTATTGGGGTACGCCTGTTGTTGCATCAGGCTCAGTGCCAGGAGTATCTTATCAGTTCAATCCTGCCACCAGCACGCAGGACCTTACTGATGATAATAATCCAAATATAGATCCTGGCTGGTCAGCATATAACGGTAATATGACTGCTGGAAGAGGTTATGCTGGTTCAAGTGCAGGAGCAGTCACTTTCACAGACAATGCCGTTAACAACGGAACGCTTAATCCTTCTATGTTCGTTGATAATTACAGTCCTTCACCAATTCCAGGAGTAACGGGAACGCCATTCAATCTTATGGGAAACCCTTACCCAAGCGGACTGAATTGTAGTGAGTTGGTTTTAGATAACGTTGGTATTCATGGTTCGCTTTATTTCTGGATTGATGATGCAACGGGTGGCAGCGGATACTCCGCAGCCGACTATGCTATTTGGAATTTCTTTGGTACCGTGCCCAATACCACCGGTGCAAACGGAAGCCCTACACCTAATGGTTTTATTAAAACAGGGCAAGGTTTCATGTTGAGAAACGGTGACATTGGTACTGGGAACACCTCCATTCAATTTAACAATAGTCAGCGTGTTAAGAACACGGCTGCTAACGCATTTTTCAAACCAAATGCAGATGACTCTAAACTTTGGTTAAGTGTGAATGGCGATGGAGTTGAATTCTTCAGCCAAATATTGGTTGGAGCTACTGATGATGCTACAACTGGTGAAGACTTGCTTTACGATGCAGTGAGAATCCCTACAAACACAGGAGCCTCCTTGTCAGCTGTAAATGACCAAAGCAAATATGCAGTTCTCGCGTTTCCACCACCAGCGTTAGAAGAGGTTATTCCACTTCATGTTTTTGTCGGAGAATCAGGTGAGTTCGTGTTTAGAGCTGATGAGATGATTGGCTTTCAGGATTTGGATGTGTATTTAACAGATACAGACCCAAACGGTACTTCTACGCTACTTGAGGAAGGAACTACCGTTGCTGTCAATCTCCTTTCAGGAACTTATGAAAATCGTTTCTACCTAAATTTTATGCCTAACCTAACCGTTGGAATTGATGAAGTAGACGGGAACTCCATGCGTGCTTGGGCCTTTGGAGATCGATTAACTATTGAACGAGAAGGTGAGTATGACGCAAAATCTACTTTGCAACTTTTCGACATGAGCGGAAAATTGGTTTTAGACAATCCGTCAGTCATATTTAATGCAAACCAAACCTCCGTATCCCTTAAAGGATTGGCAACCGGTATTTACGTAGTAAAAGTTATTAACGAAAGTTCTGTATTCTCTCAGAAATTCATCAAGCGTTAAGCAAACTTACTTTCAGCTTTCTTAAGTACCAAACTGCCTCAAATGGTGATAGAGGTGTTTGCAAATAATCAGTCCCAAATCTTCTTTGGTCAGGTTTCCGAATATCGAATGAGGAAACAATTCTTCTGCTTCCATAAAATCAGAGATTGCGGCTAACAAATTTTCGTCCTCAAGTTTAAAAGTTTCATCCTTAGTCACCACCATTTCTGGTGCCGTGACTAAGTTCTTAGGCCACGGAATGTAATACCCAAAAGTGATTTTACTCAACCATTGAATTGGTCGTGGATACATGGGTTTGGTTAGCATTATTCCCAACGCCATCTCAATCTGCTTACGACAATGCAGCAACATTTGACTAACAGTCATTGTACCCCACAAACGAGTTTCGGAACCGTTTAAAGCATTTAAACGGCCAAGAACGTGTTCGTAGTCGCTAGATTGCAGAAGTGTTCTCATAACTTGAATTCTCGAATAGCCTGATAAATCGACTCCAATTCAGGTTCGGTTATGCAATAAGGCGGAATAATGTAGATGATGTTTCCTAGCGGACGGAGAATGATGCCACGCTCCATAAAGAAATCATACAGTCGGTCGCGTAAGGAGTTGAAATAACCAGTTTGTGCGCCTGTTTCGTACTCAACAGCTAAGATGGTGCCTTTATGACGAACAGCTGAAACACCGTTCAATTCAACCACTTCTTTCGCAAATTCTTGATTTTGTTTTTCAATCCGATGGATGCTTTCCCACGTTTCGTCCTTTTCTAAGAGGTCGAGGCTAGCGCACGCGGCAGCGCAAGCCAAGGGATTTGCGGTATAAGAGTGGCCGTGCAGGAAGGTTTTCATCTTTCCTTCTTCGCCATCCGACCAGAAGGATTGATGCATTGCTTCCGTACAAACCGTAACTCCCATAGGAAGGAAGCCTCCAGTAATCCCTTTGCTTAACGCGATGAGGTCTGGTTTCTCGTTGCATTGGTCCATAGCGAACATAGAACCAGTACGTCCGAAACCCGTCATTACTTCATCTGCAATAATGACAATTCCCTTATCTCTACACATGGAAATCATCTTATCCAAAATCTCCGAAGAATAGACTTGCATTCCTGCAGTTCCCTGAACTAAAGGCTCATAAATAAAAGAAGCAACATCCTCTTTTTCAATTAGTTGATATAATCTATCTAAACATTCAGTTTCTTTTCCAGCAACGGGTGTTGGAATGAATTCTACTTCAAACAAAAATGGGTCGAAGGGCTTAGAGAACACACCTCTACCTCCTACCGCCATTGCTCCGAATGTATCTCCGTGATACGCATCTTCCAACGCTATCACTTTGCGTTTTGGAGTTCCTTGATTGAACCAATATTGGAACGACATTTTCAATGCAACCTCAACTGCCGTAGAGCCATTATCTGAATAAAACACTTTTGTAAACTGCTCTGGCATTTTTTCCAACAACCGTGTTGCCAACTCAACCGCTGGTTCGTGCGTGAAGCCCGCAAACATCACATGTTCGAGTTTCATTACTTGTTCCGCAACGCGCTTTGCGATGTACGGATTGCAATGCCCGTGTAAGTTCACCCACCAACTCGAAATAGCATCCAAATAGCGATTTCCGTCCGCATCAATTAGCCACACGCCTTCTCCACTTACAATCGGCACGTTGACTGTATCTTCATTCACAGCCGTGAACGGATGCCAGACTGAATTGCGGTCGTTTTCTTTCCAATCATTCATAGTGCGAACTTAAGGAAGCGTTATCATCGAGCAAAGCGAGATAAAATCTTGACGCCTAGCTGACCAAAATGTAGTACACTTAACCATACGTATATTTGCTCAACATGTCAGAAAAGTCTGTCAATATTCATCCTCACGCAAGTAAGCGATCTATTGAGCGCGGTGCAACGCAAGATGAAATTGTGGAAACCGTGAAAAAAGGCGAGCAATTCCCAGTTAAATTTGAAAGAACAGGCTTCAGGAAAAATTTCAGTTTTGACAACGATTGGAACGGTAAATATTATTCGACCAAACAAATTGAAGCATATTCCGTTGAGGAAGACGATGCTTGGATGGTGATAACAGTTATTGTTAAGTATTTTTAAGGCAATTATTATGACACTTACATACGACCCACGATACAATATTGCTTACATCAAGCTGCGCGAAAAGACTACAACGGTCAATTCCGTGAAGGTGAGTGAGGAAGTTATAATCGATCTTGGAGAAGACGGTACAATCTACGGGATTGAACTCCTCAACGCTAAACAGCAGTTGCAGGATAAGGATTCACTCCATCTCCTATTCATAAATGAAGCCACTGGTGAAGAAAAGGAGATTGAGGTGGCAGCCTGATTTCAAGATTATTTACTAATCTGCTAATTGGCTAACTACCAAATTAAGTTCAGTTCTCAATCTTCCAGCCTCAAAAGCAACCGTCTCCATATTCAACTCCTCCAATTCATTAATCCGAATAAAAGGCACATCCATCTGTGTTGCGAAATGGCTTTCTGTGGTTTCATGGGCCTTTCCACTTATGACTAATGCTACTATGTTCAAACCAGCTCCTTTCAATACTTTCCAACTTAGCATGGTGTGATTGATGCTCCCTAAATAATGCCGCGTAACCAGCACAACCGGTAAGTTGAGTTTTAACATCAAATCCAAATACGTTTCCCTTGAGTTTAACGGAACCATAACACCACCGGCACCTTCTACTACAATCGTTTTATCTGATTTTGGAAATACGATTTTGTCGATACTGAGTTCAACTCCTTCTAAATCGGCTGCCGCGTGTGGCGACATGGGAGCTAGCAGCTTAAAAGCTTCTGGAAGTGTTTTCAAACCCGTTAATCGCGCAACCTTAATGCTGTCTGAATTATCGAGGTCACCACACTGAACAGGTTTCCAGTAATCAGCTTGCAAAGCTTTAGTAATGACAGCGGAAGCAACCGTTTTGCCAACATCGGTTCCAATGCCTGTTATGAATAACCCTTTAATCATTGGATAATTTTTAGGTAAAATATTCTAACCCCCTCCCCACTTCGTGGTACTCCCCCTTTTCAGGGGGAGAGCTGGCACCTTGATTAAAGTTTACCGCTGAATTTAAATCGGAGTGGCAGCTCCCCTCCTTCAAAAGGAGGGGTGTCCCGACTTGTCGGGACGGGGTGGTTCTTTTCTCCTGCTCTGAAAAAAAAGAGTTGAAAGAGAATAAATAATCACCCATTCCCAACTGCTTTTTTCAATGAATCAATCAATCCTTTTACCTCGTCTTCGGTGTTGAATTCATGGAGGCAAATGCGGATGCGCTCCGTGCCTTTCGGAACGGTTGGAGAAACGATTGGACGCACATCAAAACCATCGTTTTGCATAGACGCTGCAATGGCTCTTACTCTCGCATTTCCAGGGATAATCACACCCAAAATCGGGCTTTCACCACCAATTTGCTGAACACCTGATACACCTTTCATCAATTGATTAAATAACTTAATCAAGTGACTGATATTCAATTTACTAAAATGATGTACTGACAGCATGTCATACGCACATTTTACGGCTAAAAGCGAGTGGTTTGACGTGAAAGTGGAGAAGATAAGCGACCGTGCATGATTGATTAAAAACTGTCGGAGATTATCGTTGCAAAGTACCGCAGCACCATGGCATCCGAGTGCTTTACTGAAGGTGACTAAACGGGCGTAAACATCATCCTCTAAACCCAATTCTGATACCCGTCCTCTACCCTCTCCAAACAATCCAATTGCATGAGCTTCATCCACAATAATTGCGGTATCAAATTCTTTGCAGACTGCCACTAATTTTTGTAATGGAGCGAGGTCGCCATCCATACTATACACGCTTTCTACCGCCACCACTGCCGGACCGTCCAACTCAGACAGCACTAAAAGCAAACTCTCCACATCATTATGCTTAAACGACTTCAATTCAGCACGCGACAAACGCATGCCGTCATGCACAGAAGCGTGGATCAACTCATCATAAACGATGTATTTGGCAATTCTACCGAGCGAGGAATACAGCCCCACATTGGCATCATAACCTGAATTGAATATGAGTGCGGTCTTTGAACCATGGAATGCAGCCACTTGCTGCTCCACAGCCTCAGCCAGCTTCGAATTACCAGTAAGTAGTCGTGAACCCGTTGAACCAACGCCAATCTCAGAAAATGCCTTTTCAGCTTCAGCAATACGCTTTTTGAGGTCTACGCTGCGCGAAAAACCCAAATAATCGTTGGAAGTAAAATCAACCAGACCTTCTGAGCCTGTGCTGAGCGAAGCCGAAGTATTTAGGCTACGGAACGTGCCCTGCTCCTTACGCTGTGCGAGTTTGGCCGCAACCAGTCCGTCCAAACGTTTCATTTATTTCTGTACGAAGAATGAGTGAACTGAAATGACCATGATGAAACTAGCTACACGTGTCATGCTGCCCGCCTGAGGCGGATTCAGCATCTAACTTCAACATAAACAGACCCTGAAACAAGTTCAGGGTGACGCACTTAATAACGTTTTCGGCTAATAAAAGAGCCATAAATCAACTTGCCGTTTTCGCCTTCTTAGAAGCCTCTACGTTCTTTTCAATCGTATGCCCAGGGCGAGACCATTTAATCTTCTCTGCGTTCTCAGGACGTGCTTTATAAGCCGCTTCGTCAATCTGAGGCTTATCACCTTTCTTGTACGGAGCTTTAGGTGTAAGACCCAATGCTTCAAATAGTGCCATGTCCTTATTGAAAGAAGGATTTGGCGTAGTAAGCAATTTATCGCCTGCGAAAATAGAACCAGCACCAGACAAGAAGCACAGCGCCTGACCTTCATCCGTCATATGCGTTCTACCCGCAGACAAACGAACCGTAGTATCTGGAAGCACAATACGTGTAGTGGCAATCATACGCACCATGTCCCAAATAGAGACAATCTCCTGCTCGCCCATTGGCGTTCCTTTCACAGGAACAAGTCCGTTAATAGGCACACTTTCTGGATGTGGATTTAAGCACGCAAGCGTCATCAGCATTCCACAGCGGTCCTCAGCGCTTTCGCCCATTCCGATAATTCCACCCGAACAAACCGTCAATTTCGCCTTACGCACGTTGCTCAACGTCTCCAATCTATCGCCAAATCCACGTGTAGAAATAACCTCCTTGTAATATTCTTCCGAGCTGTCGATGTTGTGGTTGTACGCGTACAAACCAGCAGCCGCCAAGCGTTTTGCCTGATTCTCCGTCACCATTCCAAGTGTGCAACACACCTCCATATCCATGTCGTACACGGTTTTCACCATATCCAACACCTGATCAAACTCATCATTGTCCTTCACATTTCGCCAAGCCGCACCCATACACAACCTAGATGAACCACCGTCTTTCGCATCCTGAGCAGCACTTCTAACCTGCTCCACAGTCATCAAATCATTCTTCTCAATATCCGTGTGGTAGCGTGCCGCCTGCGGACAATACGAACAATCCTCAGGACAACCGCCCGTCTTTATCGAAAGCAGCGTGCTCACCTGCACCTCTTTCGGGTCGTTGTGCTCGCGGTGCACCTTGGCCGCCTCATAGATAAGATCAATCAACGGACGGTTATAAATCTCTAAGATTTCCTCCTTCGTCCAATCGTGTTTGATGTTGCTCATGTGCTAAAGTTTGCGACAAAGTTATCACACGCCATTCTCAAACCAAACGGAAAAGAAATCCGAAACAGCGGAAGCATGAAATGAAGAAATCCGAAACAGTTTCGTATTTGAAATTTTAGGATTTAGTGCTTCTATCTATTTAGCTTTGCCGCCCATGCGTTTCGACATAATAACCATACATCCCGAATTGCTTTCTGGGCCGTTTAGCCACAGCATTCTTAAACGTGCACAAGACAAAAACTTGGTGGAAATTGAATTCCACGACCTGCGTCAATACACACTTGATAAGCACAAAAAAGTGGACGATTACCAGTTTGGTGGTGGTGCAGGTATGGTGATGACCATTGAACCAATTGACCGTTGCATCTCCGCTTTGAAAGCTGAAAGAGATTATGATGAAGTGATTTACATGACACCCGATGGCAAGCAGTTTGACCAACCGATGGCCAACCGCTTGTCTTCAAAAGGAAACATGATTATCCTTTGCGGCCACTACAAAGGCATTGACGAACGTGTTCGCGAACACTTCATTACTACGGAAATCTCTATTGGCGATTACGTTCTTACCGGTGGAGAATTAGCCGCTGCAGTTGTTTGCGATGCCATTATTCGCCTTATTCCGGGGGTTATTTCAGACGAGACTTCTGCCCTATTTGACAGCCATCAAGATGGTATGCTTGCGCCTCCTGTTTATACTCGCCCGTCAGAATACAAAGGCTGGAAGGTGCCAGATGTACTTCTTTCAGGAAATGACAAACTCGTTGATGAATGGCGAAACGAGGAAGCGCTGAAGCGAACACAAGAGCGCAGGCCGAAGTATTTGGAGGATGAATGACGTTTAAGCTTTGGAGCTTGGCTTTTTTCTGCTCAATTCATGCCCTTCAACCCAACCTTTAATTTCCTCTGGCAAGGGAGGAGAATCCACAGTCACACCTAAGGTTTTGAAAACTTCGTTTGGTTTCAGATGGCCTTTCGGACTCTTCACTAAACCCGCAACATAGGTTCTTCCACAAAGCTTTCCTTTCACGTAAAACTCGTGTTTCAGGTAAAACCGGTGCTCATTCCAATGCACCAAGTTGGTTATCAAATCAACTTTATTGAAAGCCTTTACTGACTTGAAATACGTCATGGTTTCGGCCGTAGTGACGGGTGTCCAGCTCTTTTTTAAAGCAAACGATTTAAACTCAGAATTGAACATAAAGTTCCATCGCGCTAGCCCCATGTACTGACTGTAAGTTTGCGTAAAAAGCAGCATTACATCTGTATCCAAAAAAGGAACAGCAATGAACTGAAGCTTGAAATCTTCCATCAATCCCCTTTTCCTTGATAACAGGCTTTTTGCTATCACCCAAATAAATCGAATGCGATACATCATTCGGTAAGGATAAAGAAAAAGTAAGCCAGCATCAGTTTTCTTCCGCTATTCAACTTCTACATTATCTGCTTTGCAAAACGATGAGTGTTACAATAACAATAGAATTAGATTTTGGAAGAACTGAACTAAAGGAAGACGGCATCCTGAGTTTGGTTACTTCATATAATCAGGAAACCACAACCCTTAATCAACTTAAAGAATTACAGAAAGTGTTGTTACATACTACTGAAGGTCAACCTTTACCGTTTTACTCAGACAATAGCAGGATGAAAAGCCTTGGACAAGAGGAGTGACAGTATATCGGTAAAAACCTGCAGCTCTTTGCAAGTGCTTGTGCCGTCAAGAGTTTGAATATCACATCCATGCCCTCAGTATTCAAATTGAGGTAATCATGCATACGAGCCATTCTTTCAAGATTCTCTACCTCAGCCTTGTACACGCACAGGACTCTTTTTGAGTTATTCATTCTATACGAAAATAGACTACCACCAATCCATCTTATCAGACTTTTGTCATGTTTGAGGCTGATTATGAGAAGAACGGCATCTTAAACAGTCGGTTCGTAAAATAAACTGACCTCCAGATTTATACCTTAGATAGATAAAACATCAAAAACAAACATTATGGAGGGAGTAAATTGGATTGCCGTGGCTGTTGCAGCTGCATCTACATTGGTTATCGGTTTCGCTTGGTACAACCCAAAAACATTTGGCAAGGCTTGGATGGAATCAATTGGATTGACCGAAAAAGGACTGAAAAAAGGAAGTATGCCGCTGATTTTCGGAGTTACATTCCTGCTGGCTATGGTTATTGCGTACAAACTATCTGGCGGAGCTTACCATCATGGAGAAGATGATAGAAACGCGTTACACGGAGCGTTTCATGGCATGCTCTATTCCATCTATTTCGCATTACCTGTGCTTATAACCAACTCGCTTTTTGAAAGAAGAAGCATCAAAGGCATTCTCATTAATTCAGGGTATTGGCTTGTCTGCTTTAGTTCTATTGGAGCCATTTTATATGCATTCGCAGGAGCGGGTATGTAAGCTGTAAACCACTGCAAACCTCAAACCCTCACTAGGTTACAAACTTGGCGAGAGTTTTTGCTTTTTACCAAAACTTTGCGTTTCATAGTTTTAAACTATATTACCATAGACACTATTGATTTGAATTATAATTAATGTCGACTCACCTTTGAACCATAAACTAAGCTAACTCACTAAACAATCAATGAAAAATTTATTCTCAGCTGTAGGTTTAATTGTTGCCCTAGCGGGTTGCGGAACAGACCACAAAGACAAAAACTATATGAGCGAAGAAAAAGGAAAATGCCCTTTTGGTATGGGCAAACAAGAGCAGCCAGCCACAAATAAAGATTGGTGGCCTAATCAACTAGACCTAACCGTTTTGAGACAATACTCCAACCTATCGAACCCAATGGGTGAGGATTTCGATTATGAGAAGGAATTCAATAGTCTAGATTATGAAGCAGTGAAAACTGATTTGCGCAAAGTGATGACCGATTCGCAAGATTGGTGGCCTGCCGATTTTGGAAACTACGGACCGTTCTTCATTCGTATGGCGTGGCACAGCGCAGGAACGTACAGAACGGGAGATGGCCGTGGCGGCTCTAGAGAAGGACAGCAACGTTTTGCGCCTTTAAACAGCTGGCCAGACAACGTTAATCTAGACAAGGCAAGAAGGCTTATTTGGCCCATCAAACAGAAATACGGCAGCAAGATATCTTGGGCGGATTTGATGATTCTTACAGGAAACGTAGCGCTAGAGTCGATGGGATTTGAAACCATTGGTTACGGTGGTGGCCGCGCAGATGTATGGGAACCAGCAAGCAATGTGTATTGGGGTAAGGAACGCGAATGGTTGGATGATGAGCGTTATTCTGGCGATCGCGAGCTAGAGAATCCACTAGCGGCAGTTCAGATGGGATTGATTTATGTAAACCCTGAAGGGCCAAACGGAAAACCAGACCCTGTTGCTGCTGCGGTTGACATTCGTGAAACATTTGCCCGAATGGGTATGGATGATGAAGAAACAGTTGCGCTTATTGCTGGCGGACACACATTCGGAAAGACACATGGTGCTGGAGATGCTGGATTAGTTGGTGCCGTGCCCGAAGCTGCGGACATTGAAGAGCAAGGTTTAGGCTGGAAAAGCACACACGGAACAGGAGTAGGTAAAGACGCCATTAGTTCTGGGTTGGAAGTGACGTGGACCCCCACTCCCACTCAATGGAGTCATGGATTCTTTACCATGCTATTTAATAACGAATGGGAACTGACCAAAAGCCCGGCTGGAGCACACCAATGGGTAGCCACAGATTCTGAAGCGTTTTTCCCCGATGCTTTTGATTCTGAGAAGAAGCACAAACCAACGATGCTTACGACTGACCTTTCTTTGCGCTTTGACCCTGCATACGAGAAGATTTCAAAACGATTCTTAGAGAACCCAGATGAGTTTAAAGATGCCTTTGCACGTGCTTGGTTTAAACTCACGCACCGTGATATGGGACCAAAAGCGCTTTACCTCGGACCAGAAGTTCCGGCAGAAGAGTTTATCTGGCAAGACCCGATTCCTGTAGCCGATTATAAAATGATAAACGCTAGCGATATTACTTCGCTTAAAACAAGCATTCTTAACTCAGGTTTAACCGTACCCGAATTGGTAACCACTGCTTGGGCTTCTGCTTCCACCTTTAGAGGTTCTGACAGGAAAGGCGGTGCCAACGGAGCACGCATTCGCCTAGAACCACAACGCAATTGGGAAGTAAACAATCCAGCGCAGCTGAATAAGGTTTTGGTTCAATTAGAAGCAATTCAGTCAGCATTTAATGCCAAATCGGGCGATAGAAAAGTGTCCATTGCCGACCTCATTATATTGGGTGGTAGCACTGCAATTGAGAAAGCGGCTCAAGATGCAGGTCACAGCATTAAGGTGCCATTTACTGCTGGCCGTACAGATGCTACGCAAGAGCAAACAGATGTAGAATCAATGGCGGTATTAGAGCCAATGGCTGATGGGTTTAGAAACTACCTGAAAACGAGATACACGCTTACTACGGAAGAACTGTTGGTAGATAAGGCACAACTGCTCACTCTTACAGCGCCAGAAATGACCGTTCTTGTAGGTGGCATGCGTGCCCTGAATGCCAATTATGATGGTTCGAAGCACGGCATCTTTGTTTCGGAACCTGGCACGTTGAGCAATGAGTTTTTTGTGAGCCTAATGAGCATGACCAATTCGTGGAAAGCAACTTCCGAAGACAAGGAAACCTTTGAAGGAAAGAACAGAGAAACGGGCGCTGTAAAATGGACTGCTACCCGTGCCGACCTCATCTTTGGTTCTAACTCAGAATTACGTGCCCTGGCCGAGGTGTATGCGAGTGATGATTATAAAGAAAAGTTCGTTGCAGACTTTGTGGCCGCCTGGACTAAAGTGATGATGCTAGATAGGTTTGATGTGAAGTAGAACATTAATCGGTAAAACAGAAAGGCCCGCCAATTGGTGGGCTTTTCTGTTTTTATTCAACCCATGGCGCACGTTTGTAATACGTGAATAGCACACGGCAGTACAAACCAGTGCACGGGTTGAAAACGCAATCCATCAATAAACCTTCCAGGTGTTGGCAACAATAGGAGGCAGAAAAAACCTATTAGGTCTATGCTAACGTTATCTATATTCCCTATTCGGGATTACGAAACTCTCTCCTCTGTTTTCGGCCGGTTTCTAAAAACCACCTTCTTGTCAAAGCAATCCAAGATGATTACACCGTCTTTATCCACTTTTCCAGCAAGAATTTGCTTAGAAAGTTCGTTCAATACTTCACGCTGAATGACTCGCTTCAACGGTCGAGCGCCAAACTGAGGGTCGTAACCCAATTGTGCTAGCCATTCTACGCACTCATCTGTGAATTGGAACTCAATTCCATTCTTCTCTAGCTGTATAGACAGCAATTGAAGTTGCAGTTTAGTGATGCTTGCTATATCGTCTCGCGTAAGCGGTGTGAACATAATGATGTCATCAATTCTGTTCAAAAACTCAGGTCTGAGCGTTTTCTTCAGCAACTCAAACAACTCAGTTTTGGTAGAAGCAACCACCTCGTCTCGGTTGGCATCTGTGATGTTTTCCATCTTGTCTTGAATAAGATGCGAACCAAGATTTGAAGTCATTATGATAATGGTGTTCTTGAAATTGACCACACGACCTTTGTTGTCGGTCAATCTTCCATCATCCAGCACCTGCAATAAGATGTTAAACACATCTGGATGCGCTTTTTCAATCTCATCCAACAATACAATGGAATACGGCTTTCTTCGAACCGCTTCAGTCAACTGTCCACCTTCGTCATAGCCAACATATCCCGGGGGCGCTCCAACCAATCTAGAAACCGCATGGCGTTCTTGATATTCGCTCATATCAATCCGCGTCATGGCGTTTTCATTATTGAAAAGGTAATCCGCCAACGCTTTGGCGAGTTCTGTTTTACCAACACCTGTTGTTCCTAAGAAGATGAACGAACCGATAGGACGTTTCTCATCTTGCAACCCAGCTCTGCTCCTTCTCACTGCATCAGAAATCGCTGAAATAGCTTCATCCTGACCAACAACTCTGTTGTGCAATTCATCTTCCAACCGAAGTAATTTCTCTCGGTCGCTTTCTAGCATTTTACTGATTGGAATTCCCGTCCAACGAGAAACCACACCAGCAATATCTTCAGAATCAACTTCTTCCTTAATAAGTGGAGAATTAGATTGCAGCTTGGCAAGCTCCTTCTTCCCATCTTCCAATTTGGCTTCTGCCTCTTGGATTTTTCCGTAACGCAATTCTGCCACTTTTCCGTAATCTCCCGCACGCTCAGCTTGCTCAGCTTCTAGCTTAAAATGCTCTATACTTTCCTTGGCTTGTTGAATTCCCTCTACAATATCCTTCTCATTCTGCCATTTGGCTTTCAGCTGGTCCCGTTCATCTCCCAGCTCAGCTAATTGCTCAGCAAGCTTGTCCAATTTGACTGTGTCCTTCTCACGCTTGATGGCTTCACGCTCAATCTCCAACTGACGAATTCTACGTTCTAACGTTTCCAATTCTTCTGGCGAAGAGTTGATTTCTAAACGAAGTTTAGAAGCCGCTTCATCAATCAAGTCAATGGCCTTATCTGGCAAGAATCTATCATTTATGTAACGCTGTGAAAGCTCTACAGCTGAGATGATTGCCTCATCTTTAATGCGAACCTTGTGGTGCGTTTCGTACTTCTCTTTTAATCCTCGAAGAATGGAAACTGCATCTTCATTATTCGGCTCATCCACCATTACTTTCTGGAAACGTCTTTCTAACGCTTTATCTTTCTCAAAGTATTTCTGGTACTCATTAAGCGTAGTTGCACCAATGGCTTTGAGTTCGCCTCTTGCTAAAGCTGGCTTCAGAATATTGGCCGCATCCATGGCTCCTTCACCTCCGCCCGCTCCAACAAGTGTGTGTATCTCATCAATAAAAAGTACAATCTCGCCTTCGGCAGATACCACCTCTTTCACAACGGATTTCAATCTTTCCTCAAATTCGCCTTTGTACTTGGCTCCGGCAATAAGTGCCCCCATATCTAACGAATAGAGTTGCTTTGACTTCAAATTCTCAGGCACATCACCATTAATGATTCTGTGCGCCAATCCTTCGGCAATGGCAGTTTTACCAACTCCTGGTTCTCCAATAAGTATTGGGTTGTTTTTGGTTCTACGAGAAAGGATTTGAAGCACGCGTCTTATCTCCTCGTCTCGACCAATTACTGGGTCTAGTTTTCCATCTTTCGCTAGTTGGTTCAGATTAATAGCATACTTACCCAAGGCGTTGTACGTGTCCTCCGCAGTTTGGCTGTTTACTGTAGAACCTTTGCGCAATTCGGTAATGGCAGCTTTAAGTTGCTTCTCAGAAACACCACTGTCTTTCATGAGTTGAGAGATGGTATCTCCAGCACCAAGCAAAGCCAAAAGCATGTGTTCTATAGAAACGTACTCGTCTCCAAATTCCTTTAAAAAGTTGGTGGCTTTGCCTAAAACCTGTGTGGATTTTGTGGATAGATATGGTTGTCCACCATCAATCTTAGGGTAGCTTTTTACTTGGCTTTTTACTGCGGCTTGAAACGCATCCACATTCACTCCTACCTTTTTAAGAAGGAAAGGCGTTACGTTTTCATCTACACTCAGAATACCTTTTAATATATGTCCAGTCTCAATAGCTTGCTGGCCGTTGGTTAGTACTTCTTGCGTTGCAGCTTGCAATGCCTCTTGCGACTTTATAGTGTAATTATTGAGGTTCATATCAGTCTGGTTTTAATTCCTCTGCTCTTTCCTGAGCGCAGTCGAAGTGGATTTCGTCAAACATCTCTCCATTCCTGATTATCAGGTATTTAGAGGAAGTTATGGCAGTTCAATTTAATTTCAAATGTCGTAATGTCATGCAAACTGCATACTATCAGAAAAGTTGTAGGTGAGCAAAGTCATACATCTTTACAAGATTCGTCATATCGCCCACAACTATCTAAAAAAGCTGACAATAGATTCCTCGATTTGTTCCTCACTCGGACTGATAGATGCTTTGCCTTCCCCTCCTTGGATGGGCTTGGACTGGCGGGAATGTGCAAAAACTGGGTCATGCTAAATACTTCGAACCTGCTCAGCATGGGCTTGATTCAACATCTATTTGTCTTAGAAAACAGACAATGGAACAAGTTTAGGGTAAACCTATTTTTTCATCCTAACAACTCTTTCAGCTTAGCTTTTATCTCGGGAATGGATTCGTAAAGTTGCTCGAAAGAATCGATAACGAAATAACGTTCTTGAAGAATGTCGGTTCGAAAGTCTGAATTGAAAACGTGCTCAACATCAAAATTGAACTTTTGCGTGTTTTCGCTCAAGGAGTTTTTCGTTTCTCCGTAGGAAGACATGATTCCTGCTCCATAGACTTTCAATTGGCCTGATTCTCGAATAAGTCCAAATTCAATGGTAAACCAATAGATTCTCCCCAGCAATTCAATAGCCTTTGGGTTGTCGATATAGTCTAATGCAATATGACTAATACCTTCAAAAAAATCGGTGTAATGTTTATTGCTCAACAATGGAACGTGGCCAAAGACATCATGAAACATATCTGGCTCCTCCAAATAATCGAGTTGTTCCATTTTTCGCAACCAGCATGTTGCTGTGAATTTCTTTTGAGATAAAACCGTAAAAAAGTCTTTTTGCTCACTAATGTTCGGAACGGTTTTCAAACTCCAACCTGTAAGCGGTTTTAGCGCTTTCTCAATCTCGTTGAAATCTGGAATGTGATTAGCAGAGAAGCCAATTACATCTAACGCATGAAGGTATTCTGAAGAAGCAGAATGATGCAATAACTCCGTTTGCCTATTGTAGAGCGTCTTCCAGACTTGGAAATCCTCATCTGTATAATCTGAATAAATCTGTTCAGTTGGTCGCAGCAATGCTGAGGTTTTTCAGTTCAAAACCTGATATTCCTGAATCAAACGAACGTTCAACTTTCGCTTGTATTCGTCTTGCAACCAGCTCACATAACTCTTGGTAGATTTTGCCAAACAATGGCTGTACTTGCGCGCGCGATACTCGATTTCATCTTCCAGTAGCTTGGCCAACTCCTTCGCATCCCAAAGGTCTTCCGCATTCTCAACGCACATTTTCACATGCTGATCTACAGACTGTTCTATAACCACTTTAGGTCGTTCTGCACGCTTTACAGATATCTCATACGATTCCACAATATCAAAATCAATATCCTCAGAATTCTTGAAGCGATCGCGGATCTCTGGCGGCATTTTATACTTGAATTGCCGCTGAATTTCTTCGTCAGTCCGAATACTATTCAAATGCATATCAGGATTCCGAAAAATGTGATTCCAGTTAATATGGGCTTCCCATAGTCCGAAACGAGCTACGTTATTTCCAAGATCAATCACAGTAAAATCTTTCTTTTCTCCAAAAACCCGTGACCCACGACCAATCATTTGGAAGTACAATGTAAGAGAGCGCGTTGCACGATTAAGAATAATCGACTCAACGCTGGGTTCATCGAAACCTGTGGTTAAAATTCCTACCGAAGTGAGAATAGCATCGGGCGTCTCCTTAAACCACCTTAAAATTTCGCGCCTTTCGGTAGCCGTATTCTTATTGTCGAGATGCCGAACGTTGTACCCAGCATTCTGAAACGTATCGCAAACATTCTGCGATGTCTTTATACCGTTGTTAAAAATCAGGGTTTTCTTACCCCTACAATTATCTTGATATGAACTCAGAAGGCGATTCTGCATAGCATAATCGCTGTAGAGCTCTTCGGAAGACCGAACTGTATAATCACCATTAATCCCAATATTTAGGGAGCTAAGGTTCAAATCGTATGCAAACGTTTTGGCCTTTGCCAAGTAACTCAGATCAACCAAAGACTGAATCGATTCGCCAACAAGTAACTCATCGTAATTCTCATTCATCGGAAGATTAACGTTGGAGCTCAATGGTGTCGCAGTTACCCCGAGAATCGTGCTTTTACCGAAGAACTTCAACAGCTTTCCGAAAGAGTTGTAGTGAGCTTCATCAATAATGACTAATCCAATGTCTTTCAGGTCAAAAACATCGTCATTGAGACGGTTGTTGAGTGTTTCAACCATGGCCACAAAACAAACATAATCGGCCTGATCATCAAGGTCTTTCACCTCACTTGTGATAACCTTGTTCCTAACTGTAAATGTGTCAAGCATTCGGGACGTTTGTCCCGAAAGTTCAATCCTGTGCGTAAGAATCATCACTTTCTTACCCGTTTCTAGCACATATCGTCTTGCTATTTCGGAGAAGATTACGGTCTTACCACCACCAGTGGGTAGTTGATATAACAAATTGAACGGATCTTTCTTCTCCGCCAGCTTATCAAAAATGAGGTGCAACGCCCTTTTCTGATAATCGTATAATTCCTTCCCCACTCTGTTTTCGGAAACCTTTTCAGTCACACTATCCTGTTTTAAAACCAATTCGCAATGATACGGACTTTCTTAGGAAAAGAGGGTTTAATGAAGTCAATATTGAGGAAGTTGTACACGAATGTTTGAAGTGTGAGCATAGAACAGAAGCAATTCGTCATATTCGCAGATATTCACAACCCGTATTGTTCTAAAATGAAAGAAAAAATACTCTCACTTCTCGGTTTTCCACCTCCTGCTTCACTAAAGAAAACATACGGTCCATGGAAGGATGGCACTTCAATTGTTGAAAACACTTTGGTTGTTGACGGACGAAACGTAAGTAACGCTACTGCACTAAAGGCTGTTTATAGTCAGCTTCAAGAAGGGGTAAAATCCATTAAGGCTAATGGAAAGGTGTTGATTTATTCTGTTGAGCCTGAATTACTGGACACTTCGACTGGGCTCAATGCAAGTGTTCATCATTCCACTTACCAGCGAGCGCTAGAAGGAATCAGTCGCTCTTTGGCCAAAGAATTAGGCGGAAGAGGAACTACGGTGAACTTGCTTAAACTTCCACCAAATATGGATTTGAAGAATTACGAAACCGTTCAGGCCTTTTTTACTTCTGGACGTTCTGCGTTCATCACGGGTCAGGCGGTTACAACAAACGATGCAACAACATCAGGAAGAGAACTTTCCGAAAAAATATGCGTGGTAACAGGCGGTGCTGGTGGAATCGGTTCTGCAACGGTTAAACGATTAGCAACTGAGGGAGCAACAGTGATTATTGCAGATATGCCGCAAATGGAAGAACGGGCAAAGTCGTTATTGAGCAACGCAGGTAAGGTTTCTTTTTTGGGTGCTGACCTTACGGATGAAGCTGCTCGAAAAACGCTTCTCGAAACTATCAAGGAAAAGCACGGACGAATTGACGTGTTGGTGAACAATGCAGGAATTACACGTGATAAGACGCTTAAGAACATGCCTGAGCATTATTGGGATAATCTTATCGCAATCAATCTAACAGCGGTTATCAACCTAACCGAAGATGCCTTAGCAATGGGATTAATTCCTGAAGGCGGGAGAATAATCAGTACCTCTTCTATCTCTGGTATTGCAGGCAACTTTGGACAAACCAACTACACAGCCACAAAAGCAGCTTTAATTGGTTATTCGGCTGCCAAATCGAAGGAATTGAAAGCGAAAGGCATTACCATAAACGCGATTGCTCCGGGCTATATAGAAACGGATATGGTGAAGACAATGCCTTTAATGACTCGCATTTTTGCAGAACGTTTAACGAGCCTTGCTCAAGCTGGAAAACCAGAAGACATTGCTGAAGCGATAGCATTTCTCGCACACCCAGGAGCAGAATCCATCAATGGACAGGTTCTTAGAGTTTGTGGTGGAAGTTTCTTGGGAGCTTAAAACCTCGCCTTCAGCGATAGAATAAAGTTCCTACCCGGTGCAACGATGCCCGAACTATATGGACGATAGCGCTGATCGCTGATGTTTTCTACACCTGCACTCGCTGTAAAGCGTTGCAGAAATTGATACGATGCTTTCAGGTTAAGTGTGTACCAACTTGGCGACCACGGGTTTCCATTCTCGTCAACCGCATAGATATGACCTTTACCCTTTTCCACTTCGGGCAGGTTTTCATTCTTAACGGCACCACTATACTCGACATTAAACTGCATGTTCAGGTTCTTGTAGCGGTAACTCAATCTAGAAACACCAAACCAAGGCGCGGCATGTCTTGAAGGACTGGTGCTGCCATCTGCTAGTTCCTCTACTCCTACTTGCCAGTTAAAATCAGACGAAAGTCCAAAACCTGCCGGCAACTTCACTTCCAATCCGGCTTGCAAACCATATACATTGGCCATAGCTGCATTCTGCACGGCCTGAACCTGACTTAGTTCTCCAGAAAACATGATACTGTCTTGTCCATTCAGCGTGAAATCTCGCCTAACCAACGCATTGGTTAAAACGGTGTAGTAACCCGTTAAGTCGAGTTTAACCACATCTGCGAAAACCTTGGCAACGCTTACATCTACATTGTAAGCATATTCAGCATTCAGATTCGGGTTAGGAATAACTACAGAACCAGGCTCCGAATCGAACACTTTACCAATATCATCCACATTAGGCGCACGGAATGCGGTTCCGAAGTTGGCACTTAACACCCACGTTTGAGTAGGACGATAAACCAACCCAAAACTACCTGTGAGCGAACCATTATTCAGTGTCGCTTCGGTAAAAGGAAAGGCATAAAACGTGGTATCGAAATCTGCATTTAGCAGAAAGTGATTGTAGCGTAATCCAGCTTGCAGCGTTACTTTATTATGAACACGGTATTGGTCTGAAACGTAAAGTCCATAGCTAGACCAGTTTGATTGCGGATAACGCGATGCGTTTTCAAATTTAACTCCTGTTGAGATATTCTCATTTGTACCCAAGGAAACCACATCATTCCAGATTACCTCTAAGCCATAATAAAGTTTATTCTTACTTCCTGTAGATTTTACAAAATCTAGGTTTCCCGAATACGCATAGACGTTCTCGATATTGGTTTCTCTTTGATCTTCATTGAAATTGCGACTGATACGGCTTTCTTCAAAAAACTGATGTGCCAATCTAAGACTCATCTGATCATACAAAGCGTTGTTTCCTTTATGCGTAATGCTTAGCGCATTCATCATCCACTTTTGCGGGCCATAACTCCATTCTCCATAACGCGGAAGTCCGTTTTCGTACCGAATATGTCTATCGTAACGTGCGTAAGAAGATGTTTCTGACCAATGGAAACCATATTGAATATCCCACTTATCGTTAGGCGCATAGCGGAACTTCTGCATCAAGTTTATTTGATTGTAGCCTGATGGCTTCTGAATTCGTGGGTCCTCATTTGTAACCACTACATCTGCGCTATCTTGCCGTTGTACGTAAAACGGACGCAAATATTCATCTGGTCCGTAGGTTCCCATTTTCAAATCGCCATAGCGGCTATAGCTCACACTGGTTAGCATGGCAAACTTGTCCCAGCCCACGCCTACATCAAAATGTCCTGTAAACTCGTTATTGGCTGAGGAAAAGCGCGTATTTACCTTGCCTACAACATTGGGTTTACCATCCAACGATAGTTGCGGTGTAAGCGTTTTGAAACTCATCACACCTCCAATAGCATCGCTACCATAAATAACAGAACCAGCTCCGAAGAAAATCTCTGTGTTTTCTATGGCCAATGGGTCTAGCGAAATAACGTTTTGCAAGTTTCCTCCACGGAAAATAGCCGTGTTCATTCTAATGCCATCTACGGTGTAGAGCAAACGGTTGGTTGCAAACCCACGAATCATGGGGCTACCTCCGCCCTGCTGACTTTTTTGCATAAACACTTTACCAGAAACGGTAAGTAAATCTGCTGCAGTCTGTGGGTTTTGCAAAGCTGCTTCGCGAGCGGAAATACCAACGACTTTAGATGGAACATCGCGCGATTCCTGATTCCAGCGTGTGGCAGAAACTACAACAGCATCTAAACTGATATTGGTTCCACTAAGCTGCACTTCAAACGCGTTTGCTTGCAACTCCCCGTAGCTTTTTAGAATGGTTTTGTAGCCCAGCGAACGAACTTCAATCTTTTCAGCATTCTTGAAAGCTGAAACATTGGCCTGACCGTTGGCATCCGTAGCGGCAAACAGTTTGCCATTGCCACTCATCAGCGTGGCCATTTCTATGGGCTCACCAGAATCTTGGTCTTTAATAGTTATTACTTGAGAGAAAGCGCTTGCCGAAAAGAGCAAAAGCAGGGTGAGAAAAGCGTACTTCATTAAACTAGTTGAGACTTCAAAGGTGATAATAGTACGCTAACCACAAAAATCATCCCGAAAGCTATTCCCCCAGTTTATCTTGTACGAATTCCATGGTCTTTCTCAATCCGTCCAACTGTGCATCCATCGGCAATTCTGCTGCTGAACCACATACCATCGTCTCTTTGATGTAAACACCCGTTTCCACATGGCTATTGGTAACGCCAAGTTTTGCTAGACTGCCATTTGCAACAGAGTTCTGGTGCAGAACATGATGCCGTAACCTCTTGACACCCATGCTAGTTGCTAAAATATTCAATACAGAAAAGGCCACTTTAGAAAGACCTTGACCTTGATAGACATCTACAACCGTTATAGCTGCCTCGGCCACTTCCATATCATCCTTTAGCCGAAAAAACCGCATGGCACAAACTCCACGATGGGGTTCGAAAGATGTATCTACAATGCCCCAAGCAACATGGTCTATTCCATCAGGGTGTGTTAAATAATCTAATTGGTAATTACTTAACCGCGAAGCAGATTGAAAAAACCGCAGATATTTTGACTTTGCCGATAATTCTTTGAACGCTGCATCAAGTATGGGTTTATCATCAGATGAAATTGGTCTGACCAGGAATTTTCCTTCTTCATCCGGAAATCGAAAACCTTCCTTTTTGGGGCTATTCATATACTGAACTAACGTTCTTCCTGATAATACAGCTTGTAGTATTTGCGCCCGTCATCGTCTTTTCCTTTTTGGATAAGGGTTTTGTCGCCATGGATATACAACGAGAAGTTCTTATCCAGTTTAAGCACGCTTTTAAAAACGCCTTGCTGCTTTTTAACTGCTGGGGTTGAAATATCAAAGGCATCAGCAATGTACATTTCACGCTCTTGCTGGTACTCTTCTTTGTATTGCTTAAACTGATTAACCACATCTGGCTGAATGATAACTTCTGCTTCAAATTCGCTCATATCAAAGCTATCTTGCTCTTTGAAGAAAGCCATGGAACGATTGAGTAAATCCGCCTGGTCGGTTCTATCCATATCAAAGTGCTTCGGTAGCTCTTTAGTGATAAAATCCTTTGTCATAGCCAAGGTTTCGCGGGTTTGATAGAACTCATCTTCGCGCGGTTTTACGTGCAAGAAATCATCTACCCAATACTGCGCTTCGGCACCCTTACTGGCCTTGTCTACAATAGCAACCACATATCCCTTTTCCTTATCAGAATTGAAGATGATGGCACCTTTATCTAGTTTATTGATGTTTACTCCTTGGTCTGTTCTCACCACAAAACCTTCGTTTTCTGGGTTGGCTTTTAAGAACGTGTCTTTGTTCTCCGACTTAAACAAACCAACAGCATCTACCAATTGTCCGTCCTTAAGGCAGTGATGAAAGAATACGGTGTAAAATTCTCCGCCTTTAATATTGGGGTGAGTACTGGCTTCAAACAGATGCTTGGCCAAGTTTACCGACTGCTCGTGTAGGTTTTCGGGATTCTCGAAAATGGTGCTTACGTACGTGAACACCTCGTTCAAACTTAGTTCGCCTTCATGAAAGAATTTAAAGTGCTCCTCTGTTTTAAGTGGCGCTTTAAAATACTCTTGCAATGCTTCTGTAAGATTCCAGTCTAGCGCCAACGGCTGGTTAGAAAGCACCATGCCTTCTTCATTGGTCTTGTTCCCTACTCGGTGTACCGAAATGTGGTCTATACTGCCTAGTGCATTCTCTTCTGCCATCGCTTACTTTTTGGAGGGCGGAAGGTACGGAAGATGATTGTTTTTCTTTCTGTGTAACCTTCAAGGTTTTGAAAACCTTGAGGCTCTTGATGACGGCTTTGTTCTTAAGCGGTTTGCAGCAATTCCTTTTCAATTACTTCTTTAAATGCATCTTTTGGTAGCGCTCCGGGTTGCATCATTGGTTGTCCTTCAGAAAGAATGAACAGTATACTACGGATGTTAAACATGCCTGAAGGATGGCCGAAGAAGAATCGGTTTTACTACAGATTCACACCAAATAAATACCCTACTAAAGCGGTAAGCCCCATGGCAACGGTTCCCCAAAATGTGATTCTTGCAATGGCTTTAAAAACGCTAGAACCTCCTGTTTTGGCCGCCACCGTTCCCAATGCAATGAGGAATAGGATGGAAAAACCGTAGAGGTAATATTCCATGTATGTAAGGGGTATAAACAAGGCAACTGCCATAGGAAGTGCTCCGCCTACGGTAAATGCCGCACCAGAAGCTAATGCGGCCTGTATAGGCTTGGCTTGGCTTATTTCGTTGATGCCCAATTCGTCTCGCACATGAGCAGCCAGTACATCGTGTTCTGTTAATTCTTTGGCTACTGTTAAGGCCGTTTCCTTACTAAGTCCTCTTTCTTCATAGATTTTGGCCAAAAACTTCAATTCAATTTCGGGAGATTCCTGCAGTTCTATCTTCTCTCGTTCAATATCGGCACTTTCAATATCTGTTTGAGAGCTGACCGAAACGTATTCTCCCGCTGCCATGGATAAGGCTCCTGCCACCAAACCTGCTAATGTGGCCAAAACGATGGGTTCTCTGGTTGCGCTGGCGGCTGCAACTCCAATAGCAAGACTTGCCGTAGAAAGAATACCATCATTGGCACCAAGCACAGCAGCCCGCAACCAATTACTACGGTGTATGTAATGGTTGTGCAAATAATTTTCCGAGTCTTCTGAATTGCTTTCCATTGCTCTAGCTTAGTACGAAACGTACGAAAATTCTTCGATATACTACGTTATTAACACCTCAACAGAAAAAAGTTTTTACGAGCGATGCAATAAAAAATACGGTATACAGTTTCGCGCGTCAATCATCAAAACCAGTAACATTTCGCTTTGACCAACATCAACATGAAATGTTTTGCAAGTCTTTTCCTTTGTGGTGTCAATTAGTAAATCAATGGTCGGTGGACTGGCCAATTAAAAACTAAAACATAAGACAATGAAAAAATGGAAAGTCGCAGTATTATCATTGGCAATAGCTGGTGGAACTGCAAACACAAGTATGGCCCAACTGTATGTTGGCGTTAAAGGTGGCGGTACGCTAAACACAGTTTCGGGAAAAGCTGATGTTGGTATGGAAAAAGAAATGACCTTCGGATACGGCTTCGGAGCGTTGGTAAACGTTGGTTTAAGCAATGTGTTTTCATTGCAGCCAGAGGTGCTTTATCTTCAGAAAGGAGGTAGAGTGGCGTCTGAAATAACGGACGACTACACACAGGTAACGGCTAATTATCTAGAAGTTCCTATTCTGGCCAAGGCACAGTTTGGTGGAGAGAAGTTTAAGGGATACGCAGTTATCGGACCTTACGCTAGCTACTGGATTGGCGGAAAGACCAAGACCAACATTCTTGGGACTGAGTCTAACGAAAGCATCGATTTTGATAACGATATTGATGATGATGGTTATAAGCAGAACCGCATTGACATTGGCGTTACTGGAGGCTTGGGCATGCAATATGCTATTGGCAGAGGGAACATTTTCCTAGATGCCGGTTATGGATTCGGACTGTCTGATAGAAACAAGTTCAAAACAGATCCTGAAGACTATAAAAAGCAATCTAACCGCTCGGCTCAACTCTCGTTGGGTTATGCATTCAGATTAAGTAAAGAAGGTTAAGCATAGGTTGAAGTAAACAGCCAGTCCCATCATTGCATCAGAAGCCCCGTTGGGGCTTTTGGTGTTTAGATAAAGCTAATCTGAACTTTTAGTGGTTGCCATTTTCTCCGGTAACTCAAACTCGCTTTTAGAAAGCTCCATTGGTTTTACAGAAATGGCGGTGCTTGTTAAAGTCAATTCTGGATTATCTATTACAATTTTTAGAGGAAGTGCCTTTGCTTTCTCTAGGAAGCTGTACCAATTGCCGTACTTATGATTTTCAAACAGTTTTGCATCTAACGCCAGTTTTCTACTGTAGTAATACTTCTGCGTTCCGCTTGTGCAGTTAAGCACCAGTTCGTCACAGTTATATCCTAGAATTTCGACCACGTTTCGGTTTACTTCCAAAGAAAGAACGCTATCTGTATTTAAAGCAGCATCATTCCAAACAGCAACTTCAGAATTTGCCATTTTGCGGTAAAGCTTATTGTCTTGGTTTTGGTACAATTGCCATTGCATAAACTTGCCATTCATACTCGACTTGTAATCTCCGCCTTTGATTAAGTACGTCTGTGTGTTCCCCATCATTTCCTGCAACTGTTCGTCTGGGAATTGTGCGTTTTTGCTCGCGTATGTGTTTTCGTAAACGATTTCCCCTTCAAAGAGCTGAGCAGAACTAAATGTTGTTGATAGCGCCAATAACGTCAGCGTAAAAAATGTTCTCATGCATTTATACTTTAAATAGTAATGGAGGCTCAATTTACGGGTTTGAAGTATCGAATCTTCTCCGTTCTAAATTACCACCATTATTTCTGGATTATTGTTTTTAAACGCCCTGTATTCCGTTTTTAGTTTGTCGGAAAATATTTTGCTCCATACAGACCATTCTAAGGTTTGTTAATTTTTTCATCCAACGTAGTATTTCACTTCCTCCCTCAGGTTTTGCTTTTATCTTATAATAGACCTACATCAACATAGGGTTTCACTACAGATGGCAGGCTAATCTTATTTCCGCAACTATGGCTAGACACTGAAATAAGCTATTGCTCCACTCCTATTCTTAGCTTTTCTGTTCTTTCTGTTTGGGATGATGAAAGGATGCCGAGAAGCACGCTTTACAAAAGCCCGTTGTCGGGTTTATTTCAAAACAATGCTATCAATCTCAAGCTTAAAAGATTCTGCTTTTTTATTGCCAATTAAAAACGCAATCATTTCCATTTCTTCTCCAGGGTAGTTTACCATGTTTAATGTTCTACCTCTATAAGCTGGATACATGGTTTCAAAAGGAATTTCAATGGTTTGCCATTTGCCCGTTGTATTAAACGAAGCTATATATGCATGGGAATCACGCGTATTGGTTTTTATTCTAAACTGATAGGATTTGCCATCGCCTTTTAATTTGATGCAAACGCTGGTAAATGCGTTCACTTTTTTAGCATCAAAACGATACTGTACCATTGAAAAGCCACCATTATTTTCTAATGATACTGTGCCTTGAAAAACACCAAGCCCGGCCTTGTTTAAAGTAATAGAACTGTTAGACCGCCCGCCCATAACGGCATCGTCTACAATTTGCCAGTTTGCAGTAGTACTTTGGGTATTAAAATCGAATAGCATCATGGTTGTTTGAAATAGCATTGATGTTAAAAATAGAATGATGGCTGGCATCTTTATTTTCTTGAGTGTTCGTTTGACTACTAAACCGTAACACCATCAGGCAGCTATGGTTTAATTGTG
>Ga0208903_1000500_pt1 | contig 31323 bp, 27 predicted proteins | sample AntAceMetag02UKJ_FD_184769 | JGI IMG/M metagenome (GOLD analysis project Ga0208903, IMG submission 184769) | Saline lake microbial communities from Ace Lake, Antarctica - Antarctic Ace Lake Metagenome 02UKJ (SPAdes) (version 2) | ecosystem: Environmental > Aquatic > Non-marine Saline and...
CCGCGCACAACAACGGCGGCAAACTTACACCGTCCACATGGTCAAACCCGGATGTCGAGACTGGCACTATTCTCGGTTACGCCACACAAGATTTAGATTTTAGTATTTTGGCTGATTGGGAGGCTACGGAGCTAACCGAGTCAGAGGCGTTAGCTTTTGCCCAATCTGTAGACGTTACGGCTTACGTTACGGACGACGGAATTATTGCACCCGTTGCTTACCCAGAAGACGGTGGGCAATATGTGTGGGACGAGGAGACTACTTCATGGGAACTGGTAGAGCCTGCACCAGATACGGAGTAGGGTATTAATCCTAAATTACGGTAGAATAGAAGTGGCAAACTTTGCCACGCAAAGGACAAAAACGTAATGCCATCTACTGAAGACTATCTAACTCTGCAAGAGTTGGATACTCTCACGCCTGGCGAAACTTTCACTGTTCGAGCGTCCATACACCGAGCTAGCGACGCCCCCCAAGTAAAACTTGTGGCAAGCGGGGTTGACAGCACTGCCATCACCGCAACAGGTTGGACTGAAGTCACAGTAACCTCAACCGCAACAGGCACAGACAATATCAGACTTGTCCCCCTCACCAATGCTGGCGGTCGAGTCAGTGTTGACAGACTCCTCGTTGAAGAAGGGCCCACAGCACCCCCATATTTTGATGGTAGTTTCCCTGTAGGCGGAGACTTTTCCCATTCGTGGACTGGGACCCCTAACGCATCAACAAGCACACAATCTGGTGTCCCAACAGTGGGGTGGACTGCCACAGACTGCTCCACCTACAACTCATGGACCGAAGCTTTCTCTGGGGACGGCTCACTCGCCGTATTCTTCCCCTACAGCATCGGGTCTGTCCGCAGAGACTACACAGGGACAGCAAACCAGTCCTACACATGGTCTGCGTATGTGAAAGCCCCATCAGGCGCAACATTTGACATTGAAATAGAAGAACGCACTGCAACAGACAACGTTCAAACAGTGTTCACAACCTTTACAGGTACGGGGAACTGGGAAAGAGTAAACCGAACAATAACATTCGGTGCCACCGGTGAGCTTGTTCGAGTCAAGATTGTTAATGACAGTGCCCAAGGCGCAACATTGTATATAGATAGTGAGCTTTTTGAGCCCACCTCAACCATGCTTGACTACTTTGACGGGTCAAATGTTTCCTCCAACAGTGACCTCACTGTCTCGTGGGCGGGAACCCCCAACGCATCAACAAGCTCCCTTGCAGGTGTTGGTGTTTCTGAGTGGGGTACAGGCTCTCTCGGGCGCGAAGCATCTTATCTTTCAAGTGAATGGTGGAGAACAGGCACAAAAAGCATCAGAATAACCCCAACAGGGACAAGTACCGCAACGCGAGCTACATCAAGTCCTATCTCGGGTATTGTTTCAGGAAACTCGTACACTATCGTTGGCTACATTCGTATCGCATCCCCTCAAACAGGGACACTTAACGCTTTTGCCAGAACATTGCGTGTATCAGGAGACGCCACTGTTGTGTCCTCCCCTCAAGCCCCCAACACTGTGGGCGTACACGAGGTACGCACCAGCTTCACCGCAACAGGAACAACCGTCTCTGTTGAGGCGTACAACGGGGCATCCGTAGGAAACGGAGACATCTGGTGGGATGACCTCATGGTTGTGCAAGGCTCGTACAGCGGAACCTACTTTGACGGCAACACTGCTGACGGTAATGGGTACGATTTTGAGTGGACAGGCACCCCCATCACTTCAACCTCAACGGCAACACTGACAGAGTTGTACGCTACAAACGTTATCAAAAACCCTGCAATGAACACTATTGCCTCGGGGGCGGTAACTCTCAGAAGTAACCTCTCCACAAACCCATCTGCAGAAACAAATATTACAGGATTTTCTGCGCTTTTTGCGGGTACAGGTTCTGCTCTCGTGCAGTCTACTGAAGAAGCTTTTATTGGCACATTCTCCGCCAAATTTACCTACGGTATCGGCGTGGGGATTGTCGACGCTGGACTGCTCATTGATACACGAACGGCATCAAACGGGGAGCACTACACCGCCTCAGCATATGTTTACGCCGAGGAAGTAATTAACAACGGTCTCAGACTTATTGCTTACGGCTCTGGCGCATTAGCTAGCACCGTCCGAGGAACCTCCACCACCATTATTGGGGAGTGGGCTCGAATCTCGCTTACTGCCCAAGCAACTGGTAACGGAACTTTAAATTTTGCCGTGTGCCAGTCGGGAACCGGCACAAACCCAAGTGGGAAAGTTTTCTTTGTCGACGCTGTCCTTATCGAACAGACAGACCAACTTCGTGATTACTTTGATGGCGGAACAACAGACTCTTTCGGGTGGGACTACGCATGGTCGGGGACAACTGGGTCCTCTGTTTCCACAGCTTCTGCCCAGGCGGTTGTCCTGCGCACTAACTTAGTTCCCAACCCCAGCGTCGAAGTCAACTCAACAGGGTGGGCATTGACTGGGTCAGGAACTCTCTCTCGAGTAAGCTCCGAAAGCTATATTGGTAGTAACAGTCTAGAGCGGGTGGCAGCTGTCATTGACGACTCTGTAGATACAGATTTTATTACCGTTATCTCATCAACTACTTACACCGCTTCCGTGTGGCTAAAAGGTGAAGTTGGGAAGCTTGTACGGATAGACCTGTCAGAGTTTACATCTGGGGATGTACTCGTTGGTCAAACTGCTGGAGTAGTTGCAACAGCAACAGGTTCCTGGCAGAGATTGTCGGTAACAGGAACTTTTGGGACAACAGGAGTAAAAGCTAAGCTTATTGTGCGCAACAGAAACAACACTGCACACACTTTTTACATTGACAATGCTCTTCTTGAGCGGGGGACCACACTCCGTAACTACTTTGATGGACAGTTCCCGCTTATTACAGGAGAATCTTACTCTGGTACTTGGACGGGCACAGCGCACGCCTCCACAAGCGTGCATTACGTTCCTGCTGTAGCTGGCTGGCAGTTAACCGCTGGGGTAGGCGCAACAACATTTGCATATCAAGGAATAGAGCCAGATGGGGACAAGTATCTCAGGATTTCTAGACCTTCTGGGGACTCTGCAACAACGTCCAGGGTTCTTCGCTATTCAGATGGTAGTCCGTTTGATGGCTTCACTGCTGGTACCCCTGTTACCGTTATTCTTCGGGCTAGGGCTAGCCAGTCAACAACACTCTCTATTGGAATTAAAACTTCAGCAGGACAGCCAGTCGGTCAAACTCTTACATCTACGGCAATTGGAACAAACTGGACTGAAATACGTCAAACAATAGCGGTTTCTAACGAATTTACGTCTGGGTTGGGCGTATACATTGATATTCCCTCGCTTACACTTCCAGGTTTTGTTGATGTGTCAGACTCGCTTGCAGTTATTGGGCACTATGTTGGTCCATACTTTACAGGAGCTATTTCCCCAGACGTAGACTCTACGGTGTCGTGGTCGGGGACGGTGGGCAATTCCACCTCAGACCTTAATGTCAGGCTTGTTGAGAACTGGGTTGGGACTTTTGGTTCCACCGTCCATCGAACGCAAGAACAGCAGAAAACAGGACCGTATTCTGCAAAGGTTTTGTGTGATGGTCTTAACCCATTGCAGGGCTTCAAAATGACCTCAGCGCAACCCGTATCACCTTCTAGGACGTACACCGCTTCTGCGTGGGTTTATGCTTCCCCAGGTAAAACTCTTCGCATCAGCCTCGAAGAGCTCTCTGAGTCTCAAGCTCTGCTAGGGACAACTAATAGCGCCAATATCACAGCAACAGGTTCCTGGCAAAGAATTTCGGTGTCTCGTACTCTAAGTGCAGGCGCTGCTAGAGCAAACGTTGTGGTATCCAATGTTGCATCAGTTGAGCACATATTTTACGTAGATGACACTCTTCTTGAGGGCTCGCCCACACTGCAAAACTACTTTGACGGTTCAACGTCTAACTCGGGAGACTACTCCTACATCTGGTCAGGAACCCCCAACAATAGTTTTAGTGTGCAAAGAGCCCCCCTTCCTAGTGGAGTGTTATCTTCTTCTGAATCAAGTACCGTGCAATCTAGCGAGTGGTTCTCCGCTGGAACAAGAAGCATTAAAATTAGCCCCAACACTCTAAGCAATGACACGTATGCAAACATAGCTGGAATGCTCCCTGCACCCTCTACTCTTGCTGGCAAGGTTTGTACCATTCTTGGCCAAGTGCGTATTCCTCAAGAACTTACAGGAGCCTTGAACTCAAACGCTTTAGCTTTTCAGCTGATTACTAATGTTTCTACAGGCGGAACAAACACTATTCCTCTCACCTACCGTAGTACTGCAACAAACACTGCGGGTCAGTATGTTGTTCGAGCAACGTTCTTGGTTCCCGATACCGCAACAACATGGGACTCTGTAAGGCTTTACGGTGGCGCTTCTGCCGGTAACGGAGAAGTGTGGTGGGATGACGTCCTCCTTGCTGAGGGAACATATCTCAGCCCGTTCTTCTCGGGAGACAGCTCAGACTCTCAAGACTTTACTTTCTCGTGGACAGGTGCCCCCAACTTGTCTACCTCTACCTCGGCAATTAACCCAGCTAGAGATTGGACAGGAATTTACGGGGCTACTGTCTACCGCACTGCGACAGAAAAGTACGCTGGAACATACTCAGCGCAGGTGCTGTGTACAGGAGCTGTAGGACTTCAAGGAATAAGGCTCATCTCTCGAGCAACAGTCTCCCCGTCCCTGAGGTACTACGCCTCTGCGTGGGTTAAGGGTGGGGCAGGCAAGACTCTCCGCATTGAACTGCAAGAGTGGACCGCAAACGGCACCTTTATCGGCTCAACGCTGGGCTCAAATGTTGTCGCAACGGGTGCCTGGCAACGCATCTCCGTGACTAGAGTTACTAGTGCAAACGGTGGAACTGCAGATGTTATTGTCAGCAATGTTAGTGCTGTCAGCCACACGTTCTTTGTTGACAGGGTCATGCTCGAGGCAAGCAACACACTACAAGACTACTTTGATGGGTTCTTCCCAGGTGTAGATGACTTCTCATATACGTGGACTGGCACTCCCGATGCTTCCACAAGTCAGTTCCAAGCTCCGAGTGTCAATAAAGTTGTTCCAACAGATGCTTATGCCATTCAGTCTTCGCTGTGGTCTTCTGCTGGTGCGAACTCCACAAGAATTATCTCTACTGCCACAACAACAGGCTCTGCTTATGTTGATTTGGCAAGTATGGTCACCGCTGGTCTTGAGCCTGGGAAAACATACACGGCTCTTCTTACTGCCAGACGGGCACAGATTGGTACGCAGACCGCAACACTCTCATATGAGGGATATATTTCTAGTTCGTTGGCGGAGCAAATCCAAAACTCTGTTCCTACAGGTGTTGGTGTTCACAATGTAGCCATCACCTTCACGGTGAGCGCATCTGTCGAAGATGCAAAGCTTCGGTTCTACAGCAATCAAGCATCAGGCTCCCCAGACCTTTGGTTTGACGGTCTTCTCATTGTTGAGGGCGAGTATGTTGGAGATTACTTTGATGGGGATACGGATAGCACAATCGGGGCATTCCCTGTTCTCTACCAGTGGGATGGGGTCCCTCACGACTCAGATAGCATTAGAGATGTCGGTGGCGCAATTCCCACAGGGGGAGCTGAGATTCCCGAGCCTTATGGAGAAGCAGAAAGGGTCAATACGACTGCGTCTTTGCAGATTAGATATCGCTCTGGCTGGCTTGGATAGTGGTAAAATGTTTTTTACACGTAATGACAACGCGAAAGAGCTGGCATGGCAGTAGAAGCCCCCGTATATCGATACTACACAGTCGATTTACTGACCAATAAAGTTCTTTCTGAAATACCTTTTCGTCAGGTTTCATACGAAAGAGCTCTTAAAGGCGCGGGTGCTTTCATGGGTCAAATTCCTATTATTGATGCCACTGAAAGTTTTGACGTTTACACCTCTACCTTCCCAGGTAACACGGCCCTTTATGCCATTCGGGACGGGGTATGCGTGTGGGGTGGCATTATTTGGTCTCGCTCTTACAATCTTGTAGAACGTGCTCTTGTTGTTAATGCTTCTGAGTTCACAAGCTATTTCTACCACCGAAAAATTTGGAAAACGTGGGGACACTCTTTTGGGGCAACACTCACTGTAACAAATGGTGTGGCTCAGGTAAACCTAGACTATGGTTCCGAGACAACCTCTCTTCGCCCTCAAGCATCAGTACTACTTGAATTTGGCGAGGAAACACAGTTTCGCTATAACGGGTATTACTCTATTGCTGGGACACCAACACCCACAAAAGACATTTTCTTTATCGACAAAATTCAACAGAAGGTTAATCTGAACTCGGCAGAACTTCTGAGTGGTGTTGCTACTCTTGGTGCAGAGACTCCACACGGTTTTATTGAGGGTGACCTTGTCACGGTGGACGTCGGGGGGCAGTCTGTGTATAACGGAACCCACGCTGTCTCGCTGGTTAGCGGTCCTGGAGGAGTAAATTTCAGCTTTTTGAACTCAGATTTAGATGACTCCCTGAAAACTATTTCTGGCGTGGCAACACGTTTTGTGCCAGATGGAGTCTATACAGGGGTTACCGTCTCCGTTAGAGCTGACACGTATGATTACATTAGAAGCTTGGTGCAAGCCACTCTCGTGGACTTTGTTGGCGTCGACTTTCCTAATGTGTACATTGAACCTGGAATTAGTTTTGGGTATAACATCACTGAACGAGAAATTTCTGACGGGTTAGCCCGCGTAAAAACTAAAGAAGCCCACGGTCTTTCGGTCGGGCAAGCCGTTCAGATTGTAGACCTTGACCCGAGGTGGGACGGGGAGTATGTAGTTTTTGAGACCCCGTCAAGCAATGAGTTTAAGTTTGAGCTTGGTGGAACAGTGGCTTCAGAGCCAGTAGGAATCACTGAAAAAAACATTGAAAGAGTTTCTGCATCGGGTGGTCTTGTCACTATTACTACGACCGAGCCCCATAATTTTTATGTCGGGCAGACTATTGACATCAGCACAGGAATTCAGCTCTCAGATTTAGGTGGTGTCCTTAACGGCTCGTTCTCTGTCGCAAATATTTTTAGTGAGACTTCTTTTGGCTATACGACTACCTCAACAACAAATGTCCCCGATACGGACCTGACACCTGCAACATCAATATCAGCATCGGACATCAATCAGTTCCCCAACCCAAGCTTTGAGGGGGTTGTCTCGGGGATTGATGTACTGCGCAAGAATCTTGTGCCATACAACACTATTTTTGGAAACTCGTCATTCTTTAGCTTTGATAACTCTGGAGGCGGAGGAACTGGTGCCATTGGGTTTACTGAAGAAGTAAATACATTTCCTTCGGACTATGCTCTGAGATACACCGTTTCCACGGCACCCTCGGCAACCGGGACGTTCTTTGGTATGAAGCCAAACTTTGCCTCGGGTTTTACTGCGCGAACAGGTGCCCCGTACACAGCGTCAGTGTATGTATATTCTCAATACGCAACCACTGTTTCTATAGGACTTGCGTGGATAAACAGCGCCCAAGTAGTTTCTTCTGTTTCTCAGGGGGAGGAGATTCAACTCCCAGCCAAAACCGTAGTTCGTTTGAGCGTGTTAGGAAATGCTCCTGCAGACACTCTTGCTGGCGCAGTCAGGGTCTACCACGATGCGCGTAATGCTCAAACTGATGATTGGATTGAGTTTTCATCTCACATGGTGGAGCAAACTAACCAGCTTCGTGACTATTTTGACGGTTCGCTACCCAACACGTTTAACTACGATTATAACTGGTCAGGTCCAGCTAACCGAAGCACTTCTGTTGCCCAGGGTGTCCCTGTAACTGTTCGTACAAACTTATCCAGGAACCCTGGCGCTGAGTCACATGTTTCGGGAAACACAGAGGGGTACACCAGCAACATCCTTGTTACCCAATCTTCCGAACAAGTTTATGCGGGCACAAACTCTTTTAAGTGCGAGCACAACGGTTTAGGTGACAATGATGTGCTGGGATTGACTCAGTCGGCAACTATACAGTCGGGGACAACCTACGCGGTCAGTGCCAGAATACGTATCCCATCGGTCAACGTTGGCTTTCCTAGTGGCACGGGTAAAATTCAGATTGGTGATGACACCACAGAATTTATCTACACTATTGCAGAAGACGAGTGGGTTCGGGTGTCCAGCACGGTTACTGCTCTAGACTCTGGAAACTTAGACATCTCTATTGTTTTCTACCCAAATGCCACATGGTCGGGTGGAGATGTGTTCTATGTTGACTCTATTTTAATTGAAGAATCTACAACAATCAATGAGTATTTTGACGGGAACACTTTTTCTGCAGGAGACTACATTTACAACTGGGAAGGTGTACCTCAAGCTTCCGTCAGCTACCAACAGGCCCCCAGTGTTTTCTCCGTAAACACCTCTAACTGCATGGCCTACCAATCTGTAGAGTGGCAGTCAACGGGTAGCAAGAGCATGAGAATTACCCCAACAAACTCCATCTCTAATGAGTCTGTGGCTGTGGGATGGAACATGCCAGAGTTTATTGTTGGGAGGACTTACATAGTTAAAGCAAAAATTCGTTTGGACGGTCCACTGACAGGTACTCTCAACGAGAACTCTCGCAGGATTGTTGTTGTGCGAAACGGCACAGGGACTCTTGCGAGAACAGACTCTTCCCCAAACTTTGAATCGGTGCGGGAAGTATCCACAACATTTGTTGTTCCCAGTGCCACTACTAGCCTAAGAATTGACCTTTACAACGGTGCCTCAAAGGGTAATGGTGATGTGTGGTGGGATGACCTCATGGTTGTTGAGGTTGACGACGTATCTCGAGTCTTTGAGTATTTTGACGGAGACACCAAGTCTTACAACTATTATTCTTTTGCGTGGTCTGGTGTCCCACACAGCTCTGCATCCGAGAGAAGGATTACCACAAGTATTTCGGAGACTGAGTTGGTTGGCGACGTTGTAACGATAACCACTGACATCCCCCACGGGTATGAGATTGGTCGACCTGTCACCATCTCGGGAATCACCCCCGAGCTTGAGATAGCGCAAAAATCATACGACTCTCAAACAGGTGTGGCAACCATCACAACTGTCGAAGACCACGAGTTTGATGTGGGCGAGAATGTCGAGGTTAGTGGGCTTAGGGATATCTCAGAGCTATCTAGACGTTCCGTAGTGGGTAGCACTGTAACCATGACAACTAGGCTTGGGCACAACTTTTCGCAAGGCGAGACTGTTAAAATTTCTAGCCTAAAAGATATAAGCTTTTTGAACCAGAAAGAAATTACTAGCAACATTGTAACGTTAGGAACAAAAAAGAGTCACAATATTCAAATTGGAGACACTGTTGAAGTTTCTGATATTTTTGACACCTACACCATTTATGACAAAAGAGTATTTGCAAACGTTGCTAGGCTGACTTTATCTGAGCTTCACAACTTTAAAGTCAACGACGTTATTGCTGTTGCAGGAATGAAAGACACTGCAGATGTTATAACAAAAACTGTAGAAAACGGTCGAGCAACACTCACCACCAGGTTTCCCCACAACTTTGCAGAAGGTCAAGAAGAGGTTGTAATTTCTGGGCTAGGCGAGCCATACGATGGAGTCATCAAAATTGCTTCTGTTGCTAGCGGTCAGATTTCTTATGAGGTGGCCGTTGCTCCCGAAGAGTTCTACCCCCCCACATCAGCGGACGGGCTTATCACAAGCCCCAACAGTGTATTTAACGGGTCTTTTGTTCTTAGTGCAGTAACCAATACAACCATCAGCTTCAGTCTTTTTGCGAACGGTGTCGTCCCTGAGCTTGTCGATGAGGGGATTGTTGCTGGGGTTAGTCCCATCAATGGTCGATATGTTGTTACAGGGGTGCCCACAAACACAAGCTTTGCGTACCCACTTATCCTTAATAATGTCATATCTCAGGAAATCCCAGAGCCTGTCACTGCAGACAAGCCAGAAAACCAGCAACCGCCTGCCACAGCTAACATCCAAAGCATCCACACGGGTGAAAGACTTATCACTTCCGTTTCAAGAAACACATTTAACTTTATTCAAGACGGAATTCCTAACGATATAAGCATTGAAAACATTGCTGGACTTGCATCTATCGACAGCATTTTTAATGGTCTTGTTCCTATCACAGGAATAACAGAAAATACGTTTACGTACAATCTTGATGCACCAAGCAATGTTCTCGAGACCCCCGCCAACAATGTTGCTTTCGTTCGGGCACCACAAATTTTTAACGACACATTTACTATCACAGAAGTTAATCCTGTAGACAACACCTTTAAATACGTAAGACCACACAGAGACCTCACTAAGCGTAGAGTCTTTGGGTATGGAAGAGTGAAATCCAAACCTTCAGCTGTTGTTGGCACCTTCGGGCCATTCCCTGGAAGTGCAGACATCGGAATGGACTTTTCCACTAGGTCATATTCTGGGGTCCCTAGCATCCCCACCATCTTCCGAGGTTTTGAACTGAGAAGTGTTGGAGAAGTTCTTGACGAGTACTCTGACGGACTAAACGGATTTGACTATCGAATTGACTCATCTTTTAACGAGGCAACAAACGAATTCAGACGTACTTTTGTCCTTATTCCTCTGGACTACCCAAACCCTCCTGCAAAAGGTGAAGTGTCTCCGCTCAGCAGGTTCGGGGCGGATAAATTTGTTTTCGATTACCCAGGAAACATTATTGATATTCAGATGGACGAGTCCTCAGAAGAATCTGCAACTAGGTTTTTTGCCATCGGTGAGAGTGACCTAGGCCCAGATGCTGGTCCCCCTATTGGAATTGCTTCCAACACTGACATGCTCAACGGAAAGCTCATTAACCGTAGATGGCCACTTCTTGACGCAGAAGAAGTTGTCAGTGGAATTGATGACGAGACGATTCTATTTTCCTACGCAAAGCGCTATCTGACCGAGGCTCGTCCACCAGACTTGACTCTGAGTATGACTGTCAACGGGTCCCTACAACCTTTCGTGGGGTCGTACAATCCTGGAGACTGGTGTTCAGTCATCGTTAATGACATCTTCTTCCTTGAGCGTATGGGCTCTGGTCTGGAGCCGAGAAACAACGTACTTGTGCGGAAGATTGACTCAATTAAAGTTACTGTTCCCGACGGGACTACCTTCCCCGAGAGTGTTCAGCTGACCTTACTTCCTGATTGGGACGTGGATAAAATTGGCGACTAGAAGACAACGTAGAAGTCGTACTATTGGTAACCGCATCAATAGTATGCAGAACCAGATACTTAACGAGAAAAATACCGCTACAGACCCGCACCTTAATCCGAACATTGTTGTGTCTGACTACATCTCAGACAGCTCTGTTCGTTCAGAAAAGATTAGGTCTAGGGCTGTAACCGAGTCTGGTGTTGAGCGGGCCTCAGTAGGCACAGAGCACCTTGGAATTATCAACGAGATTATTACGGATACCGGAATTGTTGTTCGTGGACTTCCAGGTAGTGTTCTTTTATCTCTTCAAGCATCAGAGAATCAAACTTCAAATTTAATGAACTGGGTCTCTTTTGAGGGTGACGTTATTGCTGCTGTTGGACCCAATGGAGAGTTTTTTGGGGAATCCATTGACGTAGCAACCGTTACCACTGACCTACTAAACGCTAGTACATTCGGCGGTGACTTTATGCAGGTCACCCAGCTAGACGACATCAGTTACTTGTTTGACGGGCTGGAAAATAGATTTCCTCTGACGTATCAGGGTCTGCCGTACACGATAGACAATCCGTTTAGACTACTGGTTTTTATGGACGGAATAGTACAAAACGTCTACACCGAAGAGTATGTTTTTCAGTCCCCCTTTAAACAACTACATTTCTTTGTGGACTCTGCTGGGTACATTTCATTTTCTACTATTCCAGAGCCAGGAACAGTCTTCAATGGTAGACTTATGACTGGACAAGAAACAACTATCCAGACGACAAACTATCCGTATAGACCCATTGACATTATGCTAGGAGCATAGCCAGATGGCAAGAAAAATTCTATTCAACACTGACTATGTTTTTGATGCGTCAGAACGCACTATTACGCTTCCTGTCTACTTAAGTAGAGAACGTCTCATTCTGATTACGGACGTCACGGCAAACCGAGTAATCTACAACTTCTCCGACCCCAGCCTTCGCGCTACTTCCTTTACTGAGAGCATCAATGCTGATGCTACTGAAGAAACTGTAATTGTTCTCAATTATGACACCAGCCTTCTGGCCGACTCAGACTCTCTACAAATTGTTATAGACGAGTACAACGATAAGTTTGAGCCCTCTGAAACAATTCTTGACCCCGTTAACAAGATGCGAGTTTCCCAACCAGAAGCCCTGATTGACACTGACTTTGAGTTTGGTACTCAGACAACTAAGTGGGAAAACCTAGCTCTGGTGAATAATAGAGGTTCTTCTTTTTCCCGGATTGCTCAAGTGCCTAACATTACATCAATTGCAATGGCCACCGGCTCCACGACAGTAACTATCACAACAGGCGCAGCGCATGGGATTACCGTGGGCACACCTATCAATGTCACAGACACCAACCTAGTTGTTGCAAACGGAAACTTTATTGTTGAGACTGTCACTACTTCTGCACCTCACACCTTCACATATACTTCTTTTGCCGAAAACACCACGTCTATTACGTCAATTTTTGATACCTTTAGGACAACGGTCTCCGAAAACGAGTATTTTACTGGGGCCTCTATTGGTGGTGCCCCCTCTGCCATTACCTACGATGCAATAACAAAAGCCATTACCGTGACCACTTCACAGCTCCACTGTCTTGCCTTGGGTAATGAAATTTCTGTGGTGGGTACAACGGCTGACACCAACCCACCAAACGGTAACTTCTATGTAGCAAGAATTATTAGCCCCACTCAGTTTGTCTACTATGTAGTTAGTGCCCCCACTGGAACTGTAGGGTTTGTTTCTGCAAGTATCTACAACCGCCCTCAATCTTTGTTTATGCACCGACCCTTTGATGGTGGTGTGTTCTTTTCCTGTAATGGTAGCTCTGCCAATCAACAGGCTATTAGGCAAACACGACGGTACTTCCGTTACCAGTCGGGTAAGGGCATCCAGATTTCTTCGGGTACTGTGCTTAAGCCGACATTCCAGCTTGACTCGTTAACTTCAGTGGACACAACGGTTACAGTTCTTACTAAAGAACGCCACAACCTTGAGCCTGGGGCACTTATTACTGTTTCGGGGGCAGCCGAGGCTGGCTACAACGGAACATATGTAGTAGATGCCGTCATTGACCCCATTAAATTTCTCTACACAGTAGCTGTTGCTCCTGCAGAAACAACAGCCTCTGGAGACTATGCCATCTCAGTGGCTTCTTGGTATGGAGGCGTAAACAGAATCGGCATGTATGACCAGCAAAACGGTGTTTTTTGGGAATACGACGGACAAAAACTTAAAGCAGGGAAGAGGTCCTCTACCTACCAGCTTGCAGGTAAAGTCTCAGTTACTCAGGGGGACAACACTGTTTTTCAGAGCAACGTCGTGTACCCAACTGGTTTTGCAAAGCAACTTGAGGTTGGAGACTACGTAGTAATTAGAGGTCAGTCTTACCGAATTCAGGACATTGCCAGTGACACAAGCATGACTGTCTCCCCCGCCTATAGGGGTGCTACAGCCAGCTTTGTGAACATCTCTAAAACCCTTGACGAGCTTGTTTTCCAAGAAGACTTCAATCTTGACAAGATGGACGGTACTGGCCCATCTGGTTACATCATTGACCTTACCAAGATGCAAATGTTTTACATTGACTACACATGGTATGGAGCCGGTTTTGTTCGCTACGGCGTTCGTGGCCCTCGTGGGGATATTATTTATGTTCACAAGACACCCAACAACAACATCAACTCTGAGGCATACATGCGCTCAGGTAACCTTCCAGCTCGCTATGAGTCAAGCACCCTGTCCGTGACCACAAAAATGACGGCCACTTTCTCGGACACTGCGACCACTCTTACAGTGGTTAGTACCGAAGGATACCCCCCAACGGGTACGCTCTGCGTGCGAAACGGTCTAGTTTATGAGTTTATTAACTACACAGGAAAAACGGCCACAACCTTTACAGGAATCACAAGAGCGAAAGCTGGAGCTGGCTCCCAGACTGTAACAATGTCTATCGGTGCTACAGATGGTGTCGTAACCGCAAACGCAGGAATTCAGATTGGGCAAAGAGTTATCAGTCAAGGATTCCCCGACACCGCATATGTTACTGCAATTAATGGGACAACTATTAGCTTTAGTAGGGCCTCAACCGCAACAAACCCAACGGTTTTGTTCTCGGCAATGGGTGCTACTACTGGGCAGACGTTCACATTCTCAACAGTAGACCCAACCATCGTAGAGCTTGCGTACCCATCCTTTGGACCATCCATCAACCACTGGGGTACCTCAGTCATTATGGATGGACGTTTTGACCCCGACAAGTCCCTGGTGTTTACATACGGTCAAACCGAATACACCAACATCGCATCAGAGGCGACAAAAGCTTTGATGTCCATCCGTGTTGCTCCGTCCGTTGATAACGGTCAGATTTCAGAGTTCGGTGGTAGAGAGCTCATCAACAGGCTTCAGCTCACGCTAGATGAGGTTGGTGTGTCAACAAAAACAACTAGCGCAAACATGCTTGTCCGCCTGTTCCTTAATGGGATTCCTTCTACTGCAACCCCGTGGACAAACGCTGTTGGTGGTGATGTGACACTGGTCAACTCTAGTTTGGCTCAAGTTGCAGACTACGCAGGCGGGACAACAGCGGTTGCAGGTGGAGAAATTACAGGTGGTTTCTTCGTGTCTGGTACTGCGAGCTTGGACCTCAACAACGTCCGTGACCTGGGTAACGCGATTATGGGTGGGGGCGGAGCTAATGCTAATCAGCAAATCTTCCCCGATGGTCCTGACGTTTTAACCATTGCCGTTACCAACCTTAGTGACAGCGCGATTGACGTGCTGGGTAGTATTTCTTGGACTGAAGCTCAGGCGTAGCCGTGAGTGAGTTTGAAGACTACTTAACTTTGGATAAAAGGAAAGAAGTCCTTGTTCAGCGCATTATTAGGTTTGCTCAAGATGGCTATCAGTATGAGCTGAATAAAAAGTTTGCTCTTGCTTCTGGCGATAACAATGCTCTCGAAGAGGCAGACACTGCTATCAAAGATTTAAAAATTGCCATAGAAATTCACGAGCAAGAACTCAAAAGTCTTTGATAGAATTTAACTAGGAGATTATTATGTATGCGGTAAAAGATGGAGATAGGACCCTCGAGTTCGATGGTGTTCTTTTGGGCTCTTCGTCTTCTCGCAGGAAAGACTCTATTCGGTGGATTGAATTTAATATCTACAGAACAGAAAACGGCTCCTACATTCTTTCTCGCATTGGTGCATCTATTGTCTATCACTCAGGCGCATGTAGTCTCGTAGACAAGTACCGGCTCACAGAGATTAATGTTAAAAAAGTTGTAGATGGTGCCGAACCTTGTGAAATATGTAGACCAACTTTAGAAGCTCCTATTGTATTTCCAGAAAAATATCGCTACTGGGCTCAAGTAAGTGAAGAGCCCCAGGCCGTATTAGACGCACTCCACAAGTATGACGAGGGAGGTGCTCGATACCTGACCGCAGTTGCAAAAAGAGTGCTCCAAGACGCGGCAAAATTAGACTCAGCTATAGACTTAGTTTATCGTTTTGAGAAGATTCCATGAGTGAGGAAGAGCAGAAACCTTCTGCTCAGGCCCCTATAAGTCATACAAGTCCATTGAGAGACTTGCTTATTGAATTTCATGAAGTCTACAAAGAATTAGAAGAGGTTGGGTTTTCCGACGACACCTCTGCAAAAATTCTTGCGAACATGCTACTAGATGTGGTACTTTATCGAGATAACGATACGGGCATCGAACTAGAGTTAGACGACGAAGACGAAGAAGAGGATGATAGTGACGGAACAGACACAGACGGGACAGCAGGGGTTGAGTAGTGTAAAGCTCCACTTCGTAGACAGCGTTGACAAAGCTAGCGAGTTTATCTCGTGGTTAGGTCAGCGTAGACCTCACAATGCTGTCTCCGTAGATATTGAGACAGGAGAACTTCCTGGTAGGAATCCCAAAGATGCTCTTTCCCCTTGGCACGGTCAAATTCGCCTAGCTCAGGTTGGGGACGGTGAACAGGGCTGGGCTATTCCTTGGGATAAGTGGTCTGGAGTTTTTTATCAAGGAATGGCCGACTATGACGGTCCTATTGTCTTCCACAACATCGCCTTCGAGGCTAAATGGTTTGCTGTTGCCTCTGAGTGGAAGATGCCGTGGCATCAAGCACATGACACGATGCTCATGGCACAGATTATTGACCCGCTTGGCACTGGCGCACTCAAGCAACTCGCTGCTCGCTATGTTGACCCCCGTTCGGTAGCTTTACAGAGCACTTTGGACAAAGAGTTTGCCGAAAATGGGTGGACGTGGGGCACAGTCCCACTTAACTTTCAACCGTACTGGGCTTATGGAGCCCTGGACACGGTGCTCACCATGCGTATTTGGGAGCAGTTTTATCAGAAGTGTGGTCCAGGCAAGGCTTACAGCATTCCTTATGAGCTTGAAATGGCTACGAGACGTATTGTTACTCAGATGGAGCTCAATGGGGCTCGCGTAGACTTAGATTACTCACAGAAAAAGCTGGACGAGCTAACTGCGTACACTGAGGGAGTCAAAAGCTGGGCAAAAGAGACTTACGGGACTTCTATAACCAGTAACGTTCAACTTGTTAAGACTTTTGAAGGTCTGGGCGCAGTTATTACTGAATTTACTCCGTCTGGTCAGAAGTCTATGACCAAAGACCAGATAAAAAAGCTTTATATCGAAGGAAACAACGAAGTTAAGCTTCTTGCTGATGCTGTACTCAAGCAACGCAAAGCAGACAAGCTGGCAAGCTCGTACTTCTCCAACTTCCTTAAAGACAACATTGACGGGGTGGTCCACCCATCTGTTCGTACCCTTGGAGCACGAACCGGCCGCATGAGCATAACCGACCCAGCGCTTCAGACTTTGCCTGCGGGGGACGCAACTGTTCGGAGGGCATTCATTCCTCGAGAAGAGGGCAACGTCATTATTACCTCCGACCTCGACCAAGTCGAGTTCCGTCTGACCGCCTCATTCTCTGGAGACGAGTCACTTATTAACTTGTTCCACGAAGCGGATGCAACTGGTGGGGACGTGTTTACATCTATTATGGGTCAGGTCTATCAAGATAATACACTCACTAAAGATGATTCCCGAAGAAAACTCATAAAAGGTGTGGTCTATGGTAAATTGTACGGAGCCGGTGTTGAAAAGATGGCTCTGACTGCTGGTGTTTCGACATCTGTTATGAAAGGCGTTGTTGACGGGTTCGACAGAAACTATCCTGGAGTCAAGCAACTGCAGAAGAATATCGAAGAGGCTGGCACCTTGAGGTTGAATGAGGAAGGTCAAGGCTACGTCACAACAAGGACTGGTCGTAGGCTCCCGTGTGATGCAGACCGAGTCTACAGCTTAACAAACTACTTAATTCAAGCCAGCGCAGCAGAAGTTTTTAAGCAAAACCTTGTAAAGCTTGACCAAGCAGATTTGACCGAGTTTCTTATTGTCCCCGTCCATGACGAAATTGTTCTCGAGGCTCCCTTGGCGGATGCTTCTGAGGTGATGGAGTTGGTTAAAGAATGTATGACCACTCGGGACGGTTGGGCGGTCCCCCTGACATCAGGTGTATCTGGACCATTCAATAACTGGGGAGAGGCTTACGAATAATGACTCACTATATTGTCGCGGTAGACCCAGGGAAGACTACAGGGCTCGCCCTTTTTGAGTGGGAACTTAGTGAAGAGCCTATTCTTTCAGAGACTTACGAAGTTGACTTTCAGGAGTATGCAAACACTCTTAGAAAGTTTTTTGATTCCTACGGAGACAAGGAGGGGTTTCATGTTGTCTGTGAGAGGTTTACTATTAATGCTCAGACAGCTAAGAAGTCTCAGTCGCCCTTTTCTCTAGAGAAAATTGGTGTGCTCAAGCAGATTATGCTGGACTATGGGCACACTACCGATTCTTTAAATATGCAATCTCCAGCAGACGCCAAAGCAATGTTTGACAATACTAAACTTAAGAAGTTAGAATACTGGCACCGAGGAGGTGAAGGACACGCCCTGGATGCCATTAGGCATGGACTACTTTATATGGTAAAGTTGGGCTGGAGTCCACTAGAACGACTACGTAGTTAACCACAGAAAGACATAATGACAATTTTTGTTGAGCTCGACTCGTCGGGCAGTAAGATTCTTATTACCGCTGACTGGCGGTTTAAAGAGCTCTGTAAGAGTATTCCTGGAGCCAAGTGGGACCCCAAGGAAAGTCACTGGCATCTGCCCCTCTCGTGGACAGGATGTCTTGCTCTTCGCTCCACGTTTAAGACAGATTTAGAAATTGGTCCAAACCTCACAGATTGGGCTACTGGTGAGCTGACTTCTCGCATCGGACCTGCTAACTCCCTACGGGAGGTCGCTGAGCAGGCTGTAGGAGACGAAGACCTGTTTCCTCACCAGAGGGCTGGTGTAGATTTTTTAAGCACAGCACGTCGGGCATTGCTTGCAGATGAGCCTGGTCTGGGCAAGACTGCTCAGGCAATTCGAGCACTCAAGAAGCTCAAGGACTCGGGCGAGGACGTGTTTCCAGCCTTAGTGGTGTGCCCAAACACACTCAAAAAGAACTGGGAGCGTGAGTTCGCTCGGTGGTGGCCTGAGGTTTCTGTTCAGGTAGTCAGTGGCACCTCTGCCCAGCGGAAGAAGCAGTTTGCTCCCTTTATTGAAGAGTCAGAGGGGGGTCCTGATGTGCTCGTTATTAACTGGGAGTCTTTGAGGACTCACTCGCGTCTCGCCCCCTATGGCTCTGTTGCGCTTGCACGTTGTGTGGAGTGCGGTGGGCTAAACGAGAAAGTAACTCCTGGACGATGTGAAGTTCACGTTCGGGAGCTCAACGAGATTGACTTTAAATCAGTTGTAGCGGATGAAGTTCACAGGTCTAAACAGCCTAAGTCTAAGCAAACTAGGGCTTTATGGTCCGCAACAGGAAAAGCTGACATTCGATTTGCTCTCACCGGAACACCCATTGCTAACGATGTTGTAGACCTGTGGACCATTTTGCACTGGCTCTCCCCTGAAGAGTGGCCAAGCAAAACTCGATGGATTGACCGCATGGTAGACACAATGCTCAATGCATTTGGTGGTCTCATGGTCTTGGGAATCAAAGCTCACATGCGGGACGAGTTCTACGCAACCCTCAATCCTCGGATGCGTAGGATGCTCAAAGAAGTTGTGCTCCCTTGGCTACCGGAAGTTACCGTAGAGCGCCGTGACGTGGAGATGTCTGCAAAGCAGAAGAAGGCATATAACGACATGCGTGACTGGATGATTGCCGAGCTCGAGGGTGGGGCGATGCTGTCAGCACCTAGCGTTCTAACCCAAACCCTTCGCCTCCTGCAGTTTGCAAGCTCCTATGCTGAGATGACAGTAGACCCAACTACAGGGGAGTCCAAAGCTACTCTTATCGAGCCTTCGTGCAAAATTGATGCGTTGATGGATGACATCTCGCACGGCGACTTTGGTGAAGACTCAATTGCTGTATCTGCAGTATCTCGTCAGCTCATTGAGCTTTTTAGCGCAAGGCTCACTAAAGCAGGCATTGCTCATGGGCTTATTACGGGTGCTCAGAACGAAGATGAACGCCAGCGTGCGGTTGATGACTTCCAAGCTGATAGAACAAAGTGGATTTTGTTTACAGCGCAGGCGGGCGGTGTGGGAATTACTCTTACCGCAGCTCGTAGGTTGATTCGTCTGCAACGTCCCTGGTCACTAGTTGATGACAAGCAGGTCAACGACCGTGTCCACCGAATTGGCTCTGAGATTCACGACAATATTATTATCACCGACTATGTGACCTCAAACACTGTAGAGGAGCGCGTTCGTCAGGTGCTAGAATCTAAAGCGGATAGCTTCGAGCAGGTTGTCAAAGATAAAGACCAGCTCCTTAAGCTACTAAAGGAAGAGAAGGAATCCAAATGAGCAGTAGTGGTGAAGTTTATACACTGTCTAACTCTGAAATCCAAACATACAAGGATTGTAAGAGAAAATGGTGGCTGTCTTACTATCGTAGGCTGAGGCCACGAGAGAAGAAGTTTACTGGTCCACTGGCGCTGGGTTCTCGCATTCACGAGGCTCTGGACCAGTATTACAGTGTGGGCACCCCGCTTCTTGATGCGCACGAAGGGCTGGTTGAGAAGGACCGACTGATTCTTGCAGAAGAGTTTCGCGACCCCAGCGAGCTGGACAGTGAAGCAGACCTCGGACGTATCATGCTTGAGGGGTACCTTCAGTGGATAGAAGAAGAAGGAATTGACAACGAGCTTGAAATGATTTCCACTGAGGAGGTTCTTTCCATGCCACTGTTTAATGGCGAAGTTGAGCTACAGGGTAAAATCGATATGCGTGTTCGTCGCAAGGTCGATGGAGTCCGGATGTTCAGGGACTTCAAAACGGTCGGGGGTTCGTTCAGTCAGTTTGCCAGCACGGCACACATGAATGAGCAGATTCTGACCTATATGTTGCTCGAGAACCACCAGAACGAAGGCACAGGGGAGCGCTCAGAGGGCGGTATCTTCACTCTCATTAAGAAAGTGAAGAGAACTGCTAACGCAAAGCCACCTTTCTATGAGCAGTTTGAGGTTCGCCACAACCTGTTCTCCCTGAGGTCGTTCTGGAATAGAATTCATGGTGTTGTTACAGACATTATGAGCACCAAGAAAGCTCTCGATGAGGGAATATCTCATCAGACAGTCGCATATCCTCGTCCTAGTCAAGACTGTACATGGAAGTGCCCGTTTTTTTCTATCTGTCCTATGTTTGATGACGGAAGTGCGGTGGAGCAGGCAGTTGAAAACATGTTTGACGAAGGCGACCCATACGACTACTATGGTAAAGACAAAAAGAAAGGAACTATCTAGTGTCAGAAGTTCAACGTTCTCTAACGATGATGGTGTACGGAGAGTCAAAAGTTGGTAAATCCTCTTTTGCGGTCACTGCACCATACCCTCGTCTCATGCTTGATGTCGAAGGTGGACATCGGTTTCTCCCTATCAACGTCAAGTACTGGAACCCCATGACCGAAGAGCCACCTAAGGCTGACGGAACTTGGGACACCTGTGTTGTGGTTGTTCACGACTACGACACTGTTCTGAAGGCATACCAGTGGCTTCAGGCAGGTCAGCACCAGTTTAAGAGCTTGATTATTGACTCCATCTCGGAGTTACAGGTCAAGTTGTTTGACAAGATTGCTGGCGTTGAGGCTCTTAAAATGCAACAGTGGGGGGAAATCCTCCGTCACATGGGCTCATTGCTCCGTGACTTGCGTGACCTCACTATGCACCCTGTTGCCCCTCTTGAGGCAATTATCCTGACGGCAATGGCTAGTCCCGACAAAGACGGGCGCTATCACCCATACCTGCAGGGTCAGCTCAAGGTGCAAGCACCATATTTCTACGACGTCCTGGGAGCATTGGCAGTTGAGGAGTTTCCAAACCCCGACCCAATGCAACCACCGTATAAAGTACGAAGGATGTATGTAGAACGTACTAACAAGTACGAAGCAGGCGAGCGAGTTCAGGGACGTCTTGGCTCAATTGTCGAACAGGAAAACCTTAGTGTAGAGCGTATGCTAGACTTGGTTTTCGGAGCAAAAGCGGAATAAATCCACTACGAAGTAAGGAAAAACACAATGACGCAGTTAAACTGGAATGAGCTTCTGCAAGCAGCAGACAGCTCTGGCGGAGGAGACTACACCCCTCTTCCCGATGGTGTGTACGAACTCAAAGTTATTGAGTCCGCCTCCACCATGTCCTCGACAGGAAAAGTGATGTTCAAGGTAAAGACTGAGGTTCAGTCTGGTCCACACTCACGTCGCCTCGTTTGGGACAATGTCGTTATCTCTCCTGAGAACCCAAAAGCGATGGGAATGTTCTTCTCGCAGATGGGTGCTTTGGGGCTGGGCAAGGATTTCTTCACTCAGCAGCCAAGTAGCGAACAGATTGCAAGTGCAATGAGCAACCGCGTATTCCGTGGTCAGGTCGGTACGAGGACCTGGAACAGCCAGGACCGCAACGAGATTACTCGTTACATGCCTATTACCGCAGACAGCGTGTCTGTAGCACCTGCACCTTCACCCGTAGCGAGCCCTGCAGGGGTTGCAACACCACCACCTGCACCAGCTCCTGCACCCTCATCAGTGGGAGTTGCAGCTCCGCCCCCACCACCCTTCTAAAAAAAACTTTTGGGGGCTGAGTCACTCGACTCGGCCCCCTTTAGTGTAAAGTGGAGACTATGAATACAACAGATTTTGAGTGGGTCAAAGAACAGTTGACCAAAGCGCGTGTTAAACGTGGTACTGGAGATGCTGCTATTGCACTCCTCGAGGCGTGGGATAACATTGACCTACCCGATGAGCTACATGTTGAAGCAATTGATGTTTTCTCTTCACTTGCCAAAGGTCACGCTCTTGTGAACTCCGATGACAAAGATGAGAAGTGGGCTCCTGCAATGGCAGGACATCTTAAAGTGGCTGACCAAGTTAGGGTGAAGAAAGACGCCTTCAATGGGGACCTAGGCAAAATGCACAACGGACGAAAAGGTGTAATTATTGCAATCAGGTACGGAGATATTATTGTAAATAGTTCTGACAATAAAGTTCCAAAACTCGAAGGTTCACATTACTCTCCGAATTATTTAGAAAAGAAAGTAAAATAAAGAATAAGACCAGCCCTGCTGGTCTTATTTTTTGTCACTTTAGTTATATACTTATTAAATGGACTTTATAAGAATGGCCGAAAACCTTTGGTTTGAATGGTCGGGCGAAGGCTTTAAGAAACAAGGGTACAAAAGTGTCATTTACTTCACATATGACCACGTTGATATGCACAACCCTGTGTGTCTAGGAGGTCTTGCCTCGTGTTTGCAGAGAGATGGTCTTGTAGATAGTCTTTCCGATGGCAGAAGCTTTATAGAAAAATCTAGTGTGTTTTATCACGGTCATGCTGGCACAGTTGATGAAGAGCCAGACCTCACCATCTGCGATGAAAAGGGAGAAACTTTTTATGGGGATGCTGTAGAGACAATTTCAAATATTACGTTAGTAGAGGTGTACGGTCTTGGGGATTGAAAAAACACAGTGGCAGAATGATGCGCTGTGCGCAACTCCCGCCATGGAGCCGTACAAAGACATTTTCTTTTCGGAAGAAGAAGAACAAGTAAAGAACGCAAAAAGAGTCTGCGGGGCTTGCCCTGTCCGAAAAGAGTGCCTACAGTGGGCTCTTGACAACAAGGAAATATGGGGAGTCTGGGGCGGGTCCGACGAGTATGAACTACGTGTAGTTTTGTCTGTTGACGAATCTGGGCAGGAAGTTCGCAGAATTAGAAAAGGCGAAGCGCCCTTCTGCCCCAACTGTAGAGCCCCCACAGACAAACTATTTTCTGTTGAGAAAGAAACTTCTGGGGGTGGACGATGGACGACAAAGAAAGTTGTTTCCTGCTCTGAGTGCAAATTCTCGTGGACAAGCAGAACAAGCGCTAACGCTGTGGAAGCCTATGCGAATCTTAAAGGCAAAACTACACCACAGGAATAACGCCAATAAACTCTCTTGGGTCGTAGTCCCCACCGAATACCATAGACAGAACGCCAGGCTTCGAGGACTGCCCAGAGCGGTCCCTGAACCAATCAGAGCCTGGGTCTGTTGTTGGGCACTGCACCCACAACCTATTACCGATGTCTTGAGACTTGAAGTGGTGGTAGTGACCTGAAATCCAGATGTCTGCACCACCCAAAGCTGTCTGACCGAGCATTTGACCAGAGAGGTACTTTTCTACGTCTCTCGAGAACTGGTGACCGTGGAAGAGTCCAAGCATGACCCCTTCAATGTCTACAGCAAGCGTCTGGTGTCCTGATGCTGGGTAGCGGAACTCAACGTGGGAGAGCTTATCGTTTTCGGCACACGCATCCTGAACGGCACTAGCAATCTCAACATTCCAACCGTCGGCTGGGTCTGCAGCTACCTGCCGAGTAACTTCGTCATGGTTTCCGTTAACAACGGGAACTACGATGCGGTCTGCAAGAGGGGCAAAAGCTTTTACCTGCGCCATGAGAAGACGTCGTGCAACTCGGACCTGTTCGGTCTGACCTAAGTCAGAGGATGCAAGACCTTGGAGCCTACCGTTTTGAGAGACGTTTCCTTCAACATGGTCCCCTGGAAGAGCTAAAACTACTGTGCCAATGTCTAAGCCCATCTTGCGAAGTGAGCTTAGACGGTGAACTGCACGTTCGGTAGACTCGAGGATTCTGTGGACGGACTGTTCCGTACCACCGTCACCACTTCGCTTACCAATCTGCTGGTCACTTGGGGCAAACAAAAATGCTCCAGCTCCTGAAGTTTGCTTGGGGGCACTTCCTGGCTTCCACTTTTTAATTTCGTCAACTAGCTTTTCCAAATCAAAGTCTGGTCCACCCATATGCCTTGCGGGGGCTAGTGTAACTCGAGAGGACTCAAGCCAGTCACCGTTGAAAGTCTGCCACTTTCCGTGGCGTGCGTTTGTAACAATCCACTCGTCTGGATTGAGGCCGTGCTCACGCATTACATCTTCAGCCCCAGGAGTATTGCCCAGGGGACGTGGAGTCGAGATAGCAAACCCACCCTGCTGGTCAACCTCAGAGCGGGGCCTCCAGTTTTCTGGTGTCTGAGTTTTTTTAATGTCTGACCCCGAATGTCCTGGGCTTGCCAGCTCAGTCAGTTTCTTTTTTAGTGAGTCGCTCATTCTTTCCTTCCGGTTCTGTAGCAGGCGCAAATTTCTCTGCGGTGCTCAGAGATTGTAGAACGTCCAATATCATATCCGTCTTCGCGCAAAACAAGGACTAGGTCTACATTAGAGACAGAGCCAGAGTCTTCTTGCGGGATAGAAATAATTTGAGTGATAAGGTCTCGGCACTCCTCGTCCATAGAGTTCAGAATCTCAGCAAACTTACACAGCCGGGATGCCTCCCTCAATTCCTTGAGTCGGGTTGCCAAAGTGGTTGATGTTGTCATGTTGTATTCTCCTCGTCCTGAGACGTATTACAACATCTTAGCGCAGATATTTAAATTTGCTCGCTAATTTAAGGAGAGCCCACTAACAAGAGCAGCAGTGGTTACACTAACAATAAGAGAAAGAATTGCGCCGAAGACTGCCATATATACATAGATAAGTCTAGCTTTCTTGTCCTTTTCAAGTTCTTCGCGATTCTGAACAATGTGGTCGATGCGGTTGTTGATGATGGCGCTTTCCTCGTCAAAATCGCCAATAACTTGATTAATTCTGTCGGTAATCATAGTTTTGAGCTCTTGCGTAGAGCGCGTTGAGCTCTCGTGAATTTTTTTTACGTCGTTCTCGATTCTTTGGACGCGGTCGTTGAAAGAGGTAAACTTGTGGTCTACAAAATCTTTTGTTGCCATCTCAGACTTGACATGGCGGAGCGTATCTAGGATGCTGTCTAGTACAAGTTTTGTTTCGCCAGGCGTGGGCGAGTCTGGTATTTGCATGAAAGAGTGGCACTTTCTCTGAATTAGTGGCTATATTAATGATAACCAGTTTTTTGGGCAACGACCTGAACTAGCTCGTGGTACTATAGGAAAACCTTTTACCAAAACCACAACAAGTCAGCGGATTTAATGAACAATTCTTCTACCTCTCTAGGGACATTTGCGCGATATTTTGCCGAAATTAAATGGGAAATTCTTCCCTGTCACGGAATAAACAAAGAGGGAACATGCACTTGTGGCGGTAGCCACTCGGACCCCAAAGACATGGGGAAGCACCCAGTCATCAGTAAATGGAACACTGAGGCAACCTCAGACCCAAATCAGATAGACCTGTGGTGGGAACGGGACGGCTCCTACAACATTGGAGTTTTTTGTCGGAAATCTGGATTCTTTGTTATTGACATTGACCCACGCTCAGGAGGTTTTGAATCCTTTGAGCAGTTTGAGAAGCTAGTAGAAGGATTCCTGCCCCCAACTGTTGAGGCTGTTACAGGAGTTTATTCCCACAACGGGCGCGAGGTTCGAGGACGTCACCTCTACTACAGGGTAGACGAAAACGAAGTTTTAATTGGAAACCTCAGGGGCGCAAAACTCCCTGGTATCGACATCAAGCACAACGGGTACGTCCTTGTTCCACCTTCTCGCCACGTTTCGGGTGTCTCCTATGAGTGGAAGAAGGGCCACGCGCCCTGGGAAATTACTATGGCGGATGCTCCCGAGGAGCTTCTCGCTCCTCTGAGGAAGAAAAGCAGTAAAAGGACTGGTGGTAGCTCTGTTTCTTCATCAGACTGGGGATTCTTCGATGGTCTTGAGTTTAGAGGCGAAAAGCTTGATGTAGACAAACTGCTCACCGAAGGAATTGACGAAGGGGCTCGGGCCGTTGAGCTGTACCGTCTGGCATGTTCTTTGGGTAATAAGTACGGAACTGATGCAGAAGGTCGGTTCTTCGTTGAAACTTTGATGATTCGATTTAACGCCGAGAAGGTCCGACCACCTCTCGAAATGGACGGTCCTGGGGGACTGCTCAGCCACGTGCACAGGGCCCTAGACTTTGTTGCCGATAACCCTAAAACCTCCTCGAGGTGGGGAGAAGTAGAAGAATGGCAAAAAGACGCCGCAAGGAGAATTAGCCAAGGAGTGTTTAGGGTTGGTGGAACAGAAGTTGTCTCTACCAGTGACCCTGACGATATAGACAAAGAATATGACATCTACACTGCTCCAGGAACAATTGGAGCTGCCGTAGCTAGTGCAGCCTACGCAGGTCGGTCTTCTCGTGAAGCTTCCAGTCTGACAAATGTTGATGTGCCCAAAGACCGAGATGCCCTGACCGAACAGGAGGGCGGTGACCCCTCAAAGCGAACTCTTACAGATGTGGGAAACGGTCGTCGGTTGGTGGACTCTTACCAGCCCGTAATTCGATACACCCCAGGGTTAGGGTGGTTTAACTGGTCAGGACAGCACTGGGAGAATGATGTTGAGCACCTGAATCTTCGTGAACTGACTAAACAGATGGGCGCGAGTATTGCCAGCGAGGTTTCAGAGTACGACGAGAAAGAACGTACCGATGTTCTCAAGTGGGCAAATCTTGCTAAGTCCACTGCTCGGATTGACGCAGCCATCAAGAATGCAAACTCTGACCCAAGGATTAGCGTTCGAGTAGATGAATGGGATAGTGACCCCTACCTCCTCGGTGTGGCAAATGGTGTCGTGGACCTAAGAACTTCCGAGCTTCTAAAGTTTAGGCCAGACCTGCACATCACAAAGAAGACTCCCATCTCCTACACACCTGGAATTCAAAGTCTTCGGTTTAAGAATTTTATGGACTTTGCTACTAACGGAGATGTTGAATTCCAAGAGTGGTTACAGCGAGCAGTGGGGTATACCTTTACGGGGCTTAACAACTTGGACGTTATGTTCCTTGTTTATGGAACTCCAGGCTCAGGTAAGAACACTTTTGTCGAAGCATTTATCAAAGCTCTGGGGACCAAGCAGTACGCATGGCCCATGGACTCAAGCATTCTTGCTCAAAACGATATGTCTAGTTCTTCAACAGACCTCTACCACTGGGCAGAGCTTCGTGGCAAGCGTGCCGTATGGTTTGATGAACTTCCAGACGGCGAGCGTATCAAAGAGAACTCGGTCAAGAAGCTGACAGGCTCCTCTGAAATTTCTGCTCGTTCTCCAGGAGAACGTCCGTTTACTTTCCAAGCTCAAGCAAAAATGTGGATTACAACCAACCACCGACCCATCATCACTGATGATGCTATGTGGCGTCGTATTCGTCCCATTCCGTGGATGCGAGCACCTGAAACTTCTGACCCAACTTTGAAGAAGTACTTGTTTGACCCAGAAGGTGGGCTGCCCGCTGTACTCTCGTGGGCTGTTGAAGGTGCGTACAAGTACTTGAACTCCACTGAGATGGACGGTTTAGGGACTTGCGCTGTGGTTGAGAAAGCTTCTGAAATGTATCGAAAGAGTGAAGACCGACTTGGTATGTTCTTCGAAGATGACATGAACAAACTTGACGGAGGCTCCGTCCCCATCAAGTCTGTCTACACCGTCTACCGTATGTGGAGCGAAGTTCGAGGTGAGAAGCCAGTATCTCAGATTCGCTTTATCCGTATGTTGCGCGACCGTGGGGTTGAGGTAACAGGAGAGAGCGGTGGGGCTGATGTTTTGGGGTACACTTTGAAGACAAAAACTGCCACTGCTAATGCAGATATAGACTGGACTGTTCTCGGTAGGTTTGCTCAATAGGAGAAATAATGAATGTACCTTTTAACGAAGAAGACCTTCCTGAAGTAGTTATGGATAGTAAAGCTACTGACACGTATCCATATACTTATGTCAAAGTTGGAGACTGGACTTTCTGTGTCGAAGAAGACCTAGCGTACAGAAGCTGGTGGGAAGACGCTAAGTCTTTAATTGCCTACGCTAGATATTTAGACAAAATTAAAAAAGAACCGGAAGCTAGACTACTGTAGAATAGATGTAGCTGTTTACATTTAACCGTGGAGTGCCTTGTGCCTATTATTGACCTGACCACTCTGCAGGGGCAGTCCATATCACTGGAACCTACATCGAGTAAGGCTAACAATGTTTAATGTGCCAGACAGAGCAATACTAGAAGAAGAGCGCAAGACGGGAAGACCCTCATGGAAATACCGCAGGCGACTAATTTTTGGAAGCTACTATCTTGGAGTTGCAATGATTATATTTGCAGCTGTAACACTATTTTTTGACACTCAAGTTGGGGTGGAACTGGTTGTTGGAGGAGTAGCTTTAATTACGATTATCACCACTGTTTACGTTGGTGGTGCTACGATAGAAGATGTCAATCTATGGGGGCGTAAAGATATACAAGAAAAAGAAACCGACACGCCCCCTGAAGACAACCAACACTACGATAGATAGGAAAAATATGAAAAAGATTATTGATTTTTGGTCATACGCTGGAGAACGCGCCATGAAAACACTGGCTCAGACAGCTCTAGCCACAATCTCGGCGTCACAAGTAGTTGGACTGTTTGAGGTCGACTGGACTCAAATTGTTAGCATCGCTGGACTTGCTGGTGTGATGTCATTGCTAACCTCGGTTGTCGTTTATGGCGGGGCCGAGAAAGTGGCCGTCAAAAAGCTAGAAATCAAGTCAAAGAAGTAGCTTACTAAGCTGGCCCCCTCTCTTTTTGGGAGAGGGGTCTTTGCTTTTAAGGTAAAATAAGACTAGACTAGGTATACATGTTTGTCGGCGCACTCTTTTTGTGCTTGTTATCTGGCTTATAAGTTTAGGATAGGATTTTTGTGTTTGACAATAGAGTACTTGACTGGCGTCCAAGGTTCGACCCCAGGTCAAAAAAATATCCTGTTCGGAAGCTACTCAGAGCAAGTAAAAAGCGCGAAGACAAGCTCTGGTATGTGCCAACCATCCTAGACCAAGGCTCTGAGGGGGCTTGTGTGGGCTTTGGATGGGTTGCGGAAGCCCTCAATGAGCCCTATCGGGTCATGTTGGAGAAAGTAAAAGCCGATATCCCCCGTGACAATCACGAGTTTGCTCTCCACGTCTACCGCGAAGCGCAGAAAATAGATGACTGGGATGGGGAATCCTACGAAGGAACCTCTGTCCTCGCTGGGGCACAAGTAATGAACAGGTATAACCTTATTAAAGAATATCGATGGGCATTCAATATAGATGACGTTATCGACTCAGTTGTACAAAAAGGTCCTGTTGTCCTGGGAATTCCTTGGTATCAAGGAATGTACACAGCTGAAAATGGCGTAGTCAAAGTTTCAGGTCCGAACGTCGGAGGACACTGCATCATCGCTGTCGGTTATAAAGATAGCTCCGAAAAACTTGGTGGAAAACCCAGCATCATCCTCCAAAACTCTTGGGGCTACGGGTGGGGAATCCGTGGACTTGCAGAAATTTCTGTTGCAAGTCTTGAAAGACTGCTAAAACGCGGAGAAGCATGTGTACCTGTTGTTCGGGGTTATGGCTGGTAAAAGGTAGAGGGGGGTTGAGACTATGAAAATAACTACTGAAACAGGGTCTGTCTACATTGTTGACGACTACAGTATGTGCACTAAAAATAACTCTCAAGGTGAGAGAGTTGATTTTTTTAAGGCTTTTGCTATTAAGCCTGTTCCTGACGAGGTCACTACTCTTGCAGAAATCTACGAGCTTCCGACAGGAAACCCCGTAGTAGGTCAGCGCGTGTACATATCAGGTTCTTCTATCTGGTGGATTAGCACTCAAGTTGTCTCAGTTGAGGAGTAATCGTGTTTAATAAAATCGTTTTATATTTTCAGCGACGTCGTCGCCATTCGTACACCCAGCTGTGGGAAATGCTTTACGGGGATGACGGCCAAGGCAAAGGCTATATCCGGGAATATCAGTTCGCTGTTGAAGTATCTGCTGTATGGCAACACTCATATGAGAAGTGCCAGAAGATGCACAATAAATAGGTGAGAGCCTGGGGCCGGTCAAAGATTCCTTTTTGCAACTTGCTATATTGACGGTAGTTTTTTGCCATTGTGACGTGGGTGTTGAATTGACGGAGGAATACTTGCCAATTATTGAGGCCACCGGCTGAGTTGCCGGACGCGAGGGCGTGGGTTAAGGCTATGCACGATATTGGGGAGCACTGGGAGTGTAGGGCTGGGGAGTTTGGTTGCAAGTAGTTGTGTTGCCTGAATAACTGTGTATGGTGGTAATCACAAGTCGAATGAAAGGGAAAAATAATGAGTGAGCAAGGTTATAAGTACGGAATAAAGAGAATGGAACAAGACTGCAGGTGGGGCTGGCTTTGGGAAGGTTTGAGTGAGCTTCTGGATACATTGGTTTTTTGGCTAGTTATGGGCACGTTTGTCCTGGCAGTATCTTTTATTGTTTTTGGTTTTGGTTATCTGATTTTAGGATGGTGAGGAAATGAGGGGGGACACAATGATTGAGGTTAGTTGGGCTATCGAGCAGGAGGGGGAAACCGATGGAACACTTTTCTGAAGTGAACTGGGGTGATGAGCTTGGGATTGACCTGGGTGCGCTTATGAAGGAAAGCCCGTTGAGCGGTGAAAGTATCCGAGCTGAACGCAAAATCAGTAAGAAGGCTGCAGAGTATTGGGCGCATGAACGGTTCCTTGCACAGATCCATGCTGACGCTCGGGACACAATTCCTGACACACAAC